>Ga0268264_10002043_pt1 | contig 18025 bp, 20 predicted proteins | sample KBSSwiS32_FD_190357 | JGI IMG/M metagenome (GOLD analysis project Ga0268264, IMG submission 190357) | Switchgrass rhizosphere microbial communities from Kellogg Biological Station, Michigan, USA - KBS Switchgrass S3-2 (SPAdes) (version 2) | ecosystem: Host-associated > Plants > Roots >...
TGCCGACCCAAAGCTGGACAAGAGCGAGGATGTGCTGAGGACATTGGGAATCAAGTGATTCCAGGGCGGACCACGGTTCCCTCGGCCATAACCGCAAGGTTACGATCGAGGAGGAGCTTTCGAAGTACCCGAGGAACGAAGGGTACGAACAAGGAAGGGCGTGACGAAGCAGCCCTGACGAAGTTCCCCGACGAAGATATCAATCATTTGATAAGTGTCGGGGATGGGCGAAATTTTCGCCGGCGACCATACCCGACACGTTAAGCTGAAGTTAAAAAAACAACTAAAACAAAACAAAAAAATACAAACAACGCACAAATGAAAAAGATTCTTACCGTAGTAGTGGTGGTTATGGGCCTAGTGATGGCGGGCAACTCAACAAAGGCTCAAAGCAAGATCGGCTATATCAGCCTGTCCGAGCTGATCCCTGCCATGCCCGAATATAAGAAGGCTGACACAGCTCTGAACGATTATCAAAATGCCCTGGGCCAGAACTTCGAGGATATGAAGAGAGAGTACTATGAGCAGGACAGTCTTTTGAATTCCAAGGATACGTCTAAATATACAAAGGCTCAGCTGGAACTGAAGAGAAAGAATATGGGTGAAATGCTGATCAAATTGCAGAACTGGCAGCAACAGGCTCAACAGCTGTATCAGCAAAAGCAACAGGACCTCATCGCGCCTATCCAGAAAAAGGCGGTTGAGACTGTACAGGCTGTTGCCAAGGAAAATGGTTATGCCTATGTGCTGACGAAGGAAGCCCTGCTGGCCTCTCCTCCTGCTGACGACCTGCTGCCCCTGGTAAAAAAGAAGCTGGGTTTGAAATAAAATTCAAAAGATAATGAACGCCGGACCTAAAGTCCGGCGTTTTACATTTGCAATATGTCCCAACCCATTGGCGTTTTTGATTCAGGTTATGGCGGCCTCACCGTGCTGAAGGAGCTGGTAGGCCGGCTACCCCAGTACGATTATACCTATCTGGGGGATAATGCCCGGAGCCCTTATGGAACGAGGTCCTTCGAGACGGTGTATCACTACACGCTGGAATGTGTTCAATGGCTTTTCCGCCAGGGCTGTCCGCTGGTGGTGCTGGCCTGTAATACCGCCTCGGCCAAGGCGCTTCGTACCATTCAGCAGAATGATCTTCCCCGGATCGCACCGGATAACAGGGTGCTGGGAGTCATCCGGCCTACTACGGAAGTAGTGGGAAAATTCACCCGAACGGGGAAAATAGGCATCCTTGCTACCCGCGGTACCGTATCATCAGGTAGCTACCCTATTGAAATTTCGAAGTTCTTTCCGGAGGTGACCGTCTTTCAGCAGGCCTGCCCTCTCTGGGTGCCATTGGTGGAAAACAATGAACACGACAAGCCGGGGGCTGACTACTTTGTAAAAGAATACATGGATCAGCTGCAGGCGCAATCCTCCGATATCGACACCGTGTTGCTGGCCTGTACCCACTATCCCCTGATGCGGGATAAGATAGCCCGGCATCTGCCCAAGGGCAGCCAGCTGATCGTACAGGGCGAGATCGTAGCGGAGAGTCTGGCTGATTATTTGCAGCGTCATCCGGAGATGGAAAGCCGTTGCAGCAAGAATGGTCGTCTCCAATTCTTTACAACGGACAGCACAGAGGATTTCGACGCCCACGCCAGTATATTTTATGGAAAACCCCTGCAATCGGAGCATATAGTATTACCTTAATTAAGAATTATGAGAACCCTGAGGTTTTTTCCAGTCATTGCGGCCCTCATCCTACTGACCGTCTCATCCTGCCGGAAGGAGACGAGCATTGAAGGACCTGGTAATGTTGCCGGCAGGTTTATGGCGACCATCGACGGCTCCCAGTGGATAGCCGCGGATACCCTGAAAAGCGCCACTATCGTCGGGGGGCTCATCAATCTTACGGGTATCAGCGCCGACAACCAGCAGATCAGCATAACCCTCAACGATACTATACCCGGTACCTATAAGCTGAATCAGCAGTCTACCTCTGTTGCTCTCTACGGGAATATTGACTCTTCCAACAGCTATGCCTATTCCACCAACCAGGGTACCGACAGCACCCAGGCGGGGGGAACGGTCACCGTCATCAGTATCGATGCTATCAATAAGACCATCACCGGGACCTTCTCCTTTACCGTCTTCCGGAATATAGACGGCAAGCAGAAGACCATCACGGACGGGATATTCTACCAGCTGCCCTATACTTCTTCCCTGCCTCCTTCCAATTCGAGCGATACCATGACCGCGGATATAGATGGGCAACATTGGGCCGCCGTGAGCATTCTTAGCTCCACGCTTTCCAATGTATTGGTACTCAATGGGTCATTCTTAAACGGGACCCAGTCGGTGAGCCTGCTGATGCCCCAGGATATACCGGCCGGCGGACCCTATACGCTGGATTACACTGGATTCACCTACTACGGGTTCTACAGCCCGCAGATATCGGGGGGATTTGCCTCCACAACCGGCCATTTGACCATCCTCCTGAATGATCTCGCTAACAAGCGGATCCGGGGGAATTTTGACTTCCATGCGGTGGATCCGACGGGTCAGAGCAGCGAAACCCATGACCTAACCAATGGATTTTTTTCGGTGGGGTACTAATAAATCTCGTGCTTTTTTACTAACTTTGCCGTCCCTTTCACCGGCGACGGGTATGGTGACCCGTGGTCTTGAATTGAAAAAAATTAGTGATTCGGGTCACAAGCCCAAAAAAATTATTCAATGAAGCGTACATTTCAACCTCATAGACGTCGCCGCAAGACCGTTCATGGTTTTCGTAAGCGTATGCAGACTGCCAATGGCCGTAAGGTTTTGGCCAGCCGCCGCAAGAAAGGTCGTAAGAAACTGACTGTTTCTGACGAGAGCAAACTGAAGTAGAAGGTCGGCTGCCTTTTCGGGGGCCAAGCCATTGACGATATGCAGCGAATTAGGTCATGCTAATTCGCTTTTTTATTTAACGGACCGTATGGGGCAGCGATTCACACTAGGCAAAGATCAGCGGCTCAAGAGCCGCAAGCGGATCGAGCGGATATTCCGGGAGGGTAAGAGTATCAATGTCTTTCCCTACCGGGTGTATTATATGCTGGAGAATAGCGCCCCGCCCGGATCTGCCAGGCCAGCGCATGCGTTACAGGCCGGCTTTGGGGTCAGCAGCCGTCATTTCAAAAAGGCGGTGGACAGGAACAGGATCAAAAGGCTGACCCGTGAGGCCTACCGGCTGAATAAAGGGACGTTGGATCAGATTGTGGAGCAGCGGAAGCTGTCCTTATCCGTCTTTTTTATTTATACCGGGAAAGAGCTTCCGGATCACCGGCTGGTCTCGGGCAAGATAGTCGTAGCTTTGGAGAAAATTGGGAAGGAGCTGGGATCATGAGGAAAGTCATGCAGATATTAAGCCTGCCCCTGATAGCGCTGGTCAAGCTCTATCAATGGACGATATCCCCTCTGCTGGGGGCTACAAAGTGCAGGTTTACTCCTACCTGCTCTCAATACGCTATCGAGGCATTAAAAAAACACGGTCCTTTTAAAGGCGCCTGGCTGAGCCTGCGCCGGATAGCCCGTTGTCATCCCTGGGGAGGACATGGCGTTGATCCCGTACCGTGAGGTCTGCCGTGCGAGGTACCGGGAAATCCTTATTTCTTCCCTTTCTCCGGCGTTGTTGAAGCGGGAGCCGGAGCGCCGCCCATCATTCCTGACAGCTTCGAGATCACATCGCGGGTTTCCTTGATGCTATAAAACTTGTAGATTTCCGCGTCCGGGCTGAGATCGAGCGATGAAGGGATCACTTTAAAAGGCCCGTAAACTACCCCCTGGGCATTGGCGGACAGCTTCTGGATATGATTGGGCAGGATAAAGAAATTCCGATTGGCCGCGTTGACGTTTTCGTTCCTCACCAACATATTGAGGCTATCGAGCTTTTGCTTCAGCGACTCCTGGGTGATATGATTGTCTCCGCTGCCTGCTCCTGTATGCTGGTAGCTGCCGACGACAGTGTCGGTCTTCAGGTTGGCGATATACAATCCATCGTCCGGCACATCCAGGGTGATCTTGCCTGAAGCAGTAGTTATGTTCAGCGTCACAGGACCGCTGCCTGTGAAGTCCAGCTCCTGCTCGCGGTGAGGGCTTCCTTCGCCGACGGTGATATTGGTTTTGGTATTATCTACCTGGATGTCGCTGTTGGCATAAACAATGACTTTTTTGAGATGTCCCTTGCAGGATCCCAGGGAGAACAGGACGGCCAGTGACAGCGCTGCGATAGAAAGCTTCTTCATAATAGCGATTTAAAAAAAATGTCCGAAAAACGGGTCTTCTGGTAAATGTAACCCGTTTTCCGGAAAGAGTTAATGTCTGTGCTTCGCACACGAACCAGAGGTTCGTTTGTGAATCCCGGCCATGGAGTTCAGACCGGGATTGCAAGTAACAGAAAAATTTTGAAACAATCGAACTATTTGCCCAAGGCTGCTGCATAACGTTCGGCGACCTTGTCCCAGTTGACTACGCTCCAGAAGGCGCCCAGGTATTCTGCCCGGCGATTCTGGTATTTCAGGTAATACGCATGTTCCCAAACGTCCACGCCCAGCAGGGGTGTGCCTTTTACTTCGGCTACGTCCATCAGTGGGTTGTCCTGGTTGGGTGTAGAGGAGATCTCCAGCTTGCCGTCCTTGACGATGAGCCAGGCCCAGCCGCTTCCAAATCTGCCCATGCCGGCGGCATTGAACTTTTCTTTAAAGGCATCGAAGCTGCCGAAAGTGGTATGGATATCGTCGGCCAGTCTGGCTGCGGGGGCGCCTTTACCTTGAGGAGTAAGGCTTTCCCAGAAAAAGCTATGGTTCCAGTGACCGCCGCCGTTATTGCGGACGGCAGGGCTGATGCTGCCTGCTTTGGCAACCAGCTCTTCCAGGGATTTTCCTTCATTGGGGGTGCCGGCGATAGCTTTATTCAAATTGTCAACATATGCCTGGTGGTGTTTACCATGGTGTATTTGCATGGTAGTTGTGTCGATATGCGGTTCCAATGCCTCGTGTGCATACGGCAACGCTGGTAGTGTAAATGCCATAACGGATTTTTTAAATGTTATCTAAAAATTAAATCTGGTCAATGTGGGTCAAATTCCACTAGCCTGAAGGGATAGCGAATTTACGGGAAAAGGGTCACCCGACCAAATGGGGAGCCTATGATCCTGCATCGATGGACCGGATGATCATATATGTGATAGTGGGGGAAAATTCTACTCATCGTCTGCGTTCGCGAAAGAAGTCCTGCATCAGCGCGGCACATTCATCTTTTAGGATGCCTTTGGCGAGGATGGTCTTGGGGTGAAAGGGCCAGCCGGCAATATTTGCGGAGGGGGCGCCACGGCGATAACCATTCTTTTCGTCATCGGCTCCGTAGATGACCCGCCCGATCTTAGACCAATAGAGGGCGCCGGCGCACATGAGACAGGGTTCAACCGTGATATAGATGGAGGCTTCGGGAAGATATTTGCTGCCGAGGAAGTTGAAGGCGGACGTGAGGGCGATGATCTCAGCGTGGGCGGTGCTATCGTTGAGTCTCTCCGTCTGGTTGTGTCCACGGGCGATGATCCTGTCGCCCAGGACGATGATGGCGCCGATGGGGATCTCCTCTTCGGAGTATGCATTGCGGGCTTCTTTCAGGGCCTGGTGCATGTAGTGTTCGTCGTTCATGGCGGGACGAAGATAACTATTTGGAGCGGCTAATTTTAATTGTGGCGGATTCGCCATAATTTGGTACTGCTTAAATCAGTTTTTATGCAAATCGACTTGCCTGCCATGCGGCGTCATTTCCAGTCAGGGGCCGTTACGTCCTATGCGGAGCGACGGAAGCAGCTGCTGCTGTTGCGGAACAGCCTGCTGAAATATGAGCCGGACATTGCCGCTGCGTTGTACGCGGATCTGAAAAAAAGCCGCGAAGAATCCTATGGTACGGAGACGGGCCTGGTCGTCGCCGAGCTGAACACCACGCTGAAGCATCTCAGGCAATGGATGAAACCAAAACGCGCCGTCACCAACCTGGTCAATCTTCCCTCTTCCTCCCGCATCTATCGTGATCCCCTTGGCGTGGTGCTGATCATCGCCCCCTGGAACTATCCGCTGCAGCTGGCCCTTGTACCCTTGATCGGCGCCATCGCGGGCGGCAACTGCGCGGTCATCAAACCATCGGAGCATGCTCCCGCCACTGCGGCCCTGCTCGAAAAAATGCTTTCGGGTATCTTCCCGCCGGAATATATACGCGTAGTGCAGGGCGATGGCACGATAGTCGTAAAAGAGCTGATGCAATCTTTTCGCTGGGATCATGTTTTTTTCACGGGCAGCATACCTGCGGGAAGAGCCGTTTATCAAATGGCAGCTGGCCAGCTCACGCCCGTAACACTCGAGCTGGGGGGGAAAAGCCCCGTGATCGTAGAAAAAGATGCCGATATACGGCTGGCTGCCCGGCGTATCGTCCTTGGCAAGTTTATCAATGCGGGGCAGACCTGTATCGCACCGGACTATCTGTTGGCGCATGCGGACATCAAAGACAGGTTGGTGGAGGCAATTCGGGATGTCATACGAACCTTCTATACCGACAAGCCGGAAGAAAGCTACGATTATGCGAGGATCATCCATGAAAAAAGATTCGATACCCTCGTACGCTATTTATCACAGGGAAGGATAGTCGCAGGCGGGCGTACAGATAAAGGACTGTTGTTCATCGAGCCGACCCTGATAGAGGACGTTCCGCCGGAGAGCCCGTTGATGCAGGAAGAGATATTCGGTCCCATATTGCCTGTCATTAGTTTTTCCAATATGGAAGAGGCATTGGCCATCGTGCGACGTCAGCCCGATCCGCTGGCGTTCTATCTTTTTACAAAAGATACGGCCGGGGTCAGCGCCTGGATGGAACAATATTCATTCGGAGGCGGCTGTATCAACAATACGGTATGGCATTTCGCCAACCATCATCTGCCATTCGGCGGCGTGGGATACAGCGGCATGGGCGCTTATCACGGAAAATACAGTTTTGAAACATTCACGCATGCCAAAGCGGTGATGCAAACACCCGGCTGGATCGATCCGGCTATCAAATATCCTCCGTATAAGGGGAAGCTGAAATGGTTCAGGAGATTTTTCCGATGAGAGAATGTGCAGGGCCCCGGCGAGACGGCGGATGAAAAAATGTCTCGGCGACATTTAAAATGCGGCTATGCTGTCAGCCCGGCTGACAAAACTGCGCATTGGTTCTATTGATAATCAGTGATATATGATCGGGAGGGATATTTGCACTACCCGGGCCAAAAAGGAGAATGAATGGCAGAAACCTGGAACAAACGGGAGCGGGAGAGGAACAAACGACAAAAGAAACAGCAGAAGCAGGAGAAAAGACAGGAACGAAAACAACAGAAAGGACATCAGGATTGGACGGATATGCTGGCTTATGTCGATGAAAATGGGAACCTTAGTTCAAAACCATCTGATCACCCGCTCTAACGATCCTCTCTAACGAATATGCCCGCCTAACGGTGGGCATATTCATTTAATAGGCGCAATCCTCCAGCTGGCTGGCCGTAAAGGTGGTGACGGTGCGTTCGGGGACAAAGCCTGAATAACGCTGCTGCACCTGCAGCAATATTTCTTCTATCTCTTCCACGGACCCTTTTTGCACCAGCTGGTTGCGGAATTCTTTGATATGGGGAAACCCTTTCAGGTAATTGGTATAATGGCGGCGCATTTCCAGGATCCCTACGACAGGACCTTTCCACTCGACACTGCGGAGCAGATGGTCCCGGATAGCCTTTGTACGCTGTTCGATGGTTGGGGGAGGGAGATGGGTCCCAGTGTGCAGATAATGTTTTATTTCATTGAATATCCAGGGATAGCCGATGGCGGCGCGACCGACCATGATACCATCGACTCCGAACCTATCCCGGTAGATCTTTGCTTTCTCAGGGGAGTCGATATCTCCATTGCCGAAGATGGGGATATGGATGCGGGGATCTTCTTTTATCCGGGCGATAAGGGTCCAGTCGGCCTGACCTTTATACAGCTGGGCCCTGGTCCTGCCGTGAATGGTAAGGGCCTTGATCCCTACGTCCTGCAGGCGGAGGGCCACCTCTTCGATGTTCTTCGACTGATCGTCCCATCCCAGCCGGGTTTTTACCGTTACGGGCAGCTTTGTGCTTTTTACGACGGCTTCCGTCAGGCGGGTCATGGCGGCTATATCCTTTAAAACGGCGGCTCCGGCACCTTTACAAACCACTTTTTTGACGGGACACCCAAAATTGATGTCCACCAGGTCAGGCTGGACGGTGTCTACGATACGGGCGCTCATGGCCATTGCCTCTTCATCCCCTCCAAATATCTGGATACCAAAGGGTCGCTCGTATTCGAAGAAATCGAGCTTCTGACGGCTCTTTATGGCATCGCGGATCAATCCTTCGCTGGAAATGAACTCGCTGTACATGAGGTCTGCGCCATTTTGCTTACAAACGTAGCGGAATGGCGGGTCGCTCACATCTTCCATGGGGGCCAGAAGAAGCGGGAATGCAGGAAGTTGTATATTGCCGATGTTTATCGCCATGAAGGATGCAAATTTACGTCGAAATGCCCAATGGTCAAAGGATAGACGCGGATTGACCCGTAAAGCCGCCGAAGCAGGTCCGACGAAGGCCTCAGACTTTAGCGCTTTGCGGGAATTGGGCTATTATTCATGGGAAGAACAATTCCCGCACATATTATGAACCAAAGATTGAAAATACCCTCTCCCTGGGCCCAATTAGGTCTTTTTATAGCCTTGCTGGGCGGGTGTTATGTTTTTACCAGTATATTGATCGTAACTACCCTGGGCTTCCCGGCAAAAACCATTGCATTGAACAAATTGGAACAAGCATTGTCCACCATAGGGATATTTGGCGTGCCTGCCTGGCTATATGCTATCATGACGACCTACCATAAGCCGTTGGACTTTCTTGGTTTTCGAAGATCCCAACTCCCCGTCTTTTATGCGATTGGGGTGCTGCTGCTGCTGCTGTCCTTCCCCTTCGAAGGCTGGCTGGGGCAGCTGAACAGGCATTTACCGCTGGCCGAATGGATGGTCACGGCGGAGAAACAGGCCACAGAGAAAATGGGTGAGTTCTTAAAGGTGGGCTCGCCAATGGATATCGTAGTCAACGTGATCTTTATTGCGGCCATTCCGGCCATCTGTGAAGAGGCTTGTTTCAGGGGGGGATTACAACGTATCCTCATTCAATGCTTTAAAAGCCCTTGGGTGGGTATCGTGGTCTCTGCCGCATTCTTTTCGGCCTTTCACCTGCAGTTCCAGGGTTTTCTGCCCCGTATGTTCATGGGGATGTTGCTGGGCGCGGCATACTGGTATAGCGGTAGTCTGTGGGTGTCCATCCTGGCGCATTTCTTTGTCAATGGAGCGCAGGTGCTGGCCGTATCCTATTACCCAAAAATGATCGACGAGGATCCATATGTACCTGTGTACTGGGCGCTGCTTTCCCTGGTGATAGTAGTGGGACTGTTGTCCATATTCCGGAGACGTTCGAGGACCAGTTACGCGGAAGTATATGCGAACAATGATAATCATTTCAGCGGATTTCCCGAATCCTAATTCAATGTGCCATGGCATTAAACATTTCAGTATTTAAAACACGGAGTCTGACGGCTGCTATATTCGTGATCGTCATGCTGGCCGGATTGCTATGGAATGTATGGAGTTTTTTTGTGCTCTTCTCCATCATCCATTTCGGCGCCTGGTTTGAATACCAAAAGCTGATAGCTGGCATCGACGGCGAGTATGCCACTATTTCTCCCTTCCACCGTTATGGCGTTATGATCGCCGGATGGTGCTTTATGTGGTATTTCACCAATGAAGGGTATCTCATCGGAAATATTCCCTTTCATATCATCGGATGGTGGACGGGACTGGTCTTTCTTTTTATATTGCCGTTAGGCGAGATCGTGCTGACCCGCAAGCTCAGTGTAAAAAATATATTGTACTCGGCAGGCGGGCTTGTTTATATATCCCTTTCCCTTGGCCTGCTGACAAATCTGCGAACCATGTTCTTTGGCAATATCGTCAGCTTCCAGGGCAGCCTGCTTATACTGATCATCATCGGCTCCATCTGGATCAACGATACGATGGCGTATATCGTGGGCTCGCTGATCGGCAAGACGCCTTTTTCAAAAATATCTCCCAAAAAGACCTGGGAGGGGACATTGGGCGGGATAATCCTGGCGGTGGTGGTGATGGGAGTCATCGGATTCTTTTCAACCCGATATGCCAACGGTGGTCAGGTCACCTGGGTATGGACGTTACATTGGGTAGCCATTGCCGGCATTGCTGCTGTCACGGGCACGGCGGGCGATCTGCTGGAAAGCAAGCTCAAGCGTATGGCGGGAGTAAAGGACAGCGGTCATATCATGCCGGGCCATGGAGGTTTCCTGGACAGGTTCGACAGCCTGCTGGTGGCGACGCCGTTTGTGTGGTTGTATATCATGTGGTTGTTGCTGGCGTGATCCCTCCCCGAATGGCAATAAATCATTAACTTTGGCAAAACGAACCAAAGGTTCGTTGGCTGTAACCGAGGGAACCGAAAGTTACGACCGAGGAGGAGCGTGACGGAGCAGCTCCGACGAAGGTCTCCGACATAAGACGTTTCCGGCAGGCGGGGTGCATTTGTCGGAACCCCCACCTGCCGGACATTCAAATCATTTATAAAGTAATGACAATCCATCGAGAAGGTTATCCTACTATCGCCATCAGCGCGCTTGCCTTTGCGCTGATAAACCTGTCTTCCTTTTATTTCATCAGCGCCCATGCATTGTGGCTCAGCTATGTGCTCTTTTTTGTGACGCTGGCCCTTTGGCTCTTTCTTATTTCTTTTTTCCGGGTGCCCAATCGTAAGCTGACCAAGGGTGATAACCTGGTCGTCTGCCCGGCAGATGGCAAAGTGGTGGTGATCGAAGAGATCGTCGATGTGGAGTATTTTAAGGACAAGCGTATACAGGTATCCATCTTTATGAGTCCCGCCAATGTCCATCAAAACCGGAACCCCATGGGCGGGGAGGTGGTATACAATCAATATCATAAAGGGAAATACCTCGTGGCCTGGCATCCCAAGTCTTCTACGGAGAACGAACGGCACAGCGTCGTGCTGCGCAATGGCCATGGAGAGATCCTGGTAAAACAGATCGCCGGCGCTCTGGCCAAACGTATTGTCAACTACCTTTCTGTAGGACAGAAGGTAGATCAAAGCGCGGAATATGGGTTTATCAAGTTCGGTTCTCGGGTGGATGTGCTGCTGCCGGTGGGTACGAAGATAAACGTCCAGCTGAATCAGGTGGTGCAAGGCGGGGTGACGGTGCTGGCGACCTGGTAGCGGGCCGGAAGCGACCGATAATTGGGTTTTGAGCCAGAATGCGTATATTTAGGATATGAACATGAATAGCAAAATAATCACACTTACGACTGCCGTCCTGCTTGTAGCAGGTATGGCCTATGCCGGCGACAAGGGAAAAGAAAAAGATAAGAAGAAAGAAAAGCAAAAAACGCACACGACCTGCTCAGGTAAAGAGTGCGGGAAAAAGAAAGGCTAATGGGCGCGGGGCGTCCTGCTAAAATATATCTTTCAATTCCCTAAGTGAACGTACGGTATAGGTAGGCCGTACAGCTGGCTCCTGGTCCAGATGATTCACATATACCTGATCGATGCCTGCATTCATGGCTCCCTGTATGTCAGCATCTACATTATCCCCCAACATGATGCTTTCCGCCCTTGTAGCGCCTGCTTTTTGCAAAGCATATTCGAAGATCTCCTTGTGAGGCTTAAGACTATTACAACCTTCTGACGTGATCACTTCCGTAAAATAGCCGGTCAGTCCTGAATGCTGCAGCTTGCTATGCTGTGTCTTTTCAAATCCATTGGTGATCAGGTGCAGGACGTAGCCTTTGTCACGGAGATAATCCAGCACTTCCGTCGTATGGGGGAACAGCAGCTTCCGGGTGGGCAGGGCGTCCAGGAACCGGACATCCATCACACGGGCCAGCTTTTCGTCCCCTATTTTGAAATCCAGCAGCGTAAGCCACATTCTTTTCCATCGCAGCTCGTCGACCTTGATGTAGCCGTTCCGATAGCGCTCCCACAGCTTATCATTGTGTACGATATAGCATTTATGGAACAGGTCAAAGTCGTACACTCCTCTGCCTGCAAGGTCGAGGGAATGGTAGAGCTCTTCCAGGGTCAGCCGGCTATTGGCTTCGAAATCCCATAGTGTGTGGTCCAGGTCGAAAAAAAGGTGCCTATATTGCATGAGAAAGAGGTAAAATTTCTATAAGGCGCAAATTTACGAATTATGAACTGTATCATCACCGGCGCCTCCAGGGGGCTGGGTAAGGCTATTGCGGAGAAATTTGCCGGCGGCGGCTATCAACTATATCTTATATCCCGCAGCGCGGATGCGCTGCGGGATACTTCGGACGAGCTGCGGGAGAAATATCCTGCTATCCATGTCCGGTCAAAGGCTTTTGACCTGGGTGATAAGCAACAAGCCATACAGTGCGGCCGCTGGATCATCGATCATGGCGCGGATGTGGATATCCTTGTCAATAATGCAGGCCAGTTCCTTCCCGGGAACATCTCCGATGAAAAGGATGGGGTATTGGAAAAGATGATGGAAGTCAACCTTTACAGCGCCTATCATCTCACCCGTGTGCTCCTGCCGGGTATGATCCAGCGTAAAAAAGGGCATATTTTCAATATTTGCTCGATCGCCTCGCTAAAAGCCTATCCCAACGGCGGGTCGTATAGTATCAGCAAATACGCCCTGGCGGGCTTTTCAAGTAATCTGCGGGAAGAGCTAAAGCCGCATGGTATAAAAGTGACGGCCCTGTATCCCGGGGCGGCCTATACGGATTCCTGGGCAGCCAGCGGTGTGAACCCATTGAGGATCATGGAGGCGGGGGATATAGCGGAAATGGTGTATGCGGCCACCCGTCTGTCTCCGCAGGCTACCGTGGAAGACATTGTGTTACGACCGCAATTGGGGGATTTATGAAAGATTTAACCCTTTCCGGGCAGCGTTTGGTGGCGATCAAAATGTAATTTTATAGCCCTGGCATGGACCTTATTAAATCCATAAAATCATTGATTATCGGTAGAAATATACGTTTGACGCTCCTGATCCTGGTTACTGTATTTACGGGCATTGGTGTGTCCGGCCAGGTAAAATTTACTACCGTTGTCAATAGCAAGGCCATCGGCAGGGGCGATTATCTGCAGATCGAATTCTATGTAGAAAATGCCCGGCAGATAGATCAGATGACGCCGCCGGAATTCCCGGGGTTCCAGATCGTACAGGGACCCATTCAATCCAGCGGGATGAGCATTGTGAATGGCAACATGAGCCAGTACAAATCTCTTTCTTTTGTATTGCAGCCAGTTAAGACAGGCAAGTTCACCATTGGCGGCGCATCGGCCACGGTGGATGGCAAACACATGCAATCCAATTCCGTTACGATCAATGTCGGCGCCAGCTCCACAGGTGCAGGCGGTGGGTCTGCTCCCGGTAACAGTCAGCCTGTCAATCCCTTCCCTTCCATGAACTGGCCGCCCGATCCTTTTGCGATGGGGAGCCCGATGGATGTGGACAAAGACATTGTGCTCAAGCCGGGAGAGAATATAAAGGACAAGATCAACAAGGGGCTTTTTTTAAAAGTGCAGGTAGACAAGACCACCTGTTATGTAGGGGAGCCGATAGTGGCCACCTATAAGCTTTATTCCCGGCTGGCTTCGGAGTCCAAGGTGACCAAGCGTCCCTCCCTCAATGGATTCAGCGTATACGATATGGTGGACCCTAATTCGGATGCCGCCTCTGTCGAGCGTCTCAACGGTAAGGCCTATACGGTGCACATTATCCGCAAGACACAGCTGATCCCCTTACAGCCGGGAACCATCGACCTGGACCCGGTGGAGGTGGAAAATACGGTGCATTTTGTCAAAGGGACCAAACAGCAGGAGCAGCATCGCAGCAACAATCCCATGAAGGACTTTTTCGATCAGCTGAATGATGAGAGCATGGGTCCTGAAATAGACGAGAATGTTACATTGACTACCAAGCCGGTGACCATCACCATCAAGCCGCTGCCGGAAGAGAACAAGCCCGCCGGCTTCAGCGGGGCGGTAGGCAATTTTACCATTCAGTCATCCCTTGCCAATCGAAATATCTCGGCACAGGATGAAGCCACCCTGCATGTCGTCATCCGGGGCAAAGGCAATCTGCCTGTGATCACTGCTCCACAGGTGGCCTGGCCGGGTGGGGTCGATGCTTTTGACCCTACCGCCAAGGAAGATATCAATAAGACCGTAGCACCCATGAGTGGAACCAAGGCCTTCGACTATGTCTTTACGCCCAGAGATCCAGGTCATCATGTTATACCCGCTATCAGCTTCCCTTATTTCGATCCCGTCTCCCAGTCGTATAAGACGGTGGGTACGGACCCCATAGACTTCCAGGTACTTGCCGGTGCGAAAAAGAAACAGAGCGACGCCGGGGCCAATGCGGCCCCTGCTGCTACGCCTGTTCAGGAGGAGCCGGGCCAGCTGAAAAAGCTGATCCAGGATCATCTGGAATGGATATTCGCCGTCCTGATCCTTTCCTTCCTGGCGGTGTATCTGTGGAGGCAGAATATTCGTCTGAGAAAGGCGGAGCAGGAGCAAAAGGAGGCGGCTGCCAAGCAGGCTGAGGAAGAGAAATTGGCGGAAGAAAAGGCGCGCGAGTCACTTGCCGCCGCCGCGGCAGCGGCGGCGCCGGCAGTGGATTACCTGCTGGAGGTTCGTCAGCTTTTCGAACAAGGGGATTATAAAGGATTCTACCGGGAGCTCAACCGGGCTATATGGAAGGCGTTGTCCAGGAAGCTGGAGCTGCCGGCCAGCGAGCTGAATAAGCTGAATATCGCGCGCCAGCTGGACACAAAAGGCTGGGACAGACAGGACATCCTCTCTTTGGAAAATATCCTCAATGAATGTGAGATGAATCTGTATACGCCCGCCTATGATACTTATAATATGCAAATGCTGCTGCGACAAGCGGAGCCGGTGATGAATAAGCTGGGCTGATCCGGAACCGTCCCTTACTATTCGGTGTATTTATAGCCCACCCCTCTCACAGAGTGAAAATATTTGGGATTGCGGCTGTCCTCCTCGAAATATTTACGGAAGTTGAGCACAAAATTGTCGATGGTGCGGGTGGTGGGATAGACATTATAGCCCCATACAGCCTGCAGGATCTTTTCCCGGGTGACCACTTCATTCCTGTTCTCGATCAGGAGCTTCAGGAGCATGGCCTCCTTTTTACTCAGCTGTATACGCTCTCCTTTTTTAGTGACGGCCTCCTGCGCTTTGAAGTCGATGGTATTTTTTCCAAATGAATAGACATCGCCTGCAGAGTCCTTGTCCTGCATTTTCTTATTCTTCTCGATGAGCTTTTGTATGCGCAGTAGCAGCTCTTCCAGATTGAAAGGTTTGGTGAGGTAGTCGTCGGCGCCTTTTTTTAGTCCCAGTACCCTGTCGGCGCTGGCATTCCGGGCGCTGAGGATCAGAATGGGGACGTCGTTGTTCTGGACCCGGATGGTTTCCGTGACGTTGATGCCGTCGATGCCGGGCAGCATGACATCCAGGATGATGAGGTCAAAGTATTCTGACTGTATCGCTTTTAAAGCCTGCAAACCATCATAGGCGGAGGTTATCTCATAGCCTTCCAGCTCCAGGTTGAGCTTTAGGGCATCGTGAAGGTTTTCTTCATCTTCTACCAGTAAGATGGAAATTTTCGAGTTCATGGTGTTCCGGCGACGTTGATTAGAACGTTACTGTAAAAATACTTCCAACCGGGGAATTGTCGGTGACTTTAATAGTTGCCTTATGGTCCTGGGCTATCTTACGGCAGAGATAAAGGCCCAGGCCCGTCCCCTGGGTGCTGCGGGTCTTTTCCTGACCTGTACGATAGAATTTATTAAATATCTTTTTCTTTTCCTCATCGGGTATACCCGCTCCCTCGTCTTTTACGGCGAGCTGGATATGTCCCCTCTCTCTTTTTAACGTAATGGTGATGGCGCCTTCACGGGAAGAATACTTAATGGCATTCTCTGCCAGGTTGCTTACCAGCATTTGCAATAGCAGTGGATCTCCTGACAGGCTGCAATCCTCCTCGACGACGTCCACCCATTTACGGTCGGCGTATCGATGACGAAGGTCCTGTACGATGCGCAGCACCAGCGTAGAGAGATCCAGCTCTTCCTTGGCCCGGAGATAGCCTCCTCCTTCCAGCTGCGAGGCGATAAGGATATTGTTAGCCAGGGTATCCAGCCGTCCTGTCTCCTGCAGGGCGGCCTGTATCATCCTTTGTTGTTTTTGTTCGTCCAGGCGGTGTTTGAGAAGGGTTTCGAGGTTGAGCTTGGTGACGGCAATCGGTGTTTTCAGCTCATGTGTGACGGCCATCATGAAGTTCTGCTGCTGCAGCTGAAGTCTTATCTGACGCCGGACCTCCCTGTACACGAAGAGAGCGCCTATCAGGATAAGAAGGAGAAAGGTGCTGCCTTCTCCAATGTATTGTGCCGTCTTGCGCTGAGACTCTGCCTGTACCTCGTTGAGTTTTGCTTCATAAGAGGGGTCATCCATTTTCAGCTGCTGCAGCTTATAGCTGGCCATCTGGGTGTTCTTCCTTTGCAGCTCGATGAACCAAAAGCCCAGTCCTGCAATAATGTAGGCCAGGAGTACCCAGTAGACGGTAATGGCGACGGCCAGTCTTCTTTTTCGAAAAAGGTTCATTTGGCTTTTTCAACGCGGACCCCTACGTTCAGTACATGTTGAAGAGGGTCATCGCGCATGATTTGTTCCAGCGTAAAAGAATAGGTGCCGGGCTTTGTAAATTTTGTTTCCGGCTGTATCAGGACCCGATGTTCGTAAATATCATCCATGCCACTGCCCAGCCAGCCTTTGTCATTGGTAGCCAGGGTAAGATCATAGCGTTGGCTTTTGGGGACGCTGTCGCCCGGCTCCTGGACCGACCCCCTGATCCAGATATTGTTATAGAGATAGGCGTCGGAATGCCGCAATACAAGGTAAATATTGTAGCGGTCTGCTGTATCGGCGGCCTTAAGGGTAAAATCTACGCGGGGTTTGAAACTGCTGGCCCATTGATGTCCGGGGATGACCACATCCTTCTCAAAAACATCCGAGGGGAGAGAACAGGACGACCAAAACAGGGTACCGACGGCCAGAAGAAATAAAAAAGGCTTTTTCAATGAAATTCGATTTGTACAAATGTACATAATATGTGCTGGTGTTTAGGGGTTGGAGTCATCAAAGCACGTTGAGCACCTGCTCTTTTGCTTTTTCAAGCTCGTCCTTCATTAATACCACGCACTTCTGAATGGTGGAATCGTAGGCTTTGCTACCGGTGGTATTGATCTCACGGCCTATCTCCTGAAGGATAAAGGAGAGTTTTTTGCCCTTGCTTTCCTCCGTCTCCTGCAGGATGTTCTTAAAGTAGTCGCAGTGATTTTTCAGCCTCACCTGCTCTTCGCTGACGTCTATCTTCTCGATGTAATAGATCAGCTCCTGCTCCAGCCTGTTGGCGTCGTAGTTCTCCTTCCCTACCTGTTCTTCCAGCAGCTTGGTAAGACCTTCCCGGATCTTGACCTGGCGGAGGGGTTCCAGCCGGATGACCTCTTCCTGGTGTTTGAGGATATTATCGATGCGCAGGACGAGGTCTTCTTCCAGGGAGGCGCCTTCGTTGAGCCGGTGGGCATTAAGGTCATCGATGGCCATGAGGATCACTTTTTCGAATTGCTGCCACTCTTCGTCTGTGAGGGTATCGCTGGTGGGGGTGATCACTTCGGGCAGCTTTACCAGGGTGGAAAGGATATTGGAGGGGTCGAGGTTTAGTTCGTTGGAAAGGTCCGCCAGCGCCCTGTAGTAGGCTTTGGCCAGGTCGGTATTGATGCTTACCGGTTTAGC
>Ga0268264_10002053_pt1 | contig 17959 bp, 13 predicted proteins | sample KBSSwiS32_FD_190357 | JGI IMG/M metagenome (GOLD analysis project Ga0268264, IMG submission 190357) | Switchgrass rhizosphere microbial communities from Kellogg Biological Station, Michigan, USA - KBS Switchgrass S3-2 (SPAdes) (version 2) | ecosystem: Host-associated > Plants > Roots >...
CTTTTGTAGTATCCTGAACGTTACGCCCATATACCCGTAGTATGGCAGAATTAACTCTGCTAACGTTACCAAGCGGAAATTTAAGGTATGATAAGCGGGTCAAGCCAGCTGACGAAGTGCTTTTTACATTTAGTGAAATATCATTACCGTAATTTATACCAGCGTAGGCTCCGTTACGAACAAATGCATCAGCAATGGGAAGCAGGGTATCTTTCGCTTGAGCTGAGACGTGAATATTAGAAAAATTTAAAAGGAATACAATGAAACCAAACTTAAGAATAAAGTAGGCCTTTTTAAAAATAAAATTTAAGTTCATGATTTATTTTTTTTATCTAAAATTTTGCGCTCAGTGTTAAAAAGAATTAACGTTAAATGTGGGAAATTTTATATTGATTTCTTAATGCTATGGTTTGGACTATTTGCTTAACAAAGGCTTTATCAAAATAGTGGACGGGAAGGAGGATTTCTACAAATGGCAATTATATAATTGCAGTAGTTATGGCTGGCGAATTATTCGTTTCTTTACTGAATTCGCATAAGTGATTTGCTAAAATACAATTTTTGTTTTACAAAATGCAATTTTATCAATAATCGATGCATCAAATGAATTTTTACCAATCCGATTTTATGCCTATCAAATCGAATACTAACTTTAAAAAATCAAAGAAAGTTGTATTGGCGCCTAAACCCCGAGAGATAGTTAAATTTCTATTTTCTTGTACATACTAACATACTATATGGGTGTCGAATTTTTTATCCAAGATATCTTTATATTAAATTTTCTTTATGTTTGTGTAAAGGTTTGCAAAAATATGACATAGAATTGCTTGTAATGGATATGGAAATTAAATCTAAATAGGCACTGAAACTACATTCCCGTTCAAGTTTCAGGTATAATTTATAAATCATATATTGGCATTAGCTTTGCTAATCTTTTTAAGAGCGTACCGAGAAAATTGAATTTTTTAATTTTCAAATTTTGATATAAAAGTTTATACGCTTATTTTTACCAATAATCCTTAGTAATACCTCAAACCAAATTCCATTGAAATAAATCATTCCTGTTCGTAAAGGAAGCAAGTAACGAAGCTTGTTATTGAAAAACTGAATTAACAGCTAAAACGAACAATTATGGAAAAGCAATGGTATGTAGTATATACAAAACCACGTACAGAAAAAAAAGTATCTGAGATTTTGACCCGCAAAAAAGTTGAAAACTATTTTCCCTTAAATAGAATGGCAGGTGATTGGAACTCTAATAAGAAAATGATGGAAGTGCCTCTGTTTGCCTGTTATATTTTTGTACGGACAGCAGTCAGGCAACTTTCTGAACTAAAGAAAGTAAACGGTGTAGTTAATTTGGTTTATTGGTTAGGGAAACCTGTTATTGTAGATGATTTGGAAATTGGTATGATAAAGAATTTTTTAAGTGATTACATAAATGTTACTACTAAAAAAGTAAGGTTAGGCATTGATACCTTAAGAAAATTCGATACCTCAATAGTAGAACAAGATGGATCGCTGATGACAGTAAAAAATAAAAAAGTTCATATGGTTTTGCCATCATTAGGCTATATAATGACTGCCGAGATTGAAACTTCGAATGTACGGATCATTCCATCTTCTAATTTAACCCGCCGATCAAAGTTAATGCCTGCTAAATTATTTAACCCTGTACACGGCTTCAGTAATTTTTTTAAAAATTGACAGGTATTATTTATTAAGGGTCCCCCTTTTTACACACAGAACAATAAGAGAATTTTATGACTCTGTTTTAAGTTATTGTTGCAAATACCTATACAATTATTCTGTACTTAATCAGTTAAATGAATCAGTTATTTAAAAAGAGTAAGACCAAATCTTTCATCTAATACTAAAGAACTTGTTTGCACGTTAATCGAACAATTCTTAAACCGAGAAGTACAAATAGTAATGGTTAAATAACCTGGTTACTTTAATTTTGTCATTAATCGATTGATTATAAAATTTGTAATAAATGCAGTTAAAATTTAAAAATAATTTCTTTGGATACTTCCAATTTTATTACAGTATTGTTGGAAAGAAGTTATTACTTTCTATTTTAATAAGTATAACAGTTACGATTTTAGACGGTGTAGGACTTTCTATGTTTATGCCCCTACTGCAAACAGTATCCGGGGAGAATGGTTCAACAAGAAAGTCAATGGGACATTTACATTATATAACGGATCTCATTACCGGAATGGGGTTTTCGTTAACATTAAGTACCGTTTTAGGCGTATTGGTAGTATTATTTTCCTTGAAGGGCTTTGTAAAATTCATAGAATTGAATTACCAGGCAAAAGTTATTCAATTTTTTATGAAACGGGTGCGTCATGAACTTTTAAATGGTTTACAGAAAATTTCTTATAAAGGATTTATTGAGTTAGATGCTGGTAAAATACAAAATACGTTTATTGCTGAAGTTCAAAGAATGTCTAACGGGGCTAAATTTTATTTGACTTATACCCAATATTTGTTTATGCTTTCAACGTATGTGATGCTTGCCATTTTAGCCAATTACCAGTTTGCTCTTTTGGTGGCCATCAGTGCGGGGTTAACTAACCTACTATATACAAGAATTTATAAAAGGGTAAAACACGCTTCTTTTGAAATTTCAAAAAAAGGCCACAATTTTAATTCTTATATGATCCAGGCTATTAATTATTTTAAATATCTCAAATCAACGAATTACTTAACTACTTATGCTAATAAACTCCGACAAGTTATTAATAAAACTGAAAATTTAAACAGGAAAATCGGATTTTATAATGCTATTACAACAGGAATAAGAGAGCCGATGATTTTATTGATAGTTGTAGTTGTAATATATGTACAAATAAATTGGATGGGTGGAAATTTAGGCTCAATAATTTTAAGTTTAATCTTATTTTATAGAGCATTAACTTTTTTAATGAATATTCAAAATCAATGGCAAAGTTTTATGCAAGTTACCGGCGCTATGCGTAGCGCCGCTGAATTATCTGAAACTATGAATAGTACTATTGAGACGCATGGAAATACCACTTTTAAAACTATAGAAAATAGCATATCGATAGAACAAATTGACTTATCGTACGGAAGCAATAAGGTATTAAATAATGTAAGTGTGGTTCTTAAAAAAAATAATACTATTGCTTTAATCGGGGCCAGCGGATCTGGCAAAACAACATTAGCAAACGTTATAATGGGGTTAATTACCCCAGATACTGGTAAAGTGTTAGTTAATGACATCTCCTTGAGTGAATATAATTTAGACAGCTACAGAAGTAAAATTGGGTACATTTCTCAGGATTCGGTTATATTTAATGATGACTTATATAATAATGTCACTTTTTGGGCAGAAGAAACTCCCGAAAATAAAAAGCGATTTTGGGATGTAATAAAAACGGCTTCTTTAGAGGAATTTGTAAAAAGCCAACCGGATAAAGAAAAGGTTCGTCTAGGAGATAACGGAATTCTAATTTCAGGGGGTCAGAAACAGAGAATATCCATTGCAAGAGAAATGTATAAAAATGCTGAAATATTAATTTTAGACGAAGCTACCTCTGCATTGGATTCTGAAACTGAGCATATAATTCAGGAGAATATTGAAAATTTGCATGGCCACTATACTATGGTGGTAATTGCCCACAGACTATCAACCATTAGAAATGTTGATACTATATACTTGTTGGAAAAAGGAAAAGTTAGTATTTCCGGAGATTTTGTAACTATGCTTCAAAATTCAGATAAATTTAAGCGAATGGTTTCCTTACAAGGATTGTGAGAAAATTTATTTGACAAAAAATCTTAACGCCGCAAAATTCTCAAAAAAATTTAGTTTACTAAAAATTTGAATACCTCCCCCTAAATAATGATATATTAGATAATCAAATAAAGCACTTAGAACCTTTTAAGAAAAGTACTAACTTAATGAATCCTTATTTTGTCTCTATAATAATTCCTACCTATAACGATTGGACCCGACTTTCTAAGTGCCTCCATGCTCTTGCACAGCAAAATTACTCAAAGGAAAATTTTGAAATTATCGTCACTAATAACAATCCCGATGACCATATTCCTCCCAGGTATTTTGTTCCTGAAAATTGTATAGTGATACCAGAAGCAAAACCAGGCTCTTATGCAGCAAGAAATGCCGCCTTGAAATTAGCAAAGGGGGAAATAATCGGGTTTACAGATTCTGATTGTATACCGGATAGTAATTGGATAAAAAATGCCGTTAATTATTTCAGTGTTAATAAAATGTGCAGCCGGATCGCAGGAAACGTATGTATATTTTTTGAAACTTCAAGTCCATCTAAAGCGCAGCTTTATGATAAGCTATATGCTTTTAATCAAAAAGGTTACGTTAACTTTTCCGGAACAAGTGTTACAGCTAATTTATTTACCTATAAAAATGTCTTTGATAAAGTTGGTTATTTTGATGAAGCGTTAATGTCTGGTGGTGACTTTTTGTGGGGTACAATAGCAAATAAGATGGGCTATAGGGTTGACTACGTAGAGGATGTCATAGTTAAACATCCGGCAAGGAAAACTCTTAAAGAATTACTGAAAAAAGAAAGGCGTGTAGGAGGTAGTCAAGCCATTTTTTTAAAAGAAAAAGACAATAAAATGCTTAATATCCTAAAATTTTTAAAAGAACTACGACCACACCTCGGTGATATTAAGTTTATTTATTCGAAGGGAAAGGAACTATCAATATTGACTAAAATATATATATATCTATTAAGATATTATTTAGTCGGCGTGAGAGCTTATGCTAAATTAAAAGTGCAAATGGGCAGAAAACCAAATAGAAGTTAATCATGAAATTTTCTGTTATCATTCCAACATTTAACCGGGTTAACTTTTTAGAAAAAGCCATTGAAAGCGTAGCTAAGCAGACCTATTTAAACTATGAAATTATAGTAGTCAATGATAATCCATTAGACAAAGCCAAAATAGATAGCTTAATAATTAAATTCGATAAAATAAAGGTTATCCATCATTTATATTCTCAAGGAGGGAACGCCGCCAGAAACACTGGTATATTAAATTCAAGTGGAGAATTAATAGCATTTTTGGATGATGATGATCTTTGGTTACCGCTAAAATTGGAAGCACATTTAAAAGAACATCAACAGAATCCTATTGCCGGCCTTGTATTTTCAGATTGCCTGTATGTGTATAATAATCTACTTATTAAAGATCATAGAACAGCTATAACCCTTCCATTAAACATAATTGAAGCAATGGGAAAAGCTGAATTTTGTCCCCCTACCACTAGCATAGTATCGATAAAGAGGGAGTGCGTAGAAACGTGTGGCCTTTTTGATAGAACATTGGTAAGTTTACAAGATTGGGACTATTGGTTTAGAATTGCGCATTTTTTTAAATTTTCGCATATCCCTATAGTGTTAGTTCATTATACACAACACCTGGGAGATAGAACGTCGCATAATGAAAAAAAACGGAGGGAGGGTTTAAATCAAATATGTAATAAATGGGAACGGGAGATAGATGCTCCTGTATTCACAAAAATTCTTATAAGGAGCATGTATTATAAAAATTCCAGAAATATTTTAATGACTGGGCAAAAATTAAATGCATTTAAAAAAAGTTTTAAATTATTAAATAGAGAGGTTATAGGTATAAAATCAATTATTTTTTTTATTAAAATATTTTTAAATGTTATAATTAAAAGATAAATCCGGTTAAATAAAATGGTAAAGACTTATGATTAAAAGGAATGAAAATTTTAAGAGATCAGATTATCTATTAATAATATTGTTACTCATCTTTAGTGGAAATCCTATTACTAATTTCAGTTTTGCAGAGAAGTATTCCCTTTTAATTGTAACTATTATAATAATTATAGCCTATCGAAAAGAAATTAAAATCAATTTTTACAAACCCTTTTTTATAATTGCTTCTACTCTTATTTTATTGTATTTATGTCAGTTAGCAACATTACATTTTGTCTCATGGTTAGCAGGATTTAGATACATTGTTACCATTCTTTTTGCCGGCATAGTTTATTATTTACTCGCGGATAGGTTTTCTTTTATGTTTTTTATTGCAATTTATTACATATCACTACTTTCATTTGTGATGTTTATACTCATTAATTTGTTGCATCTTCCTATACCTGGCATACCATTTACATATCAAAGAACTATTTATATTATTTACACATATTTGGGCGATCCAACACATGCTTTGAAAAATAGCGGTATGTTTTGGGAACCGGGTGCCTTTGCAGGGATTTTAATGATGTGTATAGGATTAAATGTAAAAGACCTTTCCTTTTTATGGAAAACGCATAAAACAAAAGTAGTTGTTGTTATATTAGCTCTTCTAACCACACAGAGCACTACGGGCTATATAACCTTTTTTATTACATCAATTTACTACATATTATTTTTTGTAAAGAATCCTTTAATAAAGGTTGCTATTATACCAGCCATTTTTGCGATTAGTATATTGGCCTATAAAAATGCGGACTTTTTACAGGAAAAAATCAAAGATCAATCAGAAAAAACTTCAATTTTAGGGAGGGGCGAATTTTCAAATTCCCGTTTCGGCTCTTTCGTTTTTGATCTCCATTACATAAAAAAGCATCCTCTTATTGGAAATGGATTCAGTGACATTACAAGATATGCCGATCATCCGTTTTTGATCGGTATGCATTTAGGTCATGCAAATGGTTTTTCAAACTATATGGCATGCCTGGGCATTCCGTTTATGTTTTTTTATTTACTGCTAACTTTTCAGGCGCTTTATAAGATTGAGAGGAGGCAGGCTTTTTTGGTATGTCTAATAATCGTGTTAACTCTGTTTGGAGAACAATGGTTAAATTTCCCTTTATATCTTGGAATCATATTTATTAATAATAGAAGAAAATATACTTTTTGAATAAAAGAAATATACCCCTGGGATTACTATTTCCCATGCGGGAGAAGAATTGAAGCCTTCCGTTAATAGCTTAAAAAAGCAGGTAAATTAGTTAATTTTCTCAGGATGAAATTGAAGCTTTTAACTAAAGGCTACAGCATACAGAAATTACATCAATAGCTTTCCCCATGAAATTATTATTATGCTGATTTAACATTCCAACACTCGTCGGTACCGAAGCTAACAGAAAAACTTATGAGAAAATTAAACAGATTTTATTGTTATAGAATCAAAAATGCTGCAACCGGCGAAGAGCTGACGTTTTTAGTTAGATCTATTATAACCCTTTTATAGGTACGCCTCATTTTTATCGGACAGCCGAAAAAACTTAAGGTCTCAAAACCTTAGATCTTTGATGCAACTAACTATTATTTCTTTGTTTAAGAAGTACTGCGTACTTCTGGAAAAAAAATCCATTTGGCAAAAGAAAGGAAGCATTAGGGCACATACACTTATCAGAAGTGATCAGGACGTTCCCTGCGTGATATTGCTATAGTGCAGCATCAGCCAATGATTCACAATACCTGAAAGAAGTCTGACTGCCTAAAGGTTCTATCGTTGTTTTTGACAGAGTTCGACTTACTGGAACCTTATCATTGCATTTAATTAAAACTTTTTAGTCACAACTGCTACCATCATATTACCTGAAAAGTTTATCAAGGAAAGAAAAGAATAAATAGCTTTAGCTGCTGAGAGTTTGAGTTTGGGAAATTTTAATTTCCGAACAAGTCTCAAAATTGTCAAATTGTGATCCCATAAACGAAATACCTTGATTGAATCATATTCTTGTAGAAGATAGCTTTTCGCCGTTTGCTCTATCATTTTCCTAGTCCACCGATATACATAATTCACATCATTTTTTTCCCATTCCCACTCCGTACCTAAAACCCTACCAATAAAACTATCATATCCATCAATTACAATAACTGCTTTTTTAGCCACGCGTAGCATTTCCGTGAATCCGGTGGAAGGTCTTCGCAGATGATGTAATCCATCCTGTACCACAACGAGGTCGTAAGCATCTGATTCAAGTTCAAGTGCCTCTCCATTTAAAAAAATTGTTTTTAATTGTGGGGCTAATATCTTAGCCATGCCTAAATAATCCTGATTAATATCACTTAGTGTTACATCTTTGAACCCTGCCTTAATAAAATAAACGCCTTCTCCACCAACACTACCACAAATAATAAGGACTTTCCAGTTTTCTAAATCGCGTGTTGAATATTTGGATTTTAAATAATTCAATCCAACATTTAATCTTCTATCACGAACGTATCTTGTCAGCTTATCATCAGTAAAATGATGGTCCCACCTTCGTAAATCATTATGGCTAAATTTGGCTTTAAGCTCCCTGTTTTGCTCCTTTAGATTCCCACTCATTACTATTTTTATTATATATTAGATCTTGCAGAGTCATTGAAAATGAAGATCGCGACTTGCTTCCTTTACGGACAGGAATGATTTATTTCAATGGGATACGGCATTGGAGGTATTACTAAGGATTATTGGTAAATATAGGCGTATAAACTGTCTGAAATTTGAAAGGAAAATTCAATTTTCTATACATCAGGATGATAATACAAAGCTAATGCCAACATATGATTTTTAAAATTCATTCCTGAAGAGTAATAGGGAATATTCTATCATTATTTTTAACACTTAATCCCCATAATTCACTGTAAATTCTAATTTGATTTCAGGAACATTTACACAAGCATAAACAAAAGTTTTCTAAGTCCTTACCAGGCGTTTTTGTCCACATTGCACAAATTTGTATAGGGTCTTTGTATCTGGGTAAAACTATCTGCAAATCTCCTATGTATAATAGGAATTTTCAAAGCCGGTCATCCAGGTATTGTAAAAGTTACCGTTTTGCCATAGGAATTGTCGGTTAAAAATACCTTCTTATGTAGCGGGTTGGAAAGAATATAATTTATCAGCAAAACTTTTTTACAATGGGATTACAATAAAGATTTGGTTGGGTTTGGAAGAATCAACAATAGAGGATGAGTTAAAAATAAGGACGGGTTTCCACGCAAACCTAATTTCATTTAACGCCAATAAAAACTTTTCTGAAGTTTGTAACATTTTCTTTTTTTGATAAAATTGGAGGAAATAATACATTCCTTTCGACAACTTCTTTGGGAAATGAATTTGCATCTACTATGGTCACTTTAAAACCACATTTTTCCAAAAATGAACTAAAATCATCTCCGTATATTCTCCAGTGATCAAATTGTCCAAACGCTTTTTCCCGGTCCCTTGGGTTCGTAATTGACAAATCTTCGTGTGTTATTTTTAAATGATCCCGTTGAGGCACAGTAAATATGCAATGTCCCCCCTTTTTCAATATGCGATATACTTCTTTTATCCCTTTAATATGATCAGGAACATGTTCTAAAACGTCGCAGGCTATAACACAATCAAAGGATTCATCTTCAATGACCGGCATATTGGATATGTCAATATTGTAATCAAGTTTTCCATAAAAATATCCCTCCATTAAAAGATCTGCTGTTTTATAACTTTTTGCGTGTTGTTTAATCAAATTGCGAAGTGGTTTTTCTGGCGCGAAATGTAGAATAGATTTTCCTTCAATAATTTTTTTAAAACTAAAATCCTCTATATGTTCAAATGTTGCCAAAACTAATCGACGTCTGATACCCGAGCTGCAATTGGGACATTTTGTATACAAGTGCCAGAAATCGCTGCTCAATCTGTTAGCTTTGTAATGACAAATATTACATTCAACTTTACTTTTGGCAAAGGCAAAGTAAATTTGATTTGCCTTTGCAAGTATCATTGTGGCTATTTTAGTTATTATTCTTGAAATTTTTTTCATTGCTAATCATTTCAGTGTTCTGTTTAATAAGCAGGTAATTGATTATTTACCAGTTATATATTGGTTTCAAGGCATGTTCCCCCATAATGCCACTAGACTTCTACTTCAATCCAATAAAAATTTTTCTAAAATTTGTAACATTCTCTTTTTTTGATAAAATTGGTGGAAAGAGTACGTTCTTTTCAGCAATTTCTTTTGGAAATGAATTTTCATTTATTGAGGTAACTTTAAAACCGCATTTTTCCAATAACGAAGAAAAATCATCTCCGTACATTCTCCAGTGATCGAATTGTGCGAAGGCTTTTTTGCGATCCCTTGGTTTCATAATTGATAAATCCTCGTGTGTTGTTTTTAAATTATCCCGTTGAGGTACAGTAAATATACAATGCCCTCCTTTTTTCAGTATACGATATACTTCTTTCATAGCATTAATGTGATTAGGAATATGTTCTAAAACATCGCAAGCTATTACGCAATCAAAAGATTCGTCTTCAATGACTGGCATAGCAGACATATCTATATTGAAATCGAGTTTTCCATAAAAATAACCCTCTGTTAAAAAATCTGCCGTTTTATAGCTTTTTGCATGTTGTTTAATCAACTTACGAAAGAGTTTTTCGGGGGCAAAGTGTAAAACAGATTTTCCTTCAATGATTTTTTTAAAACTGAAATCTTTGGAATGTTCGAGTGTTGCCATCAGTAACCGATGCCTGACTTGCGAGCCGCAATTTGGACATATTATATACAAGTGCCACGAATCACTGGTTAATCTATTAGCTTTGTAGTGACAGATGTTACATTCAACTTTACTTTTTGCAAACGAAAAATAAAGTTGATTTGGCATCGCAATTAATATCCTTCTGGCCACTCCATATATTATTCTTAATAATTTTCTCATTACTATTTTTTGAATTACAGTTTTGTATTTTTATACATAATAAATTTCGTTTTTTGAAAACTTGCCGGTAAATCCAGAAATATCAGATTAAGCGTATTTATCTATCATTTTTTCGGCAAACTTAAATTGTTCAAAACTCTTTTCTACCATGGTATCAAACAGCTCGATATCAATTAGGTTAAACAACTGTTCTTTATTTTTTGAAAAAAATGCAGCTTTTAATTCGTCAAAAGTAATATTGTCATCAAGAATCATCTTGCCTCCTCCGATTGAACGTAAAAAAGATTTTGCTTTTCCAGGCCCTCTGTAACTTAAAAAGGGTGTTTGCACCGTTAACCCCGTAATACCAAGATGTAATTTGGATGAAATCAGCACATCTAACTCTGTCATAAATTCAAGAAGCTCTTCAGGGTCAGCATATTTTATAATTTTAATATTTTCGGTTTCTTTATCAGGTATATACTCGTAATCCATGCCGGTTTTTTCAAGGTGAGTTGTGATAAAATAGAAAACAATATTCTTGTTCTTATCAGCGTACGCGAACAATTCGTCTAAAAAATGCTTAGATAAATATTTGCCCTTTTTAAAATTGAAGCCAACTTTCGATACCAGCCCATCCGAGGAATTTTTAACAGCGGTAATAGGCTTGACGAACTTATTAACAGACAAAAGACAATCCGGGATAAATTTAAAATTTTTGCCGAACTTCTTCATTTGTTCCACGTCCCCCGTTAACCTCACTGTACCGTCTAAAAATTGGCTTGAACTAAAAAACGAGATTCTATGTCTCGAATAATGTTTATTGGGTTGACGTTGCTCTCCGTCTCCCCCTATTGAAATAGCACATACTTTTACGTGAGGATATTTTTTTATTGCGTGATTTAAATCGCGAAAATCGGCTTCATATTCAATTGCCACCTTCTGCAAGGTTCGTCGTACTAAAGAGAATGGCGTAAGAAGTGCACCACCAGCGATAATACATAAATGTACGTCTTGAAACAACTCATCCAGATTATCTGCCACCTCTAACCCGAACTTATTCGCTATTTCTTTTTCAAGTTGAAAAACAATGGGGTTAAGTCCTATGTTTTTAACATGGAGGGCAAACACTAATGTTTGCAGATCATCACCGTAATTGCTGTATCTATTATTTCCCCAAATTGCAATTTTTTTCATTTTATTTTTCTAATTTTTCTTAAATATGTACGTAAAATCATCTATCAATAATTCTTCTTAAAATAGAGCGCAGTGAATCAATCTTCCTAAGAAGTTTATCATCGACAACAATATCTTCATCAAACAAAAATTTATTTTGATCACCGGTGTCTAAAATGGTACGAAATCTCTTTCCTCTTACTGTATGGGTTGCACCCGGCATAAATCCAATATTTTGAATTTTAGAAACTTTTGGATAAATAGTCAATTTATTCTGCTTAAACTGGGAAAAACACATCCGAATTGCCCATGAGTCCATTTTACCGGTCATTTGATTTTTCAATAGTCTGTTTACATCTCTGCCAAGTAACAGAAATCTTTTTATCTCCTTTGGGTCGTTGATAAATTCGTCAAATCCCTTCACATCCCAGTCAATCGAATTCCACCTTTCTTTCCAACTTCCCCAGCCCCACGACGATGTTCTGTATGTGACATAATAATCTTTTTGCCAATTTTTTCTGAGCAAGGGGACATTATATGAATATCCGGCAACCGAGAATATCTTTGAGTTTCTCTCATAAAAATTCAAAGCCTGGTTCATGTATAATAAAAAGTTTGGGCTGGTTAACAAATCATCTTCCAGTACAATTACTTTTCCGTATTCATTGATAACTTGTGTTACCCCTTCAATAATTGAATTTGCTAATCCCTTGTTTTGTCTGGTCTCAAATATATGAACGCTTTTAAAACCGGAGATTGATTTAAGATATTCACGAACCTTATGTACTGAGGACACGTCTTCGTCTGTTTTGGCTCCGTCGGAAAATATAAATAATTCACTTCCGGAAGAGAGCTCATTTTGCTGAAGGGACTGAACAGTCTTTTCAAGCGTTTCTAAACGTTTGTATGTAAAAAGTAATATTGGAGCAAGAGAAACTGGCGTTCTTTCCATTCAAATTATTTTTTGCGACAAATGTACTCATGATATTGGATAAACTTATATGGTTTAGAAATGTAAAATGTAAAAGAAGAGGAGCAATTATTGGCATATGTTGAGGGCTTTCTGCTACACATTAACCGCAGAGCGTCTTGTGAATGACAAAAACATTTCTTCCAGTGTATCTTTAATATTGTATGTATAATCCCATCCAGAATAATGCGCCTTGAATTTAGTTACGTCGCTTATATACCAAATGTGGTCACCAATACGATTATCATCTGAATAAGAATAATTTAATTTATTGCCAGTGATTTCTTCACAAAAAGTTATGGCTTCTAACATGGAACAATTGGCAAACCGTCCGCCTCCCGCATTGTAAACTTCTCCTCTTTTGGGATCGTTGTAAAAATGCCAAAACATATTTACAAGGTCATAACTATGTATATTATCTCTAACTTGTTTCCCTTTATACCCAAATATGGTATAATGCTGGTGATTAATTGCACATTTCATCAGGTAGGCAAGAAATCCATGTAGCTGCGCCCCCGAATGATTTGGACCCGTTAAGCAGCCGCCACGAAAAACGGCAGTCTTCATTCCAAAATAACGACCATATTCCTGTACCATTACATCTGCAGCAACCTTTGAAGCTCCAAAAACAGAGTGTTTGCAATTATCTATACTCATTTGTTCATCTATTCCGTTCTTAAAATATGGATGAGTTTTCTCAATCTCCCACCGATATTCCAGTTCCACAAGAGGTAAAAAATTTGGGTTATCGCCATATACTTTATTGGTAGAAGTAAAAACGAAAACTGCTTCGGGGCAATGTAAACGGGTGAGCTCAAGCATATTCAGTGTTCCATTAGCGTTTACCGTAAAATCTGTTAATGGTTCTTTTGCTGCCCAATCATGACTGGGCTGCGCGGCAGTATGTATGATCAGTGCAATTTCACTATTATACTGTTCAAAAATATTACCCAATGCTTCGAAGTCCCTTATATCAACGTTATAATGTTTATAATTAGAATATTGCTGCTGAATTCTTGAAACGTTCCAATCTGTAGAAGCAGAGTTTCCAAAAAAATAGGCTCTTAAATTATTATCAATGCCTATAATTAAGTCAAATTTTCCTACCAGGAAAGAAACTGATTCGCTTCCTATTAAACCGCCGGAGCCTGTAATAAGGGCTAATTTCATAAATAATAATTAAAATTCAACTTTACGAACGCCAAATTTGCAAAGTATAAATAAGTAAAGGAAATATAAATTAGTGGATAAATATCTTTTCCAAAGCTTTTTTGGATCTTGAATGAGCCTATAAAACCACTCCAGTCCTGCGTTTTGCATCCACTTAGGTGCATGTTTTATATTACCGGCAAAAAAATCAAATGCGGCGCCAACGGCCATCATAGGGGCATGAATTTGTCCCAAGTGACTTGCTACCCATTTCTCCTGACGTGGGCATCCTCTTCCCACTAAAACGATGTGAGCACCACTTTCATTAATCTTTTTAATATCTGCAGAATCTTCTTCTTTTGTAGCATCTCTGAATCTATCCGCATGTATTCCTGCTATTGTAATGCGAGGATAATGTTTAGCAAACACATTCTTCATCTTTTCAAGAGTAGTAGGGATACTTCCATAAAGATAAATGCTTAATGATTTTTCATCCGCCTTCGCTAACACATATTTGGTAAGAATTGGGCCGGCCACCCTGTCTTTCAATTGTAGTTTGTAAAAGCTATTTAGCGCCCATCTTATAGGTTGGCCATCCGGCACAATCATGTCTATATGATTGACTTCCTTTTTGAATGATCGACTGTTAACAGCTTCAATTAACCCATGAACAGCCAAAGCAGTAACTCCAAAACTTGAATGCGATAAAGCTTTCTCAATTATGATATCTGAGGCCTCGGTGTAATTGGTTATTGAATAATTAACCGTAAAAAGTTGTTTTTTTAAAATCATATAATACCTATATTAATCCATTTTAAAAATATTCTTCCGGGAAAGAGCTATTTTAATTTGGTTCATATCTTCTGTAAAGACAGCCGTATTGCAATAAATCCGATATTAAATATTTTCAAAATATAGCATGTGAAACAAAAACTGAATCTACTTTACCCTTGACTATTTGCAATGTTCATTAAAGCCAGATTCACCCTTAAAAAATTTTTTTGTGTTTGGGGCATGCTTAACAGATAAAAGCATAATCTTACCTACAGGTATCCCCATTTTTTCCCATTTGCAATTGTGTTCTTCCACAGACTTTAACTTCAAAAGTACTCGATTATTGTTTAACTAATTTTTTAGGAGTGTATATTTTTATTAATAGCGTCTCTTAAAATAGTTGTGAGATTTTCTTCGAATTTATCCAGTGTAAATAATTCTTTAAATCTTTTTTCTCCCTTTAAGCCCATCTCGAGCCTTAGTGTAGGGTTTTGAATCAGCAATTCCAATTTTTCAACGAGGATCTCTACGTTATTTTGAGGAACCAAAAAACCTGTTTCTCCATCAATTACCTCGTCCCGTATAGCACCCTCCGGAGTTGAAACAATTGGTAAGCCATGTTGCATAGCCTCAAGATTCACAATTGGCAAAACTTCATGGTGATAAGTTGTAGGGAATACAAAAATATCAGAATTATCGAAGTATGCATCTTTTTCCTGATCATACCTGGGACCATGTGAGAAAACAATATCTGAAAGCTTATTTTTTAAAAGCCAATCTGCAAATTCTTGCTCCGAAATATTAGACCATCCTCCCACAAAATGGCACTCAAAGAATATTTTTTTTTCCTTTAACCGCTTACATGCTTCCAGTAAAAGATACACACCTTTTTCGACCATCATATTTCCAAGGTATAGTAAACGACAAGGGGCAGTATTACCGATTGAAGGCGATTTGCGTGTGTTATTTACTTTATTATCAGGTATACCATTTGGGCAATAGAAAACATTTTCTCTCTTTACATAAGACTCAATATCATAATATAAATAACGAGATAAAAGTATGGCTAAGCTATTTTTAAACGTATAACGGTATAACAAATTATACAACTTCCGTTTTCCTGCTATTGCCACTCCTTTATTATGAAAATGGTAAATAATTTTTTTCCCAAATAGTTTCAATATGAAAACAATTGGTAAATCCCTGTAATATCCCGGTCCATTGGAAGTTAATGTGAAATAACACAAGTCATACTTTTTATTTAAAAGTGCTTTTAAAATTCTGATCTGAATTTGTAGAAGTTTGTAAATTTTACTCATCCTCCATTTGCCCATATCATCCGTTATGTTTGTGGATGTAGAAGGATTAATAAAATCGGCGTCAAATTCATCATTTACCATTTCACTTTCCTGAATATATTTCCCTACCATAGCTGATCCATGAATTGGGGGCGGTAAATGTAAAATAAAAAGAATCTGTGGCTTCACTACTACTGGTTGGTACTATGGTCGCTAAACACAATGCTTAGTTTCTTTGCAATTGACGTGCTTAAATTTCGTAAAGATAAGTTGACTGACTTGCTTCTTAAAAAAATTGTTTACAGTTTTCCAGACCGACGGTCAGTCAGGAACATGGATATCTATCCACCTTAATTAAATAAAATCTATGTGCTCAAATAAATTTTGACCCTAGTTTTAGCCTTATAAAGGTAACCAGCGATGTGAAGAATCCGGTGTAATTCTCCTTTTTACAGTTTTATAAACTTACTGGACAACACGCTATCTCCACAAATCACTCGTAGAATATAAGTTCCCTTGCTTAACGAAGAAATATCCATTTGCACAACCTGATTTGCATTGCTCATTTGCATAGTTCTTATTAAAACACCCGAAGTGGAATAAACCGATATAGTTAATTTCTTACCCTGTTCTAATCCGGCGGTAAATATGTTTAAATCGTTTCGAGCAGGGTTAGGGCCTACTTTTAAAGTTGCAAGTCCTTTAGACAAATTCTCTCTACTTACCGCATTTATGGAATCATCTTTAGCAAGAGTAGTATTAGCTAGTTCTGTTGATAAAGCGGTGTCCGCAGAAGATGTAGCACTTCTCGCTAATGTACTTGTTACCACTGATATTGAAACATTTGCAGATGTAGTTACACTACCGTCATTATCTGTTGCTTTAGCAGTAAGCGTATAATTACCTGCTAGTGCACCGCTCCATTGGCATGTGTAGGGCGCTACATAATCAGTATATATATGTTTTCCATTTTGAAGAAACTCAACCTGGCTTATCGAGCCATCAGCATCGGCCGCCGCTGCGCTCATATTAATTGTTGCAGGTGCGGTATATTTTGTACTATTTGAAGGAGCTGTAATACTCACAGTAGGAGATTGGTTTGCAGCCACATATATTAGAATACTGGAAGACGTAGCTGTATGACCACTATTATCTGTCGCTTTAGCGGTAATGGTGTAATTACCTGCCGGCACATTGTTCCAAGTCCATTTATAGGGTGATACATTTTCCGTGTGTATTAAAGTTGTGCCCTTATAAAAATCCACTTTGCTTATCGTACCATCGGCATCGGTTGCCGTAGCGGTGAAACCAATAGACGCCGGCGCCGTATATTTTGCATTATTTGTAGGGCTTGTAATACTCACTATTGGAGAAGAAACTGTAGACGTCGTACCGCTACCGGTTTTTATTAATATTGCTGACTTATAAGGTAATAAAGTAATGCTATTGCTAAATTTGTTGCCCTTTGAATCAATATAATCGCCATTTAAAGTAACTGTTTTATTCACCTTTGTTGCATTATACACAAACCTTATAGAATCATCAGGATTTGTAATTACCGCATCTGCTTCGTACACTTTTATATTATCAAGGTAATATTTACTTTGCTGATCTACCTGAAATACCACTGCCGCCGAAGACTGGGTGGAAGGAGCTAAAAATATCATCTCATTTTCAGTGCGTGCGGTGCTTACCTTGCGGGTTTGAAGTGGTGTAGTAGCATACGGAGAAACCTCTTGTCTTAAAAACGTAGTCATAACCATATTATTATCCACTGAACCTTTTACAGTGTACTTTAGGATATATTTTTTACCTGCAGTAATTCCCCCAATGCTCATAAAAACTTGCGATGATTTAGCCGATGGAGATACTTGTAAATACCCGCCATCTAAAAGCCCCGATGTACCTAAAGAAATTGT
>Ga0268264_10002054_pt1 | contig 17951 bp, 16 predicted proteins | sample KBSSwiS32_FD_190357 | JGI IMG/M metagenome (GOLD analysis project Ga0268264, IMG submission 190357) | Switchgrass rhizosphere microbial communities from Kellogg Biological Station, Michigan, USA - KBS Switchgrass S3-2 (SPAdes) (version 2) | ecosystem: Host-associated > Plants > Roots >...
CGGGTGGAGGAGTGCGACGCCGGCCTTGAACGCGTGGCCGATCTGCGCTACATAAAGCGCCGCGCTAATCTGAGATCTGCTGATGTCATCGCTCCGCCGCCCCTGATCCGGGCGGCGTTGCTGTTTCTGGGGGTGCATGGCTCAGGCGGCCTCCGCCTTGCCGCCGCTCTTGAAGAAGGCGAGAAGCTCCCCCTCCTCCACTGTCCACTCGTCGCCGACCTTGCGCCCCGGTATCCGGCCGCGCTGCAGCAGGTAATACGCCTTCTGCAGGTCGACGTTGATCACCTCGGCAATCGCCTTCGCGCCCCAGATGATCCTCGGTTTTCTCTCCATTTGCTCCATACTGCTGCCTGTGTGTTACGATTTCATGGTAAGTACGTAACGACGTTGCAGCAGTAGATAACTGGTTATACCGACTTGCGCAATACGCGAACGCCCCATATATACGGACTTGTAAAAAGTCCGTAACATGGAGGGCGACATGGAGCGTGGGCTATCGCTGGAATGGAGGCATTGGCCCAATGGCGTGGAGCTCGTGGATCTCCCACGCCGCACCGGCCCCCTGGATGATGAGCCTGACAGTATTCTCGATGTGGAGGTGAGTAGCCACGGCAGAACCTTCCGCCGCTGCCAGAGCGCGCGTCACTATCCAATCAGACACACCGTCGACGACCTCGAAAGTCCCGTGGTCGTCCACTTCATCAATGCGCACGACGACGAGGCGTGCGCCCAGTTTCTCGCCCGCTTCGGTTTTCTCTACGAGCATCAGACAGATTGCGAGCGGGACGCCTTCTTGCAGGACCAGCGGGTGCTGAAGAACCTCCTGGCCCTCGCAGGCTCGGATCAGCCTGAGGAAGCGGCCAAGGCCATCAACAAGAGGATCAGGCACACTGACTCGCTCATCCCAGTGCTCGACGGCCGCCGGCTGTCATTCGCCCTGAGGAACCTCTACGGGCTGATGCTTCGGGAGATCGTCATGGTGGTCGAGAAGGAGGCCCGCCTCACCAAGTGCCAGCACTGCGACAAAGCCTTCCTGACGGGACCCACCACGGGGCGGCGGTCGCATGCTGCCTATTGCTCGGACAGGTGCCGAGTGGCCGCCATGCGCGTCCGGAATTCTGAGCGCTGAGCACACAATGCGGGGTGACCCTTGTCGCAGCGTTGTCGCGGCCACTAATCTCTAACAGGTCTAACTCTTTGATAGTACGTCACATCATGTTGCAGTGGTATGCGACAATGAATTGGGTCTTGTGACAACATAAACCATTGAAAATATTGGCGTTACCGGCATGGTTCGAGATTGAGACTATAAGCTCAAGAAGCTGCGCCGGCTGATCGGGGCATAAGGTGTCAGACCCTCCGGGTCTGACACCAGTACGCAATCGGCTTTGGAGCCACGGTGTCAGACCCAGAGGGTCTGACACCGTCTGACATCATCTCAGTTCCCCTTTACGCCCGCGGCCTTGATGATGGGCCCCCACTTGGCGACCTCGGAGGCCAGCTGCCTCTTGAGCGCGTCCGGGGTGGCCAGCGCCTGCGAGACAGGCTCGGTGCCGAGGTCGGCGAAGCGGGCCATGACCTTCTCGTCCCTGAGCGCGACCTGCAGCGCATTGACGAGCTTGTCCGTCACATCCTTGGGCAGGCCCTTCGGCGCCCACATGGCGTGCCACGCCGCCACCTCGAAGCCCTTGAGGCCCGATTCGTCGAGCGTCGGCAGCTCGGGCAGCACCTTGAGGCGCGCCGGCGTGGTGGCGGCATAGCCCTTGATCTTGCCGGCCTTGATCGGATTGGTGGTCCCCGTGGTCTGGTCGCACATCATGTCGAACTGGCCGCCCAGAAGGTCGTTCATGGCCGGGCCGGTGCCGCGGTAGGCCACTGCCGTCATCTCGGTCTTGGTGGCGTGCATGAGGAGCAGCGCGCACAGGTGCGAGGCGGAGCCGATGCCGGCGTGGGCGTAGGTGACGCCCTTCTGCTTCTCCTTCATCCAGGCCAGCAGCTCGCCGATACCCTTGATCGGCAGGTCCGCCTTGCCGACCACCGTCATCGGCACGTCGGTGATGCGGCCGATGGAGTCGAAGTCCTCGATCGCGTTGTACTTGAGGTTCTCGTACAGCGCCGGTGCGGTGGACTGGCCGATGTGCCAGACCGCCAGCGTGTAGCCGTCGGCGGGAGCCTTGGCGACGCGCGCCATGCCGATGGTGCCGCCGGCGCCGCCGGCGTTCTCCACCACGATCTGCTGACCGAGCGTGCGGCTCATGGAATCGCCCACCAGCCGCGCCACCGTGTCGGTCGGGCCGCCGGCCGCCGCGGGCACGACGATCGTCACCGGCCGGTCGGGGTAGCTCTGCGCGGACGCCGTGGCGGCCGCCATGCCAAGGGCCAGGGCGGCCCAGATCGTAGAGCGGAGCAGACTGCAAGCGCGCTCCATGCGTTTCCTCCTTCTGTTGCTGCCGGCTTTATGCCTGGGGCTATTCGTGCGGCAGGGGCACGTAGGGTAGCATCGGCACCTTCGCATAGCGGGCCGTCGGCATCCGCATAGCGGGTAATATTGTTTCGGCGCAAGGGCGGCAAGACTTGCAAGCGGTCTCGCCGGGGTGGCGGCTGCCGGTAACGATGTCTCAATTGCCTTCACCCCTTGCAAGCTGTCCGGAGCCGTATGAAGTTTGTCAATGCCGCAGGACTCAGGCATCGAATAGCGACCTGAAGCCGCTGCGGCTGGGGAGGCGGCAACGCCGAGACAGACTATGCCCAAACATGCTGTCAGCCTCGACGACAAGTACGCGCTGGACGAGACCCGCCAGCTCCTGACCGGCACCCAGGCGATCGTACGCCTGATGCTGACCCAGCGGGCGCGCGACGTGCGGGCCGGGCTCAACACGGCGGGGTACGTGACGGGCTACCGCGGCTCGCCCATCGCCACCCTGGAGGCGGCGATGCTGCGCGCGCACGGCATCCTGGAGCCCAACCATATCAAGTTCCAGCCCGGCCTCAACGAGGACCTGGCGGCCACCGCGCTCTGGGGCTCGCAGCAGGCCGAGCTGCGCGGCGAGGGCAAATACGACGGCGTGTTCGGCGTCTGGTACGGCAAGGGCCCGGGCGTGGACCGCACCGGCGACGTGTTCCGCCACGCCAACCATGCCGGCACCTCGCGCCACGGCGGTGTGCTGGCGCTGATGGGCGACGACCATACCTGCGAGAGCTCGACCAGCGCGCACCAGTCGGAGTTCGCGTTCGTCGACTACATGATCCCGATCCTGAACCCGGCCGGGGTGCAGGAGATCCTCGACTACGGCATCCTGGGCCTCGCCCTGTCGCGCTATGCCGGTGTGTGGGTCGGCCTCAAGTGCGTGAAGGACAACATCGAGGCCACTGCTACGGTGGACGGCCGCATCGATCGCATCGAGATCAAGACGCCTGAAGATTTCACGCCGCCGCCCGGCGGGCTCAACATCCGCCTCGGGGACCAGGCGCTGGCCAAGGAGGCGCGGCTGCACGACTACAAGCGCGCGGCCATCCTGGCCTTCGCCCGCGCCAACGGCTTCGACCGCATCGTCACCAGCGGCGGCCCGGCGCCCAAGATCGGCATCATTACCACCGGCAAGAGCTACCTCGACGTGCGTGCCGCCATGGACGAGCTCGGCATCGACGAGGTGGCCGCCAACCGGCTGGGGCTGCGGCTCTACAAGGTCGGCATGCCGTGGCCGCTGGAGCCGCAGGGGCTCCTCAAGTTCGCGCAGGGGCTCGATCTGATCCTCGTGGTGGAGGAGAAGCGCGCGCTCATCGAGACCCAGGTCAAGGAGCAGCTCTACGACCTCCCCGACCGGCCGCGGGTGCTCGGCAAGAAGGACGAGAACGAGCAGTGGCTGTTCCCGGCCAAATACGCGCTCGACCCTTCCGACATTGCCATCAAGCTGGGCGAGCGACTGATCCGCAGCTCGGTCAACTCTTGTGCCGGCGATGACATCAAGGACAGGGTGGCGGAGCTCAAGCGCGTCAAGGGCAACCGCCCGGAGACCCAGGAGGCCGCCACCCGCATCCCCTACTTCTGCCCCGGCTGCCCGCACAACTCTTCCACGGTGGTGCCACAGGGCTCGCGCGCCTACGCCGGCATCGGCTGCCATTACATGGCGCACTGGATGGACCGGAGCACCGAAGGGTTCACCCAGATGGGCGGCGAGGGCTCGAACTGGATCGGCGAGGCGCCGTTCTCCAAGACCGAGCACGTATTCCAGAACCTGGGCGACGGCACCTATATCCACTCCGGCAGCCTCGCCATCCGCGCCGCGCGCGCCGCCGGCGTCAACATCACCTTCAAGCTCCTCTACAACGATGCCGTCGCCATGACCGGCGGCCAGTCGCTCGACGGCGCCCCCACCGTGGGCATGATGGCGCGGCAGGTGCAGGCCGAGGGCATCGACAAGGTGGTGGTCGTCACCGACGAGCCGCACAAGTATCCCTCGGGCTTCATCCCGGCCGGGGTGCCCGTCTACCACCGCCGAGACCTGCAGAGCCTGCAGGAGGAGCTACGCACGGTCCCCGGCGTCTCGGTCCTGATCTACGACCAGACCTGCGCCGCCGAGAAGCGCCGCCGCAGGAAGCGCGGCACGTTCCCCGACCCCGACAAGCGCGCCTTCATCAACCCTGCCGTCTGCGAGGGCTGCGGCGATTGCGGTGTGAAATCCAACTGCGTCGCCGTGATGCCGCTGGAGACGGAGCTCGGCACCAAGCGCGCCATCGACCAGTCCGCATGCAACAAGGACTTCTCCTGTGTCGAGGGCTTCTGCCCGAGCTTCGTGACGGTGCACGGCGCCAAGGTGAGGAAGTCGCGTACGGCGGTGCGCGGCGACAGCGGCGTGACGGCCATGCTGGCGAGCCTGCCGGAGCCGGCGCTGCCGGCGCTCGACCAACCCTATACGATGCTGGTCACCGGCGTCGGCGGTACGGGCGTGGTAACGATCTCGGCCATTCTCGGCCAGGCCGCGCACCTGGAAGGCAAGGGCTTCGGCGCCATCGACATGACGGGCCTCGCCCAGAAGGGCGGTGCCGTGGCCTGCCACATGCGCGTGGCGCGCGACGCCGACCAGATCCACGCCATCCGTGCCGGCGTGGCCGGCGCCGATCTGGTGCTCGGCTGCGACCTGGTGGTGACGGCCTCGAACGGGGTGCTGGCCACCATCAAGCCGGACCACACAGCCGTGGTCTACTCCGACTATGAGATGCACACCGCCCAGTTCACCCGCAACGCCAACGTCCGCGTGCCGGGGCCGGCGCTCCGCCACGCCATCGCCGAGCGCGCCGGCAACGGGCCGGTGCACCACTTCGATGCCCACACCGCCGCCGTGAAGCTGTTCGGCGACTCCATCGCCGCCAACATCTTCCTCCTGGGCTACGCCTATCAGCTCGGCTCGGTGCCCATCGGCGCCGCGGCGGTCGAGCAGGCCATCGAGCTCAACGGCGCCGCCGTGGAGATGAGCAAGGCCGCGTTCCGCATCGGCCGCCTGGCGGCGCACGACATGCGCGCCATCGAGCGCATCGTGGGCGCCGATACGGTCGCCGCCCCCGCCAGGATGCAGACGCTGGACGGCATCGTCGCCTACCGGGCCGTCCGGCTCACCGACTACCAGGATGCCGCTCTGGCCGAGCGCTACCGCGCACGCGTGGCGGCCATCGCCGGGGTGGAGCGGGCCAAGGCGCCGGGGCGGGCGGGCCTTGCCGAGGCGGTGGCGCGCGGCTACCACAAGCTGCTCGCCTACAAGGACGAGTACGAGGTGGCCCGGCTGTTCGCCGACCCGGCCTTCGAGAGGGCCCTGTCCGACCAGTTCGAGTCGCGCGGGAAGCTGCAGTTCCACCTGGCCCCGCCGCTGCTGGCGCGGCGCGACAAGCGCACCGGCGAGCCCCGCAAGATGACGTTCGGGCGCTGGATGCTGCCCGCCTTCCGCCTGCTCGCTAGGGCCAAGCGGCTGCGCGGCACCGCCTGGGATCTGTTCGGCTACACGAAGGAGCGCCGCCTGGAGCGACAGATGATCGCCGACTACGAGGCGCTCCTCGACGAGATCGCCGGGCGCCTCTCCCCCGCCAACCACCACACCGCCGTCGCGCTCGCCTCGCTGCCGCTGGAGATCCGCGGCTTCGGCCACATCAAGGAGCGCAACTATACCCTCGCCAAGAGCCGCGAGGCCACGCTGCTCGCCGAGCTGCGCAGCCCCTCGCCCACGCTGCTCAAGGCGGCCGAGTAGATCCACCCGTCATCCCGAAAGCCGCGGCCGCCGGCCGAGGCTGTCCGGGACCCGGTGAGGCAAATTGCAGCTTCGCCGGCGCCGTCCTTCCCGAGGATCCGGCTCGGTACGCTAGCTCGTCTTCGGCTCGCATCGCTCCGGCCGGGATGACGGTGGAGAGGGTCTGACACCATCTCGCCATCGTCGGCGCACACGCTCCCTTGAAAGAAAATCCGATAAGACCACACTGGAGGAAGCCGCCATGCTCGACCTGTCGCGACGTCAGTTCCTTTGCCAATCCGCATCCGGCATTGCGCTCGCCGCCTCTGCCGGTGGTGCGCTGGCCGCCATGGGCCCGAACGACAAGTTCGATCTCGTGGTCAAAGGCGGCGAGGTGCTGGACCCGAGCCAGAATCTCAGGGCCAGGCGCGACATTGGCATCCGCTTCGGCGTCATCGAGACGCTGGAGGCCGACATCCCCGCCGACAAGGCGCTCAAGGTGCTCAACGCCGGCGGCAAGCTTGTCACGCCGGGCCTGATCGACCTGCACGCTCACGTCTTCCCCTACGGCTCCGCCATCGGCATCCCCGCCGACGAGCTGATCCCCTTCCAGTCCACCACCACCCTCGTTTCCGCGGGCGATGCCGGCGCCAACAACATCGCCGCGTTCCGCCGCGCCATCGTCGGCCAGACGCGGGCGCGGCTCTATGCCTTCGTCCACATCGCCAACATCGGCCTCGCCGGCTTCCCGATCCCCGAGCTCTACAATATCGACTATGCGCAGACCGAGGCCGCCGCCAAGGCGGTGGCCGAGAACGCCGACCTGGTGCTCGGCGTCAAGGTGCGCATGAGCGAGAACGTCATCGCCAAGAACGGCCTGGAGCCGTTGAAGCGGGCCATCCGCGCCTGCGAGATGGCCGGCGGCGGCAAGATCATGTGCCACATCGGTGGCGTCGAGACGGGCAAGCTGATGTCGGACATCCTCGACCTTCTGCGGCCGGGCGACGTGCTCACGCATGCCTATTCGGGTGCCCCCAACTTCGCCGGCCAATTCACCAACATCGTGCAGGACGGCAAGCTGCTGCCGGCCGCGCTCGCCGCCAAGCAGCGCGGCGTCGTCTTCGATGTCGGACACGGCGGCGGCAGCTTCGACTACACCGTGGCGGAAGCGGCGATGGCGGCCGGCGCCGGGCCGGACACCATCTCCTCCGACATCCACGTGTTCTCGGGCAACTCGCCCGGCATGCCGTATCTCACCTGGGTGATGAGCAAGTTCCTGAACCTGGGGCTCACGCTCGAGCAGGTCGTCGCCATGGCCACCTCGGCCCCCGCGCGCGTGATCAACCGGGGCGCCAAGCTCGGCACGCTGCAGGCGGGAGCGCCGGCGGATGTCTCGCTGCTGGAGCTGGTGGAGGGGCCGGTGGAGTTCGTCGACACGCGCAACAACAAGCGGCAGGGCAAGTTGCATCTCAAGCCGGCGGGCGTCGTGCTGGCCGGCGTCCCCTTCGGCCGCCCCTACCAGGCCCCGTTCGCGATGCGGTGATTGGGGTCAGACCCTGCGGGTCTGACCCCGGGGCATCGACCCTGGGGCACCAGCCTGCGATCTTTGACACCGTTGCTCCAATCCGCACGGTCTGACACCATAACACGAGGATTGAGCTATGGGGTCAGACCCGCAGGGTCTGACCCCACGCGCATGAGGGAGAGCAATGCGCCCACTGGACGGATTGCGGGTGGTCGACCTGACGCGGGTGCTGTCGGGGCCGTACTGCACCATGCAGCTCGGCGACATGGGCGCGGAGGTGATCAAGGTCGAGCAGCCCGGCAAGGGCGACGACACGCGCGCCTTCGCGCCGCCCTACCAGGGCGACCAGGCGGCCTATTTTCTCTCCATCAACCGCAACAAGAAGAGCATCACGCTCGACATGAAGAGAGAGGCTGGCAAGGAGGTGCTCTGGCGGCTGATCGAGAGGTCCGACATCCTGGTCGAGAACTTCCGCCCCGGCGCCATGGACCGCCTCGGCTTCGGCTACGAGGCCATAAGGAAGCGCCGGCCGGCCATGGTCTATGCCTCCATCTCGGGCTTCGGCGCCAGCGGCCCGCAGAAGGACCGGCCCGGCTACGACGTGATCGTGCAGGGCGAGGCCGGCATCATGGACATCACCGGCCCGCGTGACGGCGCCCCCTACAAGGTGGGCACGGCCGTCGCCGACCTGGTCTCCGGCCTCTACGCCGTGCAGGGCATCCTGGCGGCGCTCTACGCGGCGAAGTCCACCGGCATGGGCCAGCACGTTGGCCAGCACGTGGACATCTCCATGTACGAGGCGATGGCGTCGCTCCTGACCTTCAACGCCGGTATCTACTTCGCCACCGGCGAGACGCCCCGGCGCCGCGGCAACGACCACCCCACCATCGTGCCGTACGAGACCTTCGAGGCGGCAGACGGCTGGATCAACCTGGCGGTCGGCAACGACGACCTGTGGCGCCGCTTCTGCAAGGCCGCCGAGACGCCCGATCTGGTGGACCACCCGCGCTTCGCCAAGGCCGGCGACCGTGTGCGCAACCGCGAGGAGCTGGTGCCGCTCGTGCGGTCCCTCATCAGGCAGCGCACCCGCGACGAGTGGATAGAGCGGCTGGACAAGGCCGGAGTGCCGAGCGGCGCCATCCGCACCGTCGGCGAGGTGTGCGAGAGCGACTTGCTCAACGCGCGCGGCATGATTGCCCGGATGGAGCACGCCAGCGCCGGTGTGGTGAAGGCGGTGAAGAACGCCGTGAACCTGAGCGCCACGCCGCTCGACGCCTACGCCGCCCCGCCGCAACTCGGCCAGCACACCCGCGAGGTGCTGACGGGGCTCCTCGGCTACAGCGCGGCGGAGGCGGAGAAGCTGGCGCGCGACGGGGTAATCTGACGTCGCTCGATCTCTAGGCGATGGCCTCCAGCAGGGTCGCCAGGGCCTTGGCGGCGAAGGTCTCCATGTTGGCCTGGCGCTCCGCGCTGCCGGTGCGGAGCGTGAGAACGCGCTCCGCCGGGCCGGATACGGCGATGCATGCGTGTCCCGCCGGATCGCCGTAGCGGTTGCCCGTCGGTCCCGTGGCCCCGGTCTCGGCCAGGCCCCACGTCGCCCCGTGGCGCTCGCGCACGGTGCGGGCCAGCAGGGCGGCGTAGGGCTCGCTGGCCGAGCGGATGCCCGCCATGGCCTCGTCGGGGATGGCGAGCAGGGCGCGCCGGGCCTGTCGCGTGTACACCACAGCACCCCCCAGGAAGTACGCCGACGCGCCCGGCACCGCCAGCAGCGCCGCCGCGATCAGCCCTCCCGCCGAGGATTCGGCGACGGCCACCGTCTCCCCGCGCGCCTTCAGCCGCTCCGCGATCCGCCCGGCAAGGTCGATGAGGTGCTGCATGGCGCGCCCCTTCCAGTGAGGTCGTGAAGCCGTAAGTCGTGCGATCGTATCTCCAGTCGCCCGACCTCGGGGCCTCACGACTTCACGATCTGACAAGCCTTACGACCGGTTGCCACTTTCCGCTGGAAGGCGGCAGCCGGCGCGACAGGCAACCACGTTTGCTGATTTGAGCCGCCGGCGGGGCGTCCGGCGGGCTATAGCGGCGCATAGGGGGTGCTGCCGGCCTGGAGGCAACCCATGGATATCATTAACCTTCTCGTCCAGCTTCTGAGCGGGGCCGTGGGGGGCAACGTCGCCGGCAACCTGTCCCGCAGCGGCGGTCTCGGCGCCCCCGCCAACACGCTCGCCGGCGTAGTGGGCGGCGGCATCGGTGGCCAGATCCTGAGCGCGCTGCTGGGCCTTGCCGCCGCGCGCCATGCCGGCGGTGCGCTGGACATCCCCGGATTCGTCAGCCAGGTCCTGGCTGGAGGCATAAGCGGCGGTGTGCTCACTGCCATCATCAGCATGATCCGGGCCACCGCGGCGCGGTAAGCCGGCCACTCAACGCAATTGCAGCCCGCCGAGGCTCAGTGCGCCCGGCTGGGCGCCGTGGCGATGTCGATCTGCCGCCTCAGCCAGGCCACGGCCGCCTCAGCCGTGGCGAACAGCTTGTTGTGCTGGAGCACATGGTCCAGGTAGACCAGCCAGCCGTTGCCGCGATTGAGGGTGGCAATGGCATGGCCGCGGTAGCTGTCCGACCAGAACTCGTCGCTCTCCCGTGGTGTGTACATCGTGTACTGCCTCGCTCCAAATCAGGCCCGATCGGGCTGCCGGCCTCCCTCACCAAGGTCCGCCTGAGAGGGGCAACTCTCGGGCGGCGCTCCCTCTGATTGCACGATGAAGCAAGCCCCATGCCGAATATAGCAGCACTCGGCATTCATTGGCGAAACGATAGGCAGGGGCAGCCCCGGATCATCCTGGCACGGTTCTGATGCGGCGCAAGATCAAAACTTAGGCAATATGCAGACCGCCATGCAGGCAGTCAGCGCGACTTGGCCGCTAGGTCCGTCTCGGACAGGCCGCCCATGCGGCAGACTTCCTTCCATTCCTCGGGCGTGACAGGCTGCACGGACAGACGGGCGGTCTTGACGAGCGCCATGTTGGCGAGCCTGGGGTTGGCTTTGGCGTCGGCCAGGGTGACGGGGCTCGGCATGTCGCAGACAGCGCGGACATCGACACACTTCCACACACCGGTCGAGTCCGTGGGGTCGGGGTGGGCCAGGGCGCACACCTCGACGACGCCGACGACCCGCTTCTCCTCCCCCGTGTGGTAGAAGAAGCCCAGGTCGCCCAGCTGCATCGCCTTCATGTTGTTGCGGGCCACGAAGTTGCGCACGCCAGTCCACGGCTCACCCTTGGCTCCGCGCTCCTTCTGCATCTCCCAGGAGTGCTCCTCGGGCTCGGTCTTGAACAGCCAGCAGGCGGGGCCGGACTTGGCGGATGGCGCATCGGTGGAGGCGGATCTGGGCGCGGTCTTGGTCTTCTTGGCCATGGGGCGGCTCCTCAATCTCGGCCGGCGCTGTGCACATCGCGCCGGCGGGCGTGGGCGTGGCTCGCAGACAGCGTGGCGGGGAACGCCCCGGCGATCAAGCTCCCTCAGGGCGCCCAAGGTCGAAAGGCGCATAACCCTGTCTGCGCTTGAGCCCGGTGCTAAACGCTGCCAATGATCGGCGGAACCGCATTCAACCACGAGGGAGAGACACCCATGGACCAGGCCCTGAGAGACAAGGGGATCGCCAACCGCAAGGCCGTGCTGGGCGAGGACTACGTGAACAAGTCGATGGCCTCGGCCGATGATTTCAACCGGCCCTTTCAGGACATCCTCAACGAGTACTGCTGGGGCATGATCTGGAGCGATGAGCGCTTGCCGCGCAAGACCCGCTCCATGCTGAACCTCGTCATGCTCGCCTGTCTCAACCGCATGCACGAGTGGGAGCTGCACTTGAAGGGCGCCCTGCGCAACGGCGTGACCAAGGACGAGATCCAGGCCATCATCCATCAGATCGCCATCTACGCCGGCGTGCCGCTGGCGGTGGAATGCTTCCGCGCCGCCCGCAAGGTGTTTGCCGAGCTCGAGAAGGGCGCCTGAGGACGGCTTGAGGCGCCGGGGCGCGGGCGGGCGCTGCCTCACTCTTGACCCAGACCTGGCGTCGGATGGCGCGTTCCAAAGGCCAGCCGAATGGCCGGCCGCGCCGTTCCGCCGACGAGCGCCAGCTTGCGAGAGAGTGCCATTCCATGACGCACCAGGTTATGCACCGGGCCGGCCGTTCGCACCTTGTCGGCTTCCTCCCGAGGGTTGGCGTGCTGGCGGCCGTGCTGCTCGGCGCGCCCGCCGCCATGGCGCTCGACCAGCAGAAGGGCGAGGAGGCCGCGATCAAGGATTGCGACAGGCGCCTGTGCACCATCCTTCTCGACAAGAATCCGAAGGGTCCGGACCTCAAGTGCGCGCTCACCAAGACCTGGGACCGGTCCAAGATCAAGGAGGCCGATACCCCGCAGATCAGCTGGGGCTTCGGCGACGCTCGCTGCTCGGTCGATATCGACCTGAGCCGCGAGACGCTGGTGAAAGCCATGACGGCCGACCGCATCACGGTGCACGTGCCCAGGCACACGGCGAACTGCGTGGTGGAGCAGGACGGCAAGCCCGAGAAGATCACGGCCGTCCTCGCGCCCAAGATCGAGTTCCATAACGGCAAAGCCGCCAAGATCTGGGTGCGCCTCAAGAGCGTGGACGGCCCGACCGGCATCGCGCTCACGGTCAAGACCGCCGCGCAACTCGCCGACACCCTCGGCCTCTTCCACGGCCAGATGATCAAGGGCATCAACCGCTACGTCGAGCGCCACTGCCCCAAGACGCTGGACGTCGCCGCCACGCCGAAGGAAACGCCCAAGGACAAGGCCGGCAGGTAGAGCCCCCGCCAACCGTGTCAGGCTGACACCGGGCTGGCGCCGCGCCGCTTGGCCTGCTGATCGAAGAACAGCACCTGGCTGACAATGGCCGTGATGGCCTCCTCGCGGAACGGTTTGGGGATCAGGAACGTTGGCTCCGGTCGGCGGCCCGTGGTGAGGCGCTCGGGAAATGCAGTTACGAAGATCACCGGCACGGTCAGGCTGCGCAGCAGGTCGTCGACGGCGTCGAGGCCCGAGCTGCCGTCCGCCAGACGGATGTCGGCGACGACGAGGCCGGGGTGCTTGATCGCAGCGGCGCGCAGGGCATCGTCGTGGGTGCGGGCAATGGCAACGCTGTGGCCGAGATCCTCCAAAATCCGCTTCAACTCGATGGCGATCAGCGGCTCATCCTCGATCACCAGCACCTCGGTGGCAATCTGCCGGCCGATCTCGGCGGCGGAGCTCTGCAGGAGCGCGTCCACCTGGCGCTCCGAGACCTCCAGGATCTGGGCGGTCTCCTGGCGGGTGAACCCCTCGACGCTGACGAGCAGGAAGGCCTGCCGGCCTTCCGGCGTCAGCGCCGCCAGCGAGCGCGCGGCGGTATCGCCCAGCAGCCCTGGCGAGGGGCCGGCATCTCGGTACCGGCGGGTGAGAGTGGCCAGGAAGCACTGGTACAGCCCGAGGCGCGGCGGCAGGTCCGGGAACATGGACGGGTCGGCGGCCACGGCCTGCAGAACCCGCTCCACGCCCGCATCGCCGGCCCCTTGCGTGCCCGTGAGCAGCCGGGCGAACCGGCGCAGGTGTGGTATATGGGGGGCGATGCTTTCGGCGAGGGACATGGGAATTGGCAGGTCGGGCAGCGTCGGCCGGTACAGCCGAAGCCGATACTATGTAAATCGGCTTCGCCGAATCGCAAAGAGCGACAATGATTAAGCAACGCCGGTCCGCCACACCCCCGACTGCCACGCCCGCGTCCACGACGGCTGGCCCCGGGTCCATGCCTGCGACAGCCGACAGGCCTGCGACGGCCGTGCCCAAGCCGATGTCGGACAAGCCAGGGACAGGGCCGAAGATGGGGCCAAGCCAGGGCGAGGCCAGGGGCGCGGAGCTTGGCGAGCAGATCGGAAGCAAGCTCAAGTCGATGTTCGAGGACTTGGTGGCCGAGCCCGTTCCCGAGAAGTTCCGCCAGCTGCTGGAGGAGCTCGAGCGCAAGTCCGGCAAGCCGTAGGACCTGGCACGGCCGCAGGTGCCAGGCGGCCCAAGGATCGCCCTCCAGTGCCCACCCCCAGGGATCACAAGGACGCGCGTCAGAAATAAGGGACGCGCCGGAGGGGAACATTCCGGTGAGCCGGGCGTTGACGATGCGGCGAAGGGATCATCCCCCCTGTCCCCCTGCTCCCCTCGCACGAGACCCGCGGCAGCCCCATGCCGCGGGTCTTCTTCTTTATTATTCCTCTCGGATTATTCTTTTCTTCAGCCTGTTGCGCGTAAACGGTTGTCCCGGCACGGGACAGGCTTTCTCCCGATAGGCCCGTCTTAGTCCACGCCTCGTGCGAATTCCGATGCGCCGGCCGCGCGGCGGCGTATGCTCGGGTTGTGTCGGGCGGAGCACAGTGTAGGATCGTTGCGCATGGCACCCAGACCCAACTGGAAGGGCTATCTCAAGCTCTCCCTCGTCTCCTGTCCCGTGGCGCTGTTCCCGGCGACCACCACCTCCGAGCGCGTCTCCTTCCGCACCCTCAACCGCACGACCGGTCACCGGCTGCGGCGCCAGCTGGTCGACGAGCAGACCGGCGACGTGGTCGAGGCGGACGACCAGGTCAAGGGCTACGAGGTGGGCAAGGGCGAGTTCATCCAGGTCGAGGACGACGAGATCAAGTCGGTGCAGGTGGAAAGCAACCATACCATCGACATCGAGCAGTTCGTGCGCCGCACCGAGGTGGACGAGCTCTATCTCGACACACCGTATTACCTGACGCCGACGGACCGGGTGGGCGAGGAGGCGTTCGCGGTCATCCGCGATGCCATGCGCGCCGAGAAAATGGTGGGGCTTGCCCGCGTGGTGCTGTTCCGACGCGAGCGCATCGTCATGCTGGAGCCGCGCGACAAGGGCATCACCGTCACCAGCCTGCACTACGCCAACGAGGTGCATCAGGCGGCCAGCTACTTCGACGAGATCCCCGACCTGGAGCTGCCCAAGCAGATGTTGGAGCTGGCCACCCACATCATCGACAAGATGACGGGCAAGTTCGAGCCGGAGAAGTTCGATGACCGCTACGAGAACGCGCTGATCGAGCTGATCCGGTCCAAGCAGAAGGGCGTGCCGGTGAAGGCGCAGCCGGTGCAGCGCCAGACCAACGTGATCAACCTCATGGACGCGCTCCGCCGCAGCGTGGAGGGTGCCGGTGCGCCAAGCGGCGCGCCAACCGGCGCCAAGGGCGGGGCCGAGCGTGCGCCGGACAAGAAGGCCGAGAAGGCGCCTGCCAGGAAAGCCGAGAAGACCGAGAAGGCTGCGCCGAAGGCGCGCTCGACCGCAGCGAAGGCCAAGGCGCGCAAGGCCGGGTAACGCTCTCCCCGCATGCCACGCCGAACCACCAGCAGCTCCCTTCGCGAGTATCACGACAAGCGCGACTTCACGCGCACCGCGGAGCCACGCGGCACGCTCAAGGGTGCGCGCGGCGACCTGTTCGTGGTGCACAAGCACGCCGCGCGGCGGCTGCACTACGACCTGCGCCTGGAGCTCGACGGCGTTCTCAAGAGCTGGGCCGTCACCCGCGGCCCCAGCCTGTTGCCGGGAGACAAGCGCCTGGCGGTGCGCACCGAGGACCACCCGCTCGACTACGGCGAGTTCGAGGGCCGCATCCCCGAGGGCGAGTACGGCGCCGGCAGCGTGATCGTCTGGGACCGCGGCCGCTGGTCCACCGAGGGCGACCCACACGAGCAGCTGGCGAAGGGGCACCTCGTGGTGGACCTCAAGGGCCGCAAGCTCAAGGGCCGCTGGCACCTGGTGCACATGAAGGGCCGCGACCAGCGGGGCAAGGAGAACTGGCTCCTCATCAAGGCCGAGGACGAGCACGCGGTCGATGCGGACGGCGACCGGCTGCTGGAGACGGAGCCGCGCTCGGTCAAGACGAGGCGGACGGTGGAGGATGTTGCCAAGGGCAAGGTGAAGATCTGGCGTAAGGATGGGGCGTCTTCGCGCGCGGAATCTCCCTCTCCCCGCGCTGCTGCGACCTCGGCGCGCGCTGCAACAGCGCGGGGAGAGGGCCGGGGTGAGGGGCAGCGGCACACTCCGACGTTATCGTCTGCTGCTGCACCTCACCCTAACCCTCTCCCCGCAAGCGGGGAGAGGGAATCCACCGCAAGCGGGGAGAGGCCGCGCATCAAGGGCGCCAGGCCCGGAGCCCTTCCCGCCTTCATCGAGCCGCAGCTCGCGTCGCTCGCAGCCGCCCCGCCGGCTGGCGCCACCTGGGTGCACGAGATCAAGTTCGACGGCTACCGCCTGATGGCGCGCATCGACCGGGGCCGGGTGAAGCTGCTCACCCGCAAGGGCCTCGACTGGACCGACAAGTTCGCCTCGCTGAAGAAGGCCCTGGAGAGCTTGCCGGCGGTCACGGCAATGCTCGACGGCGAGGTGGTGGTGGAATCGGAGAGCGGCGCCCCGAGCTTCGCCGAGCTGCAGGCGGACTTGAGCGCGGGACGCAGCGACCGCTTCCGCTACTACCTGTTCGATCTTCTGCACCTCGACGGCGCCGACCTGACCGGCGTGCCGCTGCTGGAGCGCAAAGCCGCGCTGGCGCGGCTGCTCGCGGGCCACAACGGCACCCTCACCTACAGCGAGCACTTCGAAAGCCGCGGCGCCACTGTGTTCGAGCACGCCTGCCGCCTCGGCCTCGAAGGCATCGTCTCCAAGCTCAAGACCGGCACCTACCGCTCCGGCCGCGCCAAGGCCTGGCTCAAGTCGAAATGCACCGAGGGGCACGAGCTCGCCATCATCGGCTACGTGCCCTCCACCGTCCAGCGCCGCGCCATCGGCGCGCTGGTGCTGGCTGCCGCGGAGCCGAAAGGAAACCTCCGCTACGCCGGCCGCGTTGGCTCAGGGTACTCTAGCGCCGTCGCCGAGGACTTGTGGCGCCGGCTGGAGCCGTTGCGTACCGCCGCGCCGCCGCTCGATCGGCCGCCACCAACCGACGTGCGCCGCAACGTGCGGTGGGTAAGGCCGGCCCTCGTGGCGGAAGTGGAGTTCCGCGGCTGGACCGCAGACGGCATCGTGCGCCACGCCGTATTCAAAGGCCTGCGACCGGAGAAGGACACCGCCGACGTGGTCACCCCCAAAGCTGCAGCGAGGAGGAACGTCGCGCCGGAGCTGCCGGTGACACTCACGCATCCCGATCGGGTGCTGTGGCCGACGATTGGGGTCACCAAGCAGGGGCTGGCCGAGTTCTACGCCGAGATCTGGCCTTGGATCGGCCCCCACATTGCCGGCCGGCCGCTGGCGCTGGTGCGGTGCCCCGGCGGGGTCGACGAGACCTGCTTCTTCCAGAAGCACGCCTGGGCCGGCATCAGCGAGCACGTCAGCCGCTCGCACGATCCGGAGGGCGGCGAGGAGATCCTCGCGATCGACAGTGTCGAGGGGCTCTTGTCGCTGGTGCAGTCGTCGGTGCTGGAGATCCACGTCTGGGGCGCCACGCTCGACGACATCGACAAACCGGACGGCGTAACCTTCGACCTCGACCCGGCACCCGACGTGGAGTGGAGCGAGGTGGTGAGCGCGGCGCTGGAGGTGCGCGACCGGTTGAAACGGGCCGGCCTGGAGAGCTTCGTCAAGACCACCGGCGGCAAGGGCCTGCACGTCTACGCCCCGCTCAGGCCGCACGCCGACTGGGCCGCGGTCAAGGACTTCGCCCACAAGCTGGCCAGGGCGATGGCCGCCGACAGCCCGGCAAGGTACCTCGCCATGGCCTCCAAGGAGGCCCGCCGGGGGCGCATCTTCGTGGATTACCTGCGCAACGGCCGCGGCGCAACGGCGGTGGCCGCCTACTCGACACGAGCCCGCGCGGAGGCCACCGTCTCGACGCCGCTGGCCTGGGAGGAGCTCGGCCCCGAGATGCGCTCGGGCCGCTTCACCGTCGGCAACCTGCTCAACCGCCTGGCGCACCTGTCCGACCCCTGGAAGGAGATGCGCAAGAAGGCGCGCCGGTTGCCGGGGTGATCGGAAGCCGATCTGAGGGTTCTGCTGCAAAGGCTGTGAGGATCTGGGCCGACGCTATGGCGCGACCAGAGCGAAACCGGCTTGTGCGAAATGGCGGTCCCCCGTCAGCGCCCGCTGAATGCCGTGCTCTTCCATGATCAGAAAGGATGTGCAGTCCACGAGGCTCCATTCCTTGTCACGGTGCCGGCGATATT
>Ga0268264_10002056_pt1 | contig 17947 bp, 19 predicted proteins | sample KBSSwiS32_FD_190357 | JGI IMG/M metagenome (GOLD analysis project Ga0268264, IMG submission 190357) | Switchgrass rhizosphere microbial communities from Kellogg Biological Station, Michigan, USA - KBS Switchgrass S3-2 (SPAdes) (version 2) | ecosystem: Host-associated > Plants > Roots >...
GCGGCAAATCGGAGCAGACGGTCGTGCTGCCGCGCCGAGAGCGGCTGCGCGCCTCGGTCGCAGAACGCGACCGACGAAGCCGACGCCGCGGCGCTGGCCAGCGCGAGCAGCACCGCGCCGACGGCGCGGCCGACGAACGGCCGCATCGCCGTCAGATCGTCACGCGGTGCGCGGCCAGCTCGCGGTACCAGTCGTCGTCGAGCACCAGGTAAAAGGGCTCGCCCGCAGGCGCGAGCGCGAACTCGACGCCATAGGGCCGTGGCCGCGCGTTGACCACGCTGCCGGCCGTCAGCCTTGCCTGCTCGAGCGCTCGTGCAGGCAGCTCGAGCGCGAAACGCTCTTCCGTCGGACGGTCGATCGGACTCAGCTCGAGACGCACGCGGTCGGGCCGGCCGGCGACGGCGACGATCGCATCGACCCGATAGTCGCCTGCAGCGGTCTTCTTGTTGTCGTTCGACGAGCTGTTGCTCGAGCCGCGGAACGAGTCCGACACGCTGCCGACCGACGCCGATCCCGCTGACGAAGCCGAAGACGCCAGGCTGTCGGCCCGGGCCGACGGCGCAGTGAACGCGAACGCGAGGGCGGCGACGAGGAGAAGCTGGGGACGTGGGGCGCTCATGGTGGACTCGCAACGGGCTTCCACAGGATAGCGCCAATCGCCTGGGCGAACGGCGAGGGCTGCGTGACGATGCTCCGGTCGGCCTCGGCGATGACGGGGTTCAGTAATGGATGCTGCGCGGCACCCCGCCGCCGGCGCCGATCGACTCGCCGTTGATCGCGATCGCCCGCGGCGACGCCAGGAACGCGACGACGTCGGCGACCTCGGCGGCGTCGATCAGGCGACGGATCGAGTTGCCGTCGGCCATCCGCTGCTCGACCTCGCGCGCCTCGACGCCGAGCGCGCGCGCCTGCGCATCGACGAGCGCTGCGGTGCGCTCGGTCCGCGTCACGCCGGGATGCACGACGTTGACGTTGATGCCGTCGGCGCCGAGCTCGTCGGCGAGGTTCTTGGCGAGCGCGGCGACCGCGACGTTGCGCATGCTGCCGACGGCGTTGCCGGTCAGCCGCGCCGCGAGGCCGCTGACGAAGACGATCCGGCCCCAGCGCTGCGCGCGCATCTGCGGCGCGACGGCGCGCGCGGCGCGCAGATAGCCCATCACCTTGGTGTCCATCTCGTGGTGGAAGAGCCCGGCCTCGATCTGCGCGAGCTTCGGCGGCGCCGCGTAGCCGCCCGGCTCGGCGGCGGCGGCGACGAGGATGTCGATGCCGCCGAGCGCGCGCGTCGCGGCGTCGACGGCGGCGTCGACCTGGCCGTCGTCGGTCGTGTCGGCGACGACGGGAACGACCGTGCGACCGGCTTCGGCCGCGATCTCGGCCGCCGCCGCTGCGAGCCGCGCGGAATCGCGGGCGAGGATCGCGACGTTCGCGCCTTCGCACGCGAGCGCGCGTGCGATCGCCTTGCCGATGCCGCGGCTGCCGCCGGTGACGAGGGCGCGCTTGCCGGCGAGTCCGAGATCCACGTGCAGTCCTTGGAGCGCCCGCGCGGGCGACGCGCGAAGGATAGCCGTCCGTGGTCGGCGAAGACCGCCTCGGCGGACTCGCGCGACCGTCGGGCCGGCGTAGACTCGCCGCCCGCGCATGCCGGTGCTCTCGCTGCGAACCCGCATGCGACGCGCCCATGGTCGCCCGCGGGCAGGGCCGAGGAGCTTCGATGTCGACGACCGTGGAAGCGCTGAGCACCCGGCAGCAGACGATGGCCGACCAGCTTCGTCAGCTGCCGCGCGCGTTCTGGATGCTCAACCTCATGGAGATGCTCGAGCGCCTCGCCTACTACGGCGTGCGCGTCGTCATCCCGATCTACATCGCCCAGGCCGACGAGATCAACGGCCTTCACTTCACCCAGAGCCAGAAGGGCTTCATCTTCATGCTGTGGGCGCTGGTGCAGACCGGCGTGCCGGTCTTCTCGGGCGGCTTCGCCGACCGCTACGGCTACAAGCGGACGATCGCCGCCTCGATCGCGATCAAGGTGGTCGGCTATCTGCTGATGGCGACGCAGCGCGAATTCTGGCCGTTCACGATCGGCTGCCTCGTCCTCGCCTTCGGCACCGCGATCTTCAAGCCCGGGCTCTGGGGTTCGCTGCTGCTGCAGCTCGACAAGCGCAACTCGTCGATCGGCTGGGGCGCGTTCTACATGCTGGTCAACATCGGCGGATTTTTCGGCCCGCCGCTGGCGCACTTTCTCTACGGCGTGTCGTGGCCGGCGGTGTTCTACGGCTGCGCAGTGATCGTCTCGCTCAACTTCGCGATGCTGTTCACCTATCCGGACGTCGCCGCCGGCGGCGTGCAGAGCGGCGGCGTGCTGCGGGTGGCCGCGACCACGTTGCGCAACCTCGCGCGGCCTCGCCTGGCGATCTTCATCCTGATCATGTCGGGCTTCTGGCTCATGTTCATGCAGCTGTTCGACATGCTGCCCAACTTCATCGTCGACTGGGTCGACTCGTCGGCGATCGTGCGCGCGCTCCACCTGCCCGCGATGTTCACGACCGAGACGCCGCGCGGCACGATGATCGCGCAGGAGTGGATGATCAACGCCAACTCCTTCCTCATCATCCTGTGCGTGGTGTGGATCTCGCACCTGGTCGCGCGCATGCGGCGGGTGCACTCGATCATGGCCGGCATCGCCGTGGCGTCGATCGGCCTCATGCTGGCCGGCTTCACCATGTCGGGCGTGGCCTGCATCGTCGCGATCCTTCTGTTCTCGGTGGGCGAGATGCTCGCGAGCCCGAAGATGAACGACTACCTCGGCGTGATCGCACCCGAAGGGCAGAAGGCGCTCTACATGGGCTACGCCAACATGCCGCAGGCGATCGGCTGGGCGTACGGCTCGTTCCTCGGCGGGCAGATCTACGACTCGATGGGCGACAAGGCGAACCTGGCGCTGCGCTACCTGAAGGACCACGGCGGCCTCGACGTCGGCGTCGACCGGACGGCCGCGATGGAGACGCTGCAGCGCGCGCTCCACCTCGACGCGGGTGCAGCGACCCGGCTGTTGTGGAGCACGTACGACCCGTGGCACCTGTGGATCCCGTTCGCAGCGATCGGCGTCGCGTCGGCGATCGGGATCGCGATCTATGCGCGCTGGGTGCGTCGGTACGAGGGGCCTGACGTCTGAGCTCGGAGACGACCGGCGCAGCGCGCGCCACGTCGAGCGCTTCGTCTTTGCCACTGGACGCGATCATTGACCGCCAGAGGTTGCGGCCGTGTTCGCGCGCCTGCGTGGCGCATGTCGCCTCGGCCCTGACGGCGCGGCGCACCCGCAAAGGGTGCGTCGGCGCGTTGGTCTCGTTGAGAGAGTCAGCCAGCGGCGGTCATGCGTACTGCGTCCACGAGGCGCCGGAACTCCTCTGGGTTGACATCGGAGATCACGCAGTGGCGCATGCCGCCCTGCGACCAGTGGGCGATCCGATAGCCACGCTGCGTCGCGAATTCGGGCTTGCTGTCGCCTGCGGTCTCGGGCCATACGAACGAGTTGACGACGTGCTCGCCCTGCCTGTACACCAGCGCGGCAACCGGCCGTCCACCCAGATAGTCGATCCGCCCACCGACGAAGACCGAGCCGGGCAGCGGCAATTCGGAGACTGGCGGAGAGAACCCGAGCTTCGACGACAGGAACGGCTTGACGGTGTGATGGTCGGAGGAGAGCACATCGACCAGGTGCGGACCGACGGTCGAGCGCACATGGCTCGCGACCGCTTCGTCCATGAGCCGCTCCTGCTTCGAAGACTGCAGGAGCGCCACGTTCACGGTCACGGCGAGCACGGCGGCGGCCGCCATCGACGTGACCATTGGTCGCCAGCCGAGCCAACCGGCGAGCGCTGTCCCGAGCGGCGACCGGACCGACTGCCGGCGCCGAACAGGGGGCGACACTTGCGCACGAGAGGCTCTTGCGAGCGCAGGAATGCGGTCGCGCAGCGCCGCCGGGGCCTGATGGCGATCGGCCTTTTCGCGCACCGAGACGCTCAGCGCACGGAGGCCGTCGACGTGCCGTCTCAGGGCATCGTCCGACTCCATGCGCTGCTCGATCTCGAGCTGGCCCGCGAGGTCGAGCTCACCGTCGACGAAGGCGTCGATCTTCCAGGAGTCTTCGTTCATGTTCATGGCTTCGATCCTGCCTGAGCGGGTCGCGGCACGGTGCGTAGCGCCGGTCGCGCGATCGGCGCCAGGGCGGCTCGCATCAGGCCGCGCGCCCGCGACAGCCGCGACATCACGGTCCCGATCGGAACCTCGGCGATGCGCGCGATGTCGTGGTAGGGAAGCTCCTCGAGTTCGCGCAGCACGAACACCTCGCGATAGCCGACCGGCAACGCGGCGATCGCGGCGTTGATCTGCTCCCGCTCGGCCTTGCGGATCGCGATGGCGGGAGGCTCGGCCGAACTCGCGTCCGCGAGGTCGCGCCAGGCATCTTCAGGATCATCGAGCAGGACCTTCTCCTGCGGGCGGTTCTCCTTGAGCCAGGTGTAGCAGGTGTGCCGGACGATCTGGAGCAACCAGGGCCGCGCGTTCTCCAGCCGGAGACTCGCCATGTAGCGCATCGCCCGCATGAGCGCGTCCTGGACGACATCCTGCGCATCGTCGGCGTTGCGCGTGATCCAAAGCGCCAGGTTGTACGCCGCGTCGAGGTGCGGCATCGCCAGCTGCTCGAACCGTCGCCAGTTGTCGTCATCGCCCATGTCTGGTCCCCTCTGCAGGCAAGACCCGGATCCGTCGCAATCTATTCCAATCCATGCGTAGCACCCGGGTATTGGGTGGCGCCTCGGAATAGTTGCGGCTTGCGCCCGGTCTGGATGGAGGTCCGTTCATCGACCCATCCAAGGAGGCGCAATGCCCGACTCGTCATCGCTTCAATCCCGGCGCAACGCGCTCAAGTGCCTCGCCTATGGCGGGGCTGGCACCCTGTTCACCCTGGCGGGGGGAATCTTCACGCCCGTCGATCTGGCCATCGCGGCGCCGGACGGCACACGGGCAGCGCCGGGTGGCAGGCCGCTGTTCCTGCAGATCAGCGATACGCACATCGGCTTCAGCAAGGATGCCAATCCCGACGTCGCGGGCACGCTTCAGCGGACGATCGAGCTCGTCAACGCGATGCCCGAGCAGCCTGCGCTCGTCATCCACACCGGCGACATCACCCATCTTTCGAAAGCCGGCGAGTTCGATCGTGCCCAGCAGATGCTGGCTCTGCTGCGCGCCGGCGAGATGCACACGACGCCCGGCGAGCACGACACCCTGGACGGGAACGCGGGCGAATACTTCAACCGCTTCGGCCGCGCGTCGAACAACAGGGGCTACTACAGCTTCGACCATTCCGGCGTGCACTTCGTCGCGCTCGTGAACGTCCTCGACTTCAAGGACGGTGGACTAGGAACGCTGGGCAGCGACCAGATCGCCTGGCTCGCCGCGGACCTGAAGGCGCGAACGGCGAGCACGCCCATCGTGGTGTTCGCACACATGCCGCTCTGGACGATCCACGAGCCATGGGGCTGGGGAACCGGCGATGCCGGCCAGGCGCTCGCGTTGCTGCGGCGGTTCGGCTCCGTGACGGTGCTGAACGGTCACATCCACCAGATCGTGCAGAAGGTCGAAGGCAACGTGACCTTCCATACGGCGCGCTCGACGGCGTATCCGCAGCCCGCGGTCGGCCAAGGCGCAGGACCCGGGCCGCTCAAGGTGCCCGCGGAGCAGCTCCGCATGTTGCTGGGCGTCACGACGGTCTCCATCGCAACGCCGCACGGCCCGCTGAGCCTGACCGACATCACCCTCGCGTGACCGCGATTCACTGAACGGAAGGAGCTTTTCATGGATGAGATCAACCTCAGTCACGTGGTGCGTGCGCTCGCTGTCTTCTTGATCGCCGTGATGCTGTCGGCCGGTGCACTCGCGCAGCAGGTCGCCGCGACGACGGTCAAGCCAGGCATGCGCGCCGGAGATGCGAATCGCGGCAAGGCGCTGTATCAGGCGTGCGCTGCCTGTCACTCGATCGACGAGAACGACGTCGGGCCCAAGCATCGCGGCGTCGTGGGCAGGCGTGCCGGAAGCCTCCCGGACTACGGCTACTCGGCGGCATTGAAGGGCTCCGGGCTGACCTGGGACGAAACGACCCTCGACCGTTGGCTCGTCAACCCGAGCGCCCTCGTCCCCGGCACGAAGATGTTCTTCAAGATCGACGATCCGCAAGCGCGCGCTGACCTGATCGCCTATCTCAAGGAGCAGACATGACGCGGCGAGCGCTTGTCCCACAGCGTCGGGGAGGCCCGAGGGCGCCTCGACCTCCAGAGCGATCCATCCACTACCAAAGGACCGACATGAGACTCTCCCGTGCTGCCACGTGTCTGCTGCTCGCAGCGATCGCGTCCATCGCCCACGCCGAAGCTCCAAAGACGCGGGAGCAAGTCAAGGTCGAATTGAAGGAGGCCATCCGCACCGGCGACGTGTACGCCGGCGGCGACAGCGGCCTGAAGATGAACGAGCTGTATCCGCAGCGCTATCCGCGCGTCGTCGCCGACACCAAGACGCGTGCCCAGGTGCAGGCCGAGCTCGCCGCCGCGATGCGCGACGGGACGATCGTTCCGGCAGGCGAAGGCGTGACGACCCTGCGTGAAGAGTTCCCCCAACGCTACCCCGCAGTCGCGGTCGTGCCAGGACGGACGCGCGAGGAAGTCGTCGCCGAGACGCGCGAGGCGATCCGCAACGGCGACATGTACGCCGCCGGCGAGGGCCTGATGAAGCTGAGCGACGAGTTTCCGCAGCGCTACGCCAGGCAGCGCGCGATGCACACCGCCCAGCTGCAGAGCGTGGCCAACGCGGCCAGTGCGGCGGCTCGCTAGCGAGTGCGACGCAATGCCGCGCGTCTGTCGACGACGAACATGGAAATCGTGTTCGGCGCAGTGGTCCGGGACGCCACCGGCGCGGCGGCCGCGGGCACCTCAGGTGCACGACCCGGCTGTTGTGGAGCACGTACGACCCGTGGCAGCTGTGGATCCCGTTCGCAGCGATCGGCATCGCGTCGGCGATCGGGATCGCGGTCTATGCGCGCTGGGTGCGTCGGTACGAGGCGCCTGACGTCTGAGGTCGGGGACGACTAGCGCAACGCGGTCATATCTCGCGTATCCGCAGATGCCGGTCGCGAGCGTCGCGTCCGGCCCAAGCGCTGCAATGCAGACAGCGGCGACCACGTTTGCCCGCACCACGTCTGCGGACATGAAGCCGCGAGCGCCGTCGTTCTTCCTGAGGATGCATTTCGATCGCGAAGGTCCACAGTCCGCGAACGGCGGCGGGTGAAGAGTCAACACGACCCAGCCGTTCATGCGACTGGAGCACGTATGGCAACGGCGGGCAATCATCGCGACTTCGATGTGCGCATCTGGTCTGACGAAGGCCGGTACTTCGCACAGGTGGTCGATTCCCCCGTGGGCCGCTCGGCGCGCGAGCCGCTCAAGGCGCCCTTCGGCAGCGACCCTCGCGAACGCGAGTTGTACCGCCTGCAGCTGGAGAACGCCGTGCTGCGCGGCGGCAGCTATCGCGGCAGCCCCATCTCCAAGGAAGAAAAGATCCTGCGCGACTTCGGCAGCCGGATGTACGCGATCCTGCTGAAGGAATCCGGCTCGGTGGCGTCAACCTATTCGGCCTGCCGGGCCACGGGCAGCCTGCGAATGAAGCTCACGGTCGAGCCGCCCGAACTCGCCACATTGCCCTGGGAATACCTCTTCGAGGAAAAGCCGAACAACTCGGCGGACGATTACCTCTGCCTCACGAGCCGTTCGCCGATCGTGCGCTACCTGGATTTCGGCCTCCTGCAGCCGTCGAGCCCCGTGGTCGGACGGCTCAACATCCTGGGCATGATCGCCAATCCGCGCGGCGAATGGGGAGCGCTCGACGTCGAGCGTGAACGGGGCCGCATCGACGAGGCGGTCGCATCGATCGCGGACAAGTCGGCGATCAACTTCCAATGGGTCCAGGGACAGACCCAGGAAGACCTGCTCGACATGATGCAGCGCGAGCAATGGCACGTGTTCCACTTCATCGGCCACGGCGGCATCGACGAGCGGCAGGCGGACGACGGCAGCGTGCAGAGCGAAGGCTTCATCGTGCTGGCCGACGGGCTCGGCGGTGCAGACAAGCTGGCGGCGACCGATCTGGCCCTGACGCTCGAGAACAGCGGAGCCATGCAGCTCGCGGTTCTCAATTGCTGCGAAAGCGCATACGGCGCAGGCACGGCGAGCCCGGGCGCAGCCTTGGTGAAGTCCGGCGTTCCGACGGTGGTCGCGATGCAGTATCCGATCAGCGACGACGCCGCCGTGAGCTTCGCCAGCATGTTCTACAAGTCTCTGCTCAACGGCAATTCGGTCGAGCTGGCGCTGACCGCGGCGCGCAAGCTCATGCACTCGAAGTCTCCCGTCGAATGGGGCATTCCCGTCCTGTTCACGCGCGGCGCCTCGGCGGCGCTCGTCGGCCGACCCGCCGCAGTGCCGCCGTCGCTGCCGATGCCCTCGCCCGCGAGCACGCCGATCGTCGTGCCGACTGCCGCGCCGGCGGCTCCGACCGACTACGAGCGCAAGAAGAAGGAGGCGCGTGCCGCCCTGCGGCGCCTGTTCGCCGGTTCCGGCTCGGTCGTCACGGCAACGGGAGGCTGACCATGGCTGCCGACCCCTTTCTCGCGCTCAAGCTGATCTCGGCGATGTTCGTGCTGGCGCTGGTCGCCGTGGTCGGCTTCGACAGGCCGACGTGGAGTCGCACCTTCACCACCGTCGTCCGCTTCCGCCTAGCGCTGGCGGCCTACGTGTTGGTGCAGGTGTTGGTGATGCTGCTGCTGTACCTGGCGCTGCGCTGGCTCTTCACCGCGACCGGCAGCATGGGCGGGGTCGAGGGCTGGATACGCCCGAGCTCGCCGGTATGGCTGTCCGTCACGGCGACCCTGCTGCTGTTCGCGATCCCTGCCGTGGCGGATCCTCTGCGGCGCCTCCTGCAGCGGGCGGCTGGCGTGCCCCGCCAGGCGCACCAGCTGGCGGCGCTGCTGGGCGAGACGCGGCTGGAGATGTCCGACGCGCAACGACAAGAGGCACGCGATCTGCTGGAGCATCGCGGCATCGAGCAGGAGCAACACTGGCTCCACCGTGAGCAGGCGACGCAGGAGCTGATGCTGCGCGCGACGCGGCTCCACCTTCTGCTGCGCAAGTGGCCCACCGAGCCGCGCATGAAGCGCTATGTCGGCGTCGCGAAGAACGACCTCGACCTGCTTCGCCAGCGCTTCGACGAGCTGTCGCTGCGCATCTCGCGCTCGTTCGGGACCATCGAGAACCTGGGCGAGATCACGCAGTTGCTGTGCGGACCCGGGTCACCCGTCCAGCAGCAGACGGCCCACCTGATCCGCAAGATCATCCACGACATGCTTCGCGAGATGTGCGCAGACATCAGCGAGTTCTGCAGCCATGCCTGCCTGCTGATTGCGCGCGGGGTGATCTCTACCGAGCCCACGGCGAAGAGGCGACAGCGTGCGCTGGCGGAGCTCGGCTTTCGCCTCGCGGGGGTGCCCGATCCAAGCATGTCCTATGGCGTGCTGGCGACGGCGGCGGCAACGCTGTACTTCGGCATCGCGCTCTTCTTCGCGCTCGTGGGCACGACACCGCGGGCGATCGGGGTCGCCGCGCTCGTGTTCATCATCACGCTGACGCAGACCGGCGCGCTGATGGTCGCGATCGTTCCGAAGATGCGCTGGGGCTTCGCCAATGCCGGCCTGGGGGCGCGCACGCCGGTCGGCTTCGTGATCGGCGCCGGCGCGGCGGCCGTCGTGCTGGCGGTGGCCATCAACCTGCTCGCCGGTGCGTTGCTGATCGGCGGCTGGCAGGGCGGCCTCTCGCGGCTGAACAACGCCGCGCCCTACCTGATCTCGCCGTTCGCCACCGCGGCGACGACGGCGTGGCTCGTGCAGGACCACCGCTGGCGTGCGGTGGCATCGCACCGCGCACGCCGCTGGCTCGACGCGGCCACGATGGCCCTCGTCTGGCTCGTCGTCTCGGCGGTCGCGACGGAGCTGGCGATGTTGTGGATCGGCCCCGATGTCACGATCGGCGCCTTCATCCAGGCGATGGTCGGCGGCTTCCTGATCGGCGGCGCCGTCGGCGCCGTGGTCCCCGCCGCATTCCGCATCGACGAGCGCGCTTTGCTCCAGCGCACGGCGCGACCGGTGATCGCTCGGTCGGCCCCGGCGCCCGCGCCAGCCACCCCACACAGCGAAGCGTCCGTCTCGCAACGCGCCTTCGGATAGGAGGATGACATGCCGCTGTTCCTGCATCAGTGGAGCTACAAGGACGAGCAAGTCCGGGCCATGGTCCTCGAACGGCAGCACCGCGAGGAAATTGTCCGCATCGCCACGGAAACGTTTGGCGGCAAGCTGCTGCACTTCTACTTCTGCTTCGGCGAATACGACGGAGTCGCCGTCACCGAGTTCGAGGACAACGAGACGGCGCTGGCCTGCCTGATGTCGATCTACGCCGACGGCCGCCTGCGCACGGTCATCACGACTCCGTTGTTCACGACGCAGCAGAGCGACGCCGCCATCGAGCGTGCCTGGAACGAGGTCGCCAACCCCGCGAACACCTGACGCGAGCCAGCCCACCGACGAGCCGCCATCGCGGTCGGCGGCGACGCACGGGCAGCCTGCCGGTCCGGCGCGATGCAACGCGGGGCCCGCGCCGGCAGTCGCGGCGCATCGCGCCGCTACGATGGCGCGCATCGTGCAGCGTCGCCTCGCTCTCGCATCCCTTGCCGCCGCAGTCGCCGCGCCCCGGCTCGCGCGCGCTGCATCGGCAACGCTGCCGCGCGCTGCGGCAGTGCCGGGAGGCGTTGCGATCGTCGAGCTCGGCGCGGCGGCGCTGCGACCGTCGGCGACGTTCGGCGGCCGCCGCGTGATGGTGCTGCCCAAGCCCGAACGGCAGGGGTTCTGGATTGCCATCGTCGGCATCGGGCTCGCTGCCGATCCGAAGCAGCGGCAGACGCTGAGCGTAAGGGCCGGCGACGGCGCGGCGCGCGAGATCGCATTCGCCCTCGAGCCCAAGCGATACCCCGAGCAGCGGCTGACGGTCGCGCGGCGGCACGTCGATCTGTCGCCGCAGGACCTGGCGCGCTACGAACGCGAGCGCGTCCGCCTCGCCGACGTGACCAGCCGCTTCACGGCGTCGCGCCAGCCGGCGACGCTGCTGCTCGCGAGCCCGGCCGACGGGCCGCGCTCGTCGTCGTTCGGCCTGCGCCGGATCTTCAACGGCGAGAAGCGCAATCCGCACAGCGGGATGGACATCGCCGCGTCCGCAGGCACGCCGGTCGTTGCCGCTGCTGCCGGTGCGGTGGCCGACACGGGCGACTACTTCTTCAACGGCAACACCGTGATCGTCGACCACGGTCAGGGGTTTGTGACGCTGTACTGCCACCTGTCGGCGATCGAGACCGCGGTCGGCGCGCTCGTCGACGCCGGTGCGCCCATCGGCCGCGTCGGCGCGACCGGTCGCGTGACCGGCGCCCATCTGCATTTCAGCGTCTATCTGAACGCGACGCCGGTCGATCCGGCGCTCTTCCTGGCGCCGTGAGCGGCGGGCACGCGGGGCCGGGCTGGCCGAGCCCCGGCTCCGACGCGGCCCGGCCGGGTGTCCGGCGCCGCCGATTCGTCGGCCGCCGCCGCGACTCGTCGGCCGCAAAGCGCGCTTCGTCGCAATCCGCTGGGAAGGCGAAAAACGGCTCTCTACATTCACGTCCAACGCACCACCCGGTGCGCCCCGACAGAAGGAGCCGACCATGACCACCGAGAACATCTTCTCCGCCGTCCTCACGCTCAGCCTGCTGGCCGGTGGCGCGGTCGCGTTCGGCTCCGAGCTCGGGCAGACGACCTCCAGGCCCGCCGCCACGGTCGCCACGGCGACGCTGCCGACGGTCACCGTCGTCGGCCACCGCACCGCGATCGCCGAGGTGACGCTGCCGACCGTGACCGTCGTCGGCCGCCGGATCGCTCCGGCCGCGCTCGCCCAGGCGACGCTGCCGACCGTCACTGTCATCGGCCGCCGCGCGCCGATCGAGCTCGCGGTCGAGACCGAGACTGTCGAGCAACGCGTGCAGTGAACGGACGGCCGTCCCCCGGCGGCCCTCCCCGCTCACCGCAACGGCCGCCCTCGGGCGGCCGTTGTCGTTCCGGCGCGCTCAGCGAGCGCGGGCCGGCAGGCTGCGCCCGCGGTCGCTCGGAGCGACGAGCGCTTCGGCGAGGAGCGCGCAGAGATCGGCGTCGCCGAGCCTTTCGCCGAGCGCGAGCTCCTCCGCCAGCCGCTCGGGCGGCAGCAAGGCCCGCAAGGCGGTCAGCGTCGCACTCGCGATCCGCGCTTCGTTGATCAGTCGCTGCTCGCGGCCTTCGCGCTCGCGTGCTGCGAGCGCTCCCATCACGCGTGCCGCCGACTCGGGCTGGCCGAGCTTCCAGAGGAGCTGGGCATAGGCCTCGAGCCTGAACCTGGGCATGCGTCGCATCACCGGGATCGCCTCGCGCGCCACCGCGGCAGCGTCGTCGGCGCGGCCGCTCTCGCCGAGGATCGCGACCCGCGTCGACAGCACGTCGATCACCTCGAAGTCGGAAGCGGGCCGCAGGCGCAACGCATCGAGGAGCTCGCCCAGGTCGCGCGCGGCGCCGTCGTGCTCGCCCATCTCCCAGCGCAGGTCCGCCATGCTGGTCCGCTCGATCACCTCGAGCCGCCAGTCGCCGGCTTCGCGCGCGAGGCGCAGACTTTCGGCGCACTGGAGGCGCGCCGCGTCGTGGTCGCCGGACTGGCGGCTGACCAGAGCGCGCGATCGCAGCACGACGATGCGGAACTCGGCCGGCCAGTCGGGCTCGATCAGCGCCGCGGCCTCGTCGATCGCGGCGCGCGCGCCGTCGAGGTCGCCGATGCTCGTCCGCCAGAGCGCGGTCAGGCGCAGGGCCGAGAAGAGGCGTCGCGGCCGATGCAAAGGACGGTAGGCGGCTGCGGCGCGCTGTGCGGCATCGAGCAGCTCGGCGATGCGCAGCGGGCCGAGCATGTTGCTGGCGGCGTTCGCACGCCAGTACCGCGCCTCGGTGGCCGCGTCGACCGACCCCGGCACGACGTGCGCGCGCTGCGCGACGATCCAGTGCGAAAACTCCGTGCTGTAGTCGACCAGCGGGCCGGCGTGCGCTGCCAGGCCGATGGCGAGGGCGCGATCGCCGCCTTCGCCCGCTGCCCACGCATGCGCCGCGCGCAGGTTGTCGAGCTCGGGCAGCACGAGCGCCGCGTACTCGTCGGTGCGCAGCGCGCTGTCCAGGTTGGCATCGTCGGCGCGGCAAAGGAACGCCAGCATGGCTTCGGCGTGCCGCCTGAGCAGCACGGCGGTCTCGCCCGCGCCGGCGAGTTGCTCGAGCGCGAACGCGCGCGCGGATTCGAGCAGGCGGTAGCGCAGCTGCTCGGCCGCATCGACGACGACCAGCGACTTGTCGATCAACGCGGAGAGCTGGTCGAGCACCGCCCAGGCGTCGCGCTCGTCGTCGACGCACACCGCCTGCGCGAGCTCGATCGTGAAGCCGCCGCTGAACACGCCGAGCCGGCGGAACACCGCGCGCTGCGCCTCGTCGAGCAGACCGTGGCTCCATTCCATCGCTGCGCGCAGCGTCTGGTGGCGGCGCAGCGCCGTGCGCCGGCCTCCGGTGAGGAGAAGGAAGCGTTCGCGCAGACGGCAGTGGACGGTGCGCAGGCCGAGCAGGGGGACGCGTGCCGCTGCGAGCTCGACCGCGAGCGGGAGGCCGTCGAGCTGGCGGCAGACATCGATGGCGAGCGGCAGTTCGGCGTCCGTGAGCTCGAAGCGCGGCGCGGCCGCTCGCACGCGCGACTCGAACAGCTGGAGCACCCCGTACGCGCGTGCGTCGGGGACCGAGGCGTCGCGCGGCACCGCGAGCGGCTCGAGACGGACCTGCTGCTCCGCCTGCACGCGCAGCGGCTCCTGGCTCGTCGCAAGCACGCGCAGCGCTGGCGCTGCTCCGAGCAGCCGTTCGACGAGGAGCGCCAACGGCTCGAGCAGGTGTTCGCAGTTGTCGAGGACGAGCAGCATGTCGCGGCTCGCGAGAGCGTCGGCGAGCGTCCGCTCGCCGGACTCGCGCTCCGAAATGCTCAGGCCGAGCGGCTGTGCCAGCGCGTGGACGAGCAACGCGGGATCGGCGAGGCCTGCCAGCTCGATCCAGAGGACGCCGTCCCGAAAGCGTTGCTCCTGCGCCCTGCTCACCGACTGCGCCAGCCGGCTCTTGCCAACCCCGCCTGCGCCGACGACGGTGACGAGACGGTGCGCGTCGAGCAGCGACGCGAGCAAGGCGATCTCGTCGTCGCGCCCGAACAGCGCCGGTGGCGGCGGCGGCGCCAGCGCGTGGACCGGCGGCGATGGCGACCGCGCAGCGCCGTCGCCCGCCGCACCGGGCGCCGGGCGAGCCTCGGCCGCGCCATCGACAGGCGCGTCGACGAGCGGCGCGACGAAGCGATAGCCGCGGCCGGGGACGGTCGCGATCGCGTGCGGGCCGAGGAGCTTGCGCAGGCTGCTGACCTGGACCGGGAGGTTGTTCTCCTCGACCACCATGCGCGGCCAGACGAGGTCGAGCAGCTCGTTCTTCGATACGACGCGATCGCGCCGCTCGATCAAGGCGAGCAGCAGGTCGAAGGCGCGCGCCCCGATCTGGCAATCGCGGCCGTCGACGCGCAGCACGCGGTGCGCGGGCTGCAGCTCGGCAGCCAGGAAACGGTAGGTCGCGGCGGCCATCGGTGCTCGGTCGAGAGGTTGCGGCGACCACGTGATCGCGCACGATGGATTCTGGCGCGAGCGCGCGGCAGTCGCGACCGATTCAGAACGCTTCAGAACGTTTGCCCGCCGCCTTCAGGACTTTGCGTGGACCGGTGCGGAAGATGCAACGACCCAGCACCGAAGGAGGCTTCATGTCCACCACCCGCTATCGCCCGTTGTCCGGCACCGCGCGACTGATCGCCGCAGCGACCGCCGCCATCGTCACGCTCGCGACCTTCGCTGCCGTCGCCGCCGGATTGACCGGCGTCGACGCGTCGCAGCAGTGGCTCGGCGCACGGCGCGCAAGCACCGACGCGGTCCAGCCGCTGTGGACCGTGCGCGACCTCGGTCGCCGCAGCTGCGTCACATCGACGACGGGGAGTCGGCCGTGCTCCGCGTCATGATCGGTCGCAACCTCGCGACGCCGGTGGGAAAGGCCATCATCCCCACGCCTGTCGATGGACATGGCGGTGCGCTTGCATTCCAATCGGCGAGAACGTTCAGCCCGGGAGAACGTCATGCCGCTCAAGAACTACGGCGTCCTGAAAGGGCGCCCGATCAACCGACAACTCGGCTCGGGCCAGAACCCGCACTACCAGGTGCACGTCGTCGACGACGGCGTCGACTACCGCATCGCGATCAACGTGCTCTCTCAGGTGGCACCGTCAGAAGTCGAATATCTCGTCGACTCGCACTTCCAGCACCCCTTTCTCGTCGCGCTCGAAGCGATGGCTGCGGGCTGGCACTCGTTGGCGCCCAAACCCGGCGGGCCGGCGCTGGACTTCATTCGCACCAACCTGTTCGACCCCCGCAGGATGGTGCCGCTGCCCTTGAGCCTGGCGGGGCCCGACAACGATCTCAACGAGAAGATCGACCACTACATCCAGCGCGCCATGGCAGACGAAGACGCGGTGCTCTACGCGTTCGGCGAGCGCTGGGGCCCCGAAGCCGGCAAGAAGGACAAGATCTTCGGCTTCCTGCCCGGCAACGGCGTGCACGACATCCACATGAACCAGGCCAACGCCGGCCGCTTCGCGGAGGACGATGGCGTGTACCAGGACGGCGCGCTGCTGCTTCACTTTCCGGCGCAGTCGCAGTGGACGGGCATCTTCCTGAAGTTCCAGTCGCAAACGTGGCACAGCGACGACAAGACCGGCCATCGCATCGCCGGCGGCACCAGCGGCCCGCCTTCGGATCCGCCCACGCCACCCGACCCGTTCGACCCGGGCACGATCCCGACGCCCGAGGCACCCGACGGCGCGGTGCGCATCGTCGCGGCGCTGGCCAATGCCATGAAATCCCCCGAGGTCGAGACCGTGACGCTGCTGAATACCACGGCGCAGACGATCGAGCTCGCCGGCTGGCGGCTGCTCGACCGCGACAAGAACGCGATGCCGCTGACGGGAAGCATCGGCGCCGGTGAGACGCTGCGGGTGACGCTGAAGCCCCCTGCCGTGCTGCCCAACAAGGGCGGGCTGATCACCTTGGTCAATGCACAAGGGCTGCGGGTCGACGGCGTCAGCTACACCAAGGCGCAAGCCGGCAACCCGGGGTACTCGATCAAGTTCTAGCGCGGCACTCGACCGGTGGCGCAGCGGCGGTCGCTCGCCGCCCGCCCACAATATTTCCGGCGTTCATCCGTCTACCGACCATGGACGCCCTCGCGGGTCTGCCCCCAGCCCACCGCACCATGCCCGGCGATGCCACGCGGTTCACCGAGATCGTGACCCGTGAGCGCTCGCGGCTGGGCAAGTTCATCCGCCGCCAGGTGCGCGACGCGGCCGACGCCGAAGACATCCTGCAAGACGTCCTGCTCGAGTTCTACGCCGCCACCGACGCCCTCGAGCAGGCCGGCGCCTGGCTGTTTCGAGTGGCCAGGAACCGCATCATCGACCGCGCGCGCAGGAAGAAGGAAGAGCCGCTGCCGGCCGCCGATGGCGAGGAAGGCCGCAGCTGGTTCGAAGAGAACCTGCCCGACCCCGCCGCGGGCCCCGATGCCGCGTACGCCCGCTCGGTGCTGCTCGGCTCCATCCAGGCCGCGTTGCAGACGCTGCCGCCGGAGCAGCGCGACGTCTTCGTGGCCCACGAGATCGAGGGCCTTTCGTTCGCCGACATGGCCGTGCAGTGGCGCGTGCCGCAGAACACCCTGCTCGCGCGCAAGCGCTACGCCGTGCTCGCCCTGCGCGAGCGCCTGCGAGCCGAATACGGCGACCTCATCGTCTAGCGCGCACGCGCCCCGGCCTTCTGGAGAGAACCATGCGCATTTTCCCGCTCGCCCTCATCGCCGTCGGCGTGTTCGGCGTGCTCTACCACTACGGCCTCATCGATCCGGCATTCGTCCATCTGTTGTGGCCCTTGCTGCTGATCGGCATCGGCGTCGCCATGCTCGTGCGTGGGCCGCGTTGGCGTCGCGACATGCGTGAGCACAGGCAAGACCGCTGGGAGCGCCGCATGCACCGCCACTTCGGCCCCGGTTGGGCCAACCTGAGCGAAGCCGAGCGTGAGCGCTTTCGTGCGGGCATGCGGCAGTGGCGGTCGCACTGCGATCGCAGCGCGGGTGGCATCTCGTCCGAACAGACAGCTGCGGCCGGTGGCTCCTTCCCGAAGGCGTCGGCGCCACCGCCGGCGCCCGGTGAGCAACGCTGACGCTCGCTTCCAGCCTTCGACCGCGACCCTCTCACCTCGACTCGGAGCACATCTTGAGAATCTTCCCCCTCGCGCTGATCGTCATCGGCCTGCTCGGCGTCGCCAACTACCTTGGCCTCATCCCCGTCGGCATGTTCCACCTCATCGGCCCGCTCCTGCTGATCGCGCTCGGCGTGGCCCTGCTCGTTCGCCGCCCGCACCGTTGCCGGGGAGATTGGCGCGCTCGCAGTGGCAGCACCGGCGCACCGCAGCCGCCCGCCACCGGACCGGTCTGACGCGCGCCGGCTTCGGCCGGGGCTCGCGGCGTGGACGGTCACCGACGCGCCAGCGTCCCGCGCCTGACCTGCCGGTCGCTCACGCAGCGACGACGGCCGCGGCCGGTTCGCGGAATGCGACCCGCTCGGCGAGATAGCGCCGGACCTGGTCGACGTCGAGCCGCGTGCCG
>Ga0268264_10002061_pt1 | contig 17930 bp, 12 predicted proteins | sample KBSSwiS32_FD_190357 | JGI IMG/M metagenome (GOLD analysis project Ga0268264, IMG submission 190357) | Switchgrass rhizosphere microbial communities from Kellogg Biological Station, Michigan, USA - KBS Switchgrass S3-2 (SPAdes) (version 2) | ecosystem: Host-associated > Plants > Roots >...
AAAGTTTTTATGAAAGTATATTCTCCCCGACACAATTAGTTCAGTACAGATTGAAATATGGCTGCAGCATGGTCCTGGCCGTTCAGGGGCTATCGCCTTTTGAAGACGGAGGGGTTCCCGCCTGTCAGCCGCCGGAACAGCTTGTTGAAATAGGACAGGCTTTCAAAGCCGACCTCGTAGCAGGCCTCGGAGACCGTGAGGCCTTTTAAAAGCAATGTCTTTGCCTGTGTGATCCTGTACTGATTCACGAAGTCGGTGAAGGTCATATTCGTCTGCTTTTTGAAGTAGCGACAGAAAGCAGCGGTGCTCAAATGCACGCTGGCGGCCACGGCGTTGACATCGGGATCCTTATCGTAATTGGCATGTATGTATTTATATACGGAGCCCATCCTGATCTTGTCGTCGAGGAAAAGCTTGATGCTAGTGTCCTGCTGATTGAGCTGGGTGATATCTTTTGAAGCAGCGAGCAGTTGAAAGACTTCCAATAAGCTGATCAGCTGTTGAAAATGAGAAAGGCCCTGCATACTCCGTAATTTTTCCGCCACCATACGCTTGGTCTCTCCATCGAACGCAAGTCCCATATAAGCCCTCTCAAAAAGATCGTGAATCTGAGAGAACTCGGGTGTTTCTCCGAATGCATCGCCGAGAAAGTTTTCCTTTAGCTGAACGACAATCTGCCGATAGTCGGTCTCTATGCCATAGTCAAAATTCAAATGGGGCACATTGGGGCCGATGAGGACGAGATCGCTGCCGGTGAAGTTGGAGATATGACGTCCGACATGACGGATGCCGGTCAGGGCTTCCACAAAAACCAATTCGTATTCGGGGTGATAGTGCCAGTAAAAATAGTTCTTCAGGCTGGGGGTGAAGAGCCTGAATGACTTGCCGGGGGCGACGATCACTATTTCCTTTTGGATCTTGATTGGGGGGGATTTGTCTATAAAGTTCGGAAAATCGAGGATTCGGTGGTCAAAAATGTCAATGGAGAGCAAAAACCGGTCACTGGGAAGGCTGTAAAGCTCCTGTCAATGGGGGAGCTTTGTATCAAAACTTGTTATATGGAACAACCTACTATGGCAGCAACCATGGCAGCCACGATGGCGGCGACGGGGCCGGTGAATGAGCCCGCCAATGCGCACAAAGATATTCCGGGCAATCCTTCCACTTCCAAGACGAGCAAGGTAAAGCTCAATGATCGTAGCAACGGGGAGCCGCTACGAGTTTTGTCAGAAGCGGACTGGCAATTCTGGATACATAATGGTTATATCGTTGTAAAGAATGCTGTGCCCCGGGAGCAGGTGGCGCGGCTGGCTGATTTTCTCTGGGAGTTCGAGGAGAAAGATGCGCGTGATCCTGCGACCTGGTATACGCCGCCGAGGGCTGAGATGAAAATGAAGGAGCTGACGAATACCGGCATGGTGGAAGTGTACAATCATCAATACCTATGGGATAACAGACAGTATCCCAAAGTGCACGAAGCTTTTGCCGACATCTGGGGCATGGAGAAGCTATGGGTTACGATCGACCGGGCCAACCTGAACTTTCCCATTCGTCCGGGGTATGAGTACAAGGGCTTTATTCATTGGGATTATGATCCTGAGACAAGGCCGCAGAATGTGCAGGGAGTATTGGCCCTGGCGGACCAGACGGATGAGCATATGGGTGGTTTTCAATGTGTGCCCGAGCTGTATCGTACCTATGACAGCTGGAAGCTGACTCAACCGGAGGACAGGGATCATTTCAAGCCCGATGTTACCGGGTTTGAGATCGTGAAGGTGCCTATGGAGGCGGGTGATCTTTTGATATTCAACAGCACACAGCCGCATGGCATCCGGGCCAATACCAGCGGGGATAAGGTGCGGATGGCGCAGTATATATCCATGATGCCGGCGGAAGAGGATAATGAGGTCCTGCGGGAGTGGCGGATCTCCTCCTGGCGGGAAAGGAGGGCTCCGGAAGGGTATGCGTTTCCGGGCGACCCAAGGAAATTGGAGCAGACAAAATATGGAACGGCGGAACTTTCTCCGCTTGGCAGAAAACTGTTGGGACTGGATAGATGGTGAGGGGCTGAGAAGTTGCTGAGACTGGATAGATGATGAGGGGCGGAAAGCCCCTTCCTCTGGATAGATGGTGAGTGATGGGGGTGGGCGGGTGAGGGGACGAAATACAAATTAAAAAGCGATTTAAATGGAGTGAGGGTTGTATCAGGGACGTGGATAATTCCTAATTTCATCCCCGATCGCGGATTGTTGATGACCTTTTACAACCATCCACTCCTTCTGACCTATCGGATTGCAATAGCCTGTTATTTACAGCCGTCGCCTGGGCTTGTATAGACATGTTCTGTACGGCAGGGTATGGCGTTTTAAAAAATAGCCGATAGCCGATATGTCATCTGTATCAAAATGTATTTATGCGCTGAGTTTTTTCCTCTATTCTTTTTCCGGGGCCGATGCACAGGGCGGGACGAATGCGCATGCCGATGCGCAGGGTGATACGGTCCATGCTTTTACGCTGGATCAATGTGTGGAATATGCGATGAAGCACCAGCCTCGTCTTAACCAGGCGATGATCGGGGTGGATATCGCCCGGGTAACCAATTCCATCAACCTGGCGGGCTGGCTGCCACAGGCCAATGTTTCGGGCAATCTTACTCATTACAATAGCCTGCCTACCTCCTTTGTAAAAAATGCGGGGGGTACGGTGGTGCAGCAGCGTACGGGAGTAGTGAATACTTTCAACCCGGTGCTGTCGGTGACGCAGACCATCTTCAATCCTGCCCTGCTCTATGCGTCGCGAAGCGCGGACCTCTATGTGCACCAGGCGGAGCAGATAACGGACAGCACGAAGATATTTCTCGTGGCGGCGGTGAGCAAGTCCTTTTACAGCCTGCTGCTGACGCTGGAGCAGATCAATGTATTAAAAGAGGACACGTCGAGACTGGCGAAAAATGTCCATGACACGTATCATCAGTTTATAGCCGGCACGGTGGATCAGACCGACTTTAATGAAGCTACTATTACGCTCAACAATTCCATGGCGCAGCTCCGGCAGGCGCAGCTGAATGTGCAGCCGCAATATATCCAGCTGAAGCAGCTGATGGGTATGCCGCCGGAACAGTCCTTCAATGTACTATACGACACCGTGCAGATGAAGCAGGATGCGGCCTTCGACACGACCCTGGCGCTGGATTATAAGATGCGTATCGAGTTCCAGGAGCTGCAAACGTCCAGGAAGCTGCAGGATCAGGCGGTGCGCTATTACAAGCTGGCCTGGCTGCCGACCGTGGGGGCCTTCTTCGACTATGACCTGGCATTCCAAAATAATAATTTCGGGCAGCTATGGACTAACACCTACCCTTATTCGTATATAGGGCTGTCGCTGAACTTCCCCATTTTTACGGGTTTTGCAAGGACGAACAGTCTCAAGCGGGCCCGTCTGCAGAGCCAGCAGCTGGACTGGAGCGAGGTGGACCTGAAGGCGCAGATAGCATCGGAATATGAGAGCGCCCTGGCGGACTATAAGAGCAACCTGTACAACCTGGAAGTCATGCGTAACAATGCCGACCTGGCGCAGAAGACCTATGATATTGTAACCCTCCAATACGGGCAGGGTGTAGTGGCCTATCTGAATGTGATCACGGCCGAGTCGAACCTGATCAGCTCGGAGATAGGTTACCAGAATGCCCTGTTCCAGCTGTTGTCCAGCAAAATAGACCTGGAGAAATCCATGGGGGTCATCACAATCAAACATCCACCAAATAAATAAATCTATGAGCAGACTGGCGTTAAGTCTGGTATTGATGGGAGCGCTGTCCTTTCTATCCTGTACGGATAAGAAACCGGCCCCTTCCAATACCGCGATCCCTGTCAACCTGATGACGGTGAAGTCGAAGCCTGTCCTGTACTATGACAAATATCCGGCCACCACGCAGGCGTTGATGCAGGTGGATATTCACGCGGAGGTACAGGGAGCGATCACAGGGATATTCTTTAAGGAAGGTACGCATGTTACAAAAGGGCAGAAACTATACGAGATCGACGAGCGGCTGTACAAGGCGGCCTATGACCAGGCGGCTGCGAACGTGCAGGTGGCGGAAGGTAACGAGGTGCAGGCCGAGCAGGATGCCAAGCGGTATGAGTATCTGAACCAGCACAATGCGGTGGCCAGGCAGGTGCTGGACCATGCGGAGATAGCCTTGCAAAATTCAAAGAACGAGGTACAGGCGGCGCGTCAGGCGTTGAAGACGGCGGCTACCAATCTTACGTATTCCGTGATTACGGCGCCCTTTTCGGGCACGGTGGGTTTTAGCCAGGTCAAGCTGGGGAACCTGGTGACCGTGGGCACGACGACGCTGACGACCATATCGACGGATGAGCCGATGGCGGTGGACTTCCTGGCAAACGAGGCGCAGCTGGGCCATTACGAGGATCTTCAGCGAACGAAGCAGAAAGAGCTGGACTCGCTGTTTACGATCATCATGCCCGGCAACCGGCTCTATCCTTACAACGGCAAGATATCTGTCATCGACCGGGCCGTGGACCCGCAGACCGGGACGATACGTATCCGGCTGGTATTTCCGAATCCGCAGTTTGATCTGCGGGCGGGTATGAGCTGTGTGCTGCGGGTGCATAACCTGGAACCGGGACCTCAGATAACGATACCGGGCAAGGCCGTGGTGGAGCAGATGGGGGAATACTTTGTCTTTCTTGCCAAGGATACGACCGTGGCGCAGATGAAGGTAGAGGTAGGTCAGACGATAGGGTCGGATGTCCTCATTTTAAAAGGGTTGAATCAGGGGGATCGTATCGTGGTGGATGGCGTGCAGGCATTGCATGATGGATCGGCGATCACAACAGCTAATAAACAAGGGCCTGCGGCTGCGGGAAGGGGGAGGTAACAATCTATGATCGCGAATACTTTTATAAAAAGGCCGGTGACGGCTATTGTCATCAGCATTGTGCTGGTGATCACGGGTACGATCTGTATCGCTGTGCTGCCGATAGACCAGTATCCGGATATCACGCCGCCGCTGGTGCAGGTGAATGCGCAGTTTACGGGAGCGGATGCTCAAACCGTGGAGCAGACCGTAGCGACGCCCATCGAACAGCAGGTGAATGGTACGCCGGGGATGGAATATATGCAGAGCAATAGCACGAACAACGGGCAGATGACGATGAATGTCACCTTTGGTATCGGCACGGACATAGATATTGCGACGCTGGATGTACAGAACAGGGTGAGCATTGCCACGCCGCTGGTGCCTTCGGTGGCGAGCCGCCTGGGGATCACGGTGCGTGCGGTGAATCCAAGCATGCTGATGATGGTGGCTATCTACTCGCCGAAGGGCACGCATAATATTACTTTCCTGGACAATTATACCAACATATTTGTACAGGATGCCTTGCTGCGGGTGCCGGGGGTAGGCACGATCACACGATTTACGGATGACTTTAGCATGCGGATATGGATGAACCCGCAGAAGATGGCTGCGTACAGCCTTACGCCGCAGGATATCATCAATGCATTGAATGCACAGAATGTGCAGGTGGCGGCGGGTTCGGCCGGGGTACCTCCGCAGCTGCCGACGCAGACCTTTGAGATCGGCATCCTTGTGAACGGCCGCCTCAGCAAGCCTTCGGAATTCCAGAACATTATTGTCAAGACCGTGCCTTCCACGGGGGAGCTGGTCTATTTAAAGGATGTGGCAAGGGTGGAGCTGGGTAAGTTCACTTTTTCCAGCAATTCATTTGTAGACGGTCAGCGGGCTTCCTATCTGCAGATCTATCAATCCCCGGGGAGCAATGCGCTGCGTACGGCGGAAGGGATCTATAAGGAGCTGGCGCAGCTGAAGCAGTTCTTTCCCGCGGATGTGGCGTATTCCGTGCCTTTCGAATCCGTGACCGTGGTAAAGGTATCCATGCACGATGTGGTAAATACGCTGCTGATGACGCTGGGGCTGGTGGCCGTGGTGGTATTCCTGTTTTTGCAAAACCTGCGGTCTACGCTGATACCGGTGCTGGCGATACCCGTGTCGATAGTGGGCACTTTCTGCTTTTTTATTCCATTGGGCTTTACGATCAATACGCTGACGATGTTCGGCTTTGTGCTGGCGATAGGTATCGTGGTGGACGATGCGATCATCGTGGTGGAGGCCGTGCAGCATTATATCGATGAGAAGGGAATGTCGCCAAAGGAGGCTACCTATTGTGCGATGAAGGATATTTCGGCGCCGGTGGTGGCGATTGCCCTGATACTGGCGGCGGTGTTTGTGCCCGTGGGTTTTATACCGGGCATTGTGGGACGGCTTTATCAACAGTTTGCTATTACCATAGCGATATCGGTGATCATATCCGCCTTTATCGCCCTGTCATTGACGCCGGCGTTGTGTACGCTTCTGCTGAAGCCGACGAAGATCAAGCAGGAGGCGAAGGGGCTCAACAAGCTGTTCTATCGATTTAACACCTGGTTCGAGCGGGTGACCGACAACTATTCGGAGGGGGTGAAAAAAAGCATCAGGGCATCACGTTTTATACTGGTGCTGCTGGTATGCGTCCTTGTCGGAGCGCTGCTGCTGTTCCGGCACAAGCCTACCGGATTTATCCCTTCTGAAGATGACGGGAATATCTATGTCACTTTTCAGCTGCCGCCAGCCTCTTCGACGGCCGCCTCGGTGGATGTGATGTCGCAGATCATGAAGGTGGTGTCGACCACACCCGGAGTGGCGCACTACGCCGCCTTGTCGGGGCTCAATGTCATCACGAATGCCTCCAATTCCAACTGCGGCACCGTCTATTGCCAGCTGAAGCCCTGGGATGAACGGCATGGGGCGGACGAAGAGGTCCCGGGTATCCTTAGTGTGCTGCAGCGGCGCATCTCGGATGCGGGGGTACATAATGCGAATGTGGAGGTGATACAGCCCAGCCCTATCCCCGGCATTGGGGCGAGTGTGGGATTCACGATGCAGATAGAGCAGCGGAGTACGAATGACGACCTGCATGCTTTTGAAAAGGTGGTGGATAGCTTTATCTCAGCGGCGAACAGGGATCCGGCCGTCGCGAATGCCTACAGCTTTTATTCGGCGCATACGCCTGCGTACAACCTGTCGGTGGACCGGGAGAAATGCGAGAAGCTGGGGGTCAATGTGGGAGATGTGTTTACAACGATACAGGCCTTTATGGGGAGTCTTTATATCAACGACTTCACTACCTACAACCGTACCTTTCACGTGGTGGTGCAGGCTGACACCGTGTTCCGGAGCATGATCTCGGATATGGACAAATACTATGTACGCAACCAGGCGGGTCAGATGCTGCCGCTGGGAACGCTGATCAGCTATCAGCCGACGGAGACAGCCCCGCTGATATCCCATTTCAATATCTTCCGGACGGCCGAGGTAGATGGGGTGCCTGCGACCGGTGTCAGCAGCACGAAAGCGCTGGATGCGCTGAAAAAGGTGGCGGCGAGGGTGCTGCCGACGGGCTATACATACGAGTTCTCCGGACTTAGCTATGAAGAGGTAAAGGCGGGCTCTGCGACCGTGTATATTTTTCTATTCTCGATCACCTTTGTGTTTTTGTTCCTGGCTGCGCTCTATGAGAGCTGGTCCGTACCTTTCAGCGTACTGCTGGCCGTGCCTATCGGCGCTTTTGGGGCGATACTGGCGTTGGAGCTGGTGCCGAAGCTGACGGACAATGTCTATGCGCAGATCGGACTTATCACCCTTATCGGGCTGGCCGCCAAGAATGCGATCCTGATCGTGGAATTTGCCAAGGTGCGGGTAGACAGGGGGGAGGACCTGATAGCGTCGACGCTGGATGCGGTGAAGCTGCGTCTGCGTCCCATCGTCATGACTTCGCTGGCTTTTATCCTGGGGGTGTTGCCGCTGGTGTTTGCTTCGGGAGCGGGGGCGGTGGCGCGCAGGACGATCGGGCTTACCGTGCTGGGCGGGATGCTGGCAGCCTCGACGCTGGCGATCTTTATCGTGCCGGTGCTTTTTGTGCTGATAACCCGTATGTCTTATGGCAAGGTGAAGCTGGAATATCTCAAGGCGCATCATGAGGAGCTGATGGAGAAGGCCAGGAAGGTAGAGTCGCAAAGCATCGACCCGGAGCTTGAATTCGAGATACAAAAATCGCGGGACCTCCATTTTGGTGAAGGAGGCGGTGAAAACAAACCTGCTTTAGGATGATAGCCAATACTTTTATAAAACGTCCGGTGACGGCCATCGTCATATCCATCATACTGATCATTTCGGGTACGATCTGCATCTTCAACCTGGCGGTGGATCAGTATCCCAATATTTCTCCTCCTTCGGTGTCTATCTCGGGATCTTATACCGGGGCGGATGCGCAGACCGTGGAACAGACCGTGGCGGTGCCGATAGAAGAGCAGGTGAATGGGACGCCAGGAATGGAGTACATGCAAAGCACGAACACGAATACGGGGAGCATGAATGTCAGCGTGACCTTCAATGTGGGCACGAATGTCCATATCGCGGCGCTGAATGTGCAGAACAGGGTTGGCATTGCCTCGCCACAGCTGCCTTCGGTGGTGAGCAAGCTGGGGCTCACCGTGCGGGCGCGTAATCCGGACCAGCTGATGATGGTGGCGATATATTCACCCAAGGGAACGCATGATATTACCTTTCTCGATAACTATACGAACGTCTTTGTTGAAGATGCGCTGCTGCGGGTGCCGGGTGTCGGGGATATACAGACGAGAACGGACCAGTTCAGCATGCGGGTATGGCTGGATCCGAACAAGATGGCGAGCTATGGGTTGATGCCTAAAGATGTGATCACCGCGCTGGATTCCCAGAATGTGTATGTGGCTGCGGGATCGGTGGGTGCGCCTCCGCAGAACAATGCCCAGCCTTATGAATTGAGCGTATTGCCCAACGGGCAGCTGCAAAAGGCGTCGGACTATGAGAATGTAGTGGTAAAAAATATACCGGACAGTGGACGGGGAGGTGGAAGGCTGGTATATCTGCGGGACGTGGCACGGGTGCAGCTGGGGAAGTTCACTTTTTCGGGTAATTCCTTTGTAGATGGAAAGCGGGCTTCTTTTCTCATGGTGTACCAGGCGCCGGGCAGCAATGCGTTGCAGACGGCGGATAATGTATATAAAGAGCTGGAGTCGTTGAAGAAGTTCTTTCCGCCGGATGTGGACTACAAGGTGCCTTTCGAGTCGGTGACGATCATCAATGTGTCGATACATGAGGTGGTGATCACGCTGCTGCAGGCATTGGGGCTGGTGGCGGTGGTGGTGTTCCTTTTCCTGCAGAACCTGCGTTCGACGCTGATCCCCATCCTGGCGATTCCTGTATCTATCCTAGGTACTTTTTGTTTCTTCATTCCTTTGGGCTTTACGATCAATACGCTAACGCTTTTCGGGTTTGTGCTGGCTATCGGGATCGTAGTGGACGATGCGATCATCGTGGTGGAGGCGGTGCAGCATTATATTGACGAGAAAGGGATGTCGCCGAAGGAGGCGACCTATCATGCGATGCGGGATATTTCTGCGCCGGTGGTGGCGATTGCGTTGATACTGGCGTCGGTGTTTGTGCCGGTGGGTTTTATTCCGGGTATTGTGGGCAGGCTATACCAGCAATTTGCGATCACGATCGCCATCTCGGTGATCATATCCGCCTTTACAGCCCTGTCGTTGACGCCCGCCTTGTGCAGCCTTTTGCTGCGGCCGAGCCATATGGAGAAGAAGCGCAATTTTATGGCGCGGTTCTTTACGAGTTTCAATCGCGGGTTTGGGAAGATGACGGATCGGTATGGTAATGGGGTGCGGCGTTGTATCAAGGGCGCGCGATATGTGGTTATTTTATTGCTGTGTATCATCGTAGGGGCGGTGTGGCTGTTCAAGGTCAAGCCTTCGAGCTTTATTCCAACGGAGGATGATGGCCGGCTATATGTAACGTATCAGCTGCCGGAAGCCTCTTCGGTGACGCAGTCGGTACAAACGATCACAAAGCTGATGGGTATTGTGGGCGGTACGCCGGGTATAAATCATTATGCGGCGCTGTCGGGGCTGAATATCCTCAATGGGGGCTCCAACTCGAACAGTGGGACGATCTTTATCATGCTGAAGCCGTGGGATGACCGGAAGACGCCGCAGGAGCGGCTGCCGGGGCTTGTGAATGTTTTGCAGGCACGTATTGCCAAGGCGGGGATCAAGAATGCCAATGTGGTGGTGGCGGCTCCTCCGCCTATACGTGGTATTGGCCGGGCGGCGGGCTTTTCCATGCAGATAGAGCAGGGTAATACGAATGACGATGTTCACCAGTTCGAGGAGGTGACAAAGAAATTTGTGGCGGCCTGCAAGAAGAACCCGGCTACCTCCACGGCCTTCTGCTATTATGGCGCGCATACACCGAGCTATAACCTGACGGTGGACAGGGATAAATGTCAGAAGCTGGGGGTGAGCATCTCGGATGTATTCAATACGATGCAGGCTTATATGGGGAGTCTGTTCGTCAATAACTTTACGTTGTACAACCGGACCTTTCATGTGGTGGTGCAGGCGGATACGGTGTACCGGGCGCTGATCTCCAATATGGATAAATATTACGTACGCAACCAGGCGGGGCAGATGCTGCCTTTGGGCACGCTGATCAGCTATGACCCGGTGGAGACGGCGCCGTTGATCACGCACTTCAATATATTTCGCAGCGCGGAGGTGGATGGGTCGACGCCTGTGGGTTATAGTTCGGGTCAGGGTATCGAGGCGTTGAAGCAGATTGCGGCGCGGGTGTTGCCACAGGGGTATAAGTATGAGTTCTCGGGTCTTAGCTATGAGGAGATCAAGGCGGGGCAGACGACTATTTATATTTTTGCGTTTTCTATTCTATTTGTCTTTCTCTTTCTGGCCGCCTTGTATGAGAGCTGGTCGGTGCCGTTGTCGGTGATGCTGGCCTTTCCGATCAGTGCCTTTGGGGCGATACTGACGCTGACGTTCCTGCCGATGCTGACCAATAATGTCTATGCGCAGATAGGGCTGATCACGCTGATCGGATTGTCGGCGAAGAATGCCATTCTTATCGTGGAGTTTGCCAAGGTGCGGGTGGACAGGGGGGAGCCGTTGCTGCAATCCACGCTGGAGGCGGTGAAGCTGCGTCTGCGGCCTATCGTGATGACGTCGCTGGCCTTTATTTTGGGGGTGATGCCGCTGGTGCTGGCTTCGGGGGCGGGGGCGGTGGCGCGTAAGACGATAGGGTTTGCGGTGCTGGGGGGAATGCTGGCTTCTACTTCGATGGCGATCTTTATTGTGCCGGTGCTGTATGTGTTGTTCACGAAGTGGTCGTATGGGAAAAAACAGCTTGACTGGCTGAAGGCGCATAAGGATGATCTGGCGGAGAAGGCGCGGAGGGTGGAGGCGCAGGGTATTGATCCGGAGCTGGAGTATGAATTTAATAAGGGGCGATCATAGCCTGCGGGAGGGAAACGGGTGCTGACCAGATGGGGCCGGGACTGGCCAGGCGAAGGTTGCCGGATGAACGGTAAGGCCGCCGCTGGTGGAAATTTTGTTTTTTCAGGTGATATATGATATTATATTGAAGTATGGTCCGGAAAATATCTCCATATTACATGTGTCAGCTGGCGGGGTGGGGGATGGTGATGCTGGGAATGCTCCTGTTGGCGTATGACTGGGCACGCGTATTGGAAATAGAGGTCCTTGCAGGACTGGTATCTTCCCATTTGCTGAGGATGGTCATTATTCGGGCGGGGTGGTTGGAAGGATATCTTGTCAGGAGCTGGCGGCGTGTGGCAGTGGCCGTGTTGCTGACTTGTATGATTGCATCCGGGATCAAGCTGGGTTGTTGTGCCTGGCTGATTGGCTGGCCGGGAGGGCAATTTCTTCCGGGGGTATTTGAATATTTTCTCTTGCTGCTGCCCTGGACAGGGATTTATTTCTTCTATCATGAAATACAAAGGAGCCGTCAGCAATATGTTCGGGCGGGAGAGCTGAAACAGCGGATAGATGTCATGCAGCAGCAGTGTGAAGAGTCGGGTACGGATATGGAGGGTATGATGGTGAAGCTGCAGCGGATAGCCTCGCTGATCGAGGCGGACCCGGACAGGTCGCGGGAGGAGATCACGGAGTTCAGCAAGCTGTTACGGTCGGGGTATATGCGGTGAGATGGTAAAATGAAAGGGCAGGGATGGAGGAGTACCATGATGTGACAAGGGAAGATGGGAAAGAGATCAATGGGGGGTAAATATGGATAGTACCGTAATCATCCTGGTGGCCTGATCATTTGCAGTTTTTTTAACGACATAATACCATTCCCGGTTCGGAACGTCTACGGTGAATATATCGCCGTTGGCATGCTCCTGGACGGCGGTTTCGAATTCCTTTACCATCATATTTGCGATAAAGCGTAAAGCGCCATGCTGGGTGTTGCCATCCATGGTGTATTCATCGACCAGTGTTTCAAAGGTGGCGCCTGCTTTGTATCTTTTTTGGATCAGCGTGCGGATGCTGTCGATAGCGGGCCGTGACAACCTGGAGCCGTCCAGGTAGATATAGCTGGCCTCGAACGTATATTGGGTGGTATCTTCTACTATTTTATAGGAATGATCCTCCATGGTGACCACGTCTCCTTTTTTTCGTCTGCATAGTTGGTTGTAGAGAGAGGTGTCGGTGTCCTGAGGGGTGAGGATGCGTATCTCTGGTTTGAGCTGCGGATGGTGGGTAGTGAAAGCGGCGGCGTCATTGACATTCTCCACGGATGCCAGGGTCTTTTCGGCTGTGGATTGACCAAAGACAGGGCTTGTGAGATATAGACCGATGATGATAAGGTATTTTTTCATCTTGTATCAGAGATTGTTAGGCTAAGCTAAGGTTTTAATGCGGACCGTATCGGGATTTTTGTATATTTAAGACATTCCCAATGATCATCTATGAATATGCAATACCTTTTGAAGCGATGTGCTTTATTCATGCTGCTATTTGTCCTGGTTCTACCGGCCGCCCTGCGGGCGCAGAAACATTATCTCTATGTGGCCACACCGGGCATCCGTGACTACCTTGGGTATGGCGGACACGGAATACTGGTCTTCGACATAGACCATCATCATCAATTTGTAAAGAGAATTCCTATGGGGGGCTTTCATCCGGACGGCAAGCCTTCGAATGTGAAGGGGATCGCGGTGAGCATTCCTTTGAATAGTATCTATGTGAGCACATTGGAGGGGCTGCAGCGTATCGATCTGCGGACGGACTCGGTGCTATGGGAGAAGAAATTCGAGGGGGGCTGTGACCGTATGGCTATTTCTCCGGATGGGCTTACGATGTACCTGCCGAGCCTGGAGAATACTTTCTGGAATGTGGTGGACTGCCGGACGGGGGATATTATCAAAAAGATACCTGTATACAAGCGTGCGCACAATACGATCTATGGACGGGAGGGGGATGTGGTGTACCTGGATGATATCGGAAGTCCCTGGCTGTATGTTGCCGATGCGAAAAAGCATGAGCTGGCCCGGAAGATTGGGCCTTTTGCGAATAATGTGCGTCCTTTTACGGTGAATGGCAGGGAGTCACTGGTATATGTGACAGTGGACAGTCTGCTGGGTTTTGAGGTGGGCGATCTGAAGACGGGTGTAAAACTCGCTCATGTGGTGGTGGAAGGATGGGAGCCGGGCCCTGTGCGGCGGCATGGCAATCCGAGTCATGGCATCGGGCTTACGCCGGATGAGAAGGAGCTATGGCTTTGTGACGGGCACAATATGCGGCTGCATGTGTTTAGCGCGGCGGCGCCTTATCAGCAGCTGACGACTATTCCGCTGCAGGATATGCCGGGGTGGGTAATGTTCAGCATGGATGGTAAATATGCGTATCCATCCAGCGGGGAGGTGATAGAGGTGAAGACGCGGAAAGTACTGCTGACATTGAAGGATGAGCTCAACAATAGTGTGGCGAGCGAAAAAATGGTGGAGGTCCAGTTCGATGGGAATAAGCCTGTACGGGCGGGAAATCAGTTTGGCATCGGGCAGGTGCGCTAATCGGAGACCTGTGGCCGGGTGGCTGAGACATTGGCTGGGGCTATGACGTGGCCGGGTGCGTAAGACATGACCAGCTGTCCAGGACGTGACCGGACCTATGACGGGAATGCGATACCGGAAAGCTTTTCGCATTGCTGCAGAAAACTCTCCTGTACCTGCTGGTCTTTTGCCAGGGGATTGACGGGGCTCTGCCGGAGGTGATAGAAGTATTTCCCTGTCACGAGCGCGCCGGGATCATTGCTGACGGCGAGCCAGACCTGTGTTTTTGGAGCATCTTCGAGGCTGTCGGGCGCCGAGGGGCCGCCCATCTTAGTGGCTACCCATCCGGGCTCGAGGGCATTGGCATATACATCTTTCCATTTGCGTGCTGCGGCAAAAGCCAGGATCACATCGTGCAGCTTCGAGTCGGAATAGGCTTTAAAGCCGTCCCATCTTGTTTTTTTCCATTCCAGATCGTCGAGACCGCCATTTGCCTGCCGGTGAAGGCCTGAGCTGAGGTAGATGAGCCGGGGTGGCCGCTGGATAAGACAGGTTAGGATATAAGGTGCGAGGCTATTGACGGCAAAGACCTGGGGTAGGCCATCGACAGTGGCTATGCGTTTGGGCTCACGATAACCTACGGCTGCGTTGTGGATGACGGCGTCAACATGTCCAAGCTGGTTGACCTCTTTGGCGAGCTGGATCGTTTGGGAGATACTAGAGAGGTCGGCTTGCAATACTGTTTGCGCGCCGGGGACGGCTTCCATCGCCTGTCTTGCGCGGGAGGGGTTACGTGCGTGCAGGATGACGGTGTGGCCCTGCTGAACGAGCAGTTGGGCGGCCATCTGGCCGAGACCGTCGGCGGAGCCTGTGATGAAAATTCTTGCCATGGGTGGAAGTTACTATATTTATTCTGGTGTACCTGATGGCGCTGGGAGGATTGATAAAAGGATGGGGCAGAAGTTTTAAATAAAACCTATTTCTTATGATAATATATCATTGGTGGATCCAAAAATTGATAACAGCGTATATATGCTCAACCCTTGTCTTTTTGCTCCTGCGATTATTCTCCGGACAGGTGCGCGGGAGGACAGAGGGCTTTCTTTACGCGGCCAATGGGGTGGCCCTCGTGCTGTTATTCCTTAACCTGCTCATTACGGCAGTCGAGACTATACGCTGCGACGTATGTTATGGAATATATTTTTATTCTTTCCTGATCAGCACGGTGCTGTTGGGTTTTTTATTTCAGCTGTGTTTTCTTTACAGGAAGTACAGGGTGAAGGTATCGCTGACTGTGGTCTCTATTATATTATTGTCTATTTATGTAAATTTTGACGGCCTGATCATTCTTGTTATCTCTGCATACAGGGATTATCTTCCATCGACGTGGTCGACTTATTACCTGAGTCCGGGAAAGGGCCTGACTATAGGGATGGCCGCTATTTATTTTGGCGTTTGCTGGGTTTGGGCTGGAAGACGGGGGCGGAGCCTGGCCTGATTGGTGCAGATCTCCTCCATGGCTGCCTGAACGGATGCATCAAATCCGGCCTGCGCATAAACGACCTTCCCAGTCTTATCAATTATGATACATGTGGGGAAGCGGTCGATGCCGTATTCTTTTGCCACTTCCCGTCCATTTGACAAAACGGCGTATTGGATGTTGTGTTTGTTACAAAACCAGGCAATGTCAGCTTTTGAGTCATAGGCATTGATGCTGATGATCCGGACGGGCTGGTCCTTAAACTTCTCCTTTAGCTGATTTAAATGCGGAACGCTTTGTATGCAGGGGCCGCAATTCTTTATCCAAAAGTCCAACAAAACTACCTGCCCTTTTAATTCATCGAGCGAGATGACGCTGCTGTTAGCGGGGGACTCCAGTTTCCATGAGGGAGCGGTCGAGCCTACGGCTATCAGGGAGGAAGAGGCTTTGCTTTCAGCCATCCTGTATATATCGGCGTATGTCGAATAGTACCAGGAGAGGTCGCCGGGCGCTTTGGGATCGGATTCAGGATGGGTAAAGGTGGTGGTGATACGATCATTATTCAGATCGTTGAGCTGAATTATTTTATAAGGGAGACCGGTGGCCTTTTGGACCAGGATCTTATAAATAAAATTATATTTTGTTTCCATGTGGTCCAGGCCTCGACCCAGGTTTTGTATACGCCGCCGGCCAAGGTTCAGGGTTATCTGTGTACAGGGTATGCCGTCGGCGGTAGTGTCGGAGACTGACTTTACCACGGTGGGGTCGTTGATAAGCAGGGGCAGTATATTTCTAAGCGTGGTAATGGAGTTGTATAAAAAAGAGAGGTACTGGAAACTATTTTTGCCGGGATGATCGTCGACCTGCATGGTCCTGCTCTTTTTGTCCAGGTGAAATTTTTCCGCGCCGTTGTATATTTCTTTAAAGGTGGAATCTTCCACCTGGTATTTGAAGCCGGTGAGCGTATCTGCGGTGTCAAAATCATACAGGATCCTCCAGGTGGAAATGTTATGATAATTGTCGGTCTCGTAGCTCAGTTCCCTTGTCATCTCGTATTCGAACCTTTTCAGGGTGTTTAATTTTTGGGCGACCGCGTTCAGGATCGAATCGGGCGATGAAAGGGCGGGGTATGTCTTGTGGAGGGGGATGGGACCATGAGATGAAATGATGGGATGGGGCCTGGGGGTGAGGACAGGGGCTTGCCATGCAAGCATGATAAGGGTAGCGAAGAGGAGCTTCATGGGAGATAGTTTAGGTCACGAATATACGAAATTATTCGTATATTCGTGACCCAATAGTTGTCTAGTACCCATCATTTTGTTGAAGATAGCCTGTCAGGTTGGATGCTGCATCAATAGCGTTTTGTGGAATGGGGAAGAGTCTTTTCTTCACATCCGAATTGCTTTTTTCCGTCCAGCTGCCTTCGTATTTGCCAAAACGGATCATATCGGTGCGCCGTACATCTTCCCAATACAGCTCAAATCCTCTCTCTCTGAACAGAAGGTCGCTGGTCATGGAAGTCAATGCTGCTGCGGGTGTAGTTGCGGTGCGGGCGGCTCTGACGATGTTGACGTCTGCCAGGGCGCCAGCTGCGTCATTTGATCCTCTTAGTTTGGCTTCGGCCCTCATCAGGTAAATGTCGGCCAGGCGAAGGATGACGATATCGGCCTCGCCTTTGTTCCTTCCAGTATTGGAGCTTTTGCTGAATTCATATTTTTCCACCCTGTAGCCGGTGCTGTAATTGCTGCCTGCCGTAGTATAATCGACCTGTTCAGTAAAGTCCACGGGGAGTGTAGGCTTGCTTCTCGTCGTATTGTAGAGCTTACTGATCTGCAGCTTACCGTCGGGGCAGGTGATGAATGCGCCGCTGGCATCCTTGGTTAGGCCATATTGCTGTCCTCTCAGAATACCACGATTGATGTTGAAAGAAGCGGCGTCTACGCAGCCGTCTGCCTGTGGGAGGTTCTCCTTGTAAAACCGGGGGTCAGCGGCAGCTGGATCGGTGGGTGTATTGGCATCGACCCATGTATGATAGAAATCGGGTGTAATGGCGGGGCCATCGGTGCCGTTGGCTGAGGGAAATGCGGGTAGCGGGAACATGTCTCCCGACAAAGAGAAGTAGGCCATCCTGTTGTGACTATTGCTCAGATCGGGGCGTTGGTCCACGGCAAAGACGAGCTCTTTATTGGTATGGTTGTTATTGCTAAAGATCGAGAAATATTCAGCGGCGAGGGTATATTGATTGGAGTTGATGATCTTATTGCAATAATCGATGACCTTATTCATGTCATCGCTCTGAAAAGAGAAAGTAGCGGCATAGCGATCTCTATAGACAGCTGCATTCAGGTACAACCGGGCGAGGAGACCCCAGACGGCGGCCTTGGTGATACGACCGGGGCCGGTGGTGTTATCCAGAACAGGCTCGATGGCCAGGAGCTCGGATTCGATGTACT
>Ga0268264_10002062_pt1 | contig 17926 bp, 17 predicted proteins | sample KBSSwiS32_FD_190357 | JGI IMG/M metagenome (GOLD analysis project Ga0268264, IMG submission 190357) | Switchgrass rhizosphere microbial communities from Kellogg Biological Station, Michigan, USA - KBS Switchgrass S3-2 (SPAdes) (version 2) | ecosystem: Host-associated > Plants > Roots >...
TTTATTGTTATCGTATTTTCTCTTAGCCTTGTGCGGGGGCATGCCCAGCTTCGCTTACCGGCTATTATTTCTTCGGGTATGGTATTGCAGCAAAACGATTCGGTGAGCCTTTGGGGTTGGGCCAACCCGGGTGGAACAGTAAGGGTAACACCTGCCTGGAGCAATCGTACAGACACTGCCATTGTTGGCAGCGGTGCCCGCTGGAAAATAAAAATAAAGACACCAGCTGCCGGAGGACCTTTTACCATTAAGCTGGTTAGTGCCGGCAGCACCCTGCAATTGGAAAATATTATGATAGGTGAAGTATGGGTTTGCTCCGGCCAGTCGAACATGGAGTGGAGCTATAACAATGGTGAAAAAGATACGCGTACGGAACTGGCTTCCTGCGCTACCAACAATATTCATTTCTTCCAGGTACCCAAGACCACGGCCGATGCACCGCAGGACGATGTAAAGGCGCAGTGGGTAAGCTGCGATTCCAACACGTTAAAAAGCTTTAGTGCGATTGGTTATTTTTTTGGCAAGGAACTGCAACATCAACTGAATGTGCCGATTGGCCTTATCAATTCCAGTTGGGGAGGAACGCCTGCCGAAGTATGGACGCCTGAAAACCTGGTAACGGACGAAACCACGCTGAAAGCCGCCGCGGCAAAGCTGGAACCGGCAGCCTGGTGGCCCCACGAACCCGGCTATACTTACAATGCAATGATAGCGCCCATTACGCGGTTTTCAATTGCCGGCGCTATCTGGTACCAGGGAGAGGGTAATACAAAAACAGCTGATACGTATCAAAAACTATTCACCACGATGATCGAGGGTTGGCGAACCGCCTGGAAAAAACCTTTTCCATTTTATTATGTGCAAATAGCGCCTTATAAATATGGAAACAAAAATATCGGCGCGCTATTGCAGGAGGCACAGACCAAAACAATGACACATCCCAATGTGGGTATGGTATTGACAACCGATTTAACGGATTCGGTAACCAATATCCACCCTTCTCATAAGCGGGAAGTGGGCAACCGGCTGGCCAGGCTGGCGCTTGCACAAACCTACAAACAACAACAGGCGGCTGGTTACCGGTATCCGGCATTTGAAAGTGCGCAACCGAGAGGAAGCAGCCTGGTGCTGAGCTTTACCAATGCCAATGGCGGGCTGCAGTCAAAGGAGAAACCGGTGAAAGGGTTTTATATTTCAGGCGCCAATGAAAACTGGCTGCCTGCCGATGTAAAGCTGGAAAAGGACAAAATCATACTGTCAAATAAAGAAATCAAACAACCCCTGTACATCCGCTATGGTTTTGGGAATACAGAAACGGCGACCTTATTTTCTTCTGAGGGATTGCCTTTAATACCATTCCGGACAGATAACTGGCCGGTAGATCAATCAGTGGTAAAATAAGAGGCTGATAGCTGCTAACAGAAAGTTATGCAGCAATTTTCATCGGGTGCTAAGGGTAAACTGCTATGATGTGCGCAGTTCTTCTTCTATGACATCACTGAAAACAGTTTCATTTTTAAGCACCCATTCAGGCAGGGGCTGTGCCACTATTTTCCATACCCCATCCTTTTTCATCCGGAACATAATCCGGTTGCCGCGATCGTCGCTCACATCAACAGTAAATAACTCGTCCTGGAAGCCTGTTAATTTCCTGAAATTAAATTCCCGCAGGTGCCCGTCCGCTTTAATAAGCTTCGTGAACTGGATATTTTTTATAAACTGGATTTGCATAACACAAAGATAAATTAAGTATGAGGTAACCCGATGCATTGTCTCAAATTGCATGCTAAAATTGGCTTATTCATTTATTAAGGCTGTTAAAGTTGTTCACAAAAACAGTTCCTGCTTCCAGAAATAAACTGGATCAAAGTAACCAGCTTCATTTTAACGATCATAAATTGGTGATACTGCGGGCAGGTGGTATTTTTAAACATAAAACCCGTGTATGAAATATATTTTTCTATTGATTTGCCTGGTACCTTTTTCGCTTTTGGCCCAGGATTGCCCTTTAAAAAAGGGGAAAGACCCCATTACCAGCAAACCCACGCTCAGCACCGGCTTTATTGAACTGCCGGGAACCACTTTATCGATAGACGTAAACAGCAAGGAGATCGATTTCTTTTTTGTGCTTGACAGCAAAGTGGTTAAATGTCTGGATGAGGAAACAGAAGCTGAGTTTGTTTTTGAAGGTGGTAAGTTAAAATCCGAGTTTAAGAACGCCGGCTCTATGAACTGCGACGGCATTTTCCATATCATTTTTAAGAATTCGGCTTATACTCCTTCCCAACTGACCAAAATGGCCAGCAAAAAAATACTTTCTATACAAATTAAAGGAAGCAGCCCTAAACCCTTTGTGATCAGTCTTAGCCCGGAACAACAACAAAGCCTCATGAATCAGATCAATTGTGTAACGAAAGAGGCAAAAACGGTTCTATAAGTTTTACAGCGGAACTGCCGAACGGTACAGCTAACAAAAAACCCGCTATAGAAGCGGGCTTTTTGCTCATATTGATTACTGTTTTTATTAATACCTGTAATGTTCCGGTTTAAACGGACCTGCTTTTGGTATGCCCAGGTATTCAGACTGCTCGGTAGTGAGTTCGTCCAGTACTACGCCAATCTTTGCCAGGTGCAGGCGGGCAACTTTTTCGTCAAGATGCTTGGGTAATACGTATACCTTGTTTTCGTAGCTCTTCGAATTGGTCCACAATTCAATCTGTGCCAGGGTTTGGTTGGTAAATGAATTGCTCATTACAAAACTTGGGTGACCGGTAGCACAACCAAGGTTTACCAGGCGTCCTTCGGCCAGTATAATCACTTCCTTACCATCAATATTGTACAAATCAACCTGTGGCTTGATAGTATCTTTTGTGTGGCCATAATTCTTGTTCAGCCAAGCCATATCTATTTCAATATCGAAGTGACCGATATTACAAACAATCGCCTTGTCTTTCATTAAACGGAAATGTTTCTCCGTAATCAGGTCTCGGCAACCGCTTGCAGTAACAATGATATCGGCTTCTTTAACGGCATCCACCATTTTCTTCACTTCAAAACCGTCCATAGCTGCCTGCAATGCGCAGATAGGATCGATTTCAGTAACAATCACGCGGCAGCCGGCACCTTTCAATGAAGCGGCGGAACCTTTACCCACATCACCGTAGCTTCCTACCACGGCAACTTTACCGGCCATCATAACATCGGTAGCGCGGCGGATAGCATCTACCAGCGATTCTTTACAGCCGTATTTGTTATCGAATTTAGATTTGGTAACAGAATCATTTACATTGATGGCAGGGATAGGCAGGGTCCCCTTTTCCATTCTTTCATACAGGCGGTGAACACCGGTGGTGGTTTCTTCGCTCAGGCCTTTAATATGTTGTATAAATTCAGGGTATTTATCAAACACCATATTGGTTAAGTCGCCACCATCGTCCAGTATCATATTCAGCGGACGATCGGTGCTGCCAAAGAACAAAGTCTGTTCAATACACCAATCGGCTTCTTCCTGGCTCTGTCCTTTCCAGGCAAATACGCCAATGCCGGCGGCGGCAATAGCAGCGGCAGCCTGATCCTGGGTAGAAAATATATTGCAGGAACTCCAGCGAACTTCCGCACCCAGGGCCACCAGTGTTTCAATTAATACCGCTGTTTGAATAGTCATGTGAAGACAACCGGCAATGCGCGCACCTTTTAAAGGCTGTGCCGCTCCATATTCCGCTCTCAATGCCATCAGGCCCGGCATTTCTGCTTCAGCCAGGCGGATTTCTTTACGGCCCCATGCAGCAAGGCTCATATCTTTAACCTTGTAGGGAAGTTGTAAGTCGGTAGACTGCAATTTTGTAGACATAATTTTTAAATTTTTAGCGTAAGAAGTACTCAACTGAATAACCGGTCCCAAAGGTAGATTTGAAGAACAAAATAACATATAATATTGTCAAGTTTAGAACAAATTAACTTTTTTGAGTAGTTTCGCAGAACAAACATGTAGTATTGTATGGAAAAGACAGTTGAAAAAGAAAAATACGCTGCTACGCCATTGCAGCTCGATGAAAAAGATCGGCTGATTCTTCGCCTGCTGCAGGAAAATGCCAAGATAACCGTGCGCGAGATAGCCACTAAGATACACCTCAGCACTACGCCCGTGCATGAACGCATCAAGCGCATGGAAGATGCCGGCGTTATACTTCAATACGCGGCCCTGGTAAACCATGCAAAAGTTAAAAAAGGGCTGATGGTGATTTGTTATGTATCGCTGAAAGAACACAGCAAAAAATCAGGAGCAAAATTTATTAAGACCATCAATGAGCTTGCCGAAGTAATAGAATGCTATAATATCTCAGGCGAATTTGATTTCATGCTGAAGGTGGTTGCAGAAAGTATGGATGCCTATTATGATTTTCACGTGAATAAACTGGGCCAGTTGGAAAATATTGGCCATATGCAAAGTACGTTTGTGATGGGCGTAGTGAAACAAACACACCTGTTGGTATAATTAACAGCATTTATTTTAGTTAGCAATGTTTAACGCTCCATTTTCAATATTCAACGGTCGGCAGTCAGCTTCAGGTTTCAAATATTTATCTTTATTCAACTAAAAACACCGGTTATGTATTCGTATGACACTGTATCAGAAGCGGTAAACGGACTGAAGAAAAGAGGCTTTACCATTGATTTTAATATTGAGGCAGAAAAATTGGTTTGCAGGAAAACGCCTGTTGCATTGGCGCCCGATGAGTTTGAAATAACAGAAGTATACCGATTTGAGGGCAATTCCGATCCCGCCGATGAAGCGGTGGTGTACGCCATTGAAAGTAAACACGGGCAAAAAGGAATATTGGTGAATGCTTATGGACCTGATGCCAATGCAATGGATGGTGAACTAATAAGGAAGCTGAAAATAAAGCACGATTAAACCCAGGCTTTATTTTTAGTAAATGAATACATCTATCGCTTATGCCCCTGCGACTGCTAAAAAATATTTTTGCATTATTATTGCTTTTTTGCAACACCAGTAGTTTTTCTCAAACAAAATACTTGATTCCTTACCGCGAGGGCAACTTATGGGGTTATGCAGATACCGGTTTGCATATCATTGTTCCTCCCCGGTACGATGAAGCTAATATTTACTGGCTGGGATGCGGTCTTGTCAGACAAGGTTTGTTATATGGTTGCCTTGACGCTACAGGCAAAGAGATTGTTCCGGCAAAGTACCAGCATATTGTTATCACCGGAGACTGGCTGGTTGTCAAAAAGGGTGACTCCGCCGGAATTATCAGCCCGAAAAATGGCCGGATCATATTACCGGTACTGTATGAATCTGTATCTGATCTTTTTAATTATAGCTTTTTTGTGGCAACCAGGCATCAACGCAAAGGGCTTTTTAATGCCACAACCGGCAAATGGTTACTACCGGTTGAATACGAGGACATTTCTTTCCAGTCTGCCAGGGTGAATGCCGATTTTTATCCTTACTATATCGCCCGAAAAAAAGATAAGGTTATATATTTCACGCTTTCAGACAAAGGCGTTTTTTCGCGTATAAAGCCGGTTAAAGAAATTATTGTCCGCGATACGGGAACAAATACCGCAAATCAACAGCCACCTGAAGAAGTTTTAGAAGACACTTCAATAACAATAAACTGGCAGCGACCGTACACCAGGAATGGCAAGAAAGGATTTTATATGGTAACCATCAGAAACAGGGTTGAAACCCTTGCGGACAGTATTCCACCGGTATTTGATACCATCAGCCTGTTAAAAGAAGATCCCAACCTGTTCCTGGTTGGCAGGGATGGCAGGCAAGGCATCATTACCAGGACAAACAAAGAAGTAGTGCCACTTATATATGATGAAGTTAAACAGGTTGACAGCACCCCTGTTCATGGCATTTATATTGTAAAAAAAAGTGGCAAATACGGTCTTGCCAGGGGACAATCATTGATACTCGCTTGCGAATATGACAAGATCATCCCCATAAATTTCGACAGCAGGGGTTTTGCGCTGTATCAAAACAGCAAATCCGGTCTGTTTATATATGACAGGGCACGACAACTATACGATATTTTAATACCAGCCCGGTACGATTATACGGGAGGGTTAATACGGATAAGCAATGCAAATTTTACCAGTTTTTCGAACTATTCTGAAAAAGGCTACAGGAATGGCATTTATTTGCTGCTTGTATCAACAAATAACAAGCGAGGGTACATTGGTTTGAACGGAAAAGCGTTTTTCAAGGATAACTAAATAAAAATAACAGCCAGGCATAAAAAAATAGAACCCCAAAAAGGGGGTTCTATTTTTTATTAATTTGTACCTGCAGCAATTCTTGCTCAGTAATGCCCTATTGGCGTTTGGTTTTTTTCAAATCTGATACCGGCAATTTTTCATCGGAAGGTGCCAGTTGTTTGAAATCTTCTTTGGCAACCTTGTCTTCTTTGCCGAGATAGGTCCAGTCGATTGTCTTCATGTATTTATTAAACGTCTTATTCAGGTCAGGCGTTTTTACCAAATCAATTTTATTATTGATTTCATCAAACATACGCCAGTTACCCGATGCCTCACAAAAACCCAGTTGACCAGCCTGGAACGCACTGGCCTCGTTGGTCATGTAGTAGTCGGTGAGGTATTCTTTCTTTTTATCCTTCACTTCTTTTTCCGTAAATCCATTCTTTTTGATATCGTTGATGATATCGGTCATTACCTGTAGTGACTGCTTGGGGTCGATGGTGGAAATATAGAGACTGGCGGTAGGCTGCTCAATCGTATTCTTGCTGTAAAAAGCGGCCGGCGCATAAGACAGGCTTCTTTTGGTGCGCAGTTCCACAAAATAACGATCGTATAAAATGCTCATGGCAAATTCAAACAACGGCCCGTCGGTGGTAAAATATTTGGGGGCGTTTAAAGTACCCAGTATATAATTAGTGGCAATAGCGCGGTCTTTGATATTAGTAGTGGGCTCGGTAACGCTCTTAAACGTTGGCTTTTTAGGGTCGGTACCTACCGGTAGTTTGGCCAGGGTGTTTTTAATATTGTTCAGCAAACTGGATTCTTCCACATTCCCCACTACTACCAGGAAACATTTCTTCTTTCCCAGCAGGGCAGCATAATATTTTTTTACATCTTCTATTTTCAGGTTTTCCAGCGTGGAGGGAATCCCGTTAGGCACCTTGGCATAGTCGGACCCGCCGAACAGCTGATCAGAGGCCAGTTTGCGCAGGTTGGCATCGGGGTTCGATTCCTGCTGTTTGGCAGCAGAAACCATCTGGTCGCGGATAACCTTATATTCATTTTCATTCAGGGATGGGTTCAGTATCGCATCGGCAAACATGGCCCAGCTTTTATCCCAGTTGTCTTTCAGGCAGGTCATGGTCATGCGGCTGTAATCTTTTGAAGCGGTTGCATTAAAACTGGTACCCAGCTTATCTGCCTGGGCAGCAAATGCATCTTTATCCATTGTCTTGGTGCCGCCGCTCAAAGCAAGACTGAGTGACAATGCTTCCAACCCCTGCTGTGCTTCAGTGATATTGGCGGTACCGCCCTTAATGAACAGGCTGGCGGTAACCACTTCTTTCGGTGTTTTTTTAAAAATAATTTTCAGGCCTTCATAGTTGATCTCCCTGGTGCCGTTTTGCGCAACAGCACCCGCGCATGCCAGCACGCAAAAAACAAATACGGTAAAATGGTGAATACGTTTCATGGTATATTATTTTTTAGAATAGTATTAATTAAAAAGAGCATCCACGTCGGTCACATTCCAGTTGGTTTGCTGACCCGGGTTCAGCAGTAAGCCTTTTACGCAAGGCTTTCCTTTAATGTATTTTCTTACATAGTCATTGAGATCAGCCCGGGTCACTTTATTAAGTTCGTCGGCATAATTAAAATAGTAGTCGAGCGAAGCAATGCTCCACCACTGGGTGAGCGTATGCGCATAGTTGGAAGTTACTTCCGTTCCGTATTTCTCCTGGTTGATCAGTTTAATTTTCGCCGTCGCTATCTGGTCATCTGTAAAATAATCCGGTGCATCAAACTGGTTCAGCTGTTCCTGCAGCATTTTAAACGATGGTTTAAACTTGGCAGGATTGGGGATCATAAATAAAGTGATGGGGCCGGTATGCTGTTGCGTTCCATAATTGATGCCCGCGTTGAGTGCATAACCGCTATCAATAAGCGATTTTTGAAATTTTGAATTTTTCTGTGTCAGTATATAAGAAAAAACGTCTGCTACTACGGTGTTTTTTACGTCGTTGCGTGTATCGGGGCCCAGCCAGCCGATTTGCAGGGCTGGTACCTGCGCATTGGGGCTGGTAACCACAAAGCTCAATGAATCGGCAGGGTTCAGTGGTTTGAATTCAGGGATCGGCCATTTCTGGAAAGGATCAAAATCAGATGGTTTCCAGTCGCCAAAAATAGCAGTCACTTTTTTTATGATGTCGTCGTTTTTTACGGCGCCCGCAACTACCAGCATCGAGTTGTTGGGGTAATAATATTTGTCTTTGATAACATTCATCTTCTCAGGCGTGCAGGTAAGAATCACCTGGTGATCGCCGATGACATTTTTTCTTGAAAACAGATCACCCCACATTTTGTGATTGAATTTGTCTATCAAAGGCCAGAAGGGGCTGCTTTCGGCGCGCTGGAATTCACCATCTACCACGGGGTTTTCTTTTTTCATTTCTTCCTTCAGAAACAATGGGTACCGGATGGCGCTGTTCAGGAACTGCAGGCCTTCGGTAACCTCCTTGCTGCCCAGGGTGAAAAAATAGTTTACCCTTTCGGTATTGGTAGTACCGTTAAAGGAAATGCCCAGTTCGTGAATCCGATCCAGGTATTTCTCCTGCGAAGGGATATCTTTATTGGCCTTAAAAAACATGTGTTCATACAGGTGAGAAAGGCCGTTGAATTCGGGCGATTCGGTATAAGATCCGTTGTGCACCGCAATTTCCACGGTTACCAGAGGCACTGAATTATCTTCTACTACCAGCAACTGCAGGCCATTGGGCAGCTTGCTGAAATGGATGTTGGCAGGCCAGTTGCCCTGCGCATGCAGCAGCACTGCTATGGTTAATGATAAGGCAAACAGCACCATACTTTTTTTCATAAATCTGATTGTTTTTTAAATGACGGTAATAAAGTTAAAAGTTGACAGTATGCATAACAGTACGGGCCTGAAGATATTTATTAAATTTTAACTAACCCTATCGGGTTTTTTGGACGGTTGAACAACGGGTTTGGTGGTTGCTTGGTAAAGTATGAATGATTGTTGTTCGGCTAATTTCTAACCACTCCTTCTTCGGTCTGCCTCAAAGCCGGCAGGGCTTCGTGCCCGCAACGCCGCTGCGGCTACGCAGGTACTGGTATTGTTCGGTCAATGTCGGACCTTTGCTACCCATAGTCGCTGGAATGTAAGCCACGCTTATGTTTAGCAGAATAATCTATTTTCCCGGATACCAATCAATGAATATGGATCCGGTGTTTACAAAGCCTCTATAAAGAAAATACCCATTTACCTGGATTCAACGGGCAAGGCTAATGTAAATTCCTCCGGAACATCAGAGCAATTCTTTTACGATGGTGGCAGCTATTTTATCGATGGGCAGGGTAACGCTATCTGCCGAGAAATCATTCCAGTCTATAAAGCGAAAAGTTTCTGTCTGGCGTTTTTCTTCATAAATTTTCTTCTCGCGTTCGTCAAAATCGAAGGGGATGGTCCTGATGGGCACCGTGATGGGTTCCAGCGCCTTTGCAAAATAATAGATAGCGATGATTTGATCGTCCGGATTAAAAGCACTCATCTGGAAATAGTCGGTGGTATACAGGTGTGCACCTACTTCAACCTGCAGGTTCATTTCTTCCATAAACTCGCGCTTCAGGCAATCCCTGGTGCCCTCTCCCAGCTCAAGGCCACCACCCGGGAACTTGGTATAATAATTTCCGCGGATATGTTCATCACTCACCAGCACCTGTTTCCTTTGGTTCAGCAAAATGCCATAGACCCTTATTGTAAACATGTTAAAACCATTTTTTCTTCATGAAGTACCAACTAATGACAATGGATATGGCAACCGATAATATCAGCGGGATATAAAAAGCATGGCGGGAATCTGAATACGGGATGGGCACATTCATGCCATAAATACCTGTTACCAGGGCGGGCAATGAAAGAATAATGGTGATGGACGTAAGCCGTTTCAACACATTGTTCATATTGTTGTTGATGATACTTGCAAATGCGTCCAGCGTACTGCTGAGGATATTGGTATAAATATTGGCCATCTCAAGTCCCTGTGAAATATCTACTACCAAATCTTCCAGGAATTCTTTTTCTTCTTCATTCAATCCCAGGAAATTCGTGCGCGCTATTTTCATGAGCAGTATTTCATTGCTGCGGAGTGCCGTTACAAAATATACCAGGCTTTTCTGTATTTTCATCAGTTCCAGCAATTCTTCATTCCTGTTGCTGGCATATAATTTTTGTTCCATTAAATTACGGCGCTGGTTAATTTCTTTCAGCGATTCCATATAGGTCTGCGTAATTTTTTCAAAGATTTTCAGCACCATCATTTTGCGGTTATCGGGGTGCCGGTTCTGGAAAGTATTCAGGAATTTTTTGATGGCGCCGTTTTCAAAAGAATTAACCGTTACAATCTGGTTGTGGGTAAGAATGATGCAAATGGGGATGGTAATATAGTAAGCGTCACTTTCGTTAAAAGAATTGTTTTCAGTAGGCGTTTTAATAACGATCAACTTAACGTTATCGTCTTCCTCAAAACGGCTGCGTTCATCAATATCCAGTGAGTCGGCAAGAAAATCGAGGGGTATTTCCAGTGCGGTAGACAGTGAAGAAAACTCTTCCTGTTTCAGCGGGGGCAACACATTTACCCAGGCGCCTGCATCGGGCTTGTCTATGGAAACGGTTTTGTAATCGATATTTTTAAAGTACTGGATCATTTACGGTTTAGTTAGGTCAGTTCTAAGTTCGGAGTTCCGAGTTCTTAGTCCCTGTTCGTCGTAAGAAAGCTCAGTTAGGCTAATTGCTTGTCGCCCGAACTGAGAACTATGAACTATGAATTTATTGAACTATCAGACTTCTATATCTCCTTCGTATACTTTTTCTGCCGGGCCGCATAAAAAAATATTTGAATAACTGTCGTTGTCCAGGCGATCATATTCTACCGTCAGTTTTCCGCCTTTGGTAAAAACCGTTACGTCGTTGTACCCGGTTTCATTGTGGAAACAAACCAGGGCAGATGCGGTAACGCCGGTGCCGCAGCTATAAGTTTCATCCTCCACTCCCCGCTCATAAGTGCGCACAATGATCTCGTGATCATTTTTTTGCTGCACAAAATTTACATTGATGCCTTTTTCGGCAAATTCATCTGCGTAACGTATATCACGGCCTTTTTTAAACACATCATAATTCATCACATCAGCGGTGAATTTCACGTAATGGGGAGATCCGGTATCCAGCAAAAAATCGGACCCATATTCAGCGATACTGTGTACATCCTTCATTTTAAGGCTAACCGTTCCATCAGCATCAATCTCGGCTTCATGCGGGCCATCGGACGCAATAAAATGGTAGATGTTTTTATAAATGCCCATATGAGACGCAAATTTTACCAGGCAGCGGCCGCCATTGCCGCACATGGAGCTTTCGCCACCATCTGCATTGAAATATTTCATCTCAAAATCGTACCCGGCTCTTTTGTTCAACATCATCAGGCCATCGGCGCCTACCCCAAACCGGCGACTGCAGATATACCTTACCTGTTCTTTGGTAATACCCGAATAGCCGTTGTCCCGGTTGTCGAGTATTACAAAATCATTGCCGGTGCCCTGGTATTTGTAAAAGTGGATTTTCATCTTTAATACGCTAGTAGTTAGAAGCTAGTGGCCAGTGAGCGTTTGCTTCGCGGCACACAATGTATGGTTATTAATTAATTTTAAGGAAAATACCGTTAATTCCGGGTTATTTGCTTTCGAGGTTTTCAATCATTTTTTACTCAGCATCCTGAAAACCGATTCTAATTTTTGCGCCGTCTCGTTGATTGAAATGGTTTTCAGGTATTCAAGCAACAAGGCAATCTCCAGCTGGGTATCAATTTCAACTGCCGAACTCCTTGATATTTCATAAAATCTTTTCTTTTCCCGCTTCGATTTTCAAGACGCTCCTTCTGCAATATTACTACAAACTGAAATAGCGGCCCGCCTAAGCTGGCTGACCAACACATATTTTTCTTCCTGCGGAAACCTTTGTGTTAGCAAGTATATTTCTTTTACCAATTTTAAGGAAAGCACATAAACATCCAGTTTTTTGTGTGATAAATCAAGCATACAATATAGGTTAAGGTTAAAAAAACCTGTAAAATCGGCTATCCATCGCCACTCGCCAGTTCCCACTCGCCTATTACCACTCACCTACTCTTTCCAGCGTAGTCGTAATCAGTCGATCCATTGTCTTTCCTGCGTCTTTTGAAAATTGTCTTTCTACCCGGTTGGCCACAATGGCGCTGAGGCTCAGGCATTGATGACCGAGCAATTTGCCCAGCCCATAAATGCCGGCCGTTTCCATTTCAAAATTACTGATGCGGTGCTGGCCAAAACTAAAGCCAGTGAGGTTATCCACCAGGTTGGGATTGCTCAGGCCCAGCCTTAATACCCGGCCCTGTGGACCATAAAAGCCCGGGCAGGTAACCGTTATACCATGATGGAAGCCCTCTACAAAATGTTTTAGCAGTGAGCTGCCGGCACCGCTGATATACGGTTGCGCAAAATGCTGTTGTAATTGGGTCTGTGTAATGAATGCCTGTAACAATTGCTTGTCCTGTTCATTGTGTTCAATTCGATAAAAGTTCAGCAGGTTATCGATGCCCAGTCCATGGGTAGATGCCACCAGGCTGTCTACGGGTATGTCCTTTTGCAGTGAACCCGAAGTACCCACTCTAATAACCTGCAGCGATACCAACTGCGGCTTAATCATCCTTGTTTCAAAATCGATATTTGCCAGGGCGTCCATTTCATTCAAAACAATATCGATATTATCAGTGCCAATACCGGTAGAGACAACCGAAATTCTTTTCTTGCCGCTATAGCCGGTATGGGTTACAAACTCGCGGTGCTGGTTCATGAATTCGATCTTATCAAAATATTTGCTAACGGCGGCTACCCGATCGGGATCGCCCACGGTAATAATGGTGGTTGCCAGCTCTTCGGGACGGGTATCGAGGTGGTACACGGCGCCGCGCTCATTAATAATAAGTTCGGATTCAGCTATTCTTTGCATACTGCCCTTTTTAGGGCGGCTAAGTTCCAGTTTTTTGAAGATTCTTCAGTAAAAACTTCTATTTTTGCCCTTCTTCAAAAACGGTCCTTTGGCCGAGTGGCTAGGCAAAGCTCTGCAAAAGCTTCTACAGCGGTTCGAATCCGCTAGGGACCTCGAAACACCAGGATTGCTCTTACGCAATCCTTTCTTTTTTTACGCTACTTTACTTCTAATAGGTTCTTTTAAAATGTTTTATAACGAGCCTCCCAAAGATTCCGTCTTTACCTTTATGTCAGCTTACAGTTCTTAATTAGGGGTACTTTATAGAGTAATTTATAGCGCAAAATAGCCGCTTAAAACGAAATGTATGCTTTTTGCAATCTTTGAACGAATGATCCGCTGCTTCCGGTTTTACCAGGTTTACCCAAGTTGCCAATAAGTAAAAATAATTTCAAAAAAAACTTTAACTGAAAAAATTGCATACCCATAAAACGCAATTGCCCAACAGGGAATCGCAGTTGACTCAGTCTGACTCAAGAAGTAATTTGTGTTGACTGGCGGTATGGAGATTACGCCAAACAAGATTCATTTCGGTATTCGGATTAGCCGCAATTAGCCCGCACCAAGGGTATAACTTGTCTACTAACGCTCTTGAACCGCTCGCCAGATTTTTACTTGATTTGCTAACCTTACTTAACAGACCGGAATTTGCAAAGCTTTTTCGTGTGTATTGATCCCATGACAACTGTATCGCTGAATAAAAAGACTCCCTTAACGCCTGCAAGCACAATTTTGCCGCTTCGAGCTCCCGCATCAAATTGTGCGAGACCCCTAATTTGCTATTCTCATTGCCTGATTTTGCAGCAAGAAGTTTTTCGCATACATCTATAAACCTGGATGCCATACCAGAACTGTTGACCGCAAGAGTTGCTTCGGCAAATTGCAGGAACGGAAATTGAAAGATGGTTTGCGGCAAAACAGCACACCTGCTATCAATCGTAAAGCAACGATTAGCTTGAACTACCAAGTTTGTTATTTTAAAACTGTAACTCGCCGTTGCAATCATTCCTGTTGTATTCCATGAATCCTTATCGATAGTCACCTCATCCCTAAAAAATAAAAACGACTTTATCATAGGACTGCCATCCTCATTTTTCAGGCTTACGCCATTTTTTTCGATGATGCAATTAGCAGTAAATATAGTAGCACAAGAAGCTCCACTGGCGTAGTTCCAGGAACCTGTTATTTCAAAGCCATTGTCTGTAATGCTTGCTGTGCCCGAGGGTTTTCCGCTCCCCGCAAAGCATACTTTCTCGTTGCAAAAAATTTTTTTGGCTATATCGGTGTCCAAAAAACCGATAAACCAGTTTGCCCCACTGCACAGTGTAACCACCCAACCCAGGCTTCCATCTGCCCATGCAAGCGCTTCTTCCATCTTAAGACCCTCTGGCAACGAAAGTTCCAAACCGCCAAATTGCGCCGGTACATACAGATTAAACCATCTTTGTTCGTAAATGAGCAATAGTTGTTCATTGCCCAGGCATCCGGATTTCTCAGCCTCAAATGAGTATGACCTGATCATGTCGGCAATTTCATGAGGGATAAATTCGCTGGCATGAGGTATTATCGGTAAAGCCTTTTTCATTCAACTTGTTTCGCTATAAGAGCTTTATCAATTGCGATGTCCTTTTTCCAATCAAAATAACCGAATATCGCTATGACAAATAGAAAAATGGTTAATCCTGCGTACAATGGTAATTGCTTGTAAAATAATAGTGGTATTGCAAATGCATTTGAAATATTAAGCAATAGCCAGTTTTCTATTTTTCGCCTTGCCAGCAACCACATTCCTGCCCAGGCAGTGGCGCTAACCCAAGCATCCCACTTAGGAAAAGTAGAAGATGTGAATCGACCGAGCCAAATTACCAGCAGCAAAAAGGCTGCACCAACAATCCCTGTTACAATAATCCAGTCTTTCCTGCTACAATAAGAAATTTTTACGGGCAGGTAATTTTTCTTTTTAACCCAGTACCACCAACCATATATACTCATCACAACATAATAAACATTAAGCAGTGACTCAGCAAACAGGCCTGCCTGATAAAGTATATAAATGGACAAAATTGTGCTAACAATACCTGCCGGATAAAGTAATATCTTATTTGCCCTGGCAAGAAGAACCTCTGCGACCCCTAATACCACAGCTATCCATTGCAGCAAATCTGTTTCCTTTAATTGTTGCACAAACAAGTGCCATGCTTCATATAAAGCCATAAATAATATATATATCCCAGGGGAAGACCATGTCAAAACCGTTAATTATTATTTTACAACCTCTTACCTACGCCGGCATTATCCGTATCAGGTATTTGAAAAACTTTTTTGTTTTAATACAGTTTTTCAATGGGTATAATCTCAGCCCGTATTTAGCTGTATAAAATTGAACAGCAAGGCACCCCTTGAGTGAATAGTGTAAAAATACATAAAATGCTAAACAATAGAACAGGACTTTTCACCTGAATGAATCGGCCTAAAAAGACTTTTCAATGTTGCCGATAAAATTGGTTGCTATTCATCTGACCAATAGATAAATATTCGCAATGACACCTGTATTTATCAGGATTATTAATTGCCCTACCCAAGACTTCAAATGTGTATTTGCAGTTCAACACAATGCAAATTTTCCCTATGCACGTACAAATCGATGACGGCAAACTCGAAGCAAGCCAGTGTATTTTCGACTTGCAACACAACCCGGTCTTAGGAACATGCCAGTGCGAGACTAAATACCGTTCGTGATTTTGCAGGCTTAAAAAGCCTATTTTTACAACTTGAACAGGATGGTTTTATCACCGGTAAAATGATAGATGCAATTGGCGACGATAAGCCATTAATAAGATAGGTATTGTCAATCAAATCCCCCAAAAACTGCTGGCCTCTTACCCCGGTATCACTAAGCCGGATAAGAAGACGCGCAGTGTCATGAAAAATTAATTGACAATTGTTATTTTTTCGCGGCCGGTTCTTACTGAATTTTAGACTTTCAACATACCTGGAAATGAACAATCAGAAAAAGTATCGCTTACCGACTGGGTATTCATTGCTCCAGGCTTTGCTTACATCTGGTTTTTCCTTAAAAAACCCCATCCCTCTGATTTCAAATAGTATGGAAATGTTTGGAGGGACGTATTCGGTCTCCCTTGGCAAAAACAAAAAACTGATTCTAACGAAAGACCCGGACTTTATCAGTTATGTTTTAAAAGACAACAACAAGAATTATAAAAAATCACCCTATGCTGATAAAGCAACCCGGTTTTTTGGCAACGGCTTACTCTTTTTAAATGGCGCAGACTGGCTGAAGCAGCGAAGGCTGATGCAACCGGCATTTCACCGCGAAAAAATACAAGGCTTGTATGATATCGTTATAAAATCCATCGCCGATGATCTGTCTCATTTTCCTACAGAAGAAAACACAGACATTTATCCGCTCCTGCACCGTATCTCTTTCAATATCCTGGTAAAATCCATATTTGATATAGAAATACCCCCGGAAACGATGGACGAGATTGGAAGGATTTTCAAAGAAATGCAGGACTTCCTGGTGAAGGACAGCAACCAACCTTTAAGTAAGCTATTTTACCCGATCACAAAAGCACCGTCCATTAATGTAAAAAAGGCGGAAAGATTAAAAGAAATTTTCAAAGGTATTATCCGCCAGCGCAACTCATCCGGCAGAGCGTACGCCGACTTATTGGATATGCTCTTAAACAGCCGGTATGAAGACACTGGCGAAAAAATGTCAGAAGAGCAAATTACGGATGAACTGATAATTCTTGTTTTTGCAGGACATGAAACAACCGCTAATACACTTTCCTGGCTCTTGTACCTGCTGGCCTCCAATAAGGAGGTGGTCCAACAACTAACCGCTTCGTTTGAAAATACTACGATTCATGATTGTCTGAATAATGAATACCTGAAGGCGGTCATACAAGAAGGGATGCGTTTGTACCCGGCTGCATGGATGACGGAAAGAGCTGCTATAGAAGATGACCAGTTTGGTGATTTTTCATTTCCAAAAGACACCATTATCATCTCTTTCTTTTTCGGTTTGCACAGGGATAAGAGCCTGTGGGTGGAACCGTTACGATTTAAGCCGGAGCGTTTTGTTGCTGATGGGAAGATAACTAAATCCAAAAATTATTTTCCATTCGGCGCTGGCCCGAGAATGTGTATCGGGAATAATTTTGCCATGGTGGAGATGTCGTTTTTCCTTTTTACATTTTTAAAACAATTCAAGGTCTCGCCTACATCCCAAATCCCTGAAATGAAGCCGCTGATTACCCTGCGCCCGGATAAAATTCTCCTGGATATTGAAAAGATTAACCAATAGCCATGCCGCTCATCAATGACAGAACTTACCGGGCGGCGCTGTTTGTAGAAATGCTGCACACTTCTTCGCTGGTGCACGATGATCTAATTGATCAGTCAATGCAGAGCTGCCCGGGTAATTTTGCGACACGAAGGCCGTCATTTCATCGCCAATTCATGTATGCTGTCATTCCGGGAAAATCAGTTCACCTATATTTTGCCAAGGGTTGTTCCCGTTCGGGATTTCCGGCTTCATGGTAAATCGTCCTATTCATGAATAGGCTTTTACGT
>Ga0268264_10002065_pt1 | contig 17920 bp, 13 predicted proteins | sample KBSSwiS32_FD_190357 | JGI IMG/M metagenome (GOLD analysis project Ga0268264, IMG submission 190357) | Switchgrass rhizosphere microbial communities from Kellogg Biological Station, Michigan, USA - KBS Switchgrass S3-2 (SPAdes) (version 2) | ecosystem: Host-associated > Plants > Roots >...
CGCCCGCCCAGATCGCCGCGCAGCTCACCGCCGACGGGTTCGGCCCCAGCAGGCTCACCGTCCTCGAACAGCTGGGTGGTCCGGCCGAGCGGCTCTACTCCGGGATCGCCCGGGACTGGCTGCACCCCGAGGGGGACGCGCTCAACGTCGTGGCCGTCGAGTGCGTCGCGGTCCCCGGTGCACGGGTGTTCGGCGAGGTCGCGGGCCTGCCGGACGAGGCCTACGACCACGACGGGCAGCTCACCAAGCGCGAGGTCCGGGCCGTCACGCTGGCGCACCTGGCGCCGCGTCCCGGCGAGACGCTGTGGGACGTCGGCGCGGGCGCGGGCAGCATCGGCATCGAGTGGATGCGCGCCCACCCCTCCTGCTGGGCGGTCGCCGTCGAGTCCGATCCCGTCCGGGCCGGGCGGATCGTGGGCAACGCCGGGTCGCTGGGTGTGCCCGCGCTGCGCGTCGTCACCGGTCCGGCGCCCGAGGCGCTGGCCGACCTCCCCGTGCCGGACGCGATCTTCGTCGGCGGCGGCATCACCCGCGAGGGCGTGCTGGACACCTGTTGGGCCGCACTGCGTCCGGGCGGCCGGATGGTCGCCAACGGGGTCACGGTGGAGTCCGAGTCCGCCCTCGCCGTGGCCCAGCGCCGGTTCGGCGGGTCGCTGGTGCGGATGCAGGTCTCGCGGGCGGAGCCGGTCGGCGGGTTCCTCGGCTGGCGGCCCGGCATGGCCGTGACGATCTGGAGCGCCGTCAAGTGACGGTGCACTTCATCGGCGCGGGCCCCGGTGCCGTCGACCTCCTGACGATCCGGGCGCGGGACCTGATCGCCGCCTCGCCGGTGTGCCTGTACGCGGGATCGCTGGTGCCGCCGGAGATGCTCGAGATCTGCCCGCCGGCGGCGCGCACGATCGACACCGCGCTGATGACCCTCGCCGAGATCGTCGACGAGATGGTCCGGGCGCACGCGCACGGGCTGGACGTCGCGCGGCTGGCCAGCGGCGACCCCTCGGTGTTCTCCGCGATGGCGGAGCAGATGCGCCGGTTGGACGCCGAGGGCGTGCCGTACGACGTCACGCCCGGGGTGCCCGCGTACGCCGCGGCGGCGGCCGCGCTCAAGCGCGAGCTGACGGTCCCGACGGTCGCCCAGACCGTCACACTGACCCGGATCGCCGCCCGGGCCACGCCGATGCCTCCGGAGGAGACGCTGGAGTCGGCGAAGGGGACGGTCGTGCTGCACCTGGCCGTCCACCGGATCGACGAGGTGGTCAAGGAGCTCGCGCCCATCCACGGGTCGGACTGCCCGGCCGCGGTGGTCGCGTACGCGTCGCGGGAGCACGAGATCGTGCTGCGCGGGCGGCTGGACGACATCGCGCACCGGGTGCACGAGGCCGGGATCCAGCGCACCGCGGTGGTCATCGTGGGGCGCGCGCTGGCGGCCGAGCAGTTCCCGGACAGCCACCTCTACTCGGACGCCCGCTGCCGTTCCTGATGGGCCGTTCCTGATGCGGCCGGTCCTGATCCTCGGGGGGACGGCGGAGGCGCGGTCGCTGGCCGCGCTGCTCGTCGACCGGGTGCCGGTGGTGTCGTCGCTGGCCGGGCGGGTGCGGTCGCCGTCGTTGCCGGTGGGGGAGGTGCGGATCGGCGGGTTCGGCGGGGTCGCCGGACTGGTCTCCTACCTACGCGAGGGCGTGTCCTGCGTGGTCGACGCGACGCACCCGTTCGCGGCGGGGATGAGTGCGCACGCGGCGCAGGCGTGTGCCCTCACGGGCGTTCCGCTGGTGATCCTGCGGCGACCGGGCTGGACGGAGAGCGCGGGCGACCGCTGGACCCGCGTCCCGTCCCTCGCCCGGGCCGCGGAGGCGCTGCCGGGGACCGGGTCACGGGTGTTCCTGACGACCGGGCGCCAGGACCTGGCGACGTTCGCGGGCCTGGACCTGTGGTTCCTCGTGCGCTCGGTCGACCCGCCCGATCCGCCTGTGCCGCAACGGATGCTGTCGATCCTGGACCGCGGCCCGTTCACGGTGGCGGGCGAGCGGGAGCTGATGGTGACCCACGGGATCGACGTGCTGGTGACCAAGGACTCCGGCGGCCCGCTGACGGCCGCGAAGCTCACGGCGGCGCGGGCGCTGGGGATCCCGCTGGTGATGGTCGACCGCCCACCCCTCCCGCCGGGGGTGCCGGTCGTCGGGACCCCGGACGCCGCGGCCGCCTGGGTCATGAGATCCCGCAGGTGATCCCGCAGGTGATCCCGCAGGTGATCCCGCAGGTGATCCCGCGTGGGATCCCGTCTGTGATCCCGCCGAGCGTGACGAGACGGTCCCGCGGGGAGCGCTCCTGTCACACTCGCCCGGCGAGACCCGGTGAGATCGCCCCGAGATCGCTCCGAGAGTGACTCGAGCGCGGCCTCGGGTGCGTTCGTGTCCCGCTCGGAAGGATCAGCGGCCGTAGTGGCGGGGGGTGAAGACCGTCGGGACGCCGCCTCGGGTGACGACCCGCGTCGCCGAAGACCCGATGATCACCAGGGTGCGCATGTCCACCAGCTCGGGGTCCAGGTCGCCGAGGGTGGTGACGGTGATCCGCTCACCCGCCCCGCCGACGTCGCGCCCCAGCACGACCGGGGTCTGCGGGGCGCGGTGTTCCAGGAGCGCGTCGCGGGCGGCGCCGACCTGCCAGGGCCGGGCCTTGGACCGCGGGTTGTAGATCGCGATCGCCAGGTCCGCCTGTGCCGCATGGACGAGCCGGCCGAGCACGGTGTCCCACGGCTTGAGCCGGTCCGAGAGCGAGATCATCGCGAAGTCGTGCCCCAGCGGCGCACCCACCGACGCCGCGACGGCCTGTGCGGCGGTCAGGCCGGGCAGCACCCGCACGGGCACGTCCAGGTACTTCGGCTCCGACGCGACCTCGAGCACCGCGGTGGCCATCGCGAACACCCCGGGATCGCCCGCACTCACCACGACCACCTCACGCCCGGACGCGGCCAGGTCCAGCGCGTGCGCGGCCCGCTCGGCCTCGACGCGGTTGTCGCTGGGATACCGGGTCTGCCGCGGGTTCGGTGGCACCCGGTCCAGGTAGGGGCCGTACCCGACGAGGTCGTCTGCGGCGGCGAGCGCCGCCGCGGTCTGCGGGGTGAGCCAGTCCCGCCCCGCGGGTCCGGTCCCGACGACCGTCACGCCGCCCCGGGCGCGGAGCGCGGCCCCGGCGCCCTCGTGCTCTGCAGGCTCGGGCAGCGGATCCGCGGCCGGTGAGGTCGCCGCGACCTCCTCCGGGACACTCGCCGCGACCTCACCGGGCAGGATCGCGAGCGCGAAGTACGGCACCGACTCCGGGTCGACGTCCGCGAGCGCGCCGGTGCGCTGCCCCGCCATCGTCGCCCGCTCGACGAACTGCGCGCGGTCGAGCTTGCCCGCGTCCTCGAACGCCCCGCGGACGTTCCCGAAGGTCCGCCCGAGCTTCATGACGGCCGCGGAGTCCGTGGCGCGCAACCGTTCCGCCAGGACCTCGCGGGGCAGCGTGCCGGGCAGCACGGTGAGGATCTCGTCCCGCTCCACCAGCGGCTGGCCGAGCGCGGCGGCGGCGCCGCTCACCGACGTCACGCCGGGGACGACCTCGGCGCGGAACCGGCCGGAGAGCCGTTTGTGCATGTGCATGTACGAGCCGTAGAACAGCGGGTCGCCCTCGGCGAGCAGCACGACGTCCCGCCCCGCGGCCAGGTGGGCGGCGAGCCGTTCGGCGGCGTCGCCGTAGAAGGCGTCGATGGCGCGCTGGTAGTCCTCGACGGTCTCCGTCGTGACCGGGTAGACCAGCTGCTCCTCGATCTGGTCGCCGCGCAGGTAGGGCTCGGCGATGGAGCGGGCGATGGAGCGCCCGTGCCGCGCGGAGTGGTACGCGACGACGTCCGCGGCCCCGATCAGCCGGGCCGCCTTGATCGTGACGAGCTCCGGGTCCCCGGGGCCCAGACCGACGCCGTAGAGGGTGCCGGGCATCTCAGATCTCCCGCTCGTCGGCCAGCGCGTTCAGCGCGGCGGCGGTGATCGCCGAGCCGCCGCGGCGGCCGTGCACGACGAGGTACTCCAGGTCGGTGCGGGCCGCGAGCGCCTGCTTCGACTCCGCGGCGCCGATGAACCCCACCGGGATCCCGACGATCGCGGCGGGCCGGGGCGCGCCGGCGTCGATCATGTCGAGGAGGTGGAACAGGGCGGTGGGGGCGTTCCCGATGGCGACCACGGCGCCGTCGAGCCGCTCGCGCCACAGCTCCATCGCCGCGGCCGAGCGCGTGTTGCCGATCGTCGCGGCGATCCCCGGCACCTCCGGCTCCCGCAGGGTGCAGACGACCTCGTTGTCCTTCGGCAGCCGCGACCGCGTCACGCCCGAGGCGACCATCATCGCGTCGCACAGGATCGGCGCGCCGTCTCGCAGGGCCTTCCGCGCCGCGGTGACCACGCCGGGGGAGTAGGCGATGTCGCGGGTCAGGTCCACCTGCCCGCAGGCGTGGATCATCCGGACGGCCACGTACGCGACGTCCGCCGGGAACCCGGAGAGGTCCGCCTCGGCCCGGATCGTGGCGAAGCTGCGCCGGTAGATCTCCGCGCCGTCGCGGATGTAGTCGCTGGTCATGCGGGGTGCACTCCGGTCGGGTCGGGCTGGTGGGGCGAGGGGTCGGGTCCCGTGCGCAGGGCCGGGGCGAGGGCTGAGCGCAGGTCGGGGACGGTGCGGTCGTCGATCCGGTAGGTCCCGTCGGCCTGGGCGACGACGTCGAGGTGCGCCCCGTGCGGCGCCCCGCACCGCCGCTCGCACCCGACGACGTGGGCGCGCGGGAGGGGGTCGGCGGACTCGTCGAGCAGGGCGCGGACGTCCGCCCGGACGTCGGCGTGGGACTTCGCGCACCCCGGCCTGCCCGCACAGGCGCTGAGCTGCAGCGCGGCGTCCCCGACGTCGGTCACGAGGCCCGCGGAGCGCAGGCGTTCGGCGGCGCCGGGGCCCGGGTCGGCCAGGACCAGGGTGCGCCAGGGCGTCACGAGGACCTCGGGGGCGGAGGTCGCGAGGGCGCGGAGCTGGGCGGAGGAGAGCTCGCCGAGCACGGGCGCGACCACGACCGCCCCACCCTCGAGCACCCCGATCCGACGATCCCGTCTCCCGTGGTCCTCGACCGGTTGGGTAGGCGGATCGCGGGGCGGCTCGTGCCTGAGGACGGCGGCGATGCGGGCGGGGGCCGCGGGGATCTCGGCGGCGCGCCAGGCCGTCGTGCACCCGGCCTCCTCGGCGCGCAGGGTGAGGAACGCCTCAGCGGCGGCGACCAGCAGGGCCGGAGCGTCCCGCGGGGCGCACCCCACACCCGTCGCCACCCCGGCGACCTGCAGGAAGCCGTGCTCCGGGGTCCTCGCGAGCCAGCAGACGTCGGGGCGTTCGGCCGCGACGTCACCTCTCCCGTCGTCCAGGGCGAACAGGAACCTGCCGGGGAGATCGGCCAGGGCGGGGATCCCACAGAGGAGGGCGTCGAGGACCGCGGCGAGCCCACGGACGTCCGCCAGGCCACCCTCCACACCGGACAGTGGGGAGGCCACGATGTTGCGGACGCGCTCGTGGGTCGGGGACGGCAGCAGGCCCGCCGCGACGAGCCGGGACTCCAGCCGCGGATCGGCCCGGTCCAGGCCCCTGAGCTGCAGGTTCCCCCGCGAGGTGAGGTGCACCGCGCCGTCGCCGAGCTCGTCGGCGCACCCGCCGAGGACCCGCAGCTGCGCCGCCGTGACGACCCCGCCCGGCAGCCGCACACGAGCCAGGGCACCGTCCGCCGCGTCGTGCGGGGCGAGGACGCCGGGGCAGGCGTCGGCTCGGGAGCGGGGGGCGGTCACGGCGACACTGTAAGCATGGCGGCCCCCGCGGCGAGAGAGCCCGCTTGACGGCGGGCGAGCCGGTTGCGGAGAGTGGGTCCCCACAACCGAACAACGGCGAGCGGGCCAGGAAGCCGGTGCGAGTCCGGCGCGGTCCCGCCACTGTCACCGGGGAGCAGACCCCGCGATCGGCCACGGGGAGACCCGGAAGGCCGGGGCGCGCGACGATCCGGGAGCCAGGACACTGTCCGTCCGCCGACCTGCACTTCTGACCCGGGACGAGGATCCCGAGGAAGGGACTCATCAGCGATGACCCGTGTCCTGCTGTTGTCGACGTCGGACACGGACCTGTTGTCCGCCAAGGCGTCGGGGGCGGACTTCCGCCTCGCCAACCCCAACCGGGTGCTGCTCGACGAGCTGCCCGGGATGGTCGCGGAGGCGGACGTCGTGGTGGTGCGGGTGCTCGGCGGCTACCGCTACTGGGAGGCGGGCCTGGACCTGCTGCGGGTCGGCGACACCCCACTGGTCGCGCTGGGCGGCGAGATGGCCCCGGACGCCGAGATGATGGAGCTCTCGTCGGTCCCCGGGGGCGTCGCGGCCGAGGCGCACACCTACCTCGCCCAGGGTGGCACTGAGAACCTCCGCCAGCTGCACGCCTTCCTCTCCGACACCGTGCTGCTCACCGGCGAGGGCTTCGCGCCGCCGATCGCCCTGCCCGAGTGGGGCGTGCTCGAACGCCCCGACGCCGCTCGTGTGGCACAAGCGTCGGTGGGTGGCGCTCGTGCCACACAAGCGTCACCTCGGCCGACCGTCGCGGTGCTGTACTACCGCGCCCAGCAGATCGCCGGGAACGTCGCGTACATCGAGGCGCTCTGCCAGGCCATCGAGGCCCAGGGCGCGACCCCGCTGCCGATCTTCTGCGCGTCCCTCCGCCAGGCCCCCGCCGCGCTGCTGGAGACCCTCCGCGCGGCCGACGCCATGATCGTCACCGTCCTGGCCGCCGGTGGCACCAAGCCCGCCTCGGCGCAGGCGGGCGGCGAGGACGAGGAGTGGGACGTCACCGAGCTCGCCGCGCTGGACGTCCCGATCCTGCAGGGACTCTGCCTCACCTCGAGCCGTGCCACCTGGGAGTCCAACGACGACGGGCTGTCCCCGCTCGACGTCGCGACCCAGGTCGCCGTCCCCGAGTTCGACGGCAGGCTGATCACGGTCCCCTTCTCCTTCAAGGAGATCGACGCCGACGGCCTCTCCACCTACGTCCCGGACCCCGAGCGGGCAGCACGGGTGGCCGGGATCGCGGTGCGGCACGCCGAGCTGCGGAAGATCCCCAACGCGGACAAGAAGATCGTGCTCATGCTGAGCGCGTACCCGACCAAGCACGCGCGGATCGGGAACGCGGTCGGGCTGGACACGCCGGCGTCGACGGTCGCGCTGCTGAAGGCCATGGCCGAGGCCGGATACTCCATCCAGGACGACGCCGGAGCCGACTTCCCCGGCGTGACCGCGGGCGACGGCGACGTGCTGATCCACGCCCTCATCGAGGCGGGCGGCCAGGACCCGGACTGGCTCACCGAGGAGAAGCTGGCGGGCAACCCGATCCGGATCTCCGCCGAGCAGTACCGGGGCTGGTTCGACACGCTGCCGCAGGACCTGCGCGACGCGGTGACCGAGCACTGGGGACCGCCGCCCGGTGAGCAGTACGTGCAGGACGGGGACATCGTCGTCGCGGCCCTGCGCAGCGGGAACGTGACCCTGATGGTCCAGCCGCCCCGCGGGTTCGGGGAGAACCCGGTCGCGATCTACCACGATCCGGACCTGCCGCCGTCGCACCACTACCTGGCCGCGTACCGCTGGGTCGCGGAGAGCTTCGGCGCCCACGCGATCGTCCACATCGGAAAGCACGGGAACCTGGAGTGGTTGCCGGGCAAGACCTTGGGCATGTCGGCGAGCTGCGGGGTGGACGCCGCGCTCGGCGACCTCCCGCTGATCTACCCCTTCCTGGTCAACGACCCGGGGGAGGGGACGCAGGCCAAGCGCCGGGCGCACGCCACGCTCGTCGACCACCTGATCCCGCCGATGGCCCGCGCGGAGACCTACGGCGACATCTCCCGCCTCGAGCAGCTGCTCGACGAGCACGCCAACGTCTCCGCCCTCGACCCCGCCAAGCTCCCCGCGATCCGCCAGCAGATCTGGACGCTGATGCAGGCCGCGAAGCTGGACCACGACCTGGGGCTTCAGGAGCGGCCGCACGAGGCCGAGTTCGACGACTTCCTGCTCCACGTCGACGGGTGGCTGTGCGAGATCAAGGACGTCCAGATCCGCGACGGCCTGCACGTCCTCGCCGCGGCCCCCGAGGGCTCGGTCCGCGTCGACCTGGTGCTGGCGATGCTCCGCGCCCGGCAGATGTGGGGCGGCGAGCAGAGCGTCCCCGGCCTGCGCGAGGCGCTCGGCCTGGTCGAGGACGGCTCCGAGGCGCGGGTCACGGTCGACGAGGTCGAAGCCCTGGCCCACGGCCTGATCGCCGACATGGAGGCCGCCGGGTGGGACCCCGACGCGGCCCCGACCGTGGTCCGAACCCGCCTCACCCCTGTGCGACACGCGACACAGGACGTGCGACACGCGACGCAGGACGTGGGACTCGCGGGGGTTTCCGCGAGTCGCACACCAGACGTCGCGAGTCCTGCGGAGGAGGACGAGCAGGCCGAGACGGTCGAGCGGATCCTGCGGTTCGCGGCGACCGAGGTGGTGCCGCGGCTGGCGGAGACCGTCCACGAGATCGACCGGATCCTGCACGCGTTGAACGGCGGGTTCATCCCCGCCGGTCCGTCGGGCAGCCCCCTGCGCGGGCTGATCAACGTGCTGCCCACCGGGCGGAACTTCTACTCCGTCGACCCGAAGGCGGTGCCGTCGAAGCTCGCCTGGGAGACCGGGCAGGCGATGGCCGAGTCCCTCGTCGACCGCTACCGACGCGACCACGACGGCGAGTACCCGCGGTCGGTCGGGCTGTCCGTGTGGGGCACGAGTGCCATGCGCACCAGCGGCGACGACGTCGCGGAGGTCTTCGCGCTGCTCGGCGTGCGGCCGGTGTGGGACGAGATGTCGCGCCGGGTCACCCGCCTCGAGGTGATCGGGCTCGAGGAGCTCCGCAGGCCACGCATCGACGTCACCGTCCGGATCTCCGGCTTCTTCCGGGACGCCTTCCCGCACGTCCTGGCCCTGCTCGACGACGCGGTGCAGATGGTCAGCGACCTCGACGAGACCGCCGAGCAGAACTTCGTCAAGGCCCACGTGCTCGCCGACGAGCAGCGCACCGGCGACCGCCGCCGCGCCACCACCCGGATCTTCGGTTCCAAGCCGGGCACCTACGGCGCGGGCCTGCTCCAGCTCGTCGACTCCAAGAACTGGCGAGACGACGCCGACCTCGCCGAGGTCTACACGACCTGGGGCGGCTACGCCTACGGCCGCGGCCTCGACGGCGCCCCGGCCCGCGACGACATGGAGACCGCCTACCGGCGGATCGCGGTGGCGGCCAAGAACACCGACACCCGCGAGCACGACATCGCCGACTCGGACGACTACTACCAGTACCACGGCGGCATGGTCGCGACCGTCCGCGCGCTGACCGGCACCGCGCCCGAGGCGTACGTCGGGGACTCGACCCGCCCCGAGTCCGTCAGGACCCGGACGCTGCACGAGGAGACCGCCCGCGTCTTCCGCGCCCGCGTGGTGAACCCGCGCTGGATCGAGGCCATGCGGCGGCACGGGTACAAGGGCGCCTTCGAGATGGCGGCCACGGTGGACTACCTGTTCGGCTGGGACGCGACCACCGGCGTCGTCGCGGACTGGCAGTACGAGAAGCTCACCGAGACCTACGTGTTGGACCCGGACAACCGCAAGTTCCTGTCCGAGTCGAACCCGTGGGCGTTGCACGGCATGGCGGAGCGGCTGCTGGAGGCCGTCGAGCGCAAGCTGTGGGAGGCCCCGGAGCAGGCCACGCTCGACGCCCTGCGCCAGGCCTACCTCGAGACGGAGGGCGATCTCGAGGAGGAGTAGCCACGATCGGGCGGCCCGGATGGCGTTCGACGGCGATCGGGTCCAGCCTGGCATCCATGATCGTTGGTTCGTTGCGCGCCGCCACGGTGCTCGCCGGTGCGCTGGTCCTGGCGGCCTGTGGGGCCGGGTCGACCCCGCCCCCGTCGGTCGCGTCGGTCAGCGCGCCCCCGACCGCCACGAGTGCGGCGACCACACCGGTCGCCGAGGCGGCGGGGAAGTGCACGCTCGCCACCCTGGAGGCCTCGGTCGGCCGGACGACCGGGGAGGCGGGGCAGCGGCACACGACGATCGTCTGGACCAACACGTCCTCGGCGCCGTGCACGATGACCGGCTTCGGCGGCGTCGACCTGAAGGGGCCCGCGGACGCGACGTTCGGGCCGACCTACTCGCTCCCGCGCTCGGCCGGGCAGCCGACCACCGTGCGGCTCGCCGCGGGGGCCGCCGCCCACACCGTGATCACCTGGCTCCCTCCGCAGGACGGACCCGGGTGGACCCCCACCGGCATGCTCGTCACCCCGCCCGACGAGACCCGCTCGGCCGAGCTGCCCTGGCCCGGCGGCGCGGTGCTCCGTCAGGACGGCGCGACCCACCCCGGCACGTTCATCGGTCCGGTGGGCGCGGGCGCGGAGGGCTGAACAGAGGCCTGAGCGGCCGAGCCGGGGGCAGAACTACGTATCGACGGTCTCGGGCGGCGCGAGGACACTCGCCGGACATGGAGACCACCGTCGACGAGGTGGCGCAGGACGTCTACCGCCTCTCCACCTTCGTCGCGCCCGCGAACATCATGTTCAACCAGTACCTCGTGGCGGGCGGCGAACCGCTGCTGTTCCACTGCGGCGGACGGCAGCTGTTCCCGCTGGTCCGCGAGGCGGTCGGGCGCGTGCTGCCGGTCGAGACCCTGCGCTGGATCTCGTTCGGGCACGTCGAGTCGGACGAGTGCGGCTCGATGAACGACTGGCTCGCCGCCGCGCCGCGGGCCGAGGTCGTGCACGGGATACTCGGGGTGATGGTCTCGCTGAACGACCTCGCGGACCGTCCGCCGCGGGCACTCGGCGACGGTGAGGTCCTCGACCTCGGCGGCCCGCGGGTCCGCTGGATCGACACCTCCCACGTCCCGCACGGGTGGGAGTCGGGGCTGCTGTTCGAGGAGCGCAGCGGCACGCTGCTGTGCGGCGACCTGTTCAGCGCGTTCGGGATGGCGCCCGTGACCACCGAGTCCGACGTCGTCGGGCCCGCGCTGGCCACGGAGGCGCAGGCGCACGGCACCGCGCTCACCCCGGGCACCGGTCCGGCGGTGCGCCGGCTGGCCGAGCTGCGGCCCTCCGCGCTGGGGCTGATGCACGGACCGGTCTTCCGGGGCGACACGGTCGGCGCGCTCACCGACCTCGGCGACGCCTACGACCGGCTCCTCGACGACGCCCTGGCCGCCCGCGGCTGACCGGGCGCCGTGCGGGTTCGGCACGGCTGCCCCGAACGGACTATTGCGATGCTCCGGGGACCTGCCGGAAGCTGATCACCGAGCGGTCCGTCGGGGGATCCCGCCGGGGCGGGAGTGCGGCCGAGCCCTGCCCGTGGAGTCCGCATGTCCGTCACGTCCCGTCGCGCCTTCCTGCACGCCTCCGCAGGTGGTGCCGTCGTGCTCGCCGCGTCCGCCTGCACGACCTCCGCCGCGGTGGGCACGGCCGCCGCGGAGGTGCCCGGTCCGCCCGCCGCCGCCCAGGCGGTCATGGACGGCCCGCGCTACGCGATCAGCCGCTGGTTCCTGCACGTCTCGGACCGGGAGACCGGTGAGGCGCTGATGGAGCTCAACGCCGACCAGCTCGTCCTCCCGGCGTCGACGACCAAGCTGTGGTCGACGGCGGCGGCGCTGGACACGTTCGGCCCGGGCTTCCGTTTCGAGACCCCCGTGTACCGCCGCGGCACGCTCGCCGGGGACACGCTCACCGGGGACCTGGTCCTGGTCGCGACCGGTGACATGACCATGGGGGGCCGTACCCTGCCGGACGGGACCATCGCGTTCACGCCGCTCGACCACGCCGAGGCCAACGACCTGCCCGGGGCCACCCTGACCGACCCCGACCCCCTCGCCGGCCTCGACGAGCTGGCGCGTCAGGTCGCGGCCACCGGCATCCGACGGGTGCAGGGCGACGTCCTGATCGACGCGCGCCTCTACGAGCAGACGGACAAGGACGGCTACGTCCTCAGCCCGATCATCGTCAACGACAACCTGGTCGACGTCACGGTGACCGCGGGCGTCGCCGGCGTGACGGTCCAGACCCGGCCGGAGACGGCGGCGTACACGGTCCGCTCGACGGTGACGGTGGGGGAGGGCTCGCCGACCGCGAAGGAGGTCGAGCCGGGGGTGATCGAGGTGAGCGGGCAGATCGCGCCCGGGTCGCCGGTGCTGCGCACGGTGCACGTCACGGACCCGCCCTCGTTCGCGCGCACGCTGTTCATCGAGGCGCTGGCTCGGGCTGGCGTGGCGGTGTCGGCGGCGCCGACCGGGCCGAACCCCGAGGCGGCGCTGCCGCCGGAGGGGTCGCTGACCGACCGCGTCGCGCTGCTGACCTCGCCGCCGTTCTCGGAGTACGTGAAGCTGATCAACAAGGTCAGCATGAACTACCACGCGGACACCCAGATCCTGCTGCTCGCGGCCAAGGCGGGGAAGAAGACCTTCGACGACGGCATGGCGCTGCTGGGCCCGTTCGTCGAGTCGCTGGGCATCGACCCGAAGACGCTGATGCTGGCCGACGGTCGGGGCAACAGCTACACCGACCTCTTCACCCCGCAGACGTGCGGGGAGCTGTTGCGCGCCATGGCGAGGCGGCCGGACTTCGGGGCGTACTTCGCCTCGATGCCGGTCTACGGCGTCGACGGCACGGAGAGCACCGTCGTGCCCGCGAACAGCCCGGCGAAGGGCCAGGTCGCGGCGAAGTCCGGGACGACGGTCGCCGGTGACCTGATGAACGGCCGCGGCGTCGTCATGACCCGGGGCAACGCGGGCTACATGACCTCCAAGAGCGGCAGGCGGCTCGTCGTCGCGGCGTACGTCATGCACACCCCGATCGGCGCGATCGAGGACGTGTTCGAGGTCGCGAGGGACGTCGCGAGCGTGGTCGTGGCGGCCTGGGAGGCGACCTGACGGGTCACGGCTCGGCCGAGCCCTGGGCGCGGACGTGCCCGGGGCGGGCGGAGAGCGGGCTCGCGACGTCCTCGAGCGACCCGTGTGGAACGGCGACCACGGGAGCCGGTCGATGCGGCGGGGACGAGGGTGCGGACGCCGCCGGGCGCGAGGGTCATGGGCCGCCGGTGCGGGGCGCGATCCACGCCCCGCACGCGGCCATCCCGACGAGCACCACGAGCAGCACCGTGACGGCGACGGCGGGCGTCGTGAGCAGGGCGAGCAGCGCGCCGCCGAGGCCCACGAACGTCGCCTGGGCGAGCTGGTCGGCCAGCTGGGCGGCCGAGGAGTGGTAGCCGACCTGCTCCGGGGCGGACTCCGCGAGCAGCAGGGCCGAGAGCGAGGAGAAGCCCAGCCCCATCCCGATCCCCGCGGCCAGCCAGAACGGCAGCGCGAGCCACGCCACACCCCAGGTCGGCGCGACGAGCAGCAGCCCAGCGGCACCCCCGGCGACGCCGAGCATGCCGATCCGCAGCAGCCGCGGCCGGGCGAGCTCCGGGCGCCTGCCCTGCCACGCGGCGGCGCCCGACCAGCCCAGCGAGCCCGCGATCAGCGGCAGCCCGGCCGCGGACAGCGACCAGCCGTGGGTGGCGGTCAGCATGAGCGGCAGGAACGCCGTGGTGGTGAAGAACGACCCCGCGATCAGCCCCCGCCCCGCGACGACGGCGGCGATGCCCCGCCGGGCCGCGAACGTCCCGGGCGGCACGAGCCGGCGGAGGGCGGGGACGAGCACGGCCAGGGCGACGGCCGCGACCACCGCGCCCAGGAGGTCGGTGTGCTGCCCGGCCCAGCTCAGCCCCGCGACCCCGAGCGCCGCGGCGACCGCGGCGGGGACCAGCCCGCGCCGGGGCACGCTCTCGGCGGGTGCGGTGAGCCCGCGGACCGCGGGGAGCACCAGCAGCACCGCGACCGCGACCAGCGGCAGCAGCCCGAGGAACACCCAGTGCCAGGACAGCTGCTCGGTCACCAGCCCCGCGACCGGCGGCCCGACCAGCGACGGGACCACCCACGCCGAGGAGACCAGCCCGAAGACCGCGGGCCGGGAGCGCTCGGCGTAGACCTGCGCGATCAGCACGTAGACCGCGACGCCCTGGGCGCCCGCCCCGAGACCCTGCAGGAGCCGCCCGGCCAGGAGCTGGGCGAAGGTGTCCGCGATGCCGGCCACCAGCAGTCCGGCACCGAACACCGCCGGGGCGACCAGCAGGGCGAGGCGGGGCCCGCGGGTGTCGCACCAGCGGCCACCGAGGACGGTGCCGACGACCGTCGTCGCGATGAAGGCGACGAACGGCCAGGCGTAGTCCTCCACCCGGGCGAGGTCGGCGACGACGGCGGGCATGGCCGTGCCCACGCCCATCTGTTCGAAGGCGACGAGGCTGATCAACAGCAGGATCCCGACCGTCACCGACCGCCGGGACCGCCCGAAGAGATCCTCGCGAACACTCATCTCTCGACCATGCGACCTCGACCCGGGTTCAGCTCAAGCGGGCGAGGAGCTCGGTGGTGAACCTCGCGGTACCCGCGTCTCCGCCCAGGTCCCGTGTGCGGGAGCCCTCCGCCAGCTGGGTGCGCATGGCGGCCGTGATCTCCGCGGCCGCCTCGGGGTGGCCGAGGTGCTCCAGCAGCATGGCGGCGGACCAGATGGCGCCCAACGGGTTCGCCAGGTCCCGGCCCGCGATGTCCGGCGCCGAGCCGTGCACGGGCTCGAACATCGAGGGGTGCTCGCGCTCGGGGTTCAGGTTGCCGGACGGCGCGATCCCGATCGACCCCGCGACGGCGGCGGCGAGGTCGGACAGGATGTCGCCGAACAGGTTCGAGGCCACGATGACGTCGAACCCCTGCGGCTGCAGGACCAGCTTCGCCGCCAGGGCGTCGATGTGCTCGCTGCGCCACTCGACGCCCGGGTGCGCGGCGGCCCGCTCGGCGACGATCTCGTCCCAGAACGGCATGGTGTGCACGATGCCGTTGGACTTGGTGGCGCTGACGACGTGCTTGCGACGACCGGCGGCGAGGGTGAACGCGTAGTCCGCGATCCGGGAGACCCCGGCGCGGGTGAACACGCTCTCCTGGATCGCCAGGTCGGACCCGACCCGGCCGCCGATCTCGGAGTACTCGCCCTCCGAGTTCTCCCGGACCACCACGAAGTCGACGCCGTCGGCCTCGCGCAGCGGGGAGCGCACGCCGTCGAACACCGCGATCGGGCGCAGGTTGACGTACTGGGCGAACCGGCGACGGATGGGGATGAGCAGGCCCCAGAGCGACACGTGGTCCGGGACGCCCGGCCAGCCGACGGCGCCGAGCAGGATCGCGTCGTGCGCGGCGATCCGGTCGAGGCCGTCGGCGGGCATCATGGCGCCCTCGTGGGCGTAGCGTTCGCAGGACCAGTCGAAGGAGTCGTAGGCGAAGGAGATCCCGTGCCGCCGCCCGACGGCGTCGAGCACCGCGGTGGCGGGCGGGATCACCTCCTGCCCGATGCCGTCTCCGGGGACCAGGGCGATGCGGTGGGACGTGCTCATGGCCCCCAGGCTGTCACACGGAGATGTCGACGCTCGGCCGAAGCTCGGCCGCCGCGGCGAGGGCCTCGTGGACGGGATTGTCGAGGAACGCGCCGACCAGCTTGTCGTCCGCGGGCCGGGCGAGCGTGGGCAGGGCGACCTGCTCGTAGGCCGCCTGGAAGCGCGGGCCCCAGCGGCGGGTGCCGAGCCGTGCGGTCCGCGAGCAGTTGTCGACCATGTACGCGACGTCGCGGGCGTGCATGTACGGCAGGAGCGAGTCCACCGCCTCGATGATCGACTCGTTGACGATCTCGGACCAGGCGTGCCCGCGCTCGGCGAACTCGTCGACCTGGGCGACCATCGTCGCGACGAACATGCCCGCGGTGACCGGGTCGATCGCCGTCTCGTGGGTGGCCCGGCGGGCCCGGACCGTGTCCCCGTGGGCCCACATCGGCGAGCCGCCGATCCGGGACATCGGGCGGACGGCGAGGCGGGCGTCGGCGAGAACGACGCTGCGCAGCTCGGTGCCGTCGGCGACCTCGTCGTAGATCTCGGCGACGATCTCGCGGGCGGCGGCGTAGGTGGCGGTGTAGGCGCGGTCGAACGTCTCGGCGTCGGTGCCCTCGCGGACGGCACGCAGCCCGGAGCGGGAGATCGTGCGGGCGATCGGGCCGGTCACGGACTCGCAGGCCCGCTCGTACGCGACGACGGGCTCGTCGCCCGCCAGCCGGAACTCGCGGTAGAGCGCCTCGACCAGGCCGTGCACGGCGCCGAGCAGGATCCCGCGCTCGCCGACGACGTCGGAGCGGTACTCGCTCTCCAGCGTGGTCTCGAAGGTGTAGGGCGAGCCGAGGGCGACCGACCAGGCCAGCGCGCGGTCTGCGCCGTGGCCGTCCGGGTCGGCGTGGACGGCGATGCTGGCGTTGATGCCGGCGCCGTTGACGGTGGCGCCCTGCTCGTAGAGGCGGCGGACCGAGTCGCCCATGCCCTTGGGGCACACCGCGATCACCGGATGTCCGGCGGGGAAGTCGCCGCCGGTCGCGCGCAGGTGGCCGAGCAGGAAGCCGTGGGAGAGACCGATGGTGGCGCCGGGCCTGAGCGCGGCGAAGATCTCCGCGTGCTGGGCGGCGAGGGCGGCGTCGGCGATCAGCAGGACGACCATGTCCGACTCCGCCGCGACGGCGAGCCAGTCGCCGAGGGTGCCGGACTCCTCGGTGAAGCCGTGGGCGCGGGCGTCCTCGCGCGAGGCGGAGCCCGGTCGCAGCCCGACGCTGACGGTGATGTCCGCGTCCGCGAGCGAGCCCCGCAGGTTCTTCGCCTGCGCGCGGCCCTGCGGGCCCCAGCCGAGCACGCCGATCCGGCGCACGCCGTGGAAGGCCTGCGGCAGCAGCGGGAAGAGGTGCCTGCCGCCGCGCAGCACGGTCTCGGTGCCGCCGGGGACGGTGAGGGTCTCGGTCTGGAAGACGTCCGATCGCATGGGTCCTGTGTACGGTGGCGGCTGTCCTTCCGACAAGCGCAAGAATCGGAGCACGGCGTTGCAGGAAACGGAACACCTGCGGCTCTTCCTGCACCTGGCCCGGACGTTGAACTTCGGGCGCACCAGCCTGGAGTGCCACGTCAGCCCGGCGACACTGACCCGCACGATCCAGCGGCTGGAGACGCGGGTCGGGGCGCGGCTGCTGGACCGCGGGCCGCGCGGGGTGGCGGTGACCGCCGAGGGGCAGCGGTTCGTCGGGTACGCCGAGCGCGCGCTGGGTCTGTGGGAGGAGTTCCGGGCGGGTGCGGGCGGCACCGATCTGGCAGGCGAGCTGCGGATCTTCGCCACGGTCACGGCGTGTCAGGCGCTGCTGCCGACGGTGCTGGCCCCCTTCCGGGAGGCCCATCCGCAGGTCCGGCTCGACCTGCGGACGGGCGACGCGGGCGCCGCGCTGGCGCGGTTGGACGAGGGGGAGGTCGACGTCGCGGTGGCCGGGGTGCCGCAGCGGCTGCCGCAGGCGCTGGTCAGTCGCACTTTGACGGTGACCGACCTGGTGTCGGTCGCGGCGCGGGGGTTCCGCGGCGAGGGCTGGGTGGTGCCGAACCGGGGGCTGGTGCGGGAGGCGGCGCAGCGGTGGTTCCGCTCCCGGGGGCTCAGCCCGGTGATCGCCGCGGAGCCGGACGGCCACGAGGGGCTGCTCGCGCTCGTCGCGCTGGGGGTGGGGACGGGGATCGTCCCGCGGCTGGTGCTGGAGACCAGCGCGGTCGCGGACCGGGTGGAGGTCGTCGAGGGCGGCCTCGCGCCGTTCCCGATCGGGCTGTGCGTGCGTCGGGAGGACCTGCGGCGGCCGGTGGTGGCGGCCTTGTGGGGGTCGGTGCCGGGGTGAGGTGTGGGACTC
>Ga0268264_10002066_pt1 | contig 17920 bp, 19 predicted proteins | sample KBSSwiS32_FD_190357 | JGI IMG/M metagenome (GOLD analysis project Ga0268264, IMG submission 190357) | Switchgrass rhizosphere microbial communities from Kellogg Biological Station, Michigan, USA - KBS Switchgrass S3-2 (SPAdes) (version 2) | ecosystem: Host-associated > Plants > Roots >...
CTCGATCAAGCGGTTCCGCCGCATTGCGACGCGCTATGAGAAGACAGCGGTATCGTTTGCCGCCATGCTGTGCTTGGCTGGCGCCATGGTGTGGCTGAAGTAAATGTCAACAGGCCCTAGGCCCTCAAAATAAAAGTTCTTCTGATGCGCTTCGCTCTTGACCGATCCTCCTGAATCCTCACTGAGTCCGCGCGCGGCGCGGCTTTGAAGGACACGCGCAGCAGCTCTCCAGCTCGCGGCGGCGCGCACTAGATCGCGCTGCGCCAAATGCAGTACGGCGAGGTTGTTGTGCGACGAGGCGACATTGGGGTGCTCGGGCCCAAACGCCTTCTCGCGGACGGCGAGGCAGCGCATGTAGAGCGGCTCGGCCTCGGCGTAGCGGGCTTGGGCCCGGTACAGCCCGGCCAGGTTGTTGAGCGCCGTGGCGACATTGGGATGGTCGGGCCCCAACGCCGTCTCCCAAATTGCAAGGCTGCGCATGTAGAGCGGCTCGGCCTCGGCGTAGCGGCCTTGGGCCTGATACAGTTCGGCAAGGTTGTTGAGCGCCGCGGCGACATGCGGGTGCTGGGGCCCCATTGCCTTCTCGAAGATCGTGACCGTGCGCTTGTAGAGCGGCTCCGCCTCGGCATAGCGGCGTTGGTCCTGATACAGAGCGCCGAGATTGTTGAGCACGGCGGCGACGTTTGGGTGCTCTGGCCCCAGCGCCTTTTCGTGGATCGTGATCGCACGCTTGAAGAGCGGTTCGACCTCTGGATAGCGGCCCTGAGCCTGGTGGAGCCTCGCGAGATCATTGAGCGACGTGCCGACATCCGGGTGCTCGACTCCCAATGCCTTCTCACGCAGCGCCAGACTGCGCTTATAGAGCGGCTCCGCCTCGGCGTAGCGACCTTGCGCCTGGTAGAGCTCGGCAAGGCTGTTGAGCGCCGTACCGATGCTCGGATGCTCCCGCCCCAATGCCTTCTCGCGCAGCGCCAGGCTGCGTTTGTAGGGCGGCTCGGCTTCCACGTAGCGGCCTTGCGCCCGATATAGCTCCGCCAGGTTGTAGAGCAACGCGCCGATTGTTGGGTGCTCAGGCCCCAAAGCCTTTTCGAACATCGGGATCGAGCGCTTCAAGAGCGGCTCGGCCTCGGCATAGCGGCCCTGCCCCATGTGAAGCAAAGCAAGGTTGTTGAGCGTCGTGGCGATATCGGGATGCTCAGACCCAAGCGCCTTCATCCGGATATCGAGGGCTTGCTTGTAAAGCGGCTCGGCCTCGACGAAGCGGCCCTGAGCACGGTATAGCTCCGCGAGGATGTTGAGGGACCTCGCGACATCGGGATGCCCGGGGCCGAGTGCTTTCTCGCGCAGCGCCAGGCCACGCTTCAAGAGCGGCTCGGCCTCGGTGGAGCGACCCTGACTTTGGTATAGGTTGCCGAGGTTATGGAGGACAGCGCCGACGTTCGGGTGCTCAGGCCCAAGCGCCTTCATGCGAATATCGAGAGCGCGCTTGTAGAGGGGCTCGGCCTCGGCATAGCGGCCCAGGGCCAGGTAAATCCCGGCGAGACTGTTGAGCGACGTGGCTACCCAAGGGTGCTCCGGCCCCAGCGCCTTTTCGCGGATAGCAAGGTCCTGTTGGGCGAAGGGAAGTGCTTCGCTGTACCTGCCAGCCCGATAAAGACGGGCCGCTTCGGCGTCCGGATCTGGAACCGTCTGCGCTATGGCTGTGCTTGCCGATGCGACCGCAAACACCAAAACCAACTCGCAAGCCCAACGCACCCACTGACCGAGCATGACTGCCCCCAATCGAAAAAGAATTCGTGCCATGATGGTATGCGACAGAGGCAGGCGCAAGACGTCGGCTATGTGTGAGGTGAGATGTGCAGCGTTCGCGTGGGGACGGCAGTTCGTGGCACGAGTCTGCCGTAGGACATTGATCTTCCGCAGGTTCGCTCCGAAACCTGCCGACCAGCGCTTACGGAGAGCCCTTTTAGCGAGCCAGCCCTGGGGAGCTGGGAAGGATAGGCGCCTCCTCGCCTTACGCCCCGCCCAATCTGCTGATCGTGGTGTGGCTTACCCTGTAGCTTCGAGCGATGGCCCTGAAGCTTTCGCCATCGACGAGACGCCTTCGTGCCTCTGCCGACTGGTGCTCGTCGAGCTTCGGCTTGCGCCCGAACCTCCGGCCCGCAGCCTTGGCGGCGGCCCGACCCTCGCCGGCGCGCTTGGCGATGCGCTCGCGCTCGTCCTGGGCGATCGCCGACAGGAACGCGAGCAGGCCCTTGCCGATGGTGCTGGTGAGGTCGAGGTGCGGCTTGTCGAGCACCTTCACCAGCGCGCTGCGCGCGAGCACGCGGTCGATGATCGCGATCCCATCCATCATGGACCTGGTGGCGCGGTCCCACTCGGCCACCACGAGCACGTCGCCGGTGCCCAACGCGTCGACGGCCTTCGCGAGCTGCGGCCGGCCCTTGAGCGACTTGCCCGACACCTTCTCGGCGAAGATCTGGTCGCATCACTCGGCGCGCAGGGCACCGAGCTGGCGGTCCAGGTTCTGAGCCGCGGAGCTGACCCTCGCGTAGCCGATCTTGCGCATTTGCCCCCTTGCAATTCGTGCCTGAATTGTTGGCCAGCGGAAACATAGGAATCGCGCGGACTCGGAGCAATGGTTCACAAGTAGGAATTTCGATCCACCGTGGCCCTTCACGGTTCGGCAGCTTTCGTGGCTATCCTGCCGCGGGCTCAACACCCCACGGCAGACTCGTGCCAAGAGCAGCCATGACATTGTGGCCCGCCGGCAACCTGGGTTGGCGCTCTGTGCCATTCGGGTCGGGCCTCCCTCCGCTTTCATGGTTCTCCCTGATGCTCCGATCGGAACACCGTGCGACGGTGAGCGCTTCCGGCGACAAGACTTGTCCCGTGATGGAACTAGCGAGCGGAGAAAGCTCGATGACCGACTTGAAAGGCAAGGTAGCCGTCGTAACCGGCGCCTCAAAGGGCATCGGCGCGGCTATCGCGAAGCGCTTCAGCGAGGCAGGCGCCTCAGTAGTGGTGAACTACTCCTCCAGCAAGAAGGACGCCGATCAGGTCGTTGCCGACATCAAAGCGAACGGCGGTAAGGCCATTGCCATCAAGGGTGACGTCGCCAAGGCCGCCGACGTGGAGCGGCTGTTTGCTGAAACCGAAAAGGTCTTCAATAGGCTCGACGTGCTGGTGAACAATGCCGGCGTTTACAAGTTTGCACCGCTGGCGGAGACCAGCGAGGCCGAGTTTCATCGTCAGTTTAACATCAACGTGCTGGGTACAATTCTAGCCACGAAGGAAGCGGTAAAGCACTTCGGGGCGAAGGGCGGCAGCATCATCAACCTGAGTTCTGTTGCAAGTGCAGGAATAGCGGACGCGGTGGTCTATTCCGGCACCAAGGGAGCGGTAGACGCAATAACGCATGCGCTCGCTGCGGAGTTGGGGCCGCGAAAGATCCGGGTCAATGCGATTGCTCCGGGTGGCGTCGAGACTGAGGGTACACACGAGGCCGGCGTCATTGGCAGCGAATTCGAAAAGCAGATGATCGGCGGCACGCCGCTCGGTCGCATCGGGCAGCCGGACGACATCGCCCACGTCGCGGTTTTCCTTGCCTCCGACGATTCCGCGTGGGTCACCGGCGAGCGGTTGACCGCGTCCGGCGGCCTTCGATAGCGCGGCGCGACCCGCGTTGGGCTCGCGATTGAGCAGTTCGACGCCAGCTCATCTCCCCCAGGCGCGCCTGCCAGGCCATGTCGGTCAACTTCGGAAGGACGCGATGCCCTCAGGCCCGGTCCGCTTGCCTCCCCACACCTGACGTCAGGCCGCCGGCTCTACAAGATCCACGAAGCACGAGGAGCTGCCCTTCTTATGAAGAGAGCCGGCCCTGAGCGCGCTCCGACGCCTCGCCCTTTTGCAGTCAGAGTCTCAGACTACCTCGTGTGGGTGCGGGCACTGTCAATTAGCAAGAACCCGATCCAGCGCTCGACAGAGGTATGCCGATGCCAACGCCATCCGCCAACGAGGGACGGCCATGCCGCGGAGCGCAGCTCCATGCTTTCCGTTGACAAAATTCGCGAGCTGCTCGCCTCCCACGGCGAGCTGCGTCCGCAAACGCGCGACCGCTGGTGCGGGACGATCCCGTTGCCTGAGGTCGTCGCCGAGTTCTATGAGAAGATCGGTCCCTGGGGGCCGACAATTCATCAAGAGGTTCTGGTCCGACCGGCTGCACGATTCCGACCGACGGCAACCCGATCTGCATACCGCCGCTTCACCGGCTATGGGACTACCAAGCGGGCTACCGCTGGCATGGAAGCACGGGCAAGCGGCTGACCGACTGGTTGGACGACTGGATCGTCGTCGCAGAGCAAGGCGGGGACCCGTTCATCCTGCAGATCAGCACGGGGAAGATCCTCTTCGCATTCCATGGCGCAGGGAAATGGACGCCCAAGGAGATGTTCCCTGACGTCTTCACCATGGCTGCGGGGCTTGCCGCAGTCGGAAAAGCCTACAACGAAATTGGGGACGCAGGGTACGACGACGACTGCAACGAGACGCCTGAGTTCACTGCCCTCAAGGTCCAGCGATTGTCGGAGGTGCTCGGTGACAGGGGCGCCGCCGAGCGATACTTCAAAGAGATGTTAGGGTGACGGCTGTTGATTGGCCTGCTGGGGGGGGAAGCTTTGTTTGGGGCTCTGTTCCGCCACACTGTAGTTCTATGTTTGTTCCACTGCGCCGTTGCAGGGAGGAACCGATGGAAGCCGTGGAATTCCAGGCCCTTGTCGATCAGCTCAGCGGGCTGACGGTCGGGCAGCGTGCGGCATTGATCGAGGCGGTCCGGGCCAAGGCGTCGGCCAGCGACGCCGTCAGCCTGATCGACAGGCGCTTCGCCGCGGCGCCTCGCTGCCCACATTGCAAGTCGGTGGCGGTCGGCACCTGGTCGAAGCCCAAGCCGCTGACGCGCTACAAATGCCACGATTGCAGGCGGACCTTCACGGGCCTGACCGGGACGCCGCTGGAGCGTCTGCGTCGTCGCGACGCCTGGCTCGACTACGCCCAGGCGCTCGCCGACGGCGTCAGCTTGCGCAAGGCGGCCAAGCGCTGCGGCATCGTGCTCGACACCTCCTTCCGCTGGCGGCACCGGTTCCTGCAGTTGCCGAAGCAGAAGAAGGCGACCGCCGTCGCCGGCATGGTCGAGGTCGACGAGACGTATTTCCTCAGATCGCAGAAGGGCGCGCGCAAGCTCGCTGGCCGGAAAGCCCGCAAGCGCGGAGGAAAAGCTTCAAGACCTGGCCTCTCGGACGAGCACGCAGCGGTGCTGATCGCGCGCGACCGGAGCGGGGCGGCCACCGACGCGGTGCTCGACAAGGTCGACACCGCCAGCATCACCCGGCATTTCGGCGGGGTCGTGCAAAAGGACACGCTGCTGATCAGCGACGGCGAGAAGGCCTATGGCGCGTTCGCGGCCGCGCTCGGGCTTCTGCACGTGTGGATCATCGCCTCGAAAGGCGAGCACGTCTGGCGGGGCTATCACATCCAGAACGTCAACGCCTACACCAGCGGGCTCAAGACATGGATGATCCGCTTCAGGGGCGTCGCCACCAAGTACCTCGACAGCTACCTCGGCTGGCGCCGCCGCATCGACCGCGACGGCGACGATCTCCCTGCCGGCCGCTGGCTGATCGCCGCGGTTGCATGACCCGCTACGAGATCGCGGAACAGAGCCTTGTTTGGGGAGAGGACAACTGATGCCAATCGACCCGTGTGCGGTTGCAAGATGGCGCGTGGAGTCATGACGCAAGCTCAGATTGATATTCGCGCATTTGCTGCGGACGACGCCGCGACATGGCGCACGATCCGTCTTGAGGCATTGGCCAACGCGCCGGAAGCCTTTTGGTCAGGCGCTGGAGCATGCGGAAAGGCAACCGATTGACGACTATCGCCAAACTGTGTCTGGCCCCTTTCCGCCGTTTGCCGCGTTCCACGGTGCCAAAGCCGTTGGAACGGCAGGGTTCTAGATTCTTGGCGGGCCAAAGATGTCACACCGTGGCGCACTTTTGGGGGATGTACGTGTCACCCCCGCACCGTCGGCAGGGCATTGGAGGGGACGCAATGGGTGCAGGTGGCGGTGTTTAAGCCGGTGCTGGACGACCTGCCCGAGGAGCTGATCAAGGGCGAGCAGGTCTATATCGAGGGCAAGTTGAAGGTGAACCGCAGCGAGAATGCAGAAGGCCAGCGCGCGAATCTGACGGTCACCGCCGCTCGTGTTCTTCCGCTCAACCGCATCGGCCGGCTTGGGCTGAGCAAGACAGGGGCTATTATGGAACCCCTCGTGAAACGGGCTGGTTGCAGCGGGCGGTTGAAAGAAAGGTGCCGCGCCCGCCAATGGTTGGTGAGCCCAAGGCTATTGCCAGTGGGCACTGCGGGAATTGCGGCAAATGCGGAAATGCCAACGGCGGGTCGCCCAATTCAAGCATCCAAGTTATCGGTTCTCGGCGCCGGTGGTCTACCGCAGGGGCGATGTGCTAAGTTGATGTCCTTTGTTGCGCCTTTCATGGGGGGGACCGATGAGGGCCTTGCGATTCGTGAGCAGAGCTTCTCTGCAAATTGTCCTCCTAGTGGCGGGCTTTGCGCATTTGGACTTGTTGCACGCCCAATCAAGCGGCGAAGACCTGAAGACAGTCAACGCTGAAGTGGTCCGGCTTCATGAAGCCGGTCGATACAGCGAAGCCCTGCCGCTCGCGGTGAACGCGGTCGCCCTAGCCGAACGCTTGCATGGCCCCGACCACCCCAACGTTGGGACGGCGCTCAACAATCTCGGCCTGCTCTACCGCGCGCTGGAGCGCAACGCCGAAGCCGAACCGGTCTACAAGCGCTACCTCGCTATCCGTGAGAAGACGTTGGGACCCGATCATCCCAATGTTGCCACGGCGCTCAACAACCTTGCGGTCATGTATCGTGCACAAGGCCGTTACGCAGAGGCCGAGAGCTATTATAAGCGTTCGCTGAGCATTCGGGAGAAGGCTCTCGGCCCTGACAGCCCGCAGGTGGGCACCTCCCTCGGCAATCTCGGCCAGCTCTACCACGCGCAGGGCCGCTATGCCGAAGCTGAGTTACTGGCCAGACGCGATCTTGCCATTCGCGAGAGGAACCCGGGTCCTGACCAGCTCGATCTCAGTCGGGCACTGAACAATCTCGCTCTGATCCTAAGTGCGCGGGGGCGCGACGCTGATGCGGAGCCGCTCTACAAGCGGTCGCTCACGATTGCGGAAGCCAAACTCGGCGCAGATCATCCCGCAGTTGCGACCACACTTGACAACCTCGCTACTGTATACGCCAGGCAGCGCCGTTTCGCTGAGGCCGAGACACTGAATGCGCGCGCTTTGGAGGCCAAGGAAAAGCTGCTTGGTGCCGACCACCCGAGCGTTGGTATCGCGGTCAACAACCTTGCTTCCCTTTATGAAGATCAAGGTCGCTACGCCGACGCGGAGCGTCTTTTTCAGCGCTCTGCTTCTATCTTAGAAAAGTCCGCTGGCGCTGAGCATCCTCAGCTTGGCATCGCCTTGGCCAACGTGGGCTTGCTGCGCTTCCGGCAATCCAATTGGGAGGGCGCCATTGAGGCGCTGGAGGGGAGCACGGGAATAGCGATCACTCGTTTCTTGCGCTCCAATAGCGGCGCCCAGCTCAATCCCGCCGACGCGGATCGGCGCGAGGTGGTTCAATCGGCTCGTGCGTTCAAGATGATGGTGGCGGCTGCGGGCCGATTGGTAGCTGACAAGCCTGAGCGCGAACTCGAGTTGGCACGCCGCACGTTCGAGATCGCCCAGTGGGCTCAGAGCTCGCAGGCAGCTTCGTCGTTGGTCCAGATGGCGGCGCGGCAGGCCAAAGGCGGCGGCGCACTCGGCCGTCTCGTACGTGAGCGACAAGACCTTGCGATCGAGTGGCAAGCTAGAGACAAGGCCTTGATCGCGTCCCAGGTGCAGCCAACTGACCGCCGCAACCGCGGGGCCGAAGCGCAACTGCGCGACAGGCTCGCGAAGATCGACACTCGCATCCGCGACATCGACAAGATGCTAGCTAAGGACTTTCCTGAGTTCGGCTTACTCGCCAATCCAAGGCCCATCGACGTGGCAGGAACGCAGGCAATGCTGCAGCCGAGCGAGGCGCTGGTGCTTGTGTTGGATACGCCGGCCGAGGGACCGGCCGCGGAACAGACCTTCGTGTGGGTGGTGACGAGCGGCGAAATACGCTGGGTTCGTAGCAAACTTGGCACCAAAGCGCTGACAGAGCGGGTGGCTGCCCTGCGCTGCGGCTTGGACCTTCAACTCTGGCTTACCGGGGATGGAGAGCGCAGGTGTCGCGCTCTGCTGCAGACTATCCCGGCGACAGTGATAACCGCTGGTCGCAAGCAACCCATGCTTCCGTTCGATCTTGCTCGTGCCCACGAACTGTACACAGAGCTGCTGGCACCTGCGGAGGACATCATCAAGGACAAGCACTTGCTGGTTGTGCCATCGGGTCCGCTTACCAGCCTGCCCCTCGGCGTTCTGGTTACAGAGCCACCCCCGGTGGGGATTGCGGAAGCGCCCCTAAATTATCGTCAGGCCTCCTGGCTCGGCACACGCCAACCCATAACCGTGTTGCCGTCGGTCACGTCGTTTCAGGCACTGCGGCGCTTTGCCAAAGCTAGTCGCGCGCGCAAGGCCTATCTGGGTATCGGCAACCCGCTCCTCAATGGACCGCAGATCGAGCCGCCCCTGGGAGCATTGTTCAGGGATCGAGCCAAGGCTGCGCGCGACAGTCAGCGCTGCCCCGTCAAGCTTCCGCCACAGGAGGCCGCAGCGGCGCGCGAACACCGCTCGATCGTTGCTTTCGACAAAATGTTCCGGGGCGGGCAAGCGGACATCGAGCAGGTCCGAACCGCGACGCCGCTGCCGGAAACGGCAGAAGAGCTATGCGAGGTCGGCCGCCTGCTGGGTACGCCGCAGTCAGAGATTCTACTCGGTGGCCGGGCAACCGAGGCAGCCGTCAAGGACCTCTCCGACAAAGGACAGCTAAGTGACTTTGCGATCGTACACTTCGCCACCCACGGCGCTTTGATTGGCGAGGCCCAGGGGGGAGCCGAACCAGGTCTTGTGTTGACGCCGCCCGCAAAAGGCACGATTGAGCCGCAGGCATTGGAGCGCGACGACGGCTTCCTCACCGCCTCTGAGATCACCACTCTCAAGCTCGATGCCAATTGGGTTGTTCTGTCGGCCTGCAACACTGCGGGCGGAGCAGGAGAGAAAGCCGAGGCACTATCGGGGTTAGCGCGGGCCTTCTTTTATGCGGGCGCGCGCGCGCTCCTTGTCTCCCACTGGGCGGTCAATTCAGACGCAGCCGTGAAGCTCACTACGAAAGCGTTTGCCGAACTTGAGGCGCATCCAGGTATCGGTCGCTCTGAGGCTTATCGCCGCTCGATGCGTGACCTGATTATCAACGGCAGTCTCGCCGATGCGCACCCTTCGCAGTGGGCGCCCTTCGTCGTCGTGGGTGAGGGGACAAAATAACGTCTGAGGCCTTCCAGTTTGTCGGTCTCACCAAGCGCGACGCCATCTAGGACCCTTTGGCGTTGGGCGCAAAGTAGCGGGCGATGAGTACGGCTTAGAGCATGAGCACTGCGGACATCCACCTGACGCTGCCCGGCCAGGCGCCGGTTGAGCCAAAAATAGGCTGAAATAGGCTGACGCATGCCAAGGCCAAAAGGCTCCCCGAAGACTGAGGGAAGCGGGCGCAAGAAAGGCACCCAGAACAGGGTCACGCTGGACATCAGGGAAGCTGCCCAGAAGTTCGGGGCTGAGGCCGTAGCGACCTTGGTCGATCTCATGCGCAATGCCGATTTCGAGACAGTGCGGGTTGCGGCAGCCAAGGAGCTGCTGGACAGGGCCTACGGTAAGGCGGTGCAAGCGGTCCAGGCAGAGGTGGCAGAGCGCATCAAGTACGAGGTGATCCTGTCGTTCGATGACCCACAGCATGTGCAGAAGTGGCTCCACAATTTCGGACGGTAGGGTAGGTGGATCGTCTGCCTGAGCGCGGGCACGGTAGTGCCTGCGAATCAGGAGCGAATGATGAGCAGACGACCGAGGCGGAACCACTCGCCGGCGTTCAAGGCCAAAGTGGCGATTGCGGCGATCAAAGGCGATCGAACGATCGCGCAGATAGCGGAGCAGTTCGACGTCCACCCGAACCAGGTGACGACGTGGAAGGCGCAGCTCGAAGGCGGGGCGGCGGAGGTATTCGGCGCCGGCACGGGCACGCCCCACGAGGCGCCGGTCGACGTGAAGGCTCTGCACGCCAAGATCGGTGAGCTGACGCTGGAGAACGATTTTTTAGAGGGCGCGCTCACCAAGGCGGGATTGCTGAGCGCAAAGCGATGATCGACCGTGATCACGCGTTGTGCGTTACGAAGCAGGCGGGCTTCATTGGCATCGCGCGGAGCACGGTGTACTACCTGCCCCGCCCGGTGTCGGCGGAAGACCTCGCACTCATGAAGCAGATCGACGAGCTTCATACGGAGTTCCCTTTCGCAGGGTCGCGGATGTTGCGCCGTCTTTTGGCTGCCAATGGGAGCAAGGTCGGCCGGCGTCACGTGAAGACGCTGATGCAGCGGATGGGGGTAGAGGCCTTGTACCGCCGGCCCCGGACGACGAAGCCGGAGCCTGGCCACAAGGTCTTTCCATATCTGCTGCGCGGCATCGAGATTGAGCGGCCCAATCAGGTCTGGGCGATGGACATCACCTACATTCCGATGGCCAAGGGCTTCGTCTATCTCGCGGTCGTGCTCGACTGGTTCTCGCGGCGGGTTCTGTCGTGGCGGCTGTCGATCACGATGGAAGCAGCGTTCTGCATCGAGGCGCTGCAGGAGGCGCTGGCGCGTCACGGCAAGCCGGAGATCTTCAACACGGATCAAGGCTCGCAGTTCACCGGCGCGGCCTTCACGGGCGTGCTGGCCGCGCAAGAGATCAGGATCAGCATGGACGGCAAGGGCGCGTGGCGCGACAACGTGTTCGTCGAGCGGCTTTGGCGGACGATCAAGTACGAGGAGGTCTACCTGCACGCCTACGAGAGCGTCAGCGCGGCGCGCGCGGGGATCGGCCGCTATCTCGATCTCTACAATCGCCGCCGCCCGCATTCGAGCCTTGACGGCATGACACCCGATCGAGCGTACTTCGGACAGGAGAGCACGCTGCCGATCCGCTTGGCAGCCTAACCCCGGCAAACGATCCACTTATCGAAGCGGAAAATCTGTCCGAACAAGCGGGGCCACCTCATGGGCCGTGGGGTCCACAATCCTTGTGGGCCAATGTAGCCGAACGCCTCCATCCGGATTTGGTGAAACTCGCGGAGGAGCCGTCCCATCTGCGTATAGGCAGATAGCACTTCCTCTTTTGCCAGGCCGCCTTCTAGAGCAGCAGGAAGCTCACCGTCGAGTTTGCTCAAGACAACGAAGTTGAGATCGAGAAGCGACCTGGAGTCGTCGGCAAGCAGGATGCGCGGGATGGGCACGGTAAGCCGACCATCTAGCAGGCCGCCTACGGTGACCTCTTTCTGCATCTTCCACTGAAATGCCTGTGGATAGACCAAAGCAGACGTGATGGCCCTGTCTCTCTGACCTGAGCGGCGTCCTATAAGCGAAGTTGGCGTACGTGCTTTGGGCTTCAGAGATGAGCGTTTCCGAGCAGGCAACCAGGAGCGCAAGCCATGGACGCCGCGACAATGATGTTAATCGGCTTGACCAAGCCTCGCTCCGAAGGTGCAGGCGATCCGTGGGCTGCCGGCGAGCCCTCTAGCCCCGAATTTTGGGGCGAGGTGCAGGCCAACCAGGGCATGGCAGAGTCGGCGGACATCACGGCCGCTCGCGATGCTCAGGGCACGCGCCCGGCGAAGCTGCCGGAGGATAGCCGAGCCGCCCGTCGCCAGATCTGGCCGCTGTGGCCGCGCCCGAGGCCGAGGCGCCACGGCCGCGCATCGAAGCGCCGGTTGCGGAGCCGCCGCGGGTTGCGGCACGCCCCTGGTCAACCCGCACCATCGAGGAGTCCGACCTGGCGCGTGCCATCCCGGCGCCACCACGAGCGTCAACGCCAATATCGGGAGCTCCGTATGAGGCCACTGCCGGCTTCGTCGAACGCATCCATGACGCTCTCGCCTGCGCGCGCCACCAACGCCGCACCGGCACCGCGACCGCAACCCGCGACCGATGCGGAGCGGGAAGCGATCGGGCAACGACGGCAGCCCGGACCGAGCCGCTGCCATGATCTGGGGCTTTCCTGCGAGCGTGCTAGCCAAACGACTGCGAGCCACCCAAGTCGGCGCGGTGAATTGGCAAGTGACCGGCGTCGCGTTCGAGCGCTATCTCAATTATGCAGCGGACGCCATTGGGACCGAACGTTAGCTCGACCACCCCGCCTAACTCATAGGGGATGAGATCGCGGATCACACTGGTACCGAACCCTGGCTTGGTTGGGGTGGTTATGGTGGGTCCGCCAGTTTCCTGCCATTCAAGTCTCAACTTCGCTGGAGCCTCCCCATTGGACAGCCGGCACCAGCGCACCGACACCCTGCCCTGCGGTATCGAGAGTGCGCCGTACTTGGCAGCATTTGTCGCAAGCTCATGCAGGACCATGGCCACGGTCTGAGTCGCCGCGGCCGTGAGGCAAACCTCAGGGCCTTCCACCGTTGCATTGCCTGAGGTGTATGGCGCTAACTCTTGGGCGACGAGATCAGTTAGGCTGGCGCCCCGCCAATGGTTGCGGCTCAGCAGCGAGTGCGCCTCTGCCATTGATTGGAGACGGTGGTCCAGCGCCGCGATGAAATCGCTAGTTGCGTTGGTGTGTTCGCTTGTGCGCTTCGCGACCACCGCAACGGTGGCAAGCACATTCTTGACACGATGGTCGAGCTCCGCGACAAGCGTGGTCTGTTGTTCCTCCACCCGCTTGCGCTCCGTTATATCAATGTTGACGCCTACGACGCGTGTTGGGTGTCCGGTGCCATCGTATGAAATGAGGGCACGCGACTCGATCCACCGCATCGTGCCGTCCGCGGTAACGATGCGATACTCCGTGTTATGCTCGCGGCGGCGTTCAGCCAATGCTTGGCCGCGAAGCCGGTCGAGCCGTCCGAGGTCGTCTGGATGCACGCGGGCTCGCCACTCCTCGTGCAGAGACTGTTTAGTTCCCTCGGCCAACCCGAGGATCAGCGCGTAGCCTGGGGAATGCTGCACCCTTCCCGTGCCGACGTCGATCGCGAAGCTGCCAACGCGGGCCGCCTCCCCGGCGAGCCAGAGTTGTGCGTCGCGCTCGATCACGGCCAGCTCTGCCTTCTTGCGTTCTGTTATGTCGTGGGTGATGCCGCGCACGCGGACGGGTCGCCCATCGGCATCGAGTTCGGCCGAACCCTCTGCTGTGCACCAGCGCAAAGCATCCGAGTTCAGACGAAATTCCAGTCGGAACTTGGCAGCGCTATGGACGGCTGTCCAGAATTGCGCCATCACGCCTTCACGGTCCTCGGGATGGATCGTCTCGACCATTGCCGCAAAGTCCGGCGGCACGGAAGTCTCTAGCAGGCGCCTGACGGGCCCCGCTGAATGCACGGTATTGCGGACTAGGTCCACTTCCCAAGCAAGGACGTTGGCTGCATCGAGGATCGATCGGAGCCGTTTTTCGCTCTCGCGTGCCGCCAGTTCATGGCGACGCCGCTCAGCAAAAACACCTGCGAGGGCGAGCGCCGCAAAGGTCATCCCCAGTATCGTGCTTTGGGCGGCCAGCACGCGATCTTCGATCGGTTGGCTCGGATCGCCGTAGCGGCCCCATTCGTGGATGATCGTCGACACGATGGCTGCGGCAATTGTGAAAGCGGCCGCGGCGGAAAACACCGGACGGCATCTGGAGCTGAGCCACAGTAACAGTGGGAATAAGAACGTCACTGGTGCGATGAGCGATCGGGAACCTGCCAGGGAGGCCAATGCGAATCCGTACACCACGGTCAAGGCGGCGACCGCAATCGTGCCCTCAAGGACCTCGCGCAGCGGAGGCGGTTCGCGCACGGCGGCAGCGACCCCGATCAACAGGGGAGCGACGGATATGATGCCGAGCGCGTCGGATGCGAACCAGACCTTCCAAATATCAAGAAATGATGCGGTCGAAGGCTCGAAGAGCTTCATCGAACCCGCGGCGCCCACAGCTCCAATCGCCGTCGCGACGGCAGCAGCCGCGAATAAACTGAGTACACGTACCAGACTGTCCAAACTGAATGCGGGACCATAGTTGCGCTTGATCAGCCAGGCGACGAAAAGCGCCTCGCCCGCGTTGCACAAGCCGAACGCGAGCGCGATCGAGACGTTCCTATCGGACATAAGCGCCGCTGCAGCACTCGCACCTATCACGGCCAATGCGACTGGCGCGCGCGCCCATGGCCCAAGCGCAATCAGGGTTCCAGCGGCAATTCCCGCGGCTGGCCAAAACACGGCTACGCCCTCGGAAGCGGTGAGGAGGGCAAGTCCCATTTGCGCAGCAAAGAAGTAGGGGATGCCAACCGCCACGGCGAGGCCGAGCGCCCCAGCCCACCGCGCGGAGCCAATAGGCCGCGCGGTTTGAATGCCGTTCACCAGCTTCTGCAGCATTTCGGTCCCTAGTACCACAGCATTTGCCGCTCCGAGAGTGTCGCGGTCCTATACAGCCCTGCATGAGGGGTCAACTCGCGGAGCGCCACAACGCTGACGCTGCCGATATCGCCGATCACGGCGAGGGCACTGGAGATCTTGACGCGGACCGTCCTTCTCGTATGGCTCACCTGAAATATCCCCCCAATCGGGGATGCTGAAATTCGACCCTTCCCCCAAGTGAGCTTCGGTATTTCGTTCTCGCGGAGGCATCCTTTGCCAACCTCAAGCAACGGGGGGGTTGAAAGGCGCCCGGGCGCAGACTTGAGGGGTGCGCACGTCCTTGTTGTGGAGGATCATTGGCCCGTTGCCAATGCGTTGAGGTTGTTCCTTGAATCCGAAGGCATGGAGGTGAGCGGACCAGCCGCCACAACGGCTGACGCCCTCCGCCTGGCGAGTGAGCAGGAGCCAGATCTCGCTGTCGTCGACATCAATCTCAAGGGCGAAACGGCCTACGGTGTGATCGACCACCTGCGCGATCAAGGGGTTCGCATCGTGGTCGTCACCGGCTATGCAGTAGTGCCAGGATTGATGGAAAAGGTCACGGCTGTTCTGCAGAAGCCTTTCAATGGACCGGAGCTGCTGCGAGCCTTGCACCGCGCCCTTTCGCTCTGACCTTGTGGGTAGAGTGCGCGGCCTAAGCCTAGACTCAGGCACCGCCGCGCCGATCATGGCGAGGGAGACGGAAATCCTCGCTGGACAGAGCCCGAACTGAGCGCACGCTAACAACACTTATAGAACGGCCTGCACCAGGCCGGAGGGGCAGAGACTTACGTCCGTTGTGGTGCAGGTTTCTCGGAGTGCGCCGGCGAAACCGGCAAGAAGTAGAGGGTGCAAGTCCCTTACGGTGAAGGAGTAGCGATCCACATCGGCCCCGAGCCGTGCGCAGGCGTCCGCGAGGATGTCGGCGAAGCGTCGGTAGGGGTGAGCATAGGCCAGCCATTGAACCGCGAAAGACCTATCATCCCGGATGCCGACACAGTTCCGAGTGTGAAAGGCAACATGGGCGGGCGCGCCATCGCGAGCGCCCGGACGATCCGGCGCGGTCGCAGACCCTGGCATGTGCAGACGCTTCTTGTTCGGGAACCGGGAGATCTCACGGTCGGCCAGCAGCCAAGGTGCAGCGTGCTGCCTGGTCCGCATCGGGAAGGCGAGGAGCCGTAGCCGATGATGCACGAGCGTGAGAAGTCTGACACCGCCGTAGTAGCTGTGAAGCCGACGAACAAGGCGGGTGCGACCGCCGCGGAGTCGGTGGAGCCAAGGGCGGAGACCAAGAGGAACGCGGGCGAGCAAAGCACACACCGGACCCTGAGCCGGGTGCGTGTGACCCAGGCGCTCGACCGCGTACGGCAAGCCGCAAGGCAAAGGAAGAAGGAGAAGTTCACCGCACTCCTCCACCATCTCAGCCTCGACCTCTTCTGGGAAGCGTTCCTCGCGCTCAAGCGCGACGCTGCCCCGGGCGTGGACGACCTGACATGGCGCACCTACGCTGCAGATCTTGAGCGCAATCTCATTGATCTGCACGCGCGGGTGCATCGAGGGGCTTATCGGGCCCTGCCCTCGCGCCGGACGTACATACCAAGGCCGACGGCAGACAGCGCCCTCTGGCGGTGGCGGCACTTGAGGACAAGATCGTCCAGAGAGCGACCGTCGCGGTTCTGAACTCAATCTACGAGGAGGAGTTCCTCGGGTTCAGCTACGGGTTCCGGCCCAAACGCGGACAGCATGATGCGCTGGACGCGCTCGTGGTCGGGATCACCAGGAAGCGCGTGAACTTCATTCTCGATGCGGACGTCCGATCCTTTTTCGACGAGGTTAGTCAAGGTTGGCTGGTCCGCTTCGTCGAGCACCGGATCGGTGATCCGCGCATCGTCCGCCTGATCCAGAAATGGCTGAAGGCGGGCGTTCTGGAGGACGGGGTCGTCACGGTCAGTGACAAGGGGACGGGACAGGGCTCGGTGATCTCACCGCTGCTCGCCAACGTCTACCTGCACTACGTGTTCGACTTGTGGGCCGACCACTGGCGACGGCGGGAGGCCACGGGCGACGTGATCATCGTGAGGTATGCCGACGACATCGTTGTTGGCTTCGAGCACGAGGCGGACGCCCGGCGCTTCTGGAACGCGATGCAGAGACGGTTCGAGGAGTTCGCGCTGTCGCTCCATCCGGACAAGACCCGTCTGATCGAGTTTGGTCGCCATGCGGCGGCCAGACGCGGGCAGGCCGGGCTCGGCAAACCGGAGACCTTCAATTTCCTGGGCTTCACCTTCATCTGCGGGCGCTCGCGTGCAGGCAAGTTCCTCGTCAAGAGGAAATCCCGGCGCGATCGCATGCGGGCGAGGCTCAAGGACATCAAGGAGGAGTTGCGGCGGCGCAGGCACCAGCCGATCCCCGAGCAGGGAAAATGGCTGGCGCAGGTCGTCAGGGGTTACTTTGCCTACCACGCCGTGCCGACCAACTCGGCATCGATTCGCGCTTTCCGTCACTACGTGGTCGACCTTTGGCGCCGCTCGCTCTCACGACGGAGCCAAAGAGGCAGGGTCACATGGCAACGGATCAAGCAGATCGCCGACGACCTTCTCCCCCGAGCCAGAATCCTTCATCCCTGGCCGCAGCAGCGCTTCGCCGTCAGATACTCAAGGTAGGAGCCGTATGCCCGAATTGGGCCCGTACGGATCTGTGCGGGGGGCGGCTGGCAACAGCCGTCCCTACCGCAAACGCCGTGTCGGTGACGGTGCCGCGCACTCCGTCAAGACGGCGTCCGAGAAACCTGCAACCAGATCTGCCGTTACGGTCGCCGCTGACGCGGGACGCTCGGTGACGCCGAAGGGCTCGGAAGCCCAACTACTCCAGCATCGGCCCAGAGCCCCGTTTGGTGAGCGGCCCGCGTTGCTGTAAACAGTTGCGCTCGTGCCTCGCGGAACACAGGCACTCTCCACACCTTAATAAAGTTCAGGGCGGGCGGGTGACGGCAATCTCTCCGGAAACGGCAATCTCTCCGGAAGATGGCGCGACCGGCTGTGGACGCGCCGCAAAGCGGTATAGGTACTTTAAGGCCCCATCCAGCGCATTGGCCCACACAGCCCAGGTGTGATCTCCGTCGATGATACGCAGTTCGGTTGCCTCGGGCTGCTTATCGAAAAGGCGCTTGAAGAGCAGCGCGGTCTCGAAGGCAATCCCGAACCGGTCGTTGTCACCGGACACGAGGTAGAACGGCACGCGACTAGGTTG
>Ga0268264_10002067_pt1 | contig 17913 bp, 11 predicted proteins | sample KBSSwiS32_FD_190357 | JGI IMG/M metagenome (GOLD analysis project Ga0268264, IMG submission 190357) | Switchgrass rhizosphere microbial communities from Kellogg Biological Station, Michigan, USA - KBS Switchgrass S3-2 (SPAdes) (version 2) | ecosystem: Host-associated > Plants > Roots >...
CAACCGACCTGCCCTCCAAGCGCGCCAGACGCCATAGAGGAACAGCGGCGCGAGCAGCACCATGGTCGATTGGCGCAGACCTCCGACCAGGGCGAACAGGGCGACCGCGCCGTAAAACGCCGCCCGCCCCTCCCCCATGCGCAGAACGGCGGCGGCGATCACCACGCTCAAGCCCCCTTCGACCGCGTAGAGCAGCGGCAGCTCGCCATAGAACCAGAGCAGCGGGTCGGTCGAAAAAAGCGCGGCGGCGAAGACTCCGACCCAGAGTTTGCCGCCGGAGAGCCGGGTCGCGAGAAGGAGCATCGCCGCCGCCCCCACGCCCCCGGCAAGGATCGCGAGCGCCACCATCCCTTGGAGCGGCTCGATGCCGGCCAGGCGCAGCAGCTTCAAGATCGCGATGTAGAGGGGATAGCCGGGCGGATGCGGATGATGCGCCGCGAGGTCGTAGCGCTCGACGCCGAGCGCGAACTGAATCGAGTCGTGATCCCACATCCGCCGCGCGGCGAACGGCATGCGAATCAGCACCGCCGCGACCGCCGCGACGAGTGCGGAAAGGCGGAGACGCCAGGCGGTATCGAACGCAGGAAGGCGCAAGGAATTCCGGACACTCAAGCCGCGAACATCAGACGCAACAGCTCTCCACCGACCTCGGGGGCGAGCCCTCCCCCCAGATGGACGCGACCGAGAAGGAAGGCCGGCGGCTGGTGGCCGTTCATTACCGCTTCGAGGTCGGCCGCGGCGATCCGCACCTCGACGCCCTCGCCCGCACCCGCGGTGACCGGCGGCGGCTGCCGCGAAAGATCGACCGTCCAGGCTCCCCCGTTCGGCCCGTCGATCGCGAAGACCCAAGCGCGCGCCAGCCGGTCCGGCACCGCGCCGATGCCTTCGAGCGTCATCGGCAGCACCTCTTCGAACAGGGTCGCCGCCGTGAAGTGCGCGTCGTCGGCTTTTTCCAGTCCGGTGACGAAGCCATCCTCGCGGAATTCGACCCGCGGGTAGCCGAGCTGTTCGAGCCGCAGGTTCATCCGTTCGCGATAGGCCAAAGGCGTCGGCTGAATCGCGTGCCAGGGAAGCTTCGAGCCGGCGCCGATGCTCTCGTCGGAGATCTTGGTCGACATGTAAGCGCGCCAATCGCCGCCGTTCGGCCGCTGGCGGTGCTCGGTGACGAAAACCTGGTCGATCAACGTCGGGTCGAAGGAAACACCGAGGAAGGAGAACAGCGCCGCGAGCGTGCTCCGGGGTTCGCGTACCAGGTCCTCGTAGCGGAGCCGATGCGCCCGGCCCTCCATTTCGCGCTCGAAACGGAGCATCTCGGTGGTCCGCTCTTCCCAGGCGTCGATGAAACCCAGGGTGTGGTTCGGATAATGCCGGCGGAGGGCGGCGTCGAGCATCGGCATCGGCTGGGAGTAGGCCGTGAAGCGGATGCACGACGAGACGAAATCGAAGCAGTGCCGGTGGAGCATCAGGAACCGCGCTTCGGGGAAGACCCCGGCGAGCAGGTCGGCGAAGTCGACGTTCGACGGCGTCTTGTCGCACCAGAAGCGCTTGCCCTTGCGCTCGGCGAACGCGGCCATCATGCCGTCGATCACCCGACGGACGTCGGGCAGAACGGTATCGTCGGGGCTCGGTTTCAAGTTCTGGTAGGTGCGATCGGTCGTCTCGTGCAGACCGGCAAACGTCGTATAGAGCGACGAGGTGAGGCGGCCGAGCGACAGCTCGTCCGGACAGCTGATCTCGGGATGGGTATCCAGGATCAGACGCAGCAGCGTCGAGCCCGAACGAGGGAGCGAGATGACGAAGATTCCGGGGTGGTTCGACATGCCGGGTACTTTACCGCGCCGGCCGGGATGTCAGCGCGCGCTTCGCCAGAGGGAGGGCGGCCTTGGCCCACCGCGCGTACTGCTTTCCGGAGGGATGAAGACCGTCGGCCACCAGCTCCCCCGGCGCGTTCCCGGCCGAGCGAGTCTCGCCGGTGACGTCGAGGAAAGCCGCGCCGGCTCCTTCCGTCTCCACCTTCGCCACCGCGTTGAACGCGTCGATCTCGCGGGCGATCTGCGGTACGGAACGCCCCGAACCGGCGCCGAACGTCGTCACCCCCCAGTCGGGAATCGACAGCACGAGCACCCGTTCTGGCCGGTTGCCGGCAAAGCCGATCGCCGCCGCCAGCAGGCGGCGAAACTCCGGCCGGTAGGCCTCAACCGTCTTGCCGCGATACTGGTCGTTGATCCCGATCAGGAGCGTCACCAGGTCATACGGTTTCCGCGGCTTCGCCTCGGAGATCGCGGCCGACAGCTCGTCGGTCGTCCAGCCGGTACGGGCGATGATCTCCGGGGTCTCGGGCGCGCCGGCGAGCGCCAAACCCTCGGCCGCCAGCAGCGCCGCGAGCTGGTTCGGCCAGCGCTCGGCCGGCCCCACTCCTTCGCCGATCGTGTAGGAATCGCCGAGCGCGAGATATCTCAGGGTCTTGCCTCCTTGCCGGGCACCCGTTCCTCCCAGGAGCGCCACCGCCAGCAGCGCGAGCGGAATGCGGCGCATCATGCCTTCTTCGTCGTGGTCGGAGCCGTCGACGGCTCGGGCATCCGGTCGGTCGAAAAATCGGCGCTCGGCTTGAACGTCGGCGGCCGGCGCGCTTTCGTTCCCTGTTCGAACGCAAAGGCGAACCGGATCAGTTTCGCCTCGCTCCAGGCCGGACCCGAGAACGAGATGCCCACGGGCAGGCCGAACGCGGCGCCCGCCGGCACCGTGACGCTCGGCGTTGCGGCCACCGCGGCGACCGACGAGCTGCCGCCCGTGTAGGCGTCGCCGTTCACCCAGTCGATCAGCCAGGCGAAGCCGTTCGTCGGCGTGACGATCGCATCCAGGCGATCCTCGGCGAGCGTCGCCTCCAAACCTTTCGTGCGCGCGCCGTCGACGCAGAGCTGCCGGGCTTTCGTGTACGCCTCGTCGGTCAGCGGTCCCTTGGCCTGTGCTGCGGTAAAGATTTCCTGTCCGAACCAGGGCATCTCGCGATCACGGTGCGAGTCGTTCCAGGCGATCAGATCGGCGAGGCCTTTCATCGGCCCGCCACGCTCCGCCAGGTACTTCGCCATCCCGTCCTTGAACTCGTAGAGCAGCACCTCGTACTCGGCGTCGTCGATCTCCTTGCTCCAGGCGAGATCGACCGGATCGATCACGGTGGCGCCGAGCTTCTTGATCGCCGCGACCGCGCCGTCGAAGATCGCGTCGACGGCCGGATTCTTGCCAAACCCTTGAGTGCGCACCACGCCGATCCGCGCGCCGGCCAGAGCGTCGGCTTCGAGCCCATGGGCGTAATCGCCGATCCCTTCCGCCGCCGCGGTCGCCGGATCGCGCGGATCTTTCCCGGCCAGAGCGGTGAGCAAGATCGCCGCGTCCGTCACCGTGCGGCACATCGGCCCGGCGGTGTCCTGGCTCGCGGCGATCGGCACCACGCCCGCGCGGCTCACCAGGCCGACAGTCGGCTTGATCCCGACCAGCCCCTGCACGGAAGCGGGCGAGACCACCGAACCGTCGGTCTCGGTGCCGACGCCCACCGCGGCGAAGCTCGCGGCGATCGCGGCGCCGGTTCCCGAGCTCGAACCCGAAGGCGAGCGGTCGAGCGCGTACGGGTTCCGCGTTTGGCCGCCGCGGCCGCTCCAGCCCGAAGTCGAGCGGGTCGAGCGGAAATTCGCCCACTCGGACAGGTTCGTCTTGCCCAGGATCACCGCGCCGGCCGCGCGCAGCCGCTCGACCAGGAAGGCGTCGCGCGGCGGGCGCGACGTTTGGGGGGAGTCGAGCGCCAGCGAGCCGGCGGTCGTCTTCATCCGGTCCGCCGTGTCGATGTTGTCCTTGATCAGCACCGGAATGCCGTGGAGCGGCCCGCGCGGCCCTTTCTCTTTCCGTTCTTTGTCCAACGCATCGGCGATCTCGAGCGCGTCCGGATTCACCTCGATCACCGAATTCACCGCCGGCCCCGAGCGGTCGAGCCGGTCGATCCGATCGAGATAGGCGGTGGCGATCGAGCGGGCGGTCTCGCTCCCCTGCTCCATCCGGAGCTGGAGGTCGGCGACCGTCGCCTCCTCGAACTTGAACGGGGTCGCTCCGGCCGCGGACTCGGGGGCCGCGGCTCCCGGTGCCGCCGCGGCCCGGCCGGGCGGCACCAGCGCCGTCGCCGCGAGACCGGCGGCCAATCCCCCGAGCAGTTGACGACGGGACAAGGCCAGCTCGGAGGTCGAACGCTTCGACTTGGGCATGTCGGACTCCCTCAGAGGAAAAACTGCCACGACTCTAATCCGAGTACGCCTTCGGCAGGAAGCGCAATGCCCGGGAAACCGGTACCATCTCCGGCGGGAGGTTTTCCGCTTGAAGCATCCACCGTTTCGTCCCGCCCTCGTCCTCGCCGGCCTTCTGCCGCTGTTCCTCGCCGCCGGCGCCCGCGCCGTCGATCGCCATCCGACGAAATTCAATGGTGCCGACGGTACGGAAATCCCGGCAACTTTCTTCGACAGCCGCGCCACGGGACCGGCCGCTCTGTTCCTCCAGGATTGCGACGGAGACGCGCCCGAGCTGCTCAACCTGGCCGGCAAGATCACCGCCTCGGGACCGCGCGCCCTGCTCTGGAACTATCGCCCCGGGGGCAATCCCAAGGAAGCCCTCGAAAAGGCCGTCGAGGACGCAAACGCCGCCTGGCGGATGTTGATCAGCCAGACGCGCGTCGGCTCGGACCGGATCGGGATCGTCGCGATCGGATGCGGCGCGAGAATTGCAGTCCCGTTTGCCGCCAAGACCGGCAAGGTCAAATTGATGGCCGTGATCTCGCCCGACCTCACCGGGGTCACCGACGAGCAACTCGCCGCGGTCGCCGATCTCCCTTTGCTGATCTTTGCCAACGACGGCGAGGCGGACGCCAAGCGGCTGTTCGCCGCGACCCATCACGAGAAGAGCCAGCTCAAGCTCTACCGGCGCCCGGAAAAAGGCATGGCGCTCTATCAAGCCGACGGAACGCTCAAGGGCGGCATCGACGACTACTTTGAATTCGTCTACGGCGGCTGGGCGCACCCCGCCTACTGAAGTGAAGACGCCGAGGTGGCGGCCGGCCGCACGAAGCGCGAAGAAGAGAGAAAATCCACCCACTCGCCAGGAGGCACTGTTGCGATACGAATCATTTCGAAAGGCTCTCGTCCTGCTCGTCCTGCTGCCGTTCGTCGCCGGCCCGGAGGCTCGCGCCGACATTCGTCGCCCGATTCATTTCAAGAGCGCCGACGGCACGGATCTCTCGGGGACGTTTTACGACAGCCGGGCGGTCGGACCGGGCGCCCTGTTTCTTTTGGACTGCGAAGGAGAAGCGCCCGAACTGGTCAATTTGGCCGGCAAGATCACCGCCGCCGGGCCGCGCGTCCTGCTCTGGAACTATCGTCCCGACGGCAATCCCAAGGCGTCTGTGGACAAGGCGACCGCGGACGCCAACGCCGCCTGGCAGTTTCTGTCCCACCAACCGCGGGTCGGCACGGACGTCATCGGCATCGTCGCCGTCGGCTGCGGCGCGCGGATCGCGATTCCGTTTGCCGCGAAGACCGGCAAAGTGAAGCTCATGGTGCTGATCTCGCCCGATCTCGAAGGAGTGACCGACGAGCAGGTCGCCGCGGTCGGCGACATCCCGCTGCAGATCTACGCCAACGGCGACGAGGCGGACGCCAAGCGCCTGTTCGCCGCGAACCACAACGACAAGACCCAGCTCAAGATGTACCGGCGCTCGGAGAAGGCGATGAACCTGTACCGGGCCGACCGGGCGCTGCGCGACGGCATCGACACCTACTTCCAGAACGTCTACGGCGCTTTTTCGGCTGACGACTTTTGACCCCAGGTCGCCCCGTGGCCCGGGCTCACCGCTTTCGCCGACTTCGGCGCCTCCTCCGCCCGATCGTTCACCCGGTGGTGGGGCGCCGGCTGCCGCCGGAATTGCGCGCCGATCGGGTGAGCCGGCTTGCCGTCCCGCTCGCGGACGGGGTTCGAGATCCCGGCTTCGCCGACCTGCTGGAGCGGATCGACGACTCGCCGATCCATCCGAGCAATCGCGTCAAGATCTACACCAACGGCGACGACGCGTTCGAGGCGATGCGCGAAGCGCTGCAAGCGGCACAAAGCGAAATTCTGCTGGAGTCTTACATCCTGCGCGACGACGCGGTCGGCCGGCGCTTCCTCGACCATCTCGCGGCCGCGGTCCGGCGCGGCGTCACCGTGAAGGTGCTCGCCGACGCCGTCGGCTCCTTCGAAACCCGGCGCGCGTTCTGGCGCGAGATGGCCGACCACGGCATCGAGGTACGGCTGTTCCACCCCTTGTTTTCGGGGTTGTGGAACCAGGTGTTCCGCGACCACCGGAAGATTCTGGTCGTCGATCGCAAGATCGGCTTCACCGGCGGCATGAACATCAGCGAGGAGTACGGCTCGTTCTCTCATTCGGTCCGTCACGGCACCTGGCGCGACACCCACGTCCGCGTCGACGGCTCGGCCGCCTGGGAGATGGCGGTGGTGTTTTCGGAAGGGTGGGAACGAACCGGCGGCGATCCGCTCAAGATCCCGCCGCTCGCGCTGCCCGAAGACCCGGAGCCCGGCGTCGGCATCCTGGTCCTGGACTCGCGCCCGTTCCGCGGCCACCACGAATCGGCATCCGTCCTCGTGGCGATCGCCGGCGCGGCCCGGCGAACCCTTTGGATCACCAACGCCTACTTCGCCCCCGGCCAAGCGGCGGTTAGCGAGCTGGGAGCCGCCGTCCGCCGCGGCGTCGACGTACGTCTCCTGCTGCCCGGGAAAACCGACGCGCCTGTCGTCCGCTATGCCGCCCACGGCATGTACGCCGATCTGCTGGAAGTCGGCGTCCGGATCTTCGAATACCAGGAGGCGGTCCTCCACGCCAAGTCGCTGGTCGCAGACAGCTACCTCTCCCTGGTCGGCTCGAGCAACCTCGATTTCCGCTCGTTCTTCTTCAACGCCGAGTGCAACCTGGTGATTCTCTGCCCGGACAGCGCCCAAGCGCTCGAAGAGGCCTTCCTCGTGGATCTTGCCAAATCGGAGGAGATCCTCATCGGTCCCTGGCGTGCCCGGCCGCTCCACGAGCGCGTTAGGGATGGGTTCGCGCGGTGGCTGTCGCCGATTCTTTGAGGCCGGCAAAAACGCCGGCGAGACGCCGGCGGTCCCAGGACAAGCACACCTGCTGCATTGCCTCCCGGAAACTATGGTTGGCCCGGTTCCAAGACCACCCCTCGCAGCCGGCTTCCTTCGGGCAGCGAGACATAGAAGAAGAACTTCCCCTGCGCCGGCAGTCTGACATCGACCGACTCGGCCCCGAGCGGCGCCTCCTCAACCTTGCGGTTCGCCGCATCGACCACTCGCAGCGAGCCGGGGCCGGCGGCGGTGCCGTCGAGGCGGAAGGCGTACTTTCCCGCCGCGAAGCAGCCCTTGAACAGGACCCACTGCCCCGGCAGTTGGTAGGCCACGATGCCTCCCGTGCGCATGCGCAAGTCGGGGACGTGGGCGTCGCGGGCGAGGATCAGCCCTCCGGGGCGGCAGTCGGCGGGGAGCGGCTCCAGGCGGTAGAGCTGGACGATCGGGCCGAGGCGGATGCGGTTGGGAATCCACTCGCCGATCTTCGGGTAGGTGCCGAGGATGGTCGAATAGTTCTCCGCGATCCCTTTGTGGTGCTCTTTGCGCAGCAGCTCGGGGTCCAGAAAGCGCTTGTAGGCGTCGCTCGCGAGCAGCAGGTAGTCGTTGCCGGCTTCGCGCATCTCGGCCTCGCCGAGGCGGCCGGCGAAGCGGGTCGGGACGATCTCGAACGTGCCGTCGGGAAAGTTCGGCGTGTACTGCTCTTTGACGATCCGCGCTCCCGGCGGCAGATTCCCGTAGACCCAAGAACCCGCAAGCTCGCGGGTGGAGGCGCGGGCGTAGCCGATCGTCTCGATCGTCGTCCGCCAAGCCGGAGGTACCAAGCAGAGCGCAACGAGCAGCGGCGCTACCGCCGGCCGTAGACTCGGGCGCCGTTCCGCCAGCCGTTCGCGCGCCCACGCCGCTCCCCCGGCGAGTCCCACTCCGAGCAGCACGGCGAGCGGCGGCATCGCGGGATAGAGATTGCGTTTGACCACCATCGCCATCGAGAACAGCAGGCCGAGGAAGAGCGCGGGAAAAACCGCCATCCGCAGCCAGCGCCCGCGCGTCGTGCGGTCGAGCGCGAACAGGCCGAGCAGCCCGAGCACCAGCGTCGCAGGACCGAACGATTCGACCAGCAGCTCCAGGTAGAACGCCGCGTTGCTGTGGGGGGTGACGCCAATCCAGCCGTGGAGCGCGTATTGCCGGGCGCCGAACAGCATGCCGCGCTGGCCGAACAGGGCGATCTCGGGGTAGACCGCCAGGCTCGGCATCACGGCGACGAACGCAGCCATCGCGGCGAGCCCCGCCCAGACGAGGCCCCAACTCCAGCGCCTCGGCTTGGCTCGGGTTTCGTCGAAACGCACGAAGCGCCAGCTCGCCCAAAGCGCCACGATCGCGACCGCGACCACCCCGGCGGGATACTTGGCCGCCGCGGCTAGTCCGGCCCAGAGTCCCGCCGCCACGTAGTCGCGATTTCGCTCGGCGTCGAGCAGGCGTCCGGCGAAAGCGAGCGAGACGGCGGCGAAGAACGCGGAGGGGGCGTCGCAGATGAACAGGTGCGAGCCCATGTTGAAGTGCGGGTTCGCGATCAGCAGTAGGCCGGCGAGCGCCCCGGCCCATGTTCCGAGATCCGGTTTGGAGGCCGCCGCTTTCGCCGCGATCCCGCGGGCCAGAAGCGCCACCGGCACCACCGTGAAAGCACCGAGGAGCGCGCTCACCACCCGTAAGATCAGCCACTCCCGTTCGAGCGGCACGGTGATTCCCCACAAGAAGCGCACCGCGCCGGCCGTCACGCCCGGGAACAGCCCGGCGAGCCAGAGCACGAAGGCGTAGAGATCGTAGGTGAGGTGCGGATAGACGAACGAGCGGGTGAGCAGCTTCCCTTCGTTGATCTGGGTCGCGTGCTGGTAGTAGGTCCCTTCGTCGCCCCAGTAGCGTCCGGAGACCTCATGGTCGGCGCCGATCAGGCGGACGGCGAGCGACAGCGCGAGAAGAGCCGGGATCAACCATCGCCGCGTTCGAAGGTGGGCTAAGAGCCAAAGGCAAGCCCAAACCGCGGTCGCCAGAAGTGTCAACGGGAGAGCAGCCCGCGCGAGCGACGCGGCCCAGCCGAAACGCGCTCCGACGGCGAGCAGCCAGAGCGCCCCGAGCAGGCTCCACGCCGCGACCACCGTGAACGCCACCCGCCGCTCCGGAGGGGCGGCGGGCTTCGGGCCTTCGGGTTCGCTCATCGGGCGATTCTAGACCGCGAGTTTGAAACACCAGCCTCTTCTCGTTCGTCTTAAGGTCATCACCAGGAGAACCCGACCATGAAACGACGTGCGCTTGCCATCCTGATCCTGCCCGCCCTGCTCTTTGCGCTCTCCCTGCCGGCGTCCGCCGCGGGTCCTTATTTCCATCTCGACATTCAGAGCGGCCCGGAAGGTCATTCGGCCCGTCACCACGGCGACGGCAGCGGTCATGTCTCGATCGACGTGCCGGTCAGCTTCGTCCAGGCGCTCGCGGCGCTGATCCCCGACGGCATCCACTCAGGGAGTCGGATCGTCATCGACGACCACGAGATCCCGCCCGCCCAGCTGCGCAAGATCTGGCGCGAGGTCCGCAATCTGCCCGAGGCGAAGATCGCCACGTTCGAGGATCGCGAAGGGCGGCTCACGGTCAGCAAGGCCGGCGGCCACCTGGTCTTTCGCGCGACCGATCCGAACGGGCGAGGCGGCGAAGCGGTCGTCCGAATCCCCGCGCCGGTGGTCGACGCGCTTCTCTCGGGAGATCCCGGAGAGCTCGACTTTTCGGCCGCGATCGACGCCCTGGCGAGGAACGGCCGCGGCGAGTTGGTCGCGGTGACCGAAGATCGCGACACCGTGCGGATCTGGGTGGACGATCGCGAAGGTCGGTAGGAACCGGGGCAGACACGTAGGTCTGCCCCTACGCCGGAATCGGGAGTAGGGGCGCACCTGCGTGTGCGCCCCTCTCTACGCCATCACCGCCAAGGTATCGAAAAACGGTTCGAGCCAGCGCGGATCGCCCGCCATCCGCGAGCGACCGCGCGCCGCCGCTCCGGCCAGGCCCTTGGTCAACAGCAGCCAGCCGGTCTCGTCGGCCATCGCCACCGACGCGGCTTCTCCTTCCGGCTCCCGACCGTACAGCAGCGCCCACCCCTCCACCTCTTTGCGCAGAGTGAACCTGTACTCCTCCCGGCCGGAGAACGAAAATCCGATCGCGGTTCCCGCGGTCGCCTCGGTCTCGCGGTAGCGGTGCGGCAGGGCGCGCAGGAACGTGTCGAGCACCGGGGCGACGTAGAACGGATCGTCGAGCGGCGGGGCGCCCACCGCGAGGCGGATCTGCTGTTGATGATGCCAGCGCTCGGTGAGCTCTCTCGCGAGATCGAACCACTGCTCCGAGGTGTTCTCCCCAGCCCACGCGACGCCGAGCGCCGGAGCTTGCGGATCGAGCGTCGCGAAGTACTCGGCCAGCTGCGGCTCGGCGACCGCCAACAGGTCGACCAGCATCTCCGGGCTCACCCGGCGAAACGCGCTCACCCACTCGTGATTCAACCGGTTCAAGAAGGTCAACAGGCCGGCGTAGGAATCGATCGGCTCTTCCGGCGGCGCGAGCGGCAGGCGGTCGCGGCCGAACGCCAGACGGCGCAGGGCGGTATCGAGCAGGTGGGCCGCGACCTCGCGGACGGTCCAGGCCGGGCAGACGGTCGGCGCCTCCCAGTCGGTCCGCGCGAGCGATCGGAGCAGGGCGAGGAGCTCGCGGCCGAGGGGGAAAAATCGATCGACGGCATCGATCGGACGGACCGGTTCGAGAAAGTTGCTCATGCCGGTCGCGGTGCGTGGGGTTTGGACGGTGCCGCCGGAGGAGCCGTCGAATGCGGCGGCGTGGCCGGCTGCGGCAACGTCGCTTCGAGAATCGCGGCCTCGCCCGCGCGGCCGGTGGTGCGCAGCAAGGCGGCGAGGTCCTCGACGGTGATCCGGCGCACCGCGTCGTCCGGATCGAGGTGGCGGTCCTGAATCGCCAGCGCGCGCCGAAGCGCGGCCTCGGCCTCGACCAGGCGTCCCTGGCTCTTCAAGACGTCGGCGAGGCCGACCAGCGAGATGGCGACGTCCGGATGATCCGGGCCGTAGGTCGCCTCGCGAATCGCCAGCGCTCGATGGTGCAGAGCCTCGGCTTCGCGCGGATGGCCCAGCGCGTTCTCGGTGTTCGCCAGGTTTGAGAGCAGCAGCCCGAGCCGGGGATGTTTCGGCCCGAGAACCTTCTGCCAGATCGCGAGCGCCCGCAGATGGAGCGTCCGGGCCTCTTCGGGTCGATTCAACTTGTCGTAGAGAACCGCGAGCGCCTCCAGGTTGACCGCGAGGTCGGGATGGTCGGCCGGCAGCACCTTCTCGCGGATCGCGAGGCCGCGGCGAAACAGCGCCTCGGACTCCAGGTCTCGCCCTTTCCCCGCTTCGACGTTTCCCAGGTTGTTGAGCGTCGCGGCGACCGCCGGGTCTTCGGGACCGAGCACCCGGATACGAATCGCGAGCGCGCGACGCAGCAGCGGCTCGGCCCGGGCGGCATCCCCTTTCCGGCCGTACAACGTACCGAGCCCGTTCAACGCCCCGGCCAGCTCCGGATCGTTCGGCCCTTCGGCCTTCTCCAGGATCCGCACCGCTTCGGTGAGAAGTTTTTCGCTCTCGCCGTAGGTGATCAGGTGCAGGGCACCGAGGTGGTACAGGCTGGCGCCGTATTCGGCGCTCTCCTTGCCCCAGTGCCGGCGATTCAATGCGAGCGCCTCGGAGAGCAGCGCCTCCGCTTGAGGGTAGAGGCCGAGCCGCTGATAGGTCTGGCCGATCGCATCCGCCAGACGCGCGCGGCGCGTCGGCTGGTTCGCCAGCTCGGTCTTCAGGCGCTCGGCGCCGAGGTCGAGCAGCTCGCGGGCGGTGATCCGGTTGCCCAGCGATTCGCCCGGATCGGCGACCCGGAACATCCCGACCAGGAAATCGACCACCCCTTCCGCTTCGCCGCCCGCCCGTTCGGCCCGCTCCTCGGCGGCGAGCGCCGCGTCGCGTTCGCGTTTCAAGTCAAAGGTGTATTTCGCCACGCCGGCAAGCGCCAGCAGCACCGCCGCGGCGAGCGAAGCGCGCAGCGCCCAGCGCTTCGGCGCCTCGCGGATTCGGCGCAGCCGGGCGAGCGCCGAAGCTGCGGTCGGGCGATCTTCGGGAGCGATGGCACAGAGCGCCCGAATCAGCTCGGCGTGTCCGGCGCCGACCCCGGAAAGCGGCCGCCTGCGCCCCTCTTGGACCTCGTACAACAGGCGCGGGGTCGGCATCGTCGAGTCATAGGCCGGCCGGCCGGTGAACAGCTTTTGCAACAACAGGCCGAACGCGTACATGTCGCTCGCGAACGTCACCGGCTCGCCGCGCGCCTGCTCGGGGCTCATCGACGGCAGGGTGCCCACCACCTCGCCGAACTGCGTGCGGTAGGTTTCGGTCGTATCGGGGTCCGACGATGCCTCCGGCGACGAATCGACCGCAGCGGTCTCCAGCTCGTCGGTCGAAGCGCCTCCCGCCGCCGAAACCGGCCGGAGCAGGCTCGGCACCTCGCCCTCCCGTCCGGCGGCGTCGCGCAACATCGTCGCGTCGGCGTCCTCGGGCGAATAGGCGAGGCCGAAGTCGAGCACCTTGACCGCGCCTTCTCCCGTCAGCAAGACGTTGGTCGGTTTGAGGTCGCGATGGACGATGCCGCGGGCGTGCGCGGCGACCAGCACGTCGGCCACCTCCTCGGCGATACGGAGCCGGGACGCCCGGTCGAGCCCAGCGCGAACCGCTTGGCGCAGGTTCTTGCCGACGATTCTCTCAAGAACCAGGGCGTCGCCTTCCGGTGTTTCGATCAGATCGTAGATGGCGCAGATATGGGGATGGTCGAGCCGGGAGAGAGCCCGCGCCTCGCGCAGCAGGCGCGCCCGCGCCGCCCGCTGCCAGCGACCTTCGCGCAGAATCTTGATCGCCACTTCGCGATGGAGCTTTTCGTCGAAGCCGGCGTAGACGTCGCCCATGCCTCCCCGGCCGAGAAGCTCTAAGACTTGGATGTGACCGATGCGGTCGCCCGGTTTCATAGAGGCTGAAAAGCAGCGAAAGAGGAAGGAAGAGTACCTCAGTTGCGCGGCGTCCTGTATCGTCCGCCTGCCGCATGACCTCTTGGAGATCGAACGCATGAGACGAGCCGCCGACTTCGCGCCCACCCTGGTCCTTTTCGGCGCGCTCGCCGCGCTCGGAGCGCCCTTTGCGCGCGCCGCCGATCCGACCTCCGCCTATCAGGATCTCCGCTGGCGCCTGCTCGGTCCCTTGCGCGCCGGCTGGTCGGTGATCGCGGCGGGAGTGCCGAGCGAGATCGACACGTTCTACTTCGGCGCCGCCGACGGCGGGGTCTGGAAGACTGACGACTCCGGCGTCACCTGGCGCCCGCTGTCGGATCGCGCGCCGTTCTCGTCGGTCGGCGCGCTCGCGATCGTCCCCGGGCCTGGTGGCAAGCGGACGATCTGGGTGGGCAGCGGTCAGACCCAGACCCGCTACGACGTGATGGACGGCAACGGCCTCTGGAAGAGCGAAGACGAAGGGACGACCTGGGTCTCGATGGGGCTCGCCGACAGCCGCCACATCGGCCGGATCTGGATCGACCCGCGCGATTCGAACGTGCTGCTGGCGGCCGCCCTCGGCCATCTGTTCGGGCCGAACCCGGAGCGCGGCATCTATCGCAGCGAAGACGGCGGCAAGAGCTGGACCCGCGTGGCGTTCGTCGACGAAAACACCGGCGCAGTCGAGATCGCCGCCGATCCGAAGACGCCGGACGTCCTTTACGCCGCGTTCTGGCAGAACCGGCTCTATCCCTGGCAGGGGTACCACGTGCCGCAGGTCGGACCGGGCAGCGGCATCTGGCGCTCGACCGACGGCGGCAAGAGCTGGCGCCCCGCGCCGCGCACCGGTCTGCCCGCCGTTCCGCTCGGCAAGATTGGCCTCGCCGTGGCGCCGACCACGAACGGCCAAAGAGTCTACGCCGCGGTCGACGCGCAGACCGGCGCGGGTCTTTACCGCTCCGACGACGGCGGCGCCACCTGGGAGCTCGAAATGGCGAGCCGCTCGATCGCCAGCAGCTACTTCGGGCGCGTCTTCGCCGACCCGCACGACCCGAACGTGGTCTATTTCCCCGGCCAATCGTTCCGTAAATCGACCGACGGCGGGAAGACCTTTTCCTACATCAAGGGCTCGCCCGGCGGCGACGACTACCACTATCTATGGATCAACCCGGAGCACACCGAGCGGATGATCCTGGCGAGCGATCAAGGGACCACCGTGTCGGTGAACGGCGGCAGAACCTGGAGCCCCTGGTACAACCAGCCGACGGGGCAGTTCTATCGGCTCGGGATCGACAACCAGTTCCCCTATCGCGTCTACAGCGGCCAGCAGGACAGCGGCACGGTCTCGGTCTCCTCGCGCAGCAACTACGGCCAGCTCACCTATCGCGATTGGCACTCGGTCGGCGGCGACGAGCGGGACGGCGACCTGCCCGACCCGGTCGATCCGAACGTCGTCTACGGCAGCGGCCTGGGCGGCAAGATCAGCCGCTGGGACGCGCGCACCGGCCGAGTCGCGAACGTCTCGCCCTGGCCGGTCTCCTCCTACGGCCAACGGCCGCCGACGGTGCCGAACCGGACCACCTGGATCACCCCGATCGCGATCGATCCGCGCCCGCCCCACGCGCTCTATCAGGGAACCCAGGTGCTCTCCCGCTCGCTCGACAAGGGGCAGACCTGGGAAGAGATCAGCCCCGACCTCACCGGCGCCGTGGCGAACGCGCCGGGATGTACGCCCGAGCCGGGCAAGTTCGATCCGCCGCTCGAACGCACCACCGCCTGCGGCTACGGCACGATCTTTTCGATCGCCCCTTCGCGCGTCGCCTCCGGCTTGATCTGGGTCGGCACCGACAACAGTCGCATTCACGTGACGAAAGACGGCGGAGCGCACTGGACCGACGTAACGCCGAAGGATCTGCCCGCGTGGAGCCAGGTGGCGCAGATCGACGCCGGCTCCGAGCCCGGCTCGGCCTATGTCGCGATCGACCGCCATCGGATGGACGACCGCTCGCCGCGGATCTACGTCACGCACGATTTCGGCGCCAACTGGCGGCGCGCCGACTCGGGCCTTCCCGCCGAGGGGTGGGTGAACGTGGTGCGCGCCGACCCGGAGCGCGCCGGCCTGCTCTACGCCGGCACGCGGGAAGGCGTCTTCGTCTCGTTCGACGACGGCACCCGTTGGGCGCCGCTGCAGCTGAACCTGCCGCGCACCGGGGTGAACGACCTGCTGGTCAAAGGGCGCGACCTGGTGATCGCCACCCAGGGGCGCGCGCTCTGGGTGCTCGACGACGTCGCACCCTTGCGCGCCGGATTTTCCGACGAGCGCGCGGTGGCTCTCGCCCCGCCGGGGCCGGCGACCCGGATCACGCCGAACGAAAACCGCGACACCCCCCTGCCGCCCGAGTTTCCGACCACGCCGAACCCCCTCGCCGGCGTGCCGATCGACTACTTCCTGCCGACCGCCGCGCGCGGCCCGGTGGCGATCGAAATCCTCGACGCGAAAGGCGACATCGTGCGCAAATTTTCGAGCGCGGAGCCGTCCGTCCGCCCCGACGCGCGTCAATACTTCGCCGACCGCTGGCTGCTGCCGCCCGCGGTGCCGACGGGGAATCCGGGGCACAACCGCTTCTGGTGGGATCTACGCGGCCCGCAGCCCAAGGCCACCGATTACGACTTCACGATCGCCGCGGTCCCCGACCGCGACACCGCGACGCTGCCGCAAGGGATGCTCGTCCTACCGGGAACCTACCGCGTCCGCTTGACCGTCGACGGCGTGACGGCCGAGCGTCCGCTGGTGATCGAAAAAGACCCGCGCAGTCCCGCGACGCTCGAAGACCTCGCGGCCGGCAACGCCTTCTCGGCCGAGGTCGTCCGCGCCCTTGGGCAAACCGTCGACGCGCTCCAAGAGATCGAGGCGTTCGACAAGAGCCTCGCCCCCCTTGCCACCGGAGAGCGCAAGGCGGCCAAGCGCCTGGCGGAGCGCGCGAAAGCGACCCGAGAAGACCTCGCGAAACTCAACAGCGGCGGCGGCGACACCGACCTTTCGGAAGTGGGCGCCGTCCTCTCCGGCCTTCAATCGGATCTCGAAGGAGCCGATTCCGCTCCCACCGCCCCCCAGCGAAAGGTCTTCGAGGAAATGCGTACCCAGCTCGATCGCGCGCTCAAGCGCTGGACCGAATTGCACGGCTCGGTGGGAAGAGAGTTCGAAAAGGAGATGGCGGGCCAGTCAAGAGTTCGATAGCCGAGGGGAGGGGCGGACTGATCGAACAGGGGGTGGCGATCGCGGGGCGTTGAGAGGGAACGCTCCGCTATCGCAACCCATTTATGCGCTCAGTTCAATTTGACTTCCCCATTCGCGCAGCAGGTAAAGTATTTGGCGTGAGCAAACTCTTCATCTCCCACAGCTCGAAGGACGACGCATTCGTGCGCGAGCTGCGGCAGATGCTTGCCGACCACGGGCACGAGGGATGGATCGACTCGCGCGAGCTGCGCGGCGGCGATCCGCTCTGGCTGGAAATCCAAAGCGCTATCGAGAACGCCTCGGCCTACGCGGTCGTGGTCAGCACGGATGGGTTGCAATCGAAGTGGGTCGGCAGGGAGCTGCGCCACGCGCTCAAACTTCGGGACGAGCGCGGCAAGGACAGTTTCCCGATCTTCCCGCTCTCGCTGAATGGCACCCAGCTCGGAGTGCTGGAGGAAATATTTGGCGAGGAGCCGCTCTACATCCCCGTGAGCAGCGAGGCGGGCGGCGTCGAGGCGGCGATGAATGCCGTTCTTGTCGCTATGGGCGAACGCGAGCCGACCGAAGTGCCAGCCATGCCGCAGCCGAAAGCCCAGCCTCTGGAAGAGCTCGTCCTCGAGCTGAGCGACCTGAAGTTCCATGAACAGGACGGCGTCCGTCGCGCCTCCGCCCGTGCCCGGCTCGTCTATGAGCCGGCGACGCCCGGCAAGGAGGACGTCCACAGCGCGAAGGCCTGGCGCCTCATCGCCCCCATCGGCCCCATCGAAGCCGGCGATCTCCGTTGGTATCTCGAGCAGTACGCCGTATGGCCCAGCCACTACTTCCGTGAACGTGCGCGGAAGGTGGAGGAAAATCTCGCCAAATGGGGACAGCTCCTTTACGACGCTGCGATACCCGTTGCCCATACAGCCAAAGTCATTAGCGATTGGGGAAAGACTAGCGACCATGTAGGACGCCGTTTTTCCGTCCATCTGGATACCGTGTTCGAAGCCGGCGCACTCGAGGCAGAGGTAAAGACTGCGAAGGAAGCCGCCACGCTCCTACTCGGTTTGCCGTGGGAACTTCTGCACGACGGCACGAGCTACGTCTTCCAAGGCGCCAAGCCTGTCCGCGTCCGCCGCCGCCTGACCACTACTGAAGGACGAGACGTTCCCGTCGTCGCCACGCCCATCCGCATCCTTCTTGTCACTGCGCGGCCGGAGGACGAGGTCTGCGGTTACATCGACCACCGCGCGAGTGCGCTACCACTGGTCGAGGCCACGGAGTCGCTGCCCGGCCTGGTGAAGATTCAGGTCCTCAGCCCGCCCACACTTCCCGCCTTGCGCGACGAGCTCGACCGCGCCCGCGGAGAGCAAAAGCCCTATCACGTCGTCCACTTCGACGGTCACGGTGTGTATGACAAGAGCGTCGGCCTCGGCGG
>Ga0268264_10002070_pt1 | contig 17906 bp, 27 predicted proteins | sample KBSSwiS32_FD_190357 | JGI IMG/M metagenome (GOLD analysis project Ga0268264, IMG submission 190357) | Switchgrass rhizosphere microbial communities from Kellogg Biological Station, Michigan, USA - KBS Switchgrass S3-2 (SPAdes) (version 2) | ecosystem: Host-associated > Plants > Roots >...
GCGCAGGTAGAGCGCGTCGTGGCTGTTGTCGGGGCTGACGAGGTGGACGACCATCGTCAGGTTCGGGCTCGACTTCTCGGTCGTCACGCCGATCTGGCGCACGATGTCGGGAACGCGCGGCAGCGCGCGGTTGATGCGGTTCTGCACCGCGGTCTCGGCGACTTCGGGGTTGGTGCCGATCTTGAACGTGACGGTGAGCGTCAGGCTGCCGTCGGCGCTCGCCTGCGAATCGAAGTACAGCAGGTTCTCGACGCCGTTGATCTGCTCCTCCAGCGGCGTCGCCACAGTCTCCGAGATGACGCGCGGATTGGCGCCCGGGAACTGGGCGCGAACGACGATCTGCGGCGGCGCGACCTCGGGGTACTCGGAGACCGGCAGGCGAAAGATCGCCAGCACGCCGACCAGGAAGATGAAGATCGAGATCACGCCCGCGAAGCGCGGGCGGTCGATGAAGAAGCGCGAGATGTCCATCGTCCGCCCCGCTCAGCCCTTCGCCGGCGCGCCCGGCGGGCCGGCCGGCGCCGGGAAGATCGGCATCCCCTTGTCGTCGACCTTGAGCACCTGCGGCGCGACCGGAACGCCGGGAATGATCCGTTGCAGGCCGTCGACGACGACGTTTTCGCCCGGCTTCAGGTTGCCGCGCACGACCCTCATGCCCTCGTGCAACGAGCCGAGCTTGACCTCGCGGAACTGCGCCTGGCCGTCGGCGCCGACGACGTAGACGAACTTCTTGGTCTGGTCGGTGCCGATCGCGCGGTCGGCAACGAGCACGGCCTGATAGGGCGTCGGGTCTTCCATGCGCAGCCGGGCCGCCAGGCCGGGGGTGAACTGACCCTTGGAATTGTCGAAGCTGGCGCGCAGGCGGATCGCCCCGGTCTGCGCGTTGAGGCGGTTGTCGACGAAGTCGAGCCGGCCCTCGTGCGGGAAGCCCTGCTCGTTGGCGAGGGCCATGCGCACGGTCGCCGCCTTGCCGCCCGAGGGCGTCGCCTTGAAGCGAAGGTAGGTCTGCTCGCTGCCGTCGAAGTAGGCGTAGACCTGGCTCACGCCGGCGATCGTCGTCAGCACCGATTGCTCGTTGACGAGATTGCCGACCGTGATGTTGGCGCGCGACGTGCGCCCGGAGATCGGCGCGCGCACCGCCGTGTACTCGAGATTGAGGCGGGCGACGCGCAGCGCGGCCTCGGCGCCGATCACGTCGGCCTGCGACGTGCGCGATCCGGATGTCCACTGGTCGACCTCCTGGCGCGACACGGCCTGCGAGTCGAGCAGCTTCTGGGCGCGCACCAGTTCGCTCTGCGCGAGCTCCAGCTTCGCCTTGTTCGACGCCAGCGTCGACTGCGCGCGCGCGACCTCGGCCTCGAACGGCCGCGGATCGATCGTGAACATCAGGTCGCCCTTCTTGACGAAGGCGCCGTCGACGAAATGGACCTTGTCGATGGTGCCGGCGACGCGCGGCCGCAACTCGACGTACTCGGTCGCTTCGAGTCGGCCGCTGAATTCCTCGCTCTCGGTGACGGCGCGCTGCACCGCGGGCGCGACGCTGACCGGCGACGCACGCGGCGGCCCGCCCTGCGCGTCGGCGCTGTCGCCGCAGGCGCTCAGCAGGGGCACGGCGACGATGATCGCGGCCGACGCGAAGGCGACCGCTCTCGTCGCTGATGCGATCGACAGCGCGCCCTCGGCGTGCAAAGGCAAGCGAAGGTTCTTCGACATCGATGACTCCCGGAAATCACGCGCTGCGTCGGCGCGCCTTCTTCTCGAGACAAATACTATCGACGCTCGGCGTATCGCGCTTCGATCCGGACGCATGAAGGACGCCGGCATCGGCCGTTCGGCTAGGACGGCCCGCATGACGGAATCCGCGATCCTGCGGGCAAAAGAAAAGGCCCTCGCGCAGAGGGCCTTTTTCGATTCGGTGGTTGCGAGGGCAGGATTTGAACCTGCGACCTTTGGGTTATGAGCCCAACGAGCTACCAGACTGCTCCACCTCGCGACTGGAAGGCGTAGTTTAACACGCCGAGGGGGTCGCGAAGGTTCAGAGCCCTGCCTTGCCCAGGGTCTCGACGAAGCCGCGGCTGTTCTGATAGCCGATCAGGCGGGCGGCGCGAATCTCCTTGCCGCCGGCGTCGAAGAAGATCGTCCCCGGCGGGCCGAACAGGCTGAACCGCTTCAGCAGCGCGCGGTCATCGGCGTTGTTCGCCGTGACGTCGGCCTTCAGCAGCAGCGCGCCGGCGAGCTTCTTCTGCACCGCGGGCTCGGTGAACGTGAAGCGCTCCATCTCCTTGCACGAGACGCACCAGTCGGCGTAGAAATCGAGCATCACCGGGCGGCCAGCAGTGCGCAGGGCGGCGTCGAGCTCATCGACGCTCCTGACGCGCTGGAAGCGCGGCATGCCGGGCGACGCGTCGATGTCGCTGCGTGCCGAGAATCGGGCGAGCGGCTGGAGCGGATCGGTCGCGCCCGAGGCCGCGCCGACGACCTGGAGCACGCCCACCAGGCCGAGCAGCGCAGCGATGGCCTGCCGCCACGCCAGACGCGGCGGCGCGACTGCCGACGCAGGCGCCGGCCCGATCGCGCGAGCGCGCATCACCAGCAAACCGGCCGCGCCGAGGGCAAGCAGGCCCCAGAGCGCGAGCGCGAGAGCGCCCGGCATGATCGGCTGCACCGTCCAGAGCGCCACGCCGAGCAGGAGCACGCCGAACGCGGCCTTGACCTCGACCATCCAGGCGCCGGCACGCGGCAGCAGCGCGCCCGCCGACGCGCCGACGAGCAGCAGCGGCACGCTCATGCCGGCGGCGAGCGAGAACAGCGCGGTGCCGCCGAGCCAGACGTCGCGGGTCTGGCTGAGGTAGAGCAAGGCGCCGGCGAGCGGCGCGGCGACGCAGGGGCTGACGATGAGGGCCGAGACACCGCCCATCGCGAACACGCCCGCGGCCTTGCCGCCCGGAAGCTTTCGCGCCGCGTCGTTGATGCGCGAGCTGATCGACGACGGCATCTGCAGCTCGTAGACGCCGAACATCGAGAGCGACAGCGCGACCAGGCCGAGCGCGAATGCGCCGAGCACCCACGGGTTCTGCAGCGCGGCGGCGAGGCCTTCGCCGGCCAGGCCGGCGATGACGCCGAAGGCGGTGTAGACGACTGCCATGCCGAACGAATACGACGCGGCGAGCGCGAAGCCGCGGCGGCGCGACTGGCCGGCCGACGCGCTTCTCGAGCCCGCACCCGCACCGGCGCCGGCGAGCGTCGGCCCGCCGCCGCTGCCGGCCTGGCCGACGATGATCGACGAGACGATCGGCAGCATCGGCAGCACGCAAGGCGTCAGCGATAGCAGCAGCCCGGCGATGAAGAACGCGCCGACGATCGGCCAGAACGAGCCGCCGCGCAGCACGGCGTCGATGCCGGTGGTCTCTGCGGTGGTCGGCGGCGCCGTGCTCGCGCTCGTCGCCAGCGTCGTTCCGCCCGACGCCGATCCGGGCGGATCGACGCGCGCCATTCCCGACCCGCCGAAGCCGGTCAGCCCGATCGTCGCCGCGCTCTGCATCGGCGGATAGCACAGTCCCGCGTCGGCGCAGCCCTGGCTGGTGACGACGAGGCGGAACTCGGCGCCGGCCTGGTCGACCGGGACCACGATCGTGACGGCGTTGCGATAGGTCTCGACGTTCTTCTGGAAGGTCTCGTCGAACTTCACCTTGCCCGCGGGAATCGCCGGGGCGCCGAGCGTGGCGCCGGCGGCGGCGAACTTGAACTGCTCGCGGTAGAGGTAGTAGCCCGGGGCGATCGCGAAGGTCACCTCGACCGACTTGGCGTCGTGCGGCCTGGCCGAGAACTGGAACGCCTTGTCGGGCTCGAGGAACTCGTCCTCCGCAGCGCGCGCCGGCTGCAGTGCGATCAGCGCGAGCAGCGCGATCGCAAGCAAGAAGAAGCGCAGCGCCATCGCGGCCGGCGAGGACCGGGCGAAGGGGGCCAGGGCGGGGTTTCGTGCCTTCATGCGGGTCGGTCGGCGCCGGGCGGGAGCGGCTTACGGGGCGCCGCTATCCGAAGAACCGGCGCCGGGTGAGCACCAGCGCCAGATAGTAGCCGCTGCACGCATACCCCGTCAGGATCAGGAGCGGCCCGAGCGGATCGGCGGGAATGTTGCCCAGGACGAGCGGCCGAACCAGATCGACGGCGGCCTTGAGCGGCAGCACCTGGGCGATTCCCTGCAGCCAGGGCGGCATCTGGGCGATCGGGAAGTACACCCCCGACAGGAACGTCATCGGCGTGATGACGAGGGTGAAGTAGTAGGTGAAAAAATCGTAACCCTTGGCGAGCGCGTTGAAGACCAACGCCAGCGAGGCGAAGGTGATCCCGGCCAGGCCGAGCACCGGCAACGCCAGCAGCATGCTCGGCGCGCGGCTGATGCCGAGCAGGAAGATGACGACCAGGATCGCCGCGCACGAGAACAGCGCCTTGATCGCCGCCCACAGCATCTCGGCGAAGACGATGTCGTCGAGCGCGATCGGCGCATTCAGGATCGAGTCCCAGGTCTTCTGCACCGCCATCCGCGAGTACGCCGAGTAGAGCGCCTCGAAGGTCGCGGCGAGCGCGGCGCTGGCGGCGACGCTGCCGGAGGCGAGGTACTCGATGTAGGGCAGGCCGTCGATCTGGCCGACCAGCGCGCCGACGCCGTAGCCGAACGCGACCAGCGTGATCAGCGGCTCGGCGATGTTGCCGAGGATGCTCGCACCGGCGAGCTTCTTCCAGACGAGGAGGTTCCTCATCACGACCGGCCAGAAGCGGGCGGTGAGATGCGGCGGCGCGTAGAACGAGATCAGCATGGCGCTAGGCGTCGTCCCGGATCTGGCGACCGGTCATCTTGAGGAACAGGTCCTCGAGGTTGGCCGGTCGATGCAGGTAGCGGACGTCGTGGTTTGCGGCGAGCGCGTCGAGCAGGCGCTTGGGCTCGCGCAGGTAGAAGAAGACCGTCTCGCCGCTCGTCTCGACGCGCTCCGCGAGCGAAGCATGCGATGCGGCGGTGTCGGCCGCGCCGTCGCCGTACACCTCGACGACGTCGCTCTCGAGATGCTCGGCGATGAGCTTCCTCGGCGTGCCTTCGGCGATCTTCCTGCCGTGATCGAGGACGATGAGCCGGTCGCACAGGCGCTCGGCCTCGTCCATGAAGTGCGTCGTCAGCAGGATCGACTTGCCCTGCTGGAGCAGGTTCTGCAGGCGCTCCCACATCAGATGGCGCGCTTGCGGGTCGAGGCCGGTGGTCGGCTCGTCGAGGAGCAGCAGGTCCGGGTCGTTGATGAGCGCGCGGCCGAGCGAGAGGCGCCGCTTCATTCCGCCCGAGAGCTCGCCGGGCTTGGCGCCGGCCTTCGACTGCAGGGCCGCGAAGTCGAGCAGCCTGGGAACGCGCTCGTCGATCGTCGCGCGCGCCAGGCCGAAGTAGGCGCCGTAGACGCGCAGGTTCTCCGCGCAGGTGAAGTCGGGGTCGAGGCTGTCGAACTGGGTGACGACACCGATCCGCTCCTTGGCCTTCCTCACCTCGGCCGGCAGTGCGAGCCCGAAGGCCTCGACCGTGCCGCCGTCGGCGCCGGTGAGGCCGAGGCAGACACGGATCGTCGTCGTCTTGCCGGCGCCGTTCGGGCCGATCACGCCGAGGCACTCGCCCGGCATGATCTCGAGCGAGAGGTCGTCGACGACGGTGGCGTCGCCGAACTTCTTCGTCAGGTGCGAGATGCGAAGGAGCGGCTCGGCCATGCCGTGCACCCCTGGCGCGCGGAGATCAGGACGCGGTGACGGCCTCGGTCTCGGCCTCGACCGGCTGCGGCCGGTCGACAAGCTCGACGAACGCCATCGGCGCGTTGTCGCCGACGCGAAAGCCCATCTTCAGGATCCGCGTGTAGCCGCCCGGACGTGCCTTGTAGCGCGGGCCGATCTCGGCGAACAGCTTGGTGACGATCGCGCGGTCGCGCAGGCGGTCGAAGGCGAGGCGCCGGTTGGCGAGCGTCGGCTCCTTGCCCAGCGTGATGAGCGGCTCGACGACGCGGCGCAGCTCCTTGGCCTTCGGCAGCGTCGTCTTGATCGCCTCGTGCTGGAGCAGCGAGACGCACATGTTGCGCAGCATCGCCAGGCGATGCTCGCTGGTGCGGTTGAGTTTGCGGAGTCCGTGTCCGTGACGCATGGTGCTTTCCTTTCCTGTTGTAGACCGCCAGCCGTGTCAGGTACTGGCGGGTGCACCGACCGGCCCAGGGGCCGATCACCTTTGACGGCCTTCAGGCCGTCTTTCCTGTTTCGCGAAGCGTTACCGCTTGTCGAGACCCTGCGGGGGCCAGTTCTCCAGGCGCGCGCCGAGCGTGAGCCCGCGCGACGCCAGCACTTCCTTGATCTCGTTCAACGACTTGCGGCCGAGGTTCGGCGTCTTCAGCAGCTCGGTCTCGGTGCGCTGGATCAGGTCGCCGATGTAGTAGATGTTCTCGGCCTTCAGGCAATTCGCCGAGCGCACCGTGAGCTCGAGCTCGTCGACCGGGCGCAGCAGGATCGGGTCGAACTGCGTCGTCGTCTTGGGCATCGGCTCGAACATGTCGCCGATCTGGCCCTCGAGCTGCGCGAACACCGCGAGCTGCTCGACCAGGATCTTGGCCGACGAACGGATCGCCTCTTCCGGCGTGATCGCGCCGTTGGTGGCGATCTCCATCACCAGCTTGTCGAGGTCGGTGCGCTGCTCGACGCGGGCGCTCTCGACCGTGTAGCTGACGCGCGAGACCGGCGAGAACGACGCGTCGAGGACGATCCGGCCGATCGACTTGGTCGGCTCGTCGCCGTAGCGGCGCAGGTTGCCCGGGACGTAGCTGCGGCCCTTCTCGACCTTGATCTGCATGTCGAGCTTGCCGCCCGACGACAGGTTGGCGATGATGTGCTCGGGGTTGATGATCTCGACATCGTGCGGCGTCTGGATGTCGCCGGCCGTGACCGGGCCCTCGCCTTCCTTCCTCAGGACGATCGTGACCTCGTCGCGGTTGTGCAGACGAAACACCACGCCCTTCAGGTTCAGCATGATGTGGACGACGTCTTCCTGAACGCCGTCGATGGCCGAGTACTCGTGCAGCACGCCGGCGATCGTCACTTCGGTCGGCGCGTAGCCGACCATCGACGACAGCAGGACGCGGCGCAGCGCATTGCCGAGCGTGTGGCCGTAGCCGCGCTCGAACGGCTCGAGGGTGACTTTCGCCTTGTTGCCGCCGAGCGGCTCGACGTTGATGGCTTTGGGTTTCAGCAGATTCGTTTGCATGGAAGTCCTGTTCCTCTCAATACCCTCGGCTCGTTACACCGATAAGGCTGATGGACTGCGCCGGGCTTGATGAAAATAGCTCCGCTGCCGGCAGACGGAACCAAAAGAAAACCGAGAAGGGGTGACGGCAACGCCGGCACCCCGCTGTCCTGTTGGGCCTCGCGTTATCGCGAGTACAGCTCCACGATGAGCGCTTCCTTGATGTCGCCGCCGAACTGGTCGCGGTCGGGCGCCTTCTTGAACACGCCTTCGAGCTTGGCCGAATCGACCTGCACCCAGTCGGCCATGCCCTGGCCTTCGGCGAGCTTGACGGCGTCGGTGACGCGCAGTTGTTTCTTCGCCTTCTCGCGCACGGCGACGGTGTCGCCGGCCTTGACCGAGTACGAGGCGATGTTGACGACCTCGCCGTTGACGGTGATGGCGCGGTGCGAGACGAGCTGGCGCGCTTCGGCGCGGGTCGAGCCGAAGCCCATCCGATAGCAGACGTTGTCGAGGCGCGACTCCAGAAGGCCGAGCAGGTTCGCGCCGGTGTTGCCCTTCCTGCGCTCGGCTTCGGCGAAGTAGCGGCGGAACTGGCGCTCGAGGACGCCGTACATGCGCTTGACCTTCTGCTTCTCGCGCAGCTGGATGCCGTAGTCGGACGTCCGGGTGCCGGAAGTGCGGCCGTGCTGGCCGGGCTTCGAGTCGAACTTCGCCTTGTCGCCGATCGGACGGCGCGCGCTCTTCAGGAAGAGGTCGGTCGCTTCGCGACGGGAAAGCTTGGCCTTGGGGCCGAGGTAACGTGCCACGTGGTTTCCTTCTAGATCATCTGACGCGGCAAGATCCCAGCAGGATCTCCGCGCGAGTCTGGCGAGTGTTGTTGTCGGCGCTCAGACGGTGGGCTTGTCGAAGCCCGAAGGCTTCGTCGAACGAAAGACTTGCTCCTCAGATGCGACGGCGCTTCTGCGGCCGGCAGCCGTTGTGCGGCACCGGCGTGACGTCGGAGATCGAGTTGATTCGGATGCCGAGCGAGGCCAGCGCCCGCACCGACGACTCGCGCCCGGGGCCGGGGCCCTTGATGCGGACGTCGAGGGTCTTGATGCCCTGGTCCTGGGCGGCGCGGCCGGCCGTCTCGGCGGCGACCTGCGCCGCGAACGGCGTCGACTTGCGCGAGCCCTTGAAGCCCTGGCCGCCGCTCGACGCCCACGCCAGGGCGCTGCCCTGGCGGTCGGTGATCGTGATGATCGTGTTGTTGAACGACGCGTGCACGTGCGCGACGCCGTCGGCGACGTTCTTGCGGACTTTCTTGCGCACGCGCTGCGCGGCGGTGCTGACGGGAGGCTTGGCCATGTCGTTTCCTTATTTCTTCACCAGGGCGCCGCTCTTGCGGGGGCCCTTTCTCGTGCGCGCGTTGGTCTTGGTGCGCTGGCCGCGAACCGGCAGGCCGCGGCGATGGCGGAAGCCCCGGTAGCAGCCGAGGTCCATCAGCCGCTTGATGTTGATCGACATCTCGCGGCGCAGGTCACCCTCGATCGGGAGGCGCCCGATCTCGTCGCGGATGCGCTCGAGGTCGGTGTCGGTCAGGTCCTTGACCTTGCGATCGAACGGAACGCCGGCGGCGGTGCAGATCTTCTGCGCCGTCGAGCGGCCGATCCCGTAGATCGACGTCAGGCCGATCTCGGCGTGCTTGTGGGGCGGGATGTTGATGCCGGCAATACGTGCCATGGTTCTTCCTGATTAGCCTTGACGCTGCTTGTGGCGCGGATCGGTGCAGATCACGCGCACGACGCCCTTGCGCCGGATGACCTTGCAATTGCGGCACATCTTCTTGACCGATGCTGCGACTTTCATTTCAAGCTCCTCTTGTCTCTCTTCACTTGGCGCGGAACACGATGCGTGCCCGCGTCAGGTCGTAGGGCGTCAGCTCGACGGTGACCTTGTCGCCGGGCAGGATGCGGATGTAGTGCATGCGCATCTTTCCCGAGATGTGGCCGAGCACGACATGGCCGTTTTCCAGCTTCACACGGAACGTGGCGTTGGGGAGATTCTCGAGAATCTCGCCCTGCATCTGGATGACATCGTCTTTCGCCATGCGTTCCGCGTCGGGGGTCCTTCGTTCGGTCTTCGTTGAGTGATGGATCGGCGGCGAGCGTCAGCTCGCCTTGAAATTGGCCTTCTTGAGCAGCGATTCGTACTGCTGGCTCATGACGTAGCTCTGCACCTGCGCCCAGAAGTCCATCGTCACGACGACGATGATCAGGAGCGACGTGCCGCCGAAGTAGAACGGCACGTTGTACTTGAGGACCAGGAACTCGGGCAGCAGGCACACCGCGGTGATGTAGATCGCGCCAGCGAGCGTCAGCCGCGACAGGATTCGGTCGATGTGGCGCGCCGTCTGGTCGCCCGGGCGGATGCCAGGGATGAAGGCGCCGCTCTTTTTCAGGTTGTCGGCCGTCTCGCGGCTGTTGAAGACGAGCGCGGTGTAGAAGAAGCAGAAGAAGACGATCGCCGCCGCATAGAGCATCACGTAGATCGGCTGTCCAGGAGCGAGCAGCGAGGCCAGGTCCTTCAGCCAGCGCAGGCCGTCGCCGGTCGCGAACCAGCTCACCGCGGTCGTCGGCAGCAGGATGATCGACGACGCGAAGATCGGCGGGATCACGCCCGACATGTTCAGCTTGAGCGGCAGGTGCGAAGACTGGCCGCCGTAGACCTTGTTGCCGACCTGGCGCTTGGCGTAGTTGACCAGGATCTTGCGCTGGCCGCGCTCGACGAAGACCACCGCGAAAGTGACCGCGAAGACGAGCAGCGTGATGAAGATCGCCGCGACGATCGACATCGAGCCCTGGTTGACCAGGCTCCCGAACTGGCCGAGCGCGTTCGGCAGGCCCGCGGCGATGCCGGCGAAGATCAGGATCGAGATGCCGTTGCCGAGGCCGCGCTCGGTGATCTGCTCGCCGAGCCACATCAGGAACATCGTTCCGGCGACGAGGCTCACGACGGCGGTCAGGCGAAAGCCGAAGCCCGGGGCGATGACCAGGCCGGGCGAGCCTTCGAGCGCCAGGGCGATGCCGAGCGACTGGAAGAGCGCGAGGCCGAGCGTGCCGTAGCGCGTGTACTGGGTGATCTTCCTGCGCCCCGACTCGCCTTCCTTCTTCAGCGTCTCCAGCGAGGGGACCACGTAGGTCATCAGCTGCATGATGATCGACGCCGAGATGTACGGCATGATCCCCAGCGCGAACACGGTGAAGCGCGAGAGCGCGCCGCCCGAGAACATGTTGAACAGGCTCAGGATGCCGCCCTGCTGGCCCTGGAACAGCTGCTGCAGTGCGTTCGGATCGATCCCCGGGACGGGGATGTGCGCACCCACCCGGTAGACGACGAGCGCGCCGACCAGGAAGAACAGGCGCCGGCGCAGGTCGCCGAACTTCCCGCTCTTCGCCAGCTGATTCGCGTTCGTTGCCACTGTCGTTTCCGTCTTCTCTCGCGTCAGGCGACCGAGCCGCCCGCCGCTTCGATCGCCGCCTTGGCGCCCGCCGTGGCGAGGATGCCGCCGGTGAGGGCGACCTTGATCGTCAGCTCGCCGCTCTTGATGACCTTGACGTTCTTGGTCATCTCGCCGATCAGCTTGGCCTGCTTCAAGGTCAGCATGTCGACCTCGGCCGCACCCAGGCGCTCGAGTTCGCCGAGCGTGATCTCGGCGTTGTACTTGGCCGATTGCGACTTGAAGCCGCGCTTGGGCAGGCGACGCTGCAGCGGCATCTGGCCGCCTTCGAAGCCGACCTTGTGGTAGCCGCCCGAGCGAGACTTCTGGCCCTTGTGGCCGCGGCCCGAGGTCTTGCCCAGGCCCGAGCCGATGCCGCGGCCGACGCGGCGGCGCGGCTTCTTGGCGCCCTCGGCCGGCTTGATGCTGTTCAGTTCCATGTGCTTCTTTCCTACTCGGGCGCTCAGAGCACCTTCACCAGGTACGACACCTTCTCGATCATTCCGCGCACGGCCGGCGTGTCCTCGAGCGTCGATTCGCTGTTGGTCTTGCGCAGGCCGAGGCCGCGCACGGTCGCGCGATGCGACTCGCGCGTTCCGGCGACGCTCTTGACGAGCTTGATCTTGACGGTCTTCTTGTCGGCAGGCTTGTCGGTCATGTTCGTTCTCCGCGTCAGCCGACGATCTCTTCGACCGTCAGGCCGCGCTTGGCCGCGATCTCGGCCGGCGTGCTGCAGCGCTTCAGGCCGTCGAGCGTCGCGCGGACGATGTTGTAGGGATTCGACGAGCCGAGGCTCTTGCAGACGATGTCGGTCACGCCCATCACCTCGAAGACGGCGCGCATCGGGCCGCCGGCGATGATGCCGTCGCCGGGCTTGGCGGGCGCCATCAGGACGCGCGACGCGCCGTGCTCACCCACCACCTTGTGGTGGATCGTGCCGTTCTTCAGCTGCACCTTGATCATGTTGCGGCGTGCCGATTCCATCGCCTTGGTCACCGAGACCGGCACTTCCTTGGCCTTGCCCTTGCCCATGCCGACCCGGCCGTCGCCGTCGCCGACGACGGTGAGCGCGGCGAAGCTGAGCGTGCGGCCGCCCTTGACGACCTTGGTCACGCGGTTCACCGCGATCATCTTTTCCTTCAGACCGTCGTCGTTGCCTTCGGTCTGCGCGCGGGGGTGAAACTTTGCCATCTGCTATTCCTTGTGGGCCGCGATCAGAACTGGAGCCCGGCTTCGCGCGCCGCCTCGGCCAGCGCCTTGACGCGGCCGTGGTACGCGAAACCGGCGCGGTCGAACGCGACTCTTTCGATGCCGGCGGCCTTGGCCTTCTCGGCGATGCGCTTGCCGATCACCGCTGCGGCGGCGACGTTGGCGCCCTTGCCGGCGACCTTCGAGTCGCCGGCGAGGTCCTTGCGGACGTCGGCTTCGGCGGTCGAGGCGCTGGCCAGGACGCGCGTGCCGTCGTCGGAAATGACGGCGGCGTAGATGTGCAAGTTGGTCCGGTGCACGGTCAGGCGCGCGACGCGCTGCAGCGCGATGCGGGTGCGCGTCTGCTTCGAGCGGCGGACGCGTTGGTCCTTCTTGGTGAGCATCTCGGTTCCCCTTACTTCTTCTTCGTTTCCTTGATCGTCACCTTCTCGTCGCTGTAGCGGATGCCCTTGCCCTTGTAGGGCTCGGGCGGGCGCAGCGCGCGGACTTCGGCGGCGACCTGGCCGACCGCCTGGCGATCGAAGCCGGAGATCACGATCTCGGTCTGGCTCGGGCAGACGACCTTCACGCCGGCCGGCATGTCCTTGGACACCGGATGCGAGAAGCCGATCTGCAGGTTGAGCTTGGAGCCCTGGGCGGTGGCGCGGTAGCCGACGCCGACCAGGTTGAGCTTCTTCTCGAACCCCTTGGTGACGCCGCCGACCATGTTGTTGACGAGCGCACGCATCGTCCCCGACATCGCATCGGCCTCGGGCGAATCGTTCGCCGGGGTGAACATCAGCTTGCCGTCCTCGTTCTTGACGGCGACGAGTGGGCTGACCGGCCGCGACAGCGTGCCGAGCGAGCCCTTGACGCTGATCTTGTCCTCTCCCGCCGTCACGTCCACTCCCTTGGGAATGGCGATCGGCATCTTTCCTACGCGTGACATGTGAGCCTCTTCTATCTCTCGTCGGTCAGGAGACGTAGACCAGCACTTCGCCGCCGATGCCGGCCTGGCGGGCCTTGCGATCGGTCATCACGCCCTTGGGCGTGGTGACGATGGCGACGCCGAGGCCGTTCATCACGTTCGGGATGTCGTGGCGGCCCTTGTAGACCCGCAGTCCCGGGCGGCTGACGCGCTCGATCTTCTCGATCACCGGATGGCCGGCGTAGTACTTCAGCGCGATCTCGAGCTCGGGCTTGGCGCCCTCGCCGCGGATCGCGAAGTCCTCGATGTAGCCCTCGTCCTTCAGGACCTTGGCAATGGCCGCCTTCAGCTTCGACGACGGCATCGCGACGCTCGGCTTTTCCACCATCTGCGCATTGCGGATGCGGGTCAGCATATCGGCGATCGGATCACTCATGCTCATGAATCAGACTCCTACCAGCTGGCCTTGATGATTCCGGGGATGTCCCCCTTGAAGGCCAGTTCACGGATCTTGTTGCGGGCCAGGCCGAACTTGCGGAACGTGCCGCGCGGGCGACCGGTGATGCCGCAGCGATTGCGCTGGCGCGTCGGGTAGGCGTTGCGCGGGAGCTTCTGCAGCTCGAGGCGCGAGGCGTAACGCTCTTCGTCCGACTTCTTGGCGTCGTTCGCGGCCGCCTTCAGCTCGGCGTACTTCTTCGCGTACTTGGCGACCAGGTGCGCGCGCTTCTTCTCGCGCTCGATCAGGGAAAGTTTGGCCACGGTCTGGTGCCCTTCAGGTCTTGAACGGAAACTTGAACGAGGTGAGGAGCGCACGGCACTCCTCGTCGGTCTTGGCGGTCGTCGTGATCGAGATGTTCAAGCCGCGCAGAACGTCGATCTTGTCGTAGTCGAGCTCGGGAAAGATGATCTGTTCCTTGACGCCGACGTTGTAGTTGCCGCGGCCGTCGAAGGCGCGCGAGCTGATGCCGCGGAAGTCGCGCACGCGCGGCAGCGCGATCGTGACGAAGCGGTCGAGGAACTCGTACATGCGAACGCCGCGCAGCGTGACCATGCAGCCGATCGGCACGCCGTCGCGGATCTTGAAGCCGGCGATGGCCTTCTTCGACTTGGTGACGACCGGCTTCTGGCCAGCGATCTTCGAGAGATCGCTGACCGCGTGGTCCATCACTTTCTTGTCGGACACCGCTTCCGAGACACCCATGTTGAGGGTGATCTTGGTGATGCGCGGTGCCTGCATCGTCGAGGTGTAGCCGAACTTCTTGATCAGGTCGGGGACGACCTTGTCGCGGTAGAACTCTTGCAAGCGAGCCATGAGAGCCTCTTTAAACCTTGATCTCTGCGCCGCTCGAGCGGAACACTCGCGTGCCGCGCTCGACCGTCTTCCTCGACTTCTTCTCGTCGTCGCTGAAGAGCTTGACACCGACGCGGTCGGCCTTGCCGGTTGCCGGATTGAAGATCGCCACGTTCGACTGGTGGATCGACAGGGTCTTGTCGATCACGCCACCGGTGACGCCCTTCATCGGGTTCGGCTTGACGTGCTTCTTGACGACGTTGACGCCTTCGACGATCAGTCGTTCCTCGTCGACGCGGCTCAGCACCGTGCCCCGGCGGCCCTTGTCGCGGCCGGTCAGCACGATGACCTGGTCGCCCTTACGAATCTTGTTCATCTCGATCTTCCCGAATCAGCGGCCGCTCAGAGCACTTCCGGCGCGAGCGACACGATCTTCATGAAGCGCTCGGTGCGGAGCTCGCGCGTCACCGGCCCGAAGATGCGCGTGCCGATCGGCTCGAGCTTGGCGTTGAGCAGCACGGCGGCGTTGCCGTCGAACTTGACGAGCGAGCCGTCCTGGCGGCGAACGCCCTTGGCGGTGCGCACGACGACGGCCGAATAGACCTCGCCCTTCTTGACGCGCCCGCGCGGCGCCGCTTCCTTGATGCTGACCTTGATCACGTCACCGATCGCGGCGTAGCGGCGCTTCGAGCCGCCCAGCACCTTGATGCACATGACGGACTTGGCGCCCGTGTTGTCGGCGACGTCGAGCCGCGACTGCATTTGAATCATGTTGTCCTCTTTCCCAACTTGGTCGCACCGCGGACAAAGCCGAAGGGCGGTCAGTCTTGGGCCCCGCGCGGGGGGTTGGTTCGTCGTCGAGGCTTTGGCCGGGAACCCGGCAAAGCCTCGAGCGAAGCCGGCGATTATCGCCCGCCGGCCGATTTCCGTCAAACGGCCGGGTCAGCCCTTCAGCTGGCGCGCCTGCTCCACGAGCGTCTTGGCGTCGCTGACCTCGAACTTGCCCGGCGCCTCGATGTTGAGCGCCTTGACGACGCCGTCCTTGACCAGCATCGAATAGCGCTGCGAGCGAACGCCCATGCCGCGCGCCGTCAGGTCGAACGTCAGGCCGGTCGCCTTGGCGAAGTCGGCGCTGCCGTCGGCCATCATCCGAACCTTGCCCGCCGTCTTCTGGTCGCGCGCCCAGGCGCCCATCACGAACGGGTCGTTGACCGAGACGCACCAGACCTCGTCGACGCCCGCCGCCTTGAGGGCCGCGGCCTCTTCGACATAGCCCGGGACGTGCTTGGCCGAGCAGGTCGGCGTGAACGCGCCCGGCAGGCCGAAGACGGCGATCGTCTTGCCGGCGCTCGCCTTCTGGACATCGAACGTGTTCGGGCCGATCGAGCAGCCGTTGCCCTCGACTTCCACGAATTCCTGCAGGTTGCCCGCAGGCAGCTTGTCACCGACCTTGATCATGCTTTGCCTCGTTGAGTGAAACAGCGCCTCGGCGCCGGATCAGACCGTGGCGCCCTTCTGGACCAGGCGCGTCACGACCCAGGACTTGGTCTTCGAGATGGGCCGGCTCTCGGCGATCTCGACGACGTCGCCATTCTTGTACTCGCCGGCCTCGTCGTGCGCGTGGTACTTGCTGCTCTTGGCGACGATCTTGCCGTACAGCTCGTGCTTGGTGCGCCGCTCGATCAGGACGGTGACGGTCTTCGAGCGCTTGTCGCTCACGACCTTGCCGATCAGCGTGCGCGTGTTCTTGGCGCGCGGCGCGGCCGGCTCGGCGGCGGCCGTCTCGCTGGGGGTGGTCACGTCGGCGTTCATTTCTTGGCTCCGGTCTTCTTGGCCGCGGCGGTGGGCGCGCCGGCGGCGGCGGCGCGCTTCTGCTCGGCCTGGATCGTCTTGGCGCGGGCGATGTCGCGGCGCGTGTTCTTGAGCTGCGAGTGGTTGGTGAGCTGCTGCGTCGCCTTCTGCATGCGCAGGCCGAAGTGGGCCTTGAGCAGCTCGCTCACTTCCTTCTCGAGGCCCGCGGCGTCCTTGGCGCGGAGTTCAGACGTCTTCATCGTGTGTCCTTCTTCGTTCAGGCGCCCACCTGGCGGGCGACGAACGTGGTCTTGAGCGGCAGCTTGGCCGAGGCGAGCAGGAACGCTTCGCGCGCCAGCGCCTCGGGAACGCCGTTGATCTCGTAGAGCACCTTGCCGGGCTGGATCTCGGCGACGTAGTACTCGGGGTTGCCCTTGCCGTTGCCCATGCGGACCTCGGCCGGCTTCTGCGAAATCGGCTTGTCCGGGAAGATGCGGATCCAGATCCGGCCGCCGCGCTTGACGTGACGCGAGATCGCGCGGCGAGCCGCCTCGATCTGGCGCGCGGTCAGGCGGCCGCGCTCGGTGGCCTTGAGGCCGAAGTCGCCGAACGACACGTTGGCGCCGCGCGTCGCGACGCCGGTGTTGCGGCCCTTTTGCTCCTTGCGGAATTTTCTGCGTGCGGGTTGCAGCATCTTTTATTCTCCTTTGCCGTCGGCCTTGGGCTTGCCGTCGGCAGCGGCGGCGGGCGTCGGCGCCTTGCGGACGCGCTTGACGGCCGGCGCCTTCGGCGCATCGGCGGAAGGCGCGGCGCTCGGCGCGGCAGCCGCCGCGGCGTCGACGGGCTTGGCGTCGGCGCCAGCGGGCGCGCTTGCGCGCGGCGGCCGATCGCCACCGGCGCCCGGGCCTGCCGAGCGCGGACGACCGCCCGGTGCACCGCCCGGGCCGCCCGGACGGGGACCGCGGCGGTTGCGCCGATCGTCTTCCGCGCCGGCCGGCGTGTTGATGTTCGGCGCCTCGCCGTTGGCGAGCCGGTCGCCGCGATAGACCCAGCACTTGACGCCGATGACGCCGTACGTCGTCTTCGCTTCCGAGAAGCCGTAGTCGATGTCGGCCTTGAGCGTATGAAGCGGAACGCGGCCTTCGCGGTACCACTCGGTGCGCGCGATCTCGATGCCGTTCAGGCGGCCGGCCGACATCAGCTTGATGCCCTGGGCGCCCAGGCGCATCGCGTTCTGCATCGCGCGCTTCATGGCGCGGCGGAACATGATCCGCTTCTCGAGCTGCTGGGTGATCGAGTCGGCGATCAGCTGCGCGTCGATCTCGGGCTTCCTCACCTCTTCGATGTTGACGGCGACCGGAACCCCGAGGCGGCGCGTCAGCTCGGCCTTCAGGTTCTCGATGTCCTCGCCCTTCTTGCCGATCACGACGCCCGGGCGTGCCGAGTAGATCGTGATGCGCGCGTTCTTGGCCGGACGCTCGATCAGGATGCGCGAGACGGCCGCGTTCTTGAGCCGGCCCTTCAGGTAGTCGCGCACCTTCAGGTCTTCGGCGAGCATGGTCGCGAAGTTCTTGTTCGACGCGTACCAGCGCGACGACCAGTTGCGCGTGACCGGAAGGCGAAATCCCGTCGGGTGAATCTTCTGTCCCATGGTGTCCTTTTCGCCTCAGTTGCCGACGGTGATGTAGATGTGCGCCGTCGGCTTGCTGATGCGGTTGCCGCGGCCCTTGGCGCGCGCCGAGAAGCGCTTCAGCGTCGCGCCCTGCTCGACGTAGATCTGGGTGATCTTGAGCTCGTCGATGTCGGCGCCGTCGTTGTGCTCGGCGTTGGCGATCGCCGATTCGAGCGCCTTCTTGATGATCCCGGCGGCCTTCTTCTGCGTGAAGTTGAGGATGTTGATCGCCTGGTCGACCTTCTTGCCGCGGACGAGGTCGGCGACGAGCCGGCCCTTGTCGACGGAGAGGCGAACGCCGCG
>Ga0268264_10002075_pt1 | contig 17888 bp, 14 predicted proteins | sample KBSSwiS32_FD_190357 | JGI IMG/M metagenome (GOLD analysis project Ga0268264, IMG submission 190357) | Switchgrass rhizosphere microbial communities from Kellogg Biological Station, Michigan, USA - KBS Switchgrass S3-2 (SPAdes) (version 2) | ecosystem: Host-associated > Plants > Roots >...
GGTCCTTCGGCCCGCGCCGGTCGCGGACCGGTCGGCCGAGGACATCGCGGTCGGATCCGACGGGCTCGTCCGCGTGCTCCTCGTCGGAGCCGACGACGTGGCCGACGTCGCGACGGTGGGCCCCTCCGGAACGCTGTCGGATATCCAGAGTCAGTCGCCGGGCTCGGGATGGGCGCCGCGGCGGATCTCCGCCGGTCCGGACGGCCTGACGCGGCTGCTCTTCAGCGACGACGGCGGAGCGCCGCAGATCCTCCTCTTGAATCCCGACAACCGGCTTCACACCGCGGCGGGCGCACCGAACGGCCCGTGACCCATCGGAACTGAGGAACCCGAGGACCTCTCCGCCCGCGCGGTCCGACTCGCGCGGGCGGAGATTCTCCTCGCGGAAAGACCGACTCAGAACGCCGTGATCGGCGCCTGCGTCGCGACGGAGATCACTGCACCGTCAGGCCGGTCAACTGCCAGAGCTCGGAGAGCGTCGTACGGTTGACGCTGTAGGCCCAGAAGCGTCCGTTCCGCGTTACCAGGACGGGGCCCATGTAGTACGAGCCGGCAGCGTCCGGAGGAGTGAGAGTCTTCCAGAGCTCCTTTCGCCCTGTCGCCAACTCGAATCGCTCGATGCGCAGAGGAATGCCGTCGCGGGTCACCAACAGGGAACGTCCATCCTCGCTCCAGGCCAGAAGGTGGTCTCCCAGAACCAGTCCTTCGACGGCCCGCGATGGGCCGCCATCGACCCGGTAGAGCCTCAGTCCGCTGGCCGTGTCCTTTAGGATGATGGATTCCTTCAAGGCAATCTCTTTTCCGTCCGGAGAGACGACGAATTCGTCGGGCCTGCCAGGGTCTGAGATCGCGCGCGGGGCTTTGCTCGTCTCGTCCGTGATGTACAGGCGCTTCTGCCCGTCCGTCCCGGTCGCGGTGAACACGATCGACTTGCCGTCGGGCATAAAGCCGAAGTCGGCGAGCACGAGATCGCCGATCGAGATCTTCTTGCCCGAGCCTGGTCCCGTCGGACTCAAGCTGAGCTCGTGCTCCGATTCGGAGGCGCTCAGGACCCACTTGCCGTCCGGCGAGAGGGAGGACTTCTCGTTGCGCACCTGGGGAAGAAGTCGAACGGCCTGAGAGCCGTCCGTGCGACGAAGGTAGACCTCGGTCTCGTCGTGGAAGAGGACCGTCCCGCCATCCTCCGAGATGTCATCGAGCCAGGAACTGGTGAGCCACCCGAGGTTCTTTTCGGCGGGCTCCGTCGAGGATCCGAACATCAGGTCGACGCTGAACTTCGACTGCACGATGAGCAGTCTCCCGTCCGCGAACGAGTCCTGGGGCAGGTAATCGCCCGTTCCCCGGTAGAGGGTCCTGACCCGGCCGCTCAGATCGACGGCGTCGATGTCGGAGGTGTGCCCCCTGGCGGTGTCCAGGGACATGGTGGAGAACAGCACCTCCCGATCGCCGCGCTGCCGCCAGAGACACCCGGTGACCGACCGGGGGGAATGGGTCCGAACGAGCGTCGTCGCCTTTCCCGTCGCGTCCACGATTCGGACGTCGTGCTCGTCGGGCGCCATAGCCTGCGTGGACGGCGGGGACTCGATGAAGGCGATCTGCCTGCCGCTGCCCGAGACGCGCATCGAGTAGTCGAGGCGGCCCTTCGTCTTGTACAGAATCCGCCCGATCGGATACTCGATCCTCGTCTCGCGGTTCTCACGGATCGCCACGGCGAGCTGCGTCCCGTCGGGGCTCCAGTCCGCCGCGACGACGTTTTCGAGGAGCTCCCGCATGGCCCCGCCCGCGAGAGGCACGACGGCGAGGGTGCCGCTCGCGGCAAACGTCTTCTTGAGGAGGACCGCCAGCTCGCCCTTGGACGAGACGGCGAGGACGTCGGCGTCCTTGGCGCCGAAGGGCCGCGACTCCGTGCCGTCGAGGCGCGAGGTGAAGATCTCCCAGGGACCCCCCTCCCAGGCGGCGCCGTAGATGATGGATCCGCCGTCGGGTGTGTAGCGGACGCGCAGCACCCTTCCCCGGCGGAACGTGAGCTGCTGGAAGGTCGGCGCCTGATAGGGGACGCTCCGGCGAGCCGCCACGATTGCCGCCAGCACGGCCGCAGCCGCGACCGCGACCGCCGCCGCGGCGAGCAGGCCGCGCGACAGGCGAGGCCGGCGTGCGGCGGGGGGCTCGACGTCGGAAATCGAGACGCCGGAGGCGCGGTCGCGCAGCGCCGCCAGATCGCGCGCCAGGTCCGTGGTCGAGGCGTATCGGTCCTGGGGATCCTTCGAGAGACACCGCTCGACGATCCACACGAGGTGGGCGGGAGTCCGCGGAGCCGCCGTGGCCAGCGCATCGGGCTCGGATTCGATGATCGCCGTGAGCGTCTGCGCGAGGGTCGGACGCTCGAAGGCGCGCCGGGCGGTGATCATCTCGTACAGGATCGTCCCGAGGGAAAACTGATCCGATCGAAAATCCGCCGGCTCCCCGCTCGCCTGTTCGGGGGACATGTACCCGACGGTGCCCAGAACCGTTCCCGCCTCGGTCGGCCGAGTCGCCGTCGGAGTGTCGACTCCGCGCGAGCGCTCGAAGCCCGACCGGACGAGCTTGGCCAGCCCGAAGTCGAGGATCTTGACGAGACCGTCGCGGGTCACCATCACGTTCTCAGGCTTCAAATCGCGGTGCACGATTCCGGCGTCGTGCGCCTTGGCGAGTCCATCGGCGATCTGCGCCGCGACGGAAAGGAGTTTCTTCACGGGCAACGGGCCGGCGCCGAGGAGGTCCCTCAGCGTCTTCCCCTCGATGAGCTCCATCGCCATGAAGGAGGTTCCGTCGACCCGGTCGACCTCGTAGATCGTGACGATGTTGGGGTGATTCAGGGCCGAGGCCGCGCGCGCTTCCCTTTCGAAACGCGACAGTCGGTCCGTATCGCCCGCGAGCGTGGCCGGCAGGACCTTGATCGCGACGTCGCGCGCGAGCTTCGAATCGCGCGCGCGGTACACCTCGCCCATTCCGCCCGCTCCGAGCGGCCGGACGATCTCGTAGGAGGCGAGTCGCGATCCCGTGGGCAGAGTCACCGGAAGCGATGCTCCTTGATCGTGGAACGCGTCGAGGCCGTGCGTTTCAGGATCCGAAGGGTCAGCGACGCCGGCCCGACCCTCACGACGTCGCGATGGGACAGGCGCACGGGAGCTCGGATCCTCTTGTCGCCGACGGCCGTTCCGTTCTTGCTGCCGAGATCCTGGATCGTCGCGCCCCCGTCGTCGATCGATATCCGCGCGTGGCGGCGCGAGACGGACTCGTCGTCGATCCACACGACGGCCTCGGGATCCCGGCCGATCAGGTTGTCACCCGGCTCGAGGGAGATCTCACGCCGGCCCCAGACGAGGCGGTAGTAGACACTCGAGGCGACGAGCTCGCCTCCGCCGGAACGGTCCGTCGTCGCGCGGGCGGCGAAGGCGTATCCGAAGCGCGCGACGGTTCGGATGATCTTCGGATTGCGCGCGTTCTCGCCGAGGACGGCGCGAAGCTCCACCACGAGATTGCCGAGGCTCTGATCCGAGACGTGGGTATCCGGCCAGAGCCGGTGGTGAAGGTCTTCCTTCGAAACCGCCTTCGGGCGAGACTCGATGAGCAGGGCGAGCAGCGCGAAGGCCTTCGGCGAGATCGCCAGAGGCTCGTCTCCTCGGATCACCTCGCGTGTGTCCGAGTCGAAGACGAAGTCTCCGAATCTGAGCCTCATGGCTTTCTACCGTTGACCCGGTCCTGTGCCAAAGGAGAGTCGCGTCGATCTTAGCGCAGCGCCGCGACGGGGCTGTCCGCTTCCTGATGAATCGCTGATCCAAACACGGATTGCTCCTCGTGGGAGCCGGGGCGTACACCGGAAACAACAAGGAGGTGGGCATGAGTCGAATCGACACCAGGCATCCCGAACGGGAGGGGAAGGCGCCGCGCCGCCTGCCCCTCTGGCCCCTGCTGGCTTTCCTGACTCTGGGCCCGCCGGCCGCGCTGGCGCAGACCTATACGACCATCGACTGCCCCGGCTCGTCCTTTACCGAGGCACGGAACATCAACGACCGCGGCGACATCGTCGGAGACTGCGACGACTCCAACGGATCGCACGGGTTTCTGCTCCGGCACGGCGCCTTCACGATGATCGACGTCCCAGGCTCGACGTTGACGACCGCCTTCGGCACCAACAACCGGGGGGACGTGGTCGGACGCTACACCGATGCGGACGACGTCGTTCACGGCTACCTGCTCCGGCACGGCCACTTCAGCACGATCGATCCGCCGGGCATCATCCCAGGGCCGGAGGCGCACCCCCGGACCGCCGCCGTCGGCATCGACGACCTCGGGCGGATCGTCGGCTTCTACGATGGCACCGACGGAGTCCACCACGGATACGTCTTCGATTCGGGCGTTTTCCGGGACGTCGATTTCCCCGGCGCCTTCGCGACGGGAGCCCAGGACATCAACGACCTCGAGCGGATCTCGGGCGGCTACTTGGAGGCGAACGGCGTCTCACACGGTTTCCTTTTCGCGAAGGGAGCCTTCACGTCTTTCGATTTTCCGGGCGCCGCAGGCACCCGAGCTCAGGGAATCAACATCCTCGGCCACATCGTCGGAGGCTGGAGCGACGATCCCGACTGTTCCACCTGCTCCACGCACGCATTCCTGCTCACGCCGCACGGGTTCGAGGACCTCGAGTTTCCCGGCGCGCTCGAGACCCTGGCCTACGGAATCAACGACCTCGGCCAGATCGTCGGCTCCTATTTCGGTGAGGACGAAGTCTTGCACGGCTACGTGCGCGATCTCGACCGAGGCCTCGAAGGCGATGGGAACGACTGAGCCTCGCCCTGTCGACGACCTGTCCGACCGCCGATCGAAGACCAGTTTTCGCGCGGACGGGCCGAGTGCATCCACGGACGGGGGACGTTTGCATGGAGGACCCCACGAGAGGGAACCGATTCTTACCGGCGAGCGCGGCGTTCTTGCTCCCCCTCTCGCCGGCCGCCACGTCGAGCGCTCGAGACGTCGCCTGGTCGAGCGGACGGCGCGCGACACTCTGCGCGCGGGGAGGGAACGATGAACCGATCCGATCGAATCCAACGCTCCTCACCAGGCGGCCCGATTCCGAGAGTCTCGTGCCGGCGCCGCCGCGTTCAGCGCTTCGCGGCCTGCGCGATGGCACTGGCCCTTCCCGCCCTGCTGATCGCCGGCGTGAATACGTGGACCGGCGGCCGCCCGGCGGGTACGGTCGATTCCGGCTCGAGTTCCCTCGCGCCGGATCCGTCCGACCCCAACGTCCTGTATGCGGTCTTCGGTCCCGACATCTACCGAAGCAGCGACGGAGGCCGCAGCTGGATGCGACTGGGTCCGCTCGATCCTGTCGCATCGGTCGTCAACGTCTTGCTGGTCAGTCCGGTCTCGCCGTCGACCCTGTATGCGAGCGGCATCGCCGGACCCTCGGAGGGGCTCTTTCGGACCACCGATGCGGGTTCCACCTGGACGAACATCGCTCCGGGGACTTTCTTCACCGCTCTCGCCGCGCGTGCCTCGGAGCCCTCGACGCTCTATGCAGGGTCGTGGAACGGAATGGTCTCCCGGAGCGACGACTCGGGGGATACCTGGAGCGCGAGACCCGTTTCGGGGCTGACCAATAAGATCTCCGCCCTTCTGTTCGACGCGCGGAGCGACTCGGGCCTCTTCGCAGCCGGTGGCGAAGACTCCGGTTATCCCGAGTACTACCCGCCGCTTCCCCTTCTGAGTGCGAGCCCGGACCGAGGAGACACGTGGAGCAATCTGAGCGCGGGGCTACCTCAACTGGCCGCCGTCGAGGCGCTCGTGGCGGACCCGGGCGATCCGACGCGGCTCTTCGCCGGACTGGCCAATCGGGTGTTGCCCGAGGCGATCACGAACGGCGTGCTCCGGTCGAACGACGCCGGCGTCTCGTGGTCTCCGGCCTCCGGCGGCCTGCCCGCCGGGACGAACGTCTTCGGCCTGGCCGCGGATCCTCGGCGCGCCGGGACGCTGTACGCGGGAACCGACTCGGGCGTCTTTCGGACTCGGGACGAAGGAGCGACGTGGCTGCCCTTCTCGGGGCAACTCATCGGACGGGTAATCGAGTCTCTCGCTATGGCCGGAAACGCCCTTCACGTCATGACGAGCGCCGGAGCGTTCGACCAGGAGCTGCGCGAGGGGTTCGTCGACGTCTCCGCCGGAACCGACCAGACTCGTCTCTTGTCCTGGAACGCGGACCGGCTCTCCGTCCGCACGCTCTTCGCATCGGGCGATCCCGTGGACACTCCCGAGGAGGGGCCGTTCGGCGGCTGGACGGCGACGGCCATCTCCGGGGGCGACAGCCTCCCGCGGGTCCTCTGGGTCGATGGCGATGGCCGCGTCGGCCTCGAGATCGTTGGACCATCCGGCTCGCAAGCGGCATTCCGATATCCCGCGATTCCCGGCTGGTCGGCCATCGATGTCGCGGCACCGGGCGACGGGGAGGCGAGTGTGCTGTGGAGCTCCGCCGAAGGAGCGATGTCCATCGCGACCGTGAGCCAGACCGGTGCCGCGAGCCCCGGACCGCAGTACGGGCCTTACCCCGGCTGGTCGGCCGTGGCAATCAGCGCACAGGCGGCCCAGGGGGGCATCATCCCCGAGGGGACCGACGTGGACACGTGGGTCCTCTGGCGGTGCACGGACGGGCGCGTCAGCATTTCGATCCATCGCGCGGGAGTCCTGGCTTCGGTCTTCCGCTTCGGCGCGAGTCCGGGTTGGGTGGCGGAGGACATCACCGTGGCGAACGACGGCCTTCCGCGTCTGCTCCGCATCCATCCGGACGGCCGGGCCTCCGTGTCCACGTTCGACCCCGAGGGAACGCTGACGGCCGAGCAGATCTACACGAACCCGGGATTCCTGCCGCGGCGCCTCTCCGCCGGAGGGGACGGCCTCACGAGGCTGCTGTGGACCGACGCGGATGGAGTCGAGGACGTCTGGCTGTTGAATCGCGACAACACGCGCCGGGCGGCGCCCTAGACGGCTTGGAAATGCCGCCGAGGGATCCCGGCGCGGCGTACACAGGACTGGAGATGTTGGAAGGGAGCACGCCATGAAGCGCTGCCGATGGGTTCCACCGATCACCGCCCTCTTCCTGGCCGTGCTCGCCTCCGTCGCGACCGCCCAGGGGAACGTTTGGATGTCCCGCGGACCCGCGGGCGTGGGAAACGTCTTCGACGTCGCCATCGGGGACGGCGTCGCCTTCGCCGCCACGCCCAACGGCGTCTTCCGATCCCGCGACGGCGGCGCGAGCTGGGCCCAGTCCGGCGTGGCGGGCGAGGACGTCGTGAGCGTTCGGACGCGCCCCGGCGCAGCCGTCGTCCTGGCGCTGCTCTTCGTCAGGAATTCGGACGTGGGAGGTCTCTACCAGTCGACGGACGAGGGAGAGACCTGGGTTCGAGCCCCGGGCCTTCCTTCCGTAACCCTGTCGGCCATCGATCCCCGGAACCTCTCGAATCTCTACGCCGCATCCGCGGACGGGTCGATCTGGTCATCGGCGGATGCCGGATCGAGCTGGCATCGGCTCTCGACCACTCCGACCGGCAAGCCGGCCTTGTCCATGGTCTTCGCCGGGAACGCGATCTACATCCTGAGCTTCGAGGAGTCTGACCAAGGCAGCTACATCTACCACTTCTACCGGAGCACGGACGGAGGGGCGAGCTGGACGCTTTTCCAGACGCCCTCGCACGAGGTGAGCGTCTTCGGTGGAAGCACCTCTCCCAACGTGGTCTATGCCGGGGGACCTAGAGTCTTCTGTCGAAGCGCCGATTCCGCGGCGACCTGGACCTGCTCGGACTTCCCCGCGAGCCCGCTTCTCATCGTCGGGGTTCCGGGCGACGCCGAGCGCATTCTCGCTCCCTCCCCCGGGGGCGTGTACGTCAGTCACGATCAGGGCGCGACGTGGGCCCTCGTAGAGGACGAGCTCGGATCCCGAGCCGATGTGGTCGCGCTCGTCTCCGACGCCTCCGGATCTCTGGTGCTCGCCGGCTCGGGGATCGGCATCTTTCGCAGCCGGGATCGTGGCGATAGCTGGACGCCCGCGAGCGCGGGACTCCGGGCCTCGGACATTTCCGCCCTCGCGCTCGATGCGTCCGATCCCTCCTCGGTTTGGGCCTCGGGCAGCGGCCTCGCCGACGCCGGGCTCTTCCGGTCGGCGGACGCGGGCAGGTCCTGGTCGCTGGCGGGCGGCCCCGGAAACCCGCTGTTTGCCAACGCCCTCGCGATCGACCCCGCGAATCCCTCGACTCTGTACGCCGCCAATTCCGACGTCTATCGCTCGGAGGACGGCGGCGCGCACTGGACGCACTCCACTCCAATCAATTTCGGAAACGTCGACGCGCTGGCCGTCGATCCCGGCTCGCCCGCGAGGGTCTGGGCGGCCGGCGGCGGGGGCCTGTTCCGAAGCGACGACGGGGCGCGAACCTGGGATCCCGCATCCATCAGTCAGGAGGTCTACAGCCTGGTCTTCGACGACCGTCGGCCGGGTACGGTCTACGCGGGGTCCTACTACGACATCGAATCGGGCTACTACGGCTATCCGGAGGGCGGCTCCATCTTCGTCAGCGTGGACGCCGGTGCGACCTTCACGAAGAACAACGAGAACTTCTCGAGCGCAGTCACCGCGATCGCGCTCGACCGCTCCCACGATGGCGCGCTGTATCTTGGAACGGCGTCAACGGGCGTCTTTCACAGCACCGACAACGGCGCAACCTGGGAAGGACCTCCCGCGCCTCCCGACATCGGGCGCGTGAGTTCCCTCGTCGCCGACCCCGTCCGGCCCGGCCGGCTGTACGCCTCGACCGATCTGGGCGTGTTTCGGACGGTCGACGGCGCGCGAACGTGGCATCCGTTCTCCGCAGGCCTGGGATCGCTCGGCGCCGGACCGCTCCTCATCTCGCCGGACGGCGGGCAGCTCCACGTCGGCACGACCGGAGGCGGCGTCTTCGAGCTCGACCTCGCGACGCAGCCCTGCGCCGCCTCCTCGACTCGGCTCTGCCTCGCGGACGGCCGCTTCGCGGTGGACCTCTACGCACGGCGCGGAGCGGGGAGCCCCTACAGCCCGGGTACGGCGCGTCCCCTGAGCGGCGGGTCGGGCTACTTCGGCCTCCCGTTCGCGACCGGCGATGCCGAACTGCCCGAGGTCGTCCTCAAGGTGGTGGGCGATGGAGCCATCGGCCAGGGCGCCTCGATCTACTACTCGAGCCTCACGACGCTTCCCTTCGTCTTCACCGTGACGGATACGGCCACGGGAGGAGTGGACGTGTACTCCAGCGCCGACCAGCCGCTCTGCGGCGGAACGAGTCCATCGTCCACGACGGCCGAGCCCGCGAGCACGCCGCGGGCCGCGGACGCACCGGCCGCGGAGACCCTCTCGCTCCTCGGGTCCCGTTTCCTGGTCACCCTCGCGGGGCGCAACGCGGGGACCGGCCAGGTCATGGCCGGCCATTCCGTCCCGCAAACCGACCGATTCGGATACTTCAGCTTTCCGGAGCTGACGGGAGACCCGCTATTCCCCGAGGTCGTCGTCAAGATGATCGACGGCCGGGCGGTCACGGGCGAGTTCTGGTTCTTCCATACGGGTCTGACCCACGTCGACTACACGCTGACCGTGGTCGATTCGGTGACCGGCGCCACTCGTACGTACGAGAGTCCGGGTCCGCTCTGCGGCGCCGCGGACACGTCCGCCTTCCCCATCGACAGCGGCGCCGGCCAATGGGACTACTGAGAGCATCGAACGACGCCTCGACGGCGATCCACGTCGAGAAGAACTGCGACTACTGGGGGTATGGAAGCGACCATACGATGCAGCTCGACCTGTCACGTTGAGGGGCGATCACCTCGGCTTCCGGATCGATCTCTCCGCCGCCTTCGGAGCGGTCGAATCGGGAAAACGGTTTGAGAAAGGAGTTCCAAGATGAGACGACGCGACTGGCTCCTCGCCCTGATTCTCTCGGCGCTGGCCTGTCACGACTCGAGTCCCACGTCGCCCGTCCTACAGTCGGCACCCATTCCCGACGTGGCCGGAGCATGGACGGGAACGGTCAAGACCCTGGAGGTACTCGGAGACGGAGACAACGGGGCCCTGTGCCCCGCCGAACCCGTGAGCGTGGAAATCGAACGCACGAGCGGCCCGAATAGCCGATTCTTCCACGCCTCGATTCAGGCCAACTGTGTCACGGCGAACTTCAACGGGCAGTTCGTCGCACCTGCGAATCAGACCCTGAATGGCATGGTGACGTACGACGTCAACGGAGTCACGTATCAGGCCGTGTTGAACGCCGCGCTCGAAGGCGGCTCGAGCAGGCGAATGTCCGCGACGACATCTGCGTTCCAGCACCCTCTCGCCGACGGGGGCGTGCTGTTGCGCGACAGCCTGAGGTTCGAGCTCTCCCGTTGAGGAGGGAGGCCGCTACAGGACGTCGGCGGATTCGATGGCGTGGACGAAGGCGCCGCGCCAGAGCTCGGTGAGCGCCGGGAGGTCCTCGTCGACGAGCACGCGGCCCCGGAGCGCCATCTTCAGGCGGGCGCCGCCGACCGTGCCGATGACGGCGCAGGGCACGCCGCCCTTCTCGGCCGCCGCGCGGACCGCGGCCTCGTTCTCCGGCGCGAAGCTGACGAGCGCGCGGCCGGTCGACTCCCCGAAGAGGAGCGAGGACGGACGGACGTCGGAATCGAGCGCGATCTCCGCGCCGACGCCGCCCTGCATCGCGGACTCGGCGAGCGCGACCGCGAGACCGCCGTCGGAGACGTCGTGGGCCGACGCGAGCCGGCTCGACTCCGCGAGCGCCACGAGGAGCTCGACGAGCCGCCTCTCGGCCGCGAGATCCACGTCGGGGCAGGGGCCCTCGTCCCGCCCCCGGATCGTCCGGAGGAACTCCGACGCGCCCAGCTCGTCGCGCGTCGTGCCGAACAGCGCGATCTTGTCGCCGGCCTTCCGGAACGGCAGGCGCACGTGGCGCGAGACGTCGTCGAGCAGGCCGACCATCCCCACCGTCGGCGTCGGCGGAATCGCGCGGCCGGCCGTCTCGTTGTAGAAGGAGACGTTCCCCGAAACGACGGGGATCTCGAGCGCGCGGCAGGCGTCCGTGATCCCGCGCACCGCGGCCTCGAACTGCGCCATGACCTCCGGCTTCTCGGGGTTGCCGAAGTTGAGGCAGTCGGTGATCGCGAGTGGGCGCGCGCCGACGCACGCGACCGAGCGGGCGGCCTCCGCCACGGCGATGGCGCCGCCGCGGTACGGGTCGGTCTGGCAGAAGAACGGGTTGACGTCGCTCTTCATCGCGACACCCTTCTTCGTGCCCTTGACGCGGATCACCGCCGCGTCTCCCCCGGGGCGCTCGACCGTGTTCGTCTGCACCATGTGGTCGTACTGCCGCCAGATCCAGCGCTTCTCGGCGACGTTGGGGCTCGCGAGCAGCTGCTTCAGCGCGCTTCCGTAGTCGGAAGGCTCCGGCTCGTCGCGCCACTTCGGGGACGGCGCCGCCGGCGGCGCGGCGCGGGGTCGGTCGTAGACGGGCGCGCGGTCCGAGAGCGGAGCGGCCGGCAGGTCGGCCACGATCCGCCCCTCGAAGAAGAGGACGACGCGTCCGGAGTCCGTGACGCGGCCGATCTCGACGGCGTCGAGCTCCCACTTGTGGAAGATCGAGAAGACCTTCTCGAGGCGGTCGCGGCGCGCGACGAGCAGCATGCGCTCCTGCGACTCGGAGAGCATGATCTCGTAGGGGGTCATGCCGGTCTCGCGGACCGGCACCTTCGAAAGGTCGATCTCGACTCCGCTGCCCGCGCGGCCCGCCATCTCGAAGGAGGACGAGGTCAGCCCCGCGGCGCCCATGTCCTGGATCCCGACGACGGCGTCCGTCTCGAACAGCTCGAGGCACGCCTCCATGAGCAGCTTCTCGGTGAAGGGATCGCCGACTTGCACGGTCGGCCGCTTCTGGTTCGCCTCGTCCGCCGCGAACTCCTCCGACGCCATCGTCGCGCCGTGGATGCCGTCGCGCCCGGTCTTCGAGCCGACGTACACGATCGGGTTGCCGACGCCCTCCGCGCGGCCCAGGAAGATCCGGTCCGAGCGCACGATCCCCAGGTTCATGACGTTGACGAGGATGTTCTCGTCGTAGCCGCGGTGAAACGTCGTCTCGCCGCCGAGCGTGGGGATGCCGATGCAGTTGCCGTAGCCCGCGATCCCGCGGACGACGCCGTCGACGAGGTGCTTCATGCGCGGCGCGTCGATCCGGCCGAAGCGCAGCGAGTTGAGCGACGCCATCGGCCGCGCGCCCATCGTGAAGATGTCCCGCAGGATCCCGCCGACTCCGGTCGCCGCGCCCTGGTACGGCTCGATGAAGGACGGATGGTTGTGCGACTCCATCTTGAACGCCACCGCGAGGCCGTCGCCGATGTCGACGACGCCGGCGTTCTCCCCCGGCCCCTGCAGCACGCGCGGTCCCGTCGTCGGAAACTTCTTGAGGTGGACGCGGGAGGACTTGTACGAGCAGTGCTCGCTCCACATGGCGGAGAAGATGCCGAGCTCGACGAGGTTTGGCTCGCGGCCCAGGATCTCGAGGATCCGCGCGTACTCCTCGTCGGAGAGGTTGTGCTCGGCGATGATGTCTTCGGTGATCATGGTTGCGTCTTCGTAGGGGCGGGGCCTGTCCCCGCCCGTATTGCCTCGAGCGGCCGCAAGGGCCGCCCCTACACGGTTCTCGTCATCTCGTCGCGAGAGCGGAGACCGCCGACTCGAACATCTTGATGCCGGCCGCGTTGCCGAGGATCCCCTCGGAGCATCGGTCCGGGTGGGGCATGAGGCCCACGACGTTGCCCTGCGCGTTGCAGATGCCGGCGATCCCGCGCGCGGCGCCGTTCGGATTGGCGGAGTCGACGACCTTCCCGTCGCGGTCGCAGTAGCGGAACACGACGCGGCCCTCGCGCTCGAGTGCGTCGAGAACCTCCGGCGGCGCGGTGTAGTTGCCCTCCATGTGCCCGACCGGCATCGTGACGACGCTTCCCTTCGGGTAGAGCGCCGTGAACGGCGTCCCGTCGTTCTCGACGCGCATGTGCACGTCGGCGCAGACGTAGCGCAGGCCGCGGTTGATCTGCATCGCGCCGGGCAGCAGCCCGGCCTCGAGCAGGACCTGGAACCCGTTGCAGATGCCGAGCACGGCGCCGCCCTCGCGGGCGAACGCGGCGACGCTCTCCATGACGGGCGAGAACCGCGCCAGCGCGCCGGCGCGCAGGTAGTCGCCGTACGCGAAGCCTCCCGGCAGGATCACCGCGTCGGCGCCCTTCAGGTCGGTCTCCTGGTGCCAGATGTAGTCCGCCTCGCATCCCAGGAGATCGGTCGCGACGTGGTAGCAGTCGGCGTCGCAGTTGGATCCGGGGAAGACGACGATTCCGAACTTCATGGCGCTACCCCGTGACCCTCACGTCGAAGCCCTCGATGACCGTGTTGGCGAGGAGTTCCTCCGCCATCTTCCGCGCGTCCGCCTCGACCGCCCGCGGATCGCTGCCGTCGACCTCGATGAAGAAGACCTTGCCCGCGCGCACGTCGCGGACGGCGCGGTGCCCGAGGCGGGAGAGCGCCGACGCGATCGCCTTGCCCTGCGGGTCGAGCACGCCCGCCTTGGGGTAGACCCGGACTTCGACTTTCATGCTCGTTGATCTCGCCGCTTCATGCCTCGAACGCCTCCAATCCCAGAATCTGGTCCGCGATGCCGAACGGGACGCTCCACCCCGAGCGCTCGATCGCCCGCGCGAGCACCGCGCGCGCGAGCTCGACGGTGTTGTTGGTCCGCGAGAGGTGCGTTGCGACGACCCGGCGCAGCCGCGCGCCCGCGCTCCGGCGGATCGCCTCGGCCGACTGCGAGTTCGACAGGTGGCCGAGCCCGCCCGAGATCCGCCTCTTGAGCGGCCAGGTGTACGGCCCGTCACGGAGCATGTCCTCGTCGTGGTTGAACTCGAGGAGCACGGTCGTCGCCTGGCGGAGGAAGTCGACGAAGGACTCCTCCGCGCGGCCGAGGTCGGACGCGATGACCATCCGCGCGCCGCCGTCCTCGAAGGAGTAGGCGACCGACTCGAGCGCGTCGTGCGGCGTCGCAAACGCCCGGACGCCGAGGTCGCCAATCCGCTCGTCCCGGCCCGGCAGGACGCGCACGAAAGGCGTGAACAGGTCGCCCTCCAGGCCGATCGCGGACGCCGTGCCGACGGTCGTGTAGACCGGGCAGTCCCAGCGCGCGGCGAACACGAGCGCGCCGCTCGAATGGTCGTTGTGCTCGTGCGTCAGGAGGAGCCCGACGATCGATTCCGGGGCGATTCCCCGCGCCGCCATGCGCCGCTCGATCTCGCGGGCCGAGAGGCCGGCGTCCACCAGCACCCGAGTCCGGCCCGACTCGACGACACAAGCGTTGCCGCCGGAGCCGGAAGCCAGGACGGTGACGAGCACGGCGGGATTATATCGTCGGGTGGTCGGTCAAATGGCGTCTGAGCGAGCGTGCAGTCGGCGCCTTCTGATCAAGCGGGTTCCCTCGTCGCTTCGCTCCTCGGGACGTCTGACCGGCGCGTCGCGGCGCGCGCGCGCCGTGTCATTCCTTCCCGGTCGATCCGAATCCGCCGACGTCGCGCGGGGACGCGGGAAGCTCCTCCGTCGGCTCCCAGCGCGCGCGCGCGACCGGCGCGATGACGAGCTGAGCGATCCGTTCGCCGCGCGTTATCGTCACGGGCTCGGAGCCCAGATTCGCGAGGATGATCTGGATCTCGCCGCGGTAGTCGCTGTCGATCGTGCCCGGCCCGTTCAGCAGCGTGAGACCGTGCCGGATCGCGAGGCCGCTGCGCATCCGCACCTGCCCCTCGTAACCGGCCGGGATGGCGACCGCGAGGCCCGTCGGAATCCGCGTGCGGCCTCCCGGAAGAAGCGTCAGCGATTCCGCGATCGCGGCCCGCAGGTCGCAGCCGGCCGACCCCGCGGTCGCGTACGAGGGCAGCTCGATGCCCTCACCGTGCGGGAGCCGCTGCACGGGGACGAGAAGGTCGCGCGGAGGGAGCTCGCTCACGGCGATTTCATACCACGCGCGCGCGAAGATCCTCGGCGGTGAACGGAAGGCGCGAGACGTTGCCGACGACCGCGAGCGAGAGCCCGCGGCCGCCCAGGAGCCGCCGGGCCTCCGCGTCCACCTCCTCGGCGGTCACGGCCTCGAGCCGCGCGATCCATCGCTCCGGCCGGGGCGTCCTCTCGAAGTAGATCTCCTCGCGCGCCGCCGCCGACATCCGCGAGACCGTCGACTCGAACGCCAGCAGCAGCCCCCCCTTCAGGTTCTCCTTGGCCCAGCGCAGCTCGCGCGGCCGGACGCCGCCGCGCCGCAGTCCCTCGAGCTCGGCGAGGGTCACCTCCAGCAGGCGCTCCAGGTTCCGGGTGGCGCAGGCCGCCGAGATCGTCTGGTAGCCGCCGTGGCGGTACGCGTGGAGCGACGAGCCGATCGAGTAGGCGAGGCCGCGCTTCTCGCGGACCTGCTGGAAGAGCCGCGACGACATGCCGCCGCCGAGCACGACGTCGAGGACGCTCGACGCGAAGCGGCGGGGACTGGTAAAGGCCGGCGCCGGCATGCCCAGGCAGACGTGCGCCTGCTCGAGGCCACGCCGGCGCAGGAGCGTGACGTGGGGCTTCGCTCGTGGCGCCCGTGGCGCCCGCGGCGGCTCCGCGCGCACCGCGGGCCTCCGGCCGGCGCGCGCGCGGCTCCTCCCGAAGGCCCGCGCGATCCGCTCGACCGCGTCGCGCGCGTCGACGCGCCCCGCGACGGCGACGATCAGCCGCCCCGTGCCGTACCGCGCGCGATGGAAGGCGCGAAGATCGCGCCGCGAGATCGCGCGGATGCTCTTCTCGGTTCCGAGGATCGGCGCGCCCAGCGGCTGGTCGCGCCACAGCTCCCGCACGAAGGTCTCGTGGACGAGGTCCTCGGGATTGTCGTTGGCCTCGCCGATCTCCTCGAGGATCACCCCGCGCTCCTTCTCGACGTCCGACGCGCCGAAGGCCGGCGCCAGCACGACGTCGCTCAGGAGATCGACGGCCTCGGGAAACCGGGCGTCGAGCGTGTGCGCGTAGAAGCCCGTGTATTCCTTGGTCGTGAAGGCGTCGACGTCGCCGCCGAGCAGGTCGACGGCTCGGGCGATCTCGACGTTCGTGCGCCGGCGCGTGCGCTTGAAGAGGACGTGCTCGAGGAAGTGCGAGAGGCCGCCGCGGGAAGGCGGCTCGCTCTCGGACCCCGCCTCGACGTAGACGCCGAGCGCCAGCGAGCGCACGTCCCGCATCGCGTCGACGAGGACGGTGAGACCGCCGTCGAAGACGTGCCGGATCACTCCGGGTTCTCGGCGGGATCGGGGCCTGGGGTCTCGGGCGCTCAAGGGAGGCCGGATTCTAGACCGGGAGGCCTCGCCCGTTTACGAGGGACTCAGCGCCGGGTCGGGGGCTGGCCCGCGGGCGAACCCGGCGGCGGCGGCGCGCCCGGGATGACCCCCTGGTTCTTGCCGAAGTCCTTGTCGGCGTCCCCCGAGATGAAGCGCCACTCGTCGTAGTAGTCGAGCCCGCGCCACTGGCGGAAGCCCTTCTTGTGGACGCTCGTGCGGACGCCGATGATCGGGCCGACCGTCTGCGTGGTCGGCGTGCCGAAGAGCGAGGGGAACTCGGGGGTGGGCTGCTGGGCTCCCCCGCCCGCGCCCGGAGGCGGCGTCGTGGAGAAGAGGCCGGTGTACGTGGACGGCGGGGCGTTTGGCGTCGTCCCGAAAGGCGACGACCCGAATCCCGGCGTCAGGTTCAGGCGCGGGGTGAGGCTCAGGAGCGGCGAGCCGGACCCCGGAGGCGTCGCCTCGGGCGTTCCCGCGAAGATCAGGTGCCACTCGTCGCAGTTGCACATCGGCTCCTTGTAGCGTTTGCGGAGCGTGTGCGGCCGGCTCTGCTCGAGCTCCTTGATGGACGTCGGGAGGCGCCCGAAGCGACGCTGGAAGAGGCCGATCGCGCGCGCGTACTGCCGTCCGCGGAAGATCAGCTCCTCCTCCTTGTCGCGCTGCTGGACGGCGTAGACCGACGGGCCGATGGCCGCGACGAGGATCGTGAGGACGGCGATGAAGACGACGACCCCGACGAGAGTAAAGCCGGCTGTGCGCCGGCGAGTAAAGCCGGCCGTGCGCCGGCGGGTGAAGCGGCGCGGCGCAGGCCGCAGCCGTTCACCAGTCCGCATAGTTGGTCCCGTCGAGCGCCTTCTCCTTGGAGTTGCTGTGGACGTCGATGATCCCCGGGACCGGGACCTGCGTCGGATCCTCCGGCGGGTTGGGGTCCTCCTCCATGACGAGGACCCAGTCCGCGGCCTTGGTGGTCGGGTCGATCGGGATCTTCCGCATGTACCCGTCCTTGACCAGGACCTCGAACGACGGCGGGTACTCCCCCTTGTCGCCCTTGTACTGGTCGATGACGCTGCGGAAGGTGAAGAGGTCCGCGCGGAGAGTCGCCTCGCGGGCGCGCTTGGGCGAGTCGCGCAGCGCCGGGACGGCGATCGCGGCGAGGATGCCGATGATGGTCATGACCACGAGCAGCTCGAGCAGGGTGAAGCCCTGCTGGCCGCGGCTCGTCACGGGATTCGTTCGGCTCCGCATCACCAGTCCTTGTAGGCGGAGCCGTCCATCGCGTGGCCCTCGGAAAGCGAGTAGACGTCGTACACGTTCTCGCCGCCCCACGCGAAGGAGTCGTGCTCGTCCTGATAGGAGCGCAGCCCCCACTCCGACTTGCCGGTCATGGGGTCGATCGGGATGCGGCGGAGAAACTTCTCCTTCTTGTCGATCCGGCCGACGAGATCGACACCCTTGACGAGCGTCTC
>Ga0268264_10002077_pt1 | contig 17877 bp, 14 predicted proteins | sample KBSSwiS32_FD_190357 | JGI IMG/M metagenome (GOLD analysis project Ga0268264, IMG submission 190357) | Switchgrass rhizosphere microbial communities from Kellogg Biological Station, Michigan, USA - KBS Switchgrass S3-2 (SPAdes) (version 2) | ecosystem: Host-associated > Plants > Roots >...
GGAACCAGGATATCACTTCCGATTTTACGAGTAGAATACCAAACCAGGCACCCGCTGCCGCATATTTCAGGTTATACCAGCGGGGATGTGACAATTCAGATTCATTTATGCCGGCTCCATCCAGTGACCGGACTTCAAAATCGGTATTTTGCTGCAGGAATTGGAGGTGTTCTTCTGGTTTAATTTCTTTTACTGGCATAGATTCAATTTACAGGTGCAGGATAAAGGGCAAAACCAGGTTGGCCATAATAAAGCCACCTGCCATAAAGCAGCCCGTTGCAATCAGGGAAGGCCATTGCAAATTGGATAAACCCATGATAGAATGGCCCGATGTACACCCACCGGCATAACGTGTTCCAAAACCCACCAGGAAACCACCGACCACCATTAGTAGAAAACCACGAAGTGTAATTAATGAGTGCCAGTTAAAAAGTTCTGCCGGAACCAGGCCTTTATAATTGCTTATGCCGTATTGATGAAGTTCTTTAACCAGGGCCGGATTTACAATTATTGACTGATGGTTGCTTAGTAATGATGCGGCAATAAATCCGCCCAGTAAAATACCGGCAACGAAAAACAGGTTCCATATTTCTTTTTTCCAGTTGTATTGAAAAAAAGGAATGTTTGCGGGGAAGCAGGCTGCGCATACATGGCGCAGGGACGAGGAAATGCCAAATGTTTTATTGCCCGAAATGAGCAGCAGGGGAACCATTAATCCAATTAATGGCCCGGCTATATACCAGGGCCAGGGCTGTTTTATCCAGTCTGAGAAATGCATAAATGGGGTATGAATTATTCTGTGACGCTCTTAAAAATATTGCACCATTGATCTTCGCGATTACTTGAGAATAGCTTGGCTAGCCAACCAGGGGTTGTAAAACCTGCTGCAATTGTTTGGCGGGTACCACACCCGACCGTCTCCATTTTACCGCTCCGTTTTTAAAGATCATTAATGTAGGCACACCCTGTATATTATAGGCACTTGCTGCCTGCGGGTTCTTATCTACATCTATTTTAACGATTGTTACCGCATCGCCCATGTTTCTTTTCAATTCCTGTAGAACCGGGGGCATCGTTTTGCAAGGCCCGCACCACTCGGCGAAAAAATCTACGAGTACCGGTTTGCCGGATTGAATTACTTCTTTAAAGCTACTCATACTGCTTAATTTATTTCTTCAAAAGAAGTGGGTTTATCTTCCGATGAAGATCGCTTATTTGGAGAAGTATAACAACTGTTAGTGTTGCAGCACTGCAATGAAAATAAACCGGCTGCAAGCCATGCCATGCCAAAACCAACTACCGGCCATTGCTGCAATTTTAAACCATAGATGGTAAGGTACAGGCCAGCAATACTGCGTACCACCCTGCAACTGCTCCATTCTGTTAGTAAACGTTTAAAGTATGTCATAACAATTGTTTTTGAAGTTTGTTCCATGCTCCGCCATTGAACGATTCTATGCCTGCTCTTTTTAAAAAACGGTTAGCCACAGCGCTTCGTGCCCCGGAACGGCAGCAGGTAATGACCGGTTTATTGAATTGCTGTATTTCTTTTATCCTCCCGTTTATCTGGTCCAGGCAGATGTTCTTTGAACCGGGGATATGGCCTTCGGCAAATTCTGCTGCAGTTCGCACGTCTATCAGCACTGCGCCATTCTTCATGATTGATCTATAGTCTGTTTTTGATTTTAATAATTTATCAAGTCCGAACATGGTATTCGATTTTATTTTTTTTAATACTAGAGTGCCGTAGTTGGTCGCACATAATCCGTGATGTTGAATAGGTTGCTTTCTTTCACGGCTTTAAATCCACCCGTTATATTTACCAGTTTATCGAAACCCCGTGCTCTTAAACTGGAAATAAAAATCATGGAGCGGTATCCGCCTGCACAATGCACATAACTTGTTTTGTCTTTGTTTAACAACTGCATACTATCATTCAGAAAGTCGAGCGGTGCATTGATTGCGCCGGCTAAATGTTCCGCATCATACTCACTTTTTTTTCTCACATCAACTATAGAGGCACCGGAACCGGCGATATTGCTATGCGCAAGTTCTGCTGCTGTAACGGAAAGAATCTTGTCTGTTTGCTTCCCTGCTTTCTTCCATGCTGAAAAGCCGCCCTTTAAATAACCGATGGAGCGATCAAATCCAACCCTTGCAAGGCGGGTAACCACTTCCTCTTCCCGGCCCTCGCCGGTTATTAACAGAATGGGCTGTTTTATATCCGGTATCAATGCCCCAGCCCAGGGAGCGAAATTTCCATCAATGCCGATATTAATTGAGTTGGGGATAAAACCCGATGCAAATGTTTCTCCATTCCTGGTATCCAGCAATATAGCGCCTGTACTATTTGCCGCTGCTTCAAATGCATCAGGGTCCAGCGCCTGTGTGCCCCTCCGGATAACTTCGGCAATACTATCGTAACCCTGCCTGTTCATTAATACATTTAACGGAAAATAAGCGGGCGGTTCCACCAGGCCTTCCAATACCTCTTTTATAAACTCTTCTTTTTTCATGTTACTGCGCAATGCATAATTGCTGGCCTTCTGGTGGCCAAGCGTATCGGTGGTTTGTTCACTCATGTTTTTGCCGCAGGCACTTCCCGCGCCATGCGCCGGGTATACAATAATATCATCTGCCAGGGGCAGTATTTTGGTGCGCAGTGAATCAAAAAGATAACCTGCCAGCTTATTCGGGGTAAGGCCGGGTATTATTTTCTGCGCCAGATCGGGGCGCCCCACATCTCCAATAAATAAAGTATCTCCTGTAAACAGCGCTGTTTCTTTTCCGGTTTCATCTTTTAATAAGTAGCAGCTGCTTTCCGGCGTGTGGCCCGGGGTGTGCAGCACTTTGAAAGACACCCGGCCCAGCTTTATTTCCTCCGCATCTTTTGCCACATGCGCCTCAAAGCCAGGCTGGGCACCAGGGCCGTATACGATGGTTGCACCGGTAGCCTTTGCCAGATCAATATGGCCGGAGACAAAATCAGCATGAAAATGTGTTTCAAACACATATTTAATTACGGCCCGGTTCCGGTTCGCTTTTTCAATATAGGGTTGTATTTCGCGCAATGGGTCAATCACTACTGCTTCTCCATCACTTTCAATATAATAAGCGCCCTGGGCCAGGCAACCGGTGTATATCTGTTCAATAAGCATATTGCTGATTTTAAAATTTTTTGAATGCGTATACAAAGCTCCGTATCCTATGGCAGGCGAACTATGACATTTGTCACATAGCTCGTTAATACAATCAAAAAAAGAAAATTTCTTTCATAAGAATACAGATACCCACCGCCAGTATGAACCAGCTAAACCATTTTTTTAACGAATCACCCGCCATGTGTAAGGCTATTCGGCTGCCAATAAATACGCCTGCAACAGCCAGTGCGGTAAAAGAAAACAGCAACGTCCAGTTGAGCGCATAATGCCCCATGCTGAAAACAAAGCCAAAGAGAGAATTAACAGCAATGATAAGAAGTGAAGTACCAATGGCCGTTTTCATGGGTAATTTTATAAACAGCACCAATGCGGGTATTATCAGGAAGCCGCCGCCGGCGCCCAGCAGACCTGTAATCAGGCCTGTGAGTAAACCGGGTATCAATAAAGAAAATGTCTTATGGTTTGCCGGCAGGGGGAGATTTGTTTCTGTAATGTTCGTATGACTGCGCATCATGGGAATGGCTGCCAGCAACATCAGCAGGGCGAAAATTATCATCAGCAGGCTTCCTTTGTGCACGTATAGATTTCCTGCGGTAAAAACCAAATCTGGTATGGCGGGTAAAATAAAATGCCTTGCTATAAAAACAGTTAGGATGGAAGGAATACCAAATAATAGAACCGATCTGAAATCAACCTGCTTGTTCATATAAGCTTTTGTTCCGCCTGCCAGGCTGGTAAAACCCACAATGAACAGGGAATAAGTAGTTGATAAAACAGGGTCTACCATCATCAGGTAAACCAATACAGGTACTGTAAGAATAGAACCGCCACCCCCAATCATACCCAGGGATATGCCAATTAAAACAGCAATAAAATATGCTGCTACCTGCATTTCTTTTTTATTTGCAGTAAAGCTCTGTTTTGATACTTACAGTGAAGGTGATATTAGTCACAGTTGCTTTATTTCGATGGCGTTTCGGTGCAGTTTAACCTTTCCCATTTGCTCCATTTTCTTTAACAGGCGTGAGATTACTTCGCGCGATGAATTAAGATCGGCTGCAATCTCCTGGTGATTGATGTTAAGCATGTTTTTTTGCAATGCCTGCTGCTGCTTGCGCAAGTAAAATTCCAATCGTTCATCCATCGACTTGAATGCCACATCGTCCAGGGTAACCAGCAATTCCTCAAATCTTGAGCGGTAGGTCTCCAGCACAAAATGATACCAGCTTTTGTATTTGGTCATCCACTCATCCATATACATCAGCGGAACAGCGATGGCTTCAGTATCTTTTACCGCTTTGGCCATCACCTGGCTTGTTTGCTGTTTTGTAGCGCATACCATAGATAAAGCGCAGGCTTGTCCCGGATGCAGGTAATACATAAAGAATTCATTGCCTTCATCATCTTCCCGGTATACTTTCACCAACCCCGAAACTATCAGCAGGGTAGACCTGAAATACTGACCCGTGCGCATTAACTGTGCTCCTGCATTAAAATGACAAAGCTCAGCATGCCGGGCTAAATCATCTTTTAAGGCTGCTTCAAAAGAAGGAAAATTATGCTGCAGTAAGGCTGTGTACATGTAGCTGCTTAAAGGGCAAAGGTTGATAAAATAAGCGGACAATTGCGTTATGTATGATGCAAATTTTCAACAACCGGTTTTATTGACAGGTAAAATCCGGTTGGGGGATAAAAAACATAAAAATTAAATGGATACTGTATTATTTTTGAGCAAAGAATACAAGTTGCTGAGAATTTCTTACCAGAACGAATTGCTGGAAGCAGGATGTGATGAAGCGGGCAGGGGCTGTTTTGCAGGTCCTGTATTTGCTGCTGCCGTTATACTACCCACCGATTTTTTTCACCCGCTGCTAAACGATTCAAAGCAGCTTACCGCGGAAGAACGCTATGAATTGCGCCCGGTTATAGAAGAAAAAGCGATTGATTATGCCGTGGGTATTGTAGACGAGCAAGAAATAGACATCCTTAATATTTTGTGGGCTTCAGTAAAAGCCATGCATATTGCGGTAGATAAATTGAAAAAGAAAAAACCACAGTTATTGCTGATTGACGGCAACCGGTTTAAAAAATATAAACGGATTCCGCACCGTTGCATTATAAAAGGAGATGGCCTCTATGCCTCTATTGCCGCTGCCAGCATACTGGCCAAGACTTACCGCGATGATTATATGGTGAAACTGCATGAATCTTTTCCGCATTACCAGTGGAACAGCAATAAGGGCTATGGAACACCTGTGCACCGCAAGGCCATCGAAGAACACGGGCTTTGCATTCACCACCGTAAAAGCTTCAATATTTTTGCCGCCCAGGCACCCGACGAACAACTGGAACTTTTGTAATGATTTATTCCAGTCTGTATTCCTGCCGGATAAATTTTATCAGCGATTTTAAAACGGGTAACCTGAGTTGCAGGTTTCTGATATAATTGTCCGTGGCCCCTTTTTCATAGTTTATCTTATTAAAAAAAAGTTTTTCTTTTGCAGGATCATCGGTAAGCAGCGGCATTTGCTTCCCGGTAAACGCACCATTCTTGTAATACGAGGTGTCGTAATAAACGCTGTAATCAAATATTTCATGAGTACTGTTCACCGCTGCATCTGTAGCGGTAATGTATAAATTTTCTGCAGCATAAATTATTTTTACTTCATAATCATACCTGGCAATACTGTCTGCAACATGATCTTTTTTTATTACCCTTAAACCGCCGGAGTTTTTAAGTTGCAGCATAGTGGCATCATTGCTTCTGAATATAGAATAAAAGCCTGAATAATTTTTGTACTGATAAAGTATTTCCCGGTTGGCCGGATTTAAAAAACCATGCAAAGACAGCTTCATCAATGAGTCCAGCCCATTTGATTTGCGCAGGTTGTCTTTTATCGTGTACTCCATTTTGAGTGAATCTGTCCTCATATCGTTCAGCCATGATTGCATATACTCGTGCTCTTTATTGCTATCACTGATGCTTTCGCGCAGGCTTTCTGCGAAGAAGCCGAGTGTTACGGCTAAGAAGATCATTAAGAATTCAAGAAAATATTCTTTTGCCTTTTTCCTTTTGTGGTGCAGGTCCGGATGATGGTGTACTTCCATATCAGCAGTGTTTGAAGCATTTGGTGAGGGTACAGGCCCTAACCCAGCGTTTGCCGGAATTGAATGGTCTACCGTGTCGCCCGATAAGTTTCCCTTGTTAGCAGTTTCTTCCATGGGCCAATCAAAATATTAAAGGAATAAACTTACTTAAACTTCTTTACAAAATAATTGGCCACGGCTGCGTACACCGTAACCGCATTATTGAAATTCATCCAGTGGTGGGTATCGTCGGGTATCATCAGCGTTTCATAGGGAATACCTTTTTTTTCGAGCCGGCTGATTAAATCAATGCTTTGGCCGAATGCAACATTCCGGTCATCATCGCCGTGAATAATCAGCACGGGCGATTTCCAGGTGTTGATCGAAGAGACCGGCGAAGATGCCCACCCTGTTTTAATGGCCTTATCATAATCCGGCGCTTTTTCATAGCTGTTGGCAAATGCAGTTAATATATTTGAGCGGCCCACCCAGTCGTGCACGCCATGTATATCCACACCAGCAGCAAATAGTTTGGAATCTTTTGCCAGCGCCATGGCAGTGAGATAGCCGCCATAGGAACCGCCATACACGCCAATCTTACGGGAATCTACAAACGATTGCTTTTGCAGCCATTCCCCGGCCGCTTTTATGTCGAGGTATTCTGCCGCACCCGCTGTTCCTGCATGCGCCGGTTGATGAAATTCATATCCATACCCGATTCCCAAACGGTAATTAACCGACAGCACAATAAACCCAAGACTGGCCAAATACTGGTTGGAAGCATAGGCATTACAATAATAATCGGAATAATTCCAGCCCAGTAGCATCTGCCTCGGCGGACCACCATGTATATACACAATGGCCGGTTTTTTTGCGCTCCCGCCGGCGGTTTCAAACAATTGGGCATGTATGGTTAGACCGTCTGCCGATGTAAAAATTACCTGTCGGGGTGTTACCAGATGTTGCTGTGGAAACTGGGCTGGTATTAGATCAGCACATAGCAGGGTACTATTTTTACTGCCTAGTTTTAGTACAGCCGGCTGGGGTGGTTGCTGTGCGGTAGCGCTTATAAATGCCGCCGTGTTGCCATCGCCCGTCAGCACCGGCATCCATTCTAATCCTGTGCCAGGCGTCAGCAGCTGCATATCGGGTTTGTCAATACTTACCATTGCAGCATGCCGGCGGTCAATGTCCAATTTGTCGCTACCCGTGTTAACGCTGAATACCAAATGTGTTTTATCGCTGCTGAGTTTAATATGCTCGCACATGAAGTTGCCCGGCGTTAACAAGGTCGCTTTTCCGCCAGTTGCATTAATCGAATACAGGTGCGGCCATCCATCCTGGTAAGAAAGAAAAACAACCTTGTTGTCCGCCGCCCAATGCAGGTTGGCATTACCGTCGGTAGTAGGGAAAGAGCCGCGCAAGGTAGCCGGCGCCTTCCATAAGAGTGCAGCCCGGTTGCTGAGCAGATCTGCTGTATAAATACTCCAGGGAATATGTTTTCTGACAAGGATAGCGTCTGGCGTGCCACCGGTAACCGGTCGCCTGATAAATGCAACGCTATTGCCGTCGGGTGACCATTGAGGTGAGGCATCCCTGCTGAATGCGGGTGCTATCCACGACAGCGAAGAATCTCCATTGTGGTACACGCCGATAATAGAATGTCCTACGCGGTTAGAAACAAATAATAAGCGGTTGCCATCGGGCGACCATTGAAGATCGCCCACGGTACCCCTGGTCGTAAACAGGCTAGTTGCTGTACCGCTATCAGGTTGTGCGGCAAATACCTGTCCATTCTTTATAAAAGCAATCGTGTTGTGTAACGATACCACGGGCTCATCGCCTTCAGATAAATATTTTACTTCGCCGCCTGCAAAAGGAATGCAGGCCACCTGCACTTTAAATGGCTTGGTATCCGCGAGCGGGTTAATGGGCAAATCATCGTCCCAATTGGCTCCATGATCGCCGCCTCGAACAAATACCACCCATTTGCCATCCGCAGAAATAGTAAGATGGCTGATCTCCTGGCCATCATCTTTTGTAAAGCGGGTAAGCATCCTCGCGGTAAAGGCCGGCCCTTCTGCAACGTACACATTTCTTTTACCTTGTTCATTCATTGCCCAGGCTATCCTGTTACCCGTTGCAGAAGCACATAATTCGTTGGTAAACGGGTAAGATTTGAATGAACGGAAAGCATTTTCCTGCGCCATTAATTGAAATGGCAATGATAAAAACAGCAGCAGTTTTCTCATATTGTGTTGGTATTTAATGATTGCTTGTTGTTACAATCATATAGCAAACAAATTTTTGATTTTGAAATATTACCATCGCCTCTCATGTACCACAGAGGTCACGGACTTTCTATCACAGAGGCAAAGGAGGCTATTGTCTAAGCTCATCTATCCCAGTGAATACATCTGAAATCCTTGTTGTAAAAATTGAACCCACTCTTCAACACATTTTACCACGGAGTTGAAGGAGTTTTTCCCAGGGTAAAACGAAGCGCTTGCCTTTGTACACCTCTGAGTATACCTCTGAACCCTCAATGGTAAAAATTGTGTGACCCCACCAATCAACTTTTCAACCAATCACTGGCTATTGGCAGTAAATACCCGGATAAAATTGCCGCCCAATATTTTTTCAACATCTTGCCGCGAGTAGCCCCTTGCCAGCAGGGCCTTTGTAACCAGTGGCATATCGCTCACATCGTCTAATTCCCTGGGTGCAGATTCAATGCCATCGAAATCGGAACCCAACCCTACATGATCTATTCCTGCCAGGCGCACAATGTGATCAATGTGATCGATCAGCATTGATAAAGGCGGTCTTAATTCGTCCGCTTCCGTTTTATATTTTTTTGATACCCAGTCGTCAACTTCGTAAGCAGGCCATTTTAATTGTTGCAATGAATCTCTTTCGGTTTGATGCCGGCCAAGAAACAGTTCCTTTCTTTTCATGTAATTGCTGTCTACAAATCCGGAATAAAAATTGACGTCAATTACGCCGCCGTTTTTGCCTACGGCCTTTATCTGCTCATCCTTAAGGTTACGGGGTACGGGACAGAGACTCCAGGCACAACTGTGTGAAACAATAACGGGTTTAGTGGTGGTATTGATGGCATCCCAAAACGTTTGTTCGCCAACGTGAGACAGGTCTACCATCATGCCTAATTGGTTCATGTGCCGTACAATTTCCTTTCCGAAAGCTGTTAGGCCGCGCGTGCCGAACGGCAATTTGTTTTTGCTTTCATCGGCAGCGGAACTTGCCCAGGAGGTAGAATTGTTCCAGGTCAGGGTCATATACCGCGCGCCTTTTTTAAACAGGCTATCCAGGTATTCCATCCGGTCTTCAATCATGTGACCGCCTTCCACACCCATCATGCAGGCCAATTTTTTTTGTTGAACAGCTTTTGCCAATCCTTCCGGATTGGTAACAATAACCATTTTATCGGGGTTTCGGGCTGTGATGGCATACAGCGAATCCATTTCTGCATTCGCATATTTGAAGGCAGTGTCTTTGCCAAAGGTTTCATTGCAAAAAATGGAAAACACCTGGATATCGATGCCGCCTTTTTTAAAGCGGGCAATATCCGAATGAAATTGGCCGGTTAAATCGTTTTCAATATTCATCCCCTTCATGGTAACGGTAGACAACACATCATTATGGGTATCAGCCACCAAGGCCTTACGATGAATCTTTTTGTACGATTGTGCAAAAGCCGGCGGCGGTAAAAACAATATGGCGGCCACACAAAAACGGAAAAGCATAGCTGTTTTGTTTGAAATGATATTTTGTTAATGTAAGCCATTTTGGGCTAACGCCCCACACCACTTTACGTGTTTTTACATAAACGCAGGTGTTTTCTCCTAACCAGCTGCATAATTGCCCGCTTTATCTTACAATCATATACACTAAACGCATCAATTTCCGTTAATAGATACCGGGCCCCGGAGCGCGGTACCAGGCCCCTGAACCAATAAACATCCGATTCTATGAAAAGAATGCTTTCTTTTCTTTTATTGATCCTTTTTTACTCAGTACATGCGCAGACAGGCGGAAAAATTGCTTACTACTACAAAGGCAAATTAATTTCCTTTCCTGTAAATAATAGCAGGCTTGTTATCCGGCTTGCCGCCGGCCAAACAGCCGCCCAGCTGAAAGCACGGCTATCGTCTATGGCAAAAATAGCCGATACCGCCATCAGGCCCCTGGGCAATGCAAAATTGATAGTCGTAAACATCGGCAACAGCTCCAATCCTTTTAAAACAATATCATTGCTGCGCACGCAGGCCCACGCTGATTTTGTACATCCCTGTTTTGCCAGTAGCTCCGGAAAGGACATGGGGTACGGAGATGAGCTGGTAGTTAAACTGAAACCATCTACAAGTTCCGCAACTTTTAATAACCTGGTTATAAAAAATCATTGCAGTATTATAAAAAAATATGCGTTTGCAGATGGTATTTATATTCTCAGTGCCGGGGCCTTCAACCAATATGATGCGATTGCAGTAGCCAACCGCTTTTTTGAAACAGGGTTCTTTGCATACGCAGCACCGGATCTTACCTTGCTCGATGGTTTTCTGTCCGATCCCAATGATCCCCTCTATGCTTACCAGTGGGAACATAAAAATACGGGTTCGCCCATCCAATACAATGGTTTACCGGGTGCGGATATGAATGTGCAGCAAGCCTGGGCTATCAGCACCGGTGCCGGTATCAAAGTAGCAGTTCTTGATGAAGGTGTTGATACGGGGCATGCAGATTTGAAAGCCAATTTGCTACAGGGGTATGATTGTATCTCGGGCACCGCCAACCCTGGCGATGGAAGGCCATTAAGTCCGGCACGCGCGCATGGCACCAATTGTACCGGTATTATTGCGGCGGTGGCCAATAACAATATCGGCATTGCAGGCATAGCGCCGGATAGTAAAATTATACCTATTAACCTGGCCGCAGCAAACGGAAGTTTTACATCAGAATCAAATATTGCCGGCGGCTTTGATTATGCCTGGCAGCACGGTGCAGATGTAATCAGCAATTCATGGGGTGGTGGATCGCCCAGCGATATAATAGATGATGCCATCAGCCGGGCGGTTACACTTGGCCGTGGGGGAAAAGGCACAGTTGTTTTATTTGCCAGCGGCAATAACAATGCCGGTATTGGGTACCCCGCATCTAACCCAAATGTTATTTCTGTTGGTGGCGTAAATATGTGCGGCCAGCGAAAATCACCGTCTTCCTGCGATGGCGAAGGTTGGGGCGCCAGCTATGGTACCGGGCTCGATGTAGTGGCACCCTGCGTAAAAATTATAAGTACCGATATCAGCGGATCAGGAGGATACAACACTGCTGCCGGCGCCGCCGGTGATTATTTTTTTACTTTTAATGGTACTTCGTCAGCTACCCCCGGCGCTGCCGGCGTGGTAGCCCTGATTTTAAGTGCTAATAACAATCTAACGGCTACCCAGGTACGCAGCGTACTCGAAAACACCTGTGATAAACTGCCGGGTTATAGTTACGGCCTGGCGGCTGATCAACCCAATGGCACATGGAACAACGAAACCGGCCACGGCAGGGTAAACGCTTTTAATGCCGTACAGACAGCCCTATCGGGTATCTATTGCAGTGTACAGGTAAAAGCAGCGGGGCCAACCCGTTTTTGCCCCGGTGGCAGCGTAAACCTGTCTGTGGTTAACCCCGTGGCAGGTACCAGCTATCAATGGCGGAAAGACGGAGTTAATTTTAGCACCGGGATCTCTGTTATTGCGGTTGCAGATGGCAGTTACGACGTTGTGGCACTTGCTTCCAATGGGTGTATAGCTGTTGCCGCGCCGGTTGTAGTAACTGTTCTTAGCAATCCCTCACCACTTACTGTCAATGCAGGTATCGATACGTTTATATGCGCCGGCAACAGTGTAAAGCTTGGCAATTACGCAACGGGCGGTGCACCTTTTTTACAAGACAAACGAGTGTTTGGAATGGATTGGCAAAGCAACAGTTTTGTAAAATTCAGCCTGCAGGATCCATTGCATTTTGACACCATCGCAAGGAATATGGTCAGTAATGCTGATTATGCTGCAGGAGATTTTTTCAGCGGGGGAGATTTTACTCCTTACGGATATTATGCGATCACCGAAGGAACGGGCAAACTGTTTAAGGTAGATACGGCAACCGGTGCACAGCAATTTGTTGGAATGGCGGTTGCGCCGGCGGGATACTATTGGTCGGGCCTTGCCTGGGATCTTACTACCCGTAGTTTGTTTGGCCTGGCATCTGCTGCTTCCGGCAGTCGTTTATGCAGCATCGATCCTTTTACGGCCGCCGTTACTATAGTAGCAGTTGTTCCGGTGGGTTCAACAGAATGGCTGGCGATAGATAATAACGGTAGCATGTATACGATGTCTGATAATAATTATATTTATCGTATTGACAAAATAACCGGTGCGGCTACTCCATTACCCAGCTCTGTAGGTGCCGACGTTATTTATGAGCAGGATGCGGATTTTGATCCGCTCAACAATACCCTCTATCTTACCAGCATCATCAAATACCAGAACTATGTAAGTGATCTGCGAACGGCGGATACCATAAGTGGTAAAACGGCCGTAGTGGGCTCACTCGGTGGTTTGTCTGAAATTGATGCCAGCGCAATAGCCGGACCGGGCTACCTGTACAACTGGTCACCGGCCGCCGGGCTTAATACTACTACCGCTTCATTGCCGGTGGCTACGCCGTTAACCACTACTACGTATACGCTTAATGTCACCGATATGTGCGGCAATACGGCCAGCAGCCAGGTTACAATAAAAGTGAGTTCGCCTCCGGCCGCGGTGATAAGTGCTGCTACTGACAGCATCTGTGCAGGCGAAACAGTTACACTGCATACGGCGCCTGGAAGCGGTTATGCATACCAGTGGTATCTGAACGGAAATTCGATCAGCGGTGCTACAGACAGCGTTTATACAGCTGCAGATGGAGGCATTTACAAAGTGAGAATAATAAATGGTGCCTGCGATAGTGTATCCGCCCCTTATCTTGTAAAAACATGTGAGTTAAGATTGAATGATAATACGGCAGCATCTACCTGTGCTGCATATTTATATGATAGTGGCGGGCCACTGAATAATTACGGCGATGGGGAATCATTCACCAAAACCATTGCGGCAGCCAAGGCCGGCAGTTTTCCCCGTTTAACCATCCGGTCGTTCAATACAGAACCTGCCAATGATGTACTGACTATTTATGACGGGCCCGATACCTTATCGCCCGTATTGGCTGCAGTAAGCGGCACTCCCGCTGTTCCACTTACTTATACCGGCATTTCAGGAGCGCTTACCTTGCGATTTGTAAGCAATGCAGCCGTCAATGCCCCAGGCTGGTCAGGAACAATTGCCTGCCACCAACCCGCTGTTTACCGCAGCAAGACATCGGGGAATGCGGATATCGCAACAACCTGGGAAGTAAAATCAGGAAGCAGTTTTATTGATGCTTCAGACATCCCCCATGTATATGACGACAGCATTATTATACAACCGGGTCATACTGTTACTATCAATACTGCTGCGCAGCTTGACCAAATTTGGGTAAAAGCCGGTGGAACTTTGCGGGTAGCAGCACCACTAACGCTAAATGATGATGCCGGAGTTGATCTGCTGGTAGACGGTTCGTTGTTGGTAGAAACTGCAGGAAATATTCAGGGCAATGGAGCTATCATATTAAACGGCTCACTTGATAACAGTGCATCGGTGAGCAGTAATATTTTTGTTGGCATTGATATTATCGGCAACGGTTCCCAAACCATTGCTGCAGGAGGCAATTTCAGTAATGTGACTATTCATAATCCATCGGTAACGTTCAACCTGTTTAATGATGTGTTTATTGATTCGCTGATGCTTGACAATGGTACGGGCATCACTGCAGTCAATACAACAAATACCGCATGGATTTTAACCGTTAATAAACAGCTAAACCTGCAAAATGGAAGATTGGTGCTGAACAATGGAAACGTAATGAACTTACCTGCAGGTTGTGCTGTAGCGGGCGCCAGCGCTGCCAGTTTCATAGAGGGCGCGGTTATTAACAGTGCCAATACTGCCGGGCTCAGTACACTTGTATTTCCAATAGGAAAGAATAATATATACAGGCCGCTGACATTATCTGTAACGCACCTATCTGCCGGAATTTCTTCTTACAAAGCTGAGGTCTTTAACACTGAGCCGGGCAAAAGCAAATTACCGGTCGGTATTAATGCCGTGAGCAATAGAAGATATTTCAATATTACAAACATGGGATCTCAGCCCGTGAGCGATGCCGCTGTTAGATTGACCTATGGATCGGACGATGCGGTTACAGATTCTGCCAGCCTGCGCATTGCTAAAGACGATGGGTTGGGTAATTGGATTAACATAGGCGGAGCAGGTATAGGCAATGGTGCAGGATCCATTACATCGGCTGTTAATTTTACCGCTTTTGGAGATTTTGCGCTGGCCAATACCAGTACCGGCAGCAATGCTTTTGCGGTAAGATGGATTGCAACGGATGCAAAGGCGATTGGCAGGCAGGTAAACATTGGCTGGGCAATTGGTAACGAAATAAATATTAAGAATTATACAGTAGAGCGCTCTGCCGACGGAGTTTCCTTTGTGGAAATTGCGAAGTTAAATGCAAGTTCAGTGATAGCAGTTGAGAAAGAATATGAGTACCTGGACCTCTTGCCGCTGAATGGCACTAACTATTATCGCATACGGCAAACAGATCTGGAAGGAAGCTATAATTACAGCAAAACGGTGCAGGCAACCATTACAGGCGTAACCGATTTTGTTCTCTGGCCCAATCCTGCATCAACCACCGTTGCGATCCAAAACAGCCAGACCATGTTCCGCCTGCAGTGCTATAACAGCAATGGACAGTTGATATATGATGTAAGGCCTTATGCCAGTTTTTATAGCATACCCGTGAGGCAATGGGCCGCGGGCGTTTACCAGGTAAAAATTACCGGTGCGGGAGGAGTGATGCAAACCAGGTTTGTAAAAGAATAGAAGGAATTATCTACATCAGAAAGCGCTTTGTTATTTACAACAAGGGGCTTTCTGATATCAATGATTGGAGGCAGTTCTTAATGTTGCTGCCATAGCACGCTTATTTCTCTTTTGTTACCCAAAAACTTTCACCCCTGTACTGGCACCAGGCTTTTTCAACGGCACCGGTAGCATTTTTTACAAATAAGATATTCATTACCATGGATGAAAAGTAATCCGGCGCGTCTTTGTATAAATGAAAAAAATGCCGGTTGTCTTCTCCGTTACGGATAAAATACAGGGTATTATTTTTTTGGTTAATAAGAATCTTCTCTCCTGCGGCATCAGAATAACTTCCTTCAAATGCTGTATACTCCGCGGTTCTGTCTGTTGCTACCGGTAATGAGCAGGTAGCAATACTATCAATCTCCCGCATTAATTCTTTCGAAAATGCCGCTAAGCTTTTTCGTCCTTTTTCACGGGTGCCCAGCGCCGCATACCCGTTAATGCCGCTCGTATTAAGGTTGCCACCCTCAACAGCAACGGGCGTCATGTTTCCTTTTTTATCTTTCATGCTGGAATCATTTACGGCCTTGTTCATATCAACCAGGTCGGGCCGCAGGCTTATAATATTGGATGTCTCTATCTCGTCTGCATGGCCGCCATAGGCTTTGGTTCTGAATGTTGCTTCTGTTTTGTCAAAGCCCGGGCGGTGGTAATCACTGTAGAATAACAATATGCCTTCTTCCGACAAAATTTTTGCTGCGGCTTCCAGCGTGGGCGTGGTGCTGATTCCGATATTAATAATGTAAAATCGCTTTGGACCATAATCCGCCAGGCTTCTTACCACCTGTACTACCATATCTGAAGCAGTTTTAAAATTGGTGCTGGTAGAGCCGGGGTATTTCAAAAAAGCCGGGTAGAATCCGTAATTAATAGTTGGGGTAATAATTATTTTGCGTTGCAATGCAATTTCTGCAGCAAGGCCATTGGCTTGTATATAATCTGTGGATAGCGGTAAGTGCGGTCCGTGTTCTTTTGATCCGGCGCCAAGGGGCATTACAATAACTGCTTCCGGCGTAAGAAATTGCCGGGCAGTTGCCCAGCTGATATCTTCTAAAAAAATGGCTTTATTGGCAGGGTTTCTTTTTTGTGTGAAACATGCCGTAGAAGAAATAACCATTAAAAACAGCAGCAACTTTTTCATAGCTATTTGTCAATTTTTTATAAGGTTTTTTTCCGGCACAGCGGCATGGATGGCTAACAGTGACTCATTACTCTTCTTTGCCTCCTTTATCACCCACAAACCATTGTTCTTTATTTTTAAACAAAACGTTGAAGGTAGTAAGTGATCCATAAATGCGGGTAATATACTGCTGTAGGTTTACCTTTTCCTCATCGGTTAAAATTTTATGTGCATTGATTTGCTGTTCCATTACGCGAAGCCTGTCGCGCAGCATTACAATCTTATGAAAGAATACGTCAATAGGTACTTCCTTCGGTTTTTGTGTTTTATCGGCCGGCTGCAGCAGCATCGTGCCATTCAGCCATTTATCGCCCAGCGGAACCAGTTCAGTTGTGTCGCTCCATTGCCGCAGGATTTTCAACAACGATTTTTCCACGGCCGATGTTGTTTCTACTTCCAGTGTCAGGTGCTCCGGTATGATTTCATCCAGCTTACTGTCTGTTTTGTCAATTTCTTTGATGCCATGATTGATAAACGAAATCAGGTAAGCCGCATATTTTACACCGATGATAACACCAGGTCCAAACTGGGTATGCTGTAAGCGGGTGCCAATGCCAAGTGTCAGTTGATTTTCTTCCATAATAAGGGTAGCAATGTGGTTAAGAAATTGATTGCCTGATTGATTATTGCAACTGCCATTGCAGTATACTAAATACCGATTATTTTTTTACAAATTCATACGGGTTATATTCCACGAAATCGGCCACTTTAACGGTAACGCCGGTTACTTTTCCATTTTCTACCTTGAAAGGGAAAACAGCCTTGCTGAAAATAGGATCCGAAAAACTTACATAAAAGCGGTTGCCGCCCAATGCTTCCAGCTTCGCATACATATTGGGGTGATGAGAGAACTTCATTCTCAGTTCGCCGTTCTCCATAACCACATTCATATCGCCGTATACGTTGTTAAAATAATGGCCTGTATAAGCGGCGAGCTGAAGTGAAGTGGCAGGATGTAAGGCCACAGAATCCTGCAAGGCTTTGTCTTTTTTCGCTTCGCTATTGTTTTGGGAGCTTGCAAATCCAAGATAGACCTGGCTGTAATTCCGGTAAGGGTTGCCGAGGTAGGCGTCCAGTATCTCCCATTTTAGTGCCTCGTAAAACGAGTTTTGATCTGTATTGGTAAAAACAATAATGCCCAGGTTTTCTTCCGGCACCAGGGTTACGCTGGTTACAAAACCGTTTACACCGCCGGTATGAGATACTATCTTCCTGCCGCTGTATTCTTCTAAAAACCAGCCAAGGCCATATAAAGCGAAATGCCCTTTGTTAAAGATATGCCCGCCATCGCCCAGGATAGAATGCGGCCGGCGGGTTTGCGCAATAGCCTGGGAGGGGATGATTTGTTTGCCGTCGAGCTTGCCAT
>Ga0268264_10002078_pt1 | contig 17875 bp, 21 predicted proteins | sample KBSSwiS32_FD_190357 | JGI IMG/M metagenome (GOLD analysis project Ga0268264, IMG submission 190357) | Switchgrass rhizosphere microbial communities from Kellogg Biological Station, Michigan, USA - KBS Switchgrass S3-2 (SPAdes) (version 2) | ecosystem: Host-associated > Plants > Roots >...
CTGGCATTTCATACCGTGTATCCTTGAAATGGATGGCTGGAAGTTTAAAGATGACTGTGTGGTTTCCTTGATAAGTGCCTGAACCAACCCCCCAACCTCTATCGTCCTAATCAAACTCCGTCCCCACATGCAGTAGGGGATGATCCACGCCCGTCAGCCGCCAGTCCCACGGCATCCAGCTTTTGTGCTTCCACGTGAACTCGAACGGCGCGGTGGACTGGTTCACGGCGCTCTTTGCCAGCTCGGCGAGCTGCATCCCCGAGCCCTCGATGTGGAGCATCGTGCTCACCCGCCCGGTGTCCCCCTGCATGGTCACCGCCGTGTCCGAGTCGCGGATTTCCAGCGCGATGAACTGCCGCAGCACCTCGTGGGACTGATTCAGCGCCCACGCCTTGTCATGCCCCGTGGGCGTGCGGAAATCATCCGCGAACATCGCGTTCAGCTTCCCCCATTTCCGGTCCTGCGCCGCATCGAGAAAATGCCGCTGGTGCAGCTCCACCTGCCGCGCCGGCTGCCACAGCCACAGGCATCGCGCGGCCGCCAGCGCCAGCACGGCGGTGATCAGGTATCGGTTTCCTTTGGATTTGAGAAAAGCGGCAATCATGGCGGGGAAGGGGAGTGATGCGTGGAGGTTCGTCGTGGTCGTAAAACCAACCCCGCCAGCAAAGCATCCCCGCGCCGCGAAGACCAGCGAAACCCGAAAGCGGAATACCAGACACCACGTTCCCGTGCCTCGATCTGCGCACCGTGGCTGAAAATACCCACCGGAAATGCCGCCGCGCGCGACGCCCTGAAAATTCAAGCCCTACAGCCGGAATCCCTTGTGTAACAAGCGGGCATTTACCGTCGCCGATGGTATGCATGGTGCTTGAGGCTTGGAAACCATAAAGCCTGCTTTCATGTTGGATCTACAAAACCAGGGACTCATCCGAAAAATGAACTGCAACATATGCGCCACGCCCCGCGCCAGGGCCTACCGCGTCGCCGGCCTGCTCGTGCGGTACGCCTGCGACGACTGTTTCCTCAGCCGCTGCATCCACTGCGGCGCGATGTGCGTGGATGAAAAAGGCGCGATCCTGCCCGGCGTCACATTCGGCATTTACAACTCCCTCTACTGCGCAGCCTGCTCCGCCGGGAACACCGAGCAGGACATCGCCAAAGTCCCGGCCCCGCCTTAGGGAGCGTTTGGTTAAGCCGGTGCAATGTGTCTCTTGCGATCAGGAATCGCGCTGCCGTGCGCTGTTCCCCTTAGGTCACTTACAGCTCAAATGGGCAAAACTCCGGGCAAAAATGATTCCGTTTTACAGTCGCCGGAGCAGGTCCCGGAATTTTTTTGAGAAACGTCCACCTCGCGACCTGTAATAGGTTTCCCCGGCTTCCTTTTTCAAGTTACCGGGTAATCCACAGGGGCGCGGATTCCATTGCAACTCAACACGATCCAGACGAGTAATCGGGCGCAGCAACCACTGAACGTCAGCTAATTCGGCGAAGGAACAGGAGTGGGTGTTGCAGCTCCCGGCGGAAGTTGTTTCGGCGGAGGCTGCGTTTTTTTCGCACCCTCTCCGGTTGGCGCCAGCGGCACACCCGGTTTATCAGTAGCCGGCGGTGTGTGAGGCACATTCACCGGTGTTGCTCCGGGCGTGGTCGTGGCCTTGGATTCTGGTGTGGCCCTGGGCTCTGGTCTGGCCGCGTGCACTGGCATGGTCTTGGGCTCCGGTGGTGCAGTTTGCAATGGTGTGGCTTTCGGCTCCGCTGGTGCAGTTTGCAATGGCGCGGCTTTCGGCTCCGGCGTGGTCGTGTGCACTGGCATGGTCTTGGGCTCCGCTGGTGCAGTTTGCAATGGCGCGGCTTTCGGTTCCGGCGTGGTCGTGTGCACTGGCGTGGTCTTGGGCTCCGCTGGTGCAGTTTGCAATGGTGTAGCTTTCGGCTCCGGTGTGGCTTGGGGCGTCAATGCCGGTTGGGATTTCAAAGTGGTGGGTTGCGATGGGCGCGACCGCGTTGGCGGTGCCGAAACCACAGCCGTCGGCTGTCCTGCGGACGCAGCTGGCGCGGTGGGTTCTGCCGCGTTCGTTACATGTTCCTTTACGTGCCTGGGTACCCCGGGCGCAGTTCCGGGTGACATGCTTAAGGCGGGCGCGGCGATTTCCAACCTGTCACCGTTCACCAGGGTTTTACGGACGGCAGGCTGCTCATTCGTCAACCTCAGTTTTTGCACAGGCACTTTGGTGCGCGCGGCGATCATATCCGCCTGCGGTCCCTGATTGATAACCGCAGGCCGCTCCTCGCGGTTGTTCTTATTTACCACGATCGTATTTGTATTGGTAATGTTCGTGATGTTGGTCGTCTGGGAGATGAGCGAGATATTCTGCGAACGGTCCACCACTACATCTTTCATCCGGGGCGCGCGGAATTGTTCCACCTGGACAAATACATAATTCCCCGCTCCGATCCTGAATTCCGCGTCCACATTACGCCCCAGGTCGTGGCGATCCCGGTCAACCCGCGCTTCGGGCGGCAATGGCGCCCATCCCACGTAGTCGTTTCCATTCCTCCACGAAACCCATGCGGGAGCCCATTGGGTCCCCGGCACCCATACCCAGCCGATCCGCCTCAGTTGCGTCCACCGGCCATAGTGATAAGTGGCCCAGCCGAAACGCTCATCCGACACCCACGCCCAGCCGCTCTCCGTGTAAACCCAGTGTCCATACTCATAGGGATGCCATTTGGGGTCGCCCGCAGCCACCCGGGGATGCCACACGTATCCGTAACTGTCCGTCTGTATCCAGTCTCCGTCGGGCTCCAGATCATTGTAAAACACTTCATAATTTCCTTGCTCCGGCTCGTAAGTCACACGGCTCTCCTTCGTCCTGGGCCGGACCCTCTGCGCGGAATCCGGGTTCGCCGCGGGCGGCGCGCCAGTGTCAGGCGCCTGCTGCGCCACCCCTGTTTGTTGCGGTTGCATCTGCTGCTCCACCTGGGTTTGCTGTTCGGGCGCGGACGGAACATCGGCGCTCTTCCGCTCGCAACCCGCGGGCAATACAGACACAATGGCAAGGAGAGAATAAAGGTGGAATTTTTTCATGGGGATGGAAGTCACATCTATAGACGCTCAACGCTCATAAATATTCGGTTAAACATCTCTTTCTCTTGGTCGCTTCCGAAACAATCTTCCAACAGCGAACAAGCGGGCGCGAGCCATGATGCCCTGGGATCGGCGCCGTGGGGACAATTCACGTGAAAGCCTGTCGGGTATTACTTGCCGTCCGTGGTCGTGGTCGTCGTGGTGGTTTTTTTCTCGACGACCTCCGTCTCGGGCTGTGCCTTCTCAACGACCACAGGGCGATCCACGTAAACCTTCTTCTCAACCGGCACGAGGACCTTTTTCTCCACTATCACCGGTTTCTCGACGACCCGGTCCACGTAAACCGGCTTTTCCACAACCACCGGTGGCTTTGTGATAGTGGTGGTGGTATTGCGCTCGACGGTGGTCGGCGCGACCACTCCCGTGGTGGCGACGGTTTTCTGGACGACCACGCGACTGGCGATCATTTGATCACCCTCCCGGACGTAATACACGGTCACTGGCAGGCCGGACCTGATCGTTCCGAACGATACAGGGGCGCCGGTTTCGTCCACATAGCTGGTGGACTTGCTGAAGCGGTAGTGGATCGGCTGGGGCGAGGTCTCGGAGCGAATCGCCATGGTGTCAGTTCCGATTTCGGCAACAGTTCCAACGGTGGTGGTGGAGACGGAAGTAGTGGTGCCGTCGGTCGCCGTCTGGGTGGAAGTCATTTGCGCCTGTGTTGATGCAAGGGAAGTGAACGTCAGCGCGGATGCGAGCGCGAGTATTGTGCGGATGGATATTTTCATAGTTGTTTGTTTTTTGATTTTCCTTCGCACCCGGTATCAGGCCGTTGGGTAAACCTTAATCGCAGGCCGGGGGATTATGGCCGTCAAAATCGACAGGATTCCGATATGCCTGGCAAGGAGTGATGCACAAACGGCGCGTTTTTCCTGCTGCCACGCATAGCCGGGATCGCAGCCCCCGGCTGCAGCGAACAGCTATTCTACGCAGGCAACCGGCTTTTCTCCCGCGTCGCCTTACTTCCCAACAGGTCGCGTAAACCCCGGCATCGCCTTCTTCAGCGGCGAGATCGAGCTCACCACGAAATTATTCATGCTCATCCGCACACCCGCCCCCTGCCGCGTGAGCACGCCCGCAAAGGCCGTCGCCGCATCCTTGAACGCCTGGCTCTTCAATCCCGCCACCGGCTTCCCGTCGAGGAACACATTCGAGATCGCCCCCGTCGTCGTGTCGATGTCATACGCCAGGTTGTAGAACTGCCCGGGGGTGATCGCAAACGTCGGCACCGGCTTGCCCGCCTCCGCGCCATCCTCGTAGAGCTGCAGGTCGCCGTTCAGCATCAGGTTCAGCCCCGTGAAATGCGTGAGCGAATTTCCATCATCATCCCGCGCCGGCATCGCCGACCAGAACCCGAGGCCCCCGCCGAAGTTCGTGCCGCCGCCCTCCGCGCCGCCCGTCACCGCGAGATCCGCCGAGATATGGATCTGCGCCGGCTTCACATAGGTCCCCGTGCTCACGATCGATACCCCCAGCGCCGTCTTTTCCTCCGCGAGATTCACCGCATTCTGCGGGGGCCCGTCCCAGTTGGCGGGCACAAAAGGCTCGCCCCAGTTCCACCCCGCGCCCCACACCCATTTCACGCCCGGCAGATTTTTTGCCAGCGCAACATTCGATCCGCTCAGCGGCGCGCGGATATCATCGGCAGTCACCGTCCCGCTGGAAATCACCACATGGTCCGCCGGCACCGGCGCAGGCGTCGCCGGCGGCAGCCCCCTCGCATCCACCGCCACCAGCGCGAGCAACCCCGCCGCGCAGGCAGCCAGTTTGCCCGGCAGGAATATTGATTTCAGGGTCAGCGAATGCGTTTTCATAGCCATGGAAAGTAAAGGGGGTAGGGGGACTGCAACTTTCAAGATGGGTAACAGGATTGAACTTTGCTGTCAAAGTGAAAGCATTATTGCAAGGAATGAAACCCGAAGCACGAATGCCAAAACGCCATCGTCCTACGCAGCATCGCTTTTCAGGCTTCGGACTTCGACATTCTTTCGTCATTCGTCATTCGAGCTTCGTCATTCATCCCCTCTGCAGTAGTCTCACACCCATGAAGAAGCACCCCTCCGCGCTCCTCGCCCTCCTCCTTTTCCTCTCGCTCGCCTGCGACTCCAGCGCCGGCCTGAAAATCTACTACCTCCGCCACGCCGAGGCCGGCCACAACGTCGTGAAAGACTGGAAAAACGTGCCGAAAGACCAGTGGCCCGCCTACGTCGGCAACGAAAACATGTTCACGCCGAAGGGCGAAACGCAGGCCGCCGCCGTCCCCGCGAAGCTCTCGTCCTACCATTTCGACTTCATCGCCGTCAGCCCCATGTGGCGCACGCGCAACACCATCCTCCCCTACCTGAAAACCGCGAAGCTCCAGGGCGAGCTCTGGCCCGAGCTGCACGAATGCCCCACGCCCACGCTCATCGATTCGCCCACGCTGCCCCCGCCTTCCGCCTCACTCCTGAACACCGGCCCGGAGATCAAGCTCCCCGCCGATGAAACGAGTTACTTCCGCCTGCGCGCCGACACGACGCGTGAATTCAACATCATCGCAAAAAAAGACCCCCAGCTCTCCGCCGACATGCGCTCGATCCTCTCGGGCGCCATCGAGCGCCTCGTAAAACGCTTCGGAAACACCGGCCAATCCGTCCTCCTCGTCGGCCACGGCAACAACGGCCGCGCATTATTGAAGCTGCTGGTCCCGAAGGACGCCGCAGGCAAGGGCATGCCCATCGACAACACCGGCATCTGGATGGCCGAGCAGCAACCCGACGGCACCTTCCGCCTCATGATGCTGAACGACAAACCATTCGGGAAACATTGAAACTCTTTGTTTAACAGCGCGACATTGAATGCCGCTGATGTTTAAAAACACAGGCGATCATCCTCTTTGTATGCAGTCATCCTGAGGTTCTCGAAGGATCTCTAACTATTTCCGGGCTTCTAACCCGTGACAAATGGTCAAGAAGGTCAGAAATAGATGGAGATTCACCGCCCTCATCCCTCGGCCTCTCCCGGAGTCGAGTTTCAACTCCGTTCAGGATGACCCCAAGCTCCGCCGCCCCCGTCTCCACCCTGCAAAACTCGAGCGCACATTCACCTTCACCCGCGTTGATCGCGGCACCTTCACCGTCGAAGACCACTTCGAATTCACAACCCCTAAGCCCTTCGAAACCACTCATAAGCTATGAAACTAATCCATTTTAGTTTCGTTTGAATTGGTGTGACGCAAAAATCCTAAGAAATGGGAGATTGACAATTCACCACAACAACTGCATCATGACTCAAATTCACTGGCAGCTATTGCTCCAGATGATGTTTCCAGCAGGTAATAACGCCTCTGGCAAAATAAGGAAAACATATGCAATTCAAGATACCCGTATCTGCGGAGCACATCCGTACGATCAAAGACCCAAATAACCAGAAAATCAGAATCGTTCACACATTCGTGAATGTTAACGATCTGCCTCACACAATCCCGATAGATCCTGATCCTCGCGCACCCAAAATATCCGGTGCCGTCCCTCAGCGGATTTTGACGTCATTGTTATCTAACGATGGGAAATTTCACCTCAAAAACAGAGGGATCACCATATCAGCAAAGCATTTCGAATTCGATAATAAGCAAAATATTCTAACCCTTTTGATCCCGGAGGGAGAGGAACAATTCGGCATTCTCGATGGTGCCCATACCTATGAGTGTATTAAAGAAGGTGTGCGTAAAGAGCGTGATAGAATACCGAGCAATTCGGATGAAGAGGATCAAAGAGTTTTGCCGCTTCAATTTGTTCATCTAGAGATTCTGGAACGGATCGAAAACGACCTCGCGGACATTGCTGAAGCTCGCAATTTTAGCGTCGCACTTAAAACTTGGACTCTGGCGAATTACAGAGACAAATTTGATTGGCTGCTAGAGGCGCTCGGCAGAGACTTTTCTCAAAAAACAATTCGGGTTAGTGAAAATGATCCGGAACCTGTTGGTATCTTGGATGTTATTCAAGTGATTTGTGCAATTAATCCGTGTCTTTTTGCGGAAGAAAAACCTGCAATCGATGCGTATAAAAATGCAGGCAAGATGTTGCAGTTTTTCATTTTGGAAGATGATCGCTACAAATTTCGCAAATTGGCTCCGGTATGCAGAGATATAATGCGACTTTATGATCATATTCGTCTCAATTTTAAGGTCCAATATAATGCTCCTGATGAATCGGGTAAGCGTGGAAAATTTGGGCGAACAAAAGAGTCTCAAAACGCAAAAGACAGGCGCAATTCCAGATCAAAAGCGACCTATTACTTTCTTGATCCTCTTTCTGGACCAATAAAAGGCGATGAGCCGATTGATAAGGGATTTAGTATTCCTCTTATATCCGGATTTCGTGTTTTGCTTGAGGAGCGTGAAAAAGAATTTGTCTGGCTTACTGATCCAATTCAATTTTTTGACAAATTCGGATCGAAGCTGGTCAGAGGATTAATGAGTGCAAGCGATGCAAATGATGGGAATCCTCACAATGTTGGAAGAGACCCTCAAGTTTATCAACAATTAACATCTGAAGTGAGACGTTGGTATCTTGAGTCCCAATTTAAAAAACAGGGTTCGGATTTGCTATTTTAAATCTATGCTAAGCAGCCCGACCACCAAATGGTCGGGCTGCTTAATATCTAAAGAATCAAAGCGCAATGGAGATGATTACATTGACGGTTTCTTTCATTTATTCGGCATTGGTAAATTTATTTGAAAACCAGCCAGATCTTTCGCAGTTCACATCCGAGACAAACGAACGAGAGCCCAATTTATCTTTTCATTTAGCCAATGAGCTGTCGCCATATTTTTTTTGGCTTCAATGCGATTTTGATGTTACAAAGGTGAACCTTGGCAATCAGCGGCCAGATATTATATTTCATCGACGTGGCACTAATATATTCAACTTTTTGGTAGTCGAAGTAAAACGTGCATCTAATCGGCAAGGTAATGAAATGGACGTGCTGAAGATTAATGACGTTTGGTTTTCGAGACAGTTAAATTATCGCCTTGGCGCTAGCGTAATAATTGATGAAGAGCAGCGAAGATTTGCGATTCATGTTTTTGAAAACAAAAAGGGCTCCGAGGTTAAAAAACTAACCGTCACAGATAAAACAGATGGGCAATATCTGAATGCCATCATCCTTAATTGTCGACAGAACGCCATAATCCAAAGTATTAGCATGGAAGCCATAGCGGCTGACAGAGCGGGTGACGAAAAGGCAGCAGAAGGTGTGAAAGAACATTTGGACGAGGTTATATTCGACACATTTAGATTTGCAAATAATCCCTCGACTACTCTCAAGTAATCGAGAAAAGGGGTTGGTCCTTAGTGTTGATCAGCGACGGCTCGGACGTCCTCCGTGTCTTCTGGCAGGCCCACGTCGCTTCGCCCTGGGGCCTCCCAGTTGTGCTCGTCGCGCAACCGGTTACACCGTGACATTCCCGCCTGCTGCCCCAAAATACCTTGTGTTGTACAATGTAACGCGCTACGGAAATCCGCATGGGAACTGATATCGACACCCTCAAGGAAAACCTCAAGCGCTGGACGCTCCTGCTCGGCGTGCTCCAGCTCACCGTCGGCTGCCTGGTCGGGTTCACCCCTCCCTCCGCCGTCGCGTGGTTTCGCGGCATCGTCATGGCCCACATCGAGTTCACCGCGAATGGCGTGCTCATGATCGCCTTCGGCTTCCTCGTGAAGGAGCTGCGCCTCGGCCCGAAGGCGCTGAAAGCATGGTTCGTCGCGCTCCAGGCCGGCACATGGACCAACGGCGCGGCGGGAGTCGCCGCCGCAATCCTCGGCGCCACCACGAAACTCATGCCCACGCTCAACGAAAAATTCCCGCCCCCGCACGGGACCGACAGCCCACTCGTCACGAACCTCCTCCAGCTCTGCGGCGCCACCATCATCATCACCCTGCTCCTCACCCTCTACGGCCTCCGCCCCGGCAAACCCGAAGTCGCGCAATCCTGATAGGATCGCAGCAACCGGCTACAAGCAACCCTCAGGCCGGAAACAACCGCGCGTCCGCCGGCTTTTCCACGTGCAACTACGGGGAGGCCGCCAGCCCTGCCGTCAGCTCCACGATCGCCTCACGGTCCGGGTGATTGCAAAAAAAGTTCTCGCCGCACACCTTGCGATGCGTGCACGGCATCGGCGGCCTGCATATGCAGAGGATATGGTTCACATTGAAGCCCGAAGCCTTGGCGCGGCAGGATGCAAACGCCCCCGGAAACCGAGGTGGAGTCTCATTCTGCGCTGCGGGTTCATCGTTCATCGTAGGGGGAATATAACACGTTATCGCTGATTCGCCGAAAGTCCCTGCCGGGGGCTCTCATGCCCGGCGGAATTCGACGGCGCATCCAGGAAATGCGCCGGCTCGGGGATCGGCGTCGTATTGGGCCGCACCTTCGGCTGGGAGCGCGGGATCACGCCGAAGCCGATCAGCGCCACGAACACGATGTTCACCGAAAGCCCCGCCACCAGCACCCACGCGAGGAACCGCGACACGTTCTTTGCTTTATTTTCGAAAAAATCGAAATAACGCTCGGATTTCCTGGGCTCTTGTGGCGTACGCATTTGATGCAAAAGTAAAATGGAAAAAACTCGGGCCCCCGCAAAAGAGCCACGCAAACCACCACATTCTTGCGCGAGAGACGGGTGATATTCGACCATGCCGGATCGAAAATGCAATAAAATTTTTAGTCGGCGCGTGATTCAACTCGTCACACTGGAAAACAGGTCGCCTGACCCGGATCGCAGCCCGCCGCGCATCAACGGGAGCCTTGCAGCCGCGCCAGCGCCGCCTCGATCTTCTCCCGCCTTCCTGTGCCCACGTAGGATTGCGCCGGCCCGGGATAGCCCGTCTGAAAATAGGGACGCGTGAGCAGCTCCTGCAGAAAGGGGATTGCCGCACCCCCGGCTGTCCCGACCTCCGCCAGCGCCTTGTCCAGGATCTGGGTCAGCAGGCCTTCCCCGTCGCACCCGGCACGGGAGTCGAATTGCGCGGGGACAAACAGCGGCGCCAGTTCCGCCAGCTTCTGCGCGGGCTCGGCCATAAGGCGGGCCCTTTGCAGATGCAACCGCTGCTCCACATGGATCCGCTGCTGCGCGCCAAAACCAATCCACCCCTCCGGCGCAAAGGAAGCCTGGTAGCACGGCAGATTCAGCAGGCCCTCGAGGAACGGGATCGCCGCCGCTCCCGCCTTGTCCGCCTCGTCCAGCATCTCCCTGGTCACCGCCCACACCATGTAGGGGTTGAACATCCCGTCCTCCGTCGGGATCAAAAACGGCCGCAGCAGTTCCAGCTTGCGCGCACTGTCCGTCGAAGCCTTCGCCTCGGCCCAATGCTCGCGCAGCAAAAGGCCATAGCTCACCAGCCCCTCCGCCTTCGCCAGCGTCCCCGTGAATTCATCCGGGATCAGTTCCTCCTTGCGCGCCTCCGCCTCCTCCCGCGTCAGTTGCGGGCGGTACGGTTTGTCCAGCAGCCAGTCATACACCTTCCCATCCACGATCCTCCTGCACACCGAAAAATTGGCCGACCACTCATCATTGACCCTGAAATCATAACCCGCATTGCGGTTGATTTTCGCATGGACCAGAAACAGCAGGAACCTTTGCGCAAGATTCTGCCGGTAATCATCGGCCGGTATGTCGAACGCCTTCCTGTCCGCATCGGAGAGGAGCATCTTATCCCCCGCATGCAGCGCTCCAAAGTACGACTTCTCGATCACAAGATGATTCTTCTGTCCCTCCTCAAACCGCGCCAGAACGATGGCATCCGCAGGCCGCCCGATCAGATACAACTGTATCGAAGTGCTCCCCCGCTTCGCAAAAGCCGGCTGCGCCAAAAAAACGGAGACACATACAAACGCAACGAACGCCACGAAACGCCTGCACCAGCAATCAGCGACCAGCATTTTCATATTCCGAACAATCAATCGGCACTCTGCGTGAAGCAAGGAGTTTATGGTCCTCGCCCCCTCCTTCATTCTTGGTGTCTTCGTGTCTTGGTGGTAAATTAACCGCATACTTATAGCTGCCGCATTCGCATCTTGTAATGAGTGGCTGGAATGTCGAGAATCGTGGGCGACTTTTAAAATGATGCGTTCCAAATGGCTCTATTTTGTTTCCGGGATCATTCTGGGCATCGCTCTGATGTCCTGTTACACAATCATAAAAGCGAAGGACAAATCCACCGGCAACGAAAAGGAGTCGTGGCTTAAGGGCAAAAGCTATGACATGCCCGCAATACTGGCCGGGCTCAAGAAAGGCGGCCTCGACAAATCCGTGCCCGACGCCCAGGGAATCGAATATCTCGTAAAAAAAGGCGCTCTGCCGGAGGTTTCCGATATCTGGTTCTGCCCAGTTTACTCACATGTGAGTGTAGAAAACGGCTTGTCTATCAGTACGGGGCAGGGCGGCACTTATAACAGATTGGACTCCGGAACCCTGGACCTGGCCGTTCATTACTCCAGGTCACCGTACTATCTGCAGCGAAAGGACGGCAGGATTTATGTCAATTCGAAAATGTTCCCTTCAATGGAAAATTTCTTTGTTACTGATAAGTAAGGGTCGCATACAGATGCTTATCACTCTTATTTAATTAATCCACCTCCATGCCAGCCAATCCCCCAATCATCTACATCCACTGCCACGACGCAGGCCGCCTCATACAGCCCCACGGGCACACGATCTCCACGCCCGAGTTGCAGCGCTTCGCCGACGAGAGCATCTTCTTCCGCCAGGCCTATTGCGTCGCCCCCACCTGCTCGCCCAGCCGCGCGGCCCTGCTCACCGGCAGGTATCCTCACCAGGTCGGCATGCTCGGCCTCGCCCACCGCGGCTTTCTGTTGAATAACTACGCCGATCATCTAGGCCAGCGGCTGCAACGCGAGGGTTACACAACCGCACTCAGCGGCGTGCAGCACGTCGCTCCGTTTCAAGGCTACAAGGAAATGATCGGCTACAACGAAGACTTCACCATTCCGGAGAAGAACCGCCGTGGGATACCACACGACGAGATAGACCGCCGCCACGCGCAGGCCGCCGCGAGTTACATCGAAAAAAACGCCGCAACCCCGTTCTATCTCGAATGCGGTTTCTTCTACCCCCATAGACCTTATCCGACTGCCGTCTCAAAGCCGGAAGGGAACACAACCCCGCCTCCGCCCTATCTGCCGGACACCTCCGAGACCCGCGCCGACATCGCCGCCTACGCCACCGCCATGCAGGCCGGCGACGCCGCATTCGGCATCGTCTTCGACGCCCTGCGCCGCGCCGGCCTCTGGGACCGCGCCATCATCATCGCCACCACCGACCACGGCCCCGCATTCCCGTGGGCCAAGTGCAACCTCAATGACCAGGGCACCGGCGTCTTCCTCATGATGCGCCTCCCCGGTCAGCATACTCCCGTGCAAACCGACACCATGGTCACACACATGGACATCCGCCCCACCATCATGGAAATCCTCGGCCTCCCCCCCGAGCCGCAGGCCGAGGGAAAATCCCTGCTACCATTGTTAAACAACCCCCACGCGAAACTGCACGATGAGCTGTTCTCCGAGGTCACCTACCACGCCGCCTACGAGCCCATGCGTTCCATCCGCACCGCCCGCCACCGCTACACCCGCCGCTTCGACACGGAATGGAGCAGCCCCGTCCTCCCGAACATCGACCCCGGCCCCAGCAAAGACCTCCTGCTAAAATCCGGCCTGCGCGAAACAATCCTCGCCCCCGAAACCCTCTACGACCTCACCCTCGACCCCGCCGAAAACCACAACCTCATCACCGACCCCACCTACGCCGATGTATTAAGTGACCTCAAGTCGCGACTCGAAGCATGGATGAAACGCACCAACGACCCATTGCTCAATGGCCCCGTCCCCGCACCCCCCGGCGCGATCGTAACTCCAAAAGAGGACCTCTGTTACGAGAAGAAATGAGTGAGGAAAATGACGAAACAAGCCCGAAGTCCGAAGCTCGAAACGCCGTCGTTCCATGAAACGAAGTAGTTCGGTCATTCTGGCTTCGTCATTCTTTCGTGCTTCGTCATTCGGATTTCATTTAAATTTCCTCGCCTCCTCCTCACCCCCGGCGCACAATAAGCGCACCGTGAAAACACACCACCCCCTCCGCGCGTTGTTTTTATTCGCCGCGCTCGTCTCCACTCCCGCCCTTGCGCAAAACGCCCTCCCGCCCCGCCAGGGCTCCTCACCGTACCCGCCTTCATCCGGCGACATGTCCATGTCCGGCACCGCCGCGCCGAAGACCACCCCCGAGCCCTACGTCTGGCTCACGAAAGCGGAGGAAGCCGCCCTCTCCGACACCGTCCCGCCGCCACCCGCGCCCAGCTCCGAGCAGGACCACGCCGACCTCGAGATCATCCTGAAAGTACAGGACACCCGCACCCCCGCCATCATCGCCGAGTGCAAGCTCGACCAGTTGCTCACCTACAAACTCTTCCAGCCCATCTACGGCGCCGACCTCACACCTGCAAACAGCCCGCAGTTCCACCTCCTCATGAAACACGTCCTCGACGCCACCCACGCCGTCAACGACGTCGCGAAGGAGAAATACAAACGCCTCCGCCCCTACGTCGCGCACCCCGACGTTGTCAAACCACTCTTCACCGTGAAAGGCTTCAGCTACCCCAGCGGCCACTCCATGGCATCGTACACACTCGCGCTCGTGCTCGCCGAGGTATTCCCCGATAAAAAGCAGGCCCTGCTCGACCGCGCGCAAGCCATCGCCCAGAGCCGCGTCGACGCCGGAGTCCACCACCCCAGCGACATCAAGCAAGGCGAACCCCTCGGCCGCGCCACAGCCGCCGCCATCATAGCCAGCCCCGCCTTCCAAAAAGACCTAGCCGCAGTAAAAGCCGAGTTACAAAAGTAACTCCACGCAAGCCTGCAGAGTCCATCAGGTCTAGTAAGTCCTCTTTTGGAAAACAACACACCGGTTTTATTCCGGTTCGAAACGCGAAAGCAGCCCGCGAATCCTCGTTTCGACGTGCATCAGTTCGATCAAAACATTTCTTTCGAAGGGAGTTCCGCCAAATCGAGACCGGTCAAGGCTGATGTTATGAAAGTAATACTCGGGAAGCTGATGTAGTGATTTTCGCAACTCCTTGTAACGGGCTATAGCCGCGTTCTGATCGGCGGTTCCAGCAGAGAAGGTCTTGCCCAGTGGATCGTAGAGTTTTTCTATTCCCGGCCAAATTTGCGAGATTTCCTTTTCTATGGGCGCATTCTCAGCTTTCAACCGGGGATATATCGCGGGAGGAACATCCGGCATCACAAAGAAAATGAGCCCTACTTTCACGGATTCCATTTTTGCACCGGGCGGGCCTTGGACGCCTATGTAAGCCCCCCGTGTTTTATGTATCCGCATGATATCCAGTTCCGAATATCGCTTGTCGTACGACACCGCCCAGCCCTCGGGCAGCTCCGCGCGGATTTTGTCGATGAGTTCGTTGACGCTCCTCTCCGTCTCCCCCGCACGCGCGGGAATCAACGAGGCGACAGCCAGGAAAATAGTCAGGAGGATCTTCACGGCAGCAGGACCTGCCTCCAAGTAATGGACGAAATACCGTGCATGTCAACGTCAGAGGCTTGAGTGAAAAAGGCTCGCACCGAGCGCAGGCTTTCCAAACATGGAAAGTTACTTCCCGCCCGGCACCGGCGTCGCCGCAGCCTCCGCCTTCCGCTGCGAGACCACAGGCTCCCGCCCGTCCTGCACCACGATCTCCGTCACATAGCCTTCCATTACTTCCACGCCTTTCAACTGCGTGCCGGCCATGTCGATCTGGAACTTACCCGGCACCAGCGCGCCGGAGAGGAGCGTCCCGTCCTTGATATCCACCCCCATCAGCGAGAGCGGCGCAGCGTAGTTGATCCATGTCACGTGCTCCTTCACCTTCGGCGCGCCCTGCGCATCCATCGCATTGATCCTTATCTGCCCGCCGCGTTGCAGCACGAAATGAATGTGGTCCCCCTTGCTCGTATCGACCACCTGGTAAAAGCTCGCCCATCCCTTGCAATGCACAAACAGCGCCACCCGCCCCACCGGCAGCATCAGCTCCAGCGACTTCCCTTCGCTCGCGTAGCACGGCCCGAGCCGTTGCCGCCGCAGGGCATGTCCCGCATCATCCCTTTCCGCAACCGCCGGCCACGCCTCGTATTGGACCTTCTCAAGATTCGTCATGTCCTCGCCGCTCGCCGTGAGCCGCACTTTCTTCGCGGGCGCGGGTTTCAGCACGATATTTTCCGCGCCCTCCCCGCGACCGAAGTCACGGCGTAAAAAAGTCCACCCGATCCCGGGCCCGCGCACCGCGATCGCCTTGCTTGCATCCGGGTACCGCATGTCGGGCACCGAGAACGTCCCGTCCTCCCCCACCGGCGACCATTGGTAGGCATCCGGCTTGTTCCAGTGGATGCCCTCCAGCGACACGATCCCCACCTCCACCCCCTTCATCGACTCCGGCCCCACCACCTTCCCCGAGAATGTCCTCGGCACCGCCGGGTCTGTTGGCACAATGTCAAACTGCTCGCGCGCCGCCGCCGGTTTCGGGTCCGCCGCCGGGTCGAGGGGCGAGGAATATCCCCAGCCGTTCCACATCACATCCGGGGTTGCTGCCTTGTACACCAGCGCGTCATCCCTGCCTCCCGCCGGGCCGCCTGCCACAGGCGCAGGCTCGGTCGCAAAAATTGCGGACGTGAATAACAACAAACAGGGGATGAGTTTTGTGCAGTTCATGGGGTAGGGGAGTGTGCGCATGAGCCTGCCCTGCGCCGCCACACCTGTCAATAAAACGCAACCAGGTGTTTTACACCCGCGCGCGCCGCAGGCATATGTACCATAGGTCATATAAGTCGCATACGTCCCATATTACACTCGTGCCATCCGCGATATTCCACTTTCCACCACCCCGCCAACAAAAATCATCATAACTCCATAAATCACGCTTGACATTCACACAAATGGCTTCAAGCGTCCCCGCACATGGTTAAAACACTACTTGGAAACACTATGTGTCCCGTTCATCGGGAGGAGGTACCGTCCCATGCCCTGCCTTGAAAACATCCGTCACGAGCGCTTCTGCCAGCTCGTCGCCACGGGCGTGAGTTACACCCGGGCGTACAGGCAGGTTTACGGCGCCGGTAAAAAATCCGTCGATACCGCCGGCTCCCGCCTCATGCGTCGCGAGGGCGTCCTCGCCCGCGTCAGGGAGTTGCAGCGGGAAGGCGCGAGCGAAACCGCCCTCACAGTCCAGGCCGCGCACAAATACCTGCTCGATGTCATCGTGGCGGGACCCGGCGAGATAGACGAAAACAGCCCCATCTGCCAGAGTTACAAACGCACGGAGACCGGTATTGAGTGCAAACTTCCGGACAAACTCCGCGCCCTCGAGCTCGCCATGAAACTCCAGGGTTGCCTTCGCGACACCGCTGCCGACCAGAAAACCGACGTCAGCGGCGGCATCATCCTCACGAAAAGCCTCCTCCTCGCCATCCAGGAAAAGCGCCGACGCGCCCTCACCGGCGGTGATGAACCCGCAAAGTTACTCCCCCGGGCCGCCCCGTGAAAAACATCCTCCGCCGCATCACCGCAAAGCTCCTCGTCTGGTGGACAGTCCGCGAGCTGCGCCGCTCCTTCGCATGGGCAGTCACATTGCCCCGCAACGAAGCCATGCTCGTCATCACCCGCTGGCGGTGGCGCATCCTCCACGCCGAGGCCATCGACGATGAAATCCGCACCCACTACCTCCTCGCGCTAACACGCCTCGAGCAAATCATAAATTCCCACGAAAGCGGGCTGGCCGAAGCCGCGTGAAACAAATACTAAATACCCGCGTCGCACAACGCGACCGCCGCTAGTAATCAAAATCATGCGCAGCCGCGGGTCGCCTTGGTGACATAAGTCCCATCCGTCCCATATGTCGCATAAGTCCCATCCCCAAAAAGAAGCAGCGAAGGCCCCGCCGCCGGGATACCTTCGCTGCCAGTTAAAACAAGCGAACTAATACTATGTCTGCAGCCGTCCGGGGCTGCGCCCCTTATTTGAACGGCGACCAGAACGCGGCGTCAGCCACGTCCGAGAGCGCATTGAACGCGCTGTCGGGCACCTTGGGAATCGAATCGACCGTGTAAGGGCCGTACGAATTCCCGAAAAGGTCCGTGCCGTTTGCATACAGCATGGTGTCCTTTTTCAGGTAGTTCTGGATGTCGGCAAACGCGGGAGTGAACCCGCTGCTCTTGCCAGTATCGATCGCATATTGGTCCATGGCGCCATCCACAAGCCTGAGATCTTCCAGGATGCGGGTCGCCTGCGAACGCTTGCGCGCCCTCAGGAAATTTGGCACCGCAATCGCCGCCAGCAGCGCGATGATTGCCACGACTATCATGATTTCCACGAGGGTGAAGCCCCCGCGGTTTTTTCGTATTGTGGTCAACATGGGTTATTGTCGATTTATTGCGTTTATTTGGTTATTATGTTTATGCGCCCCGCGCTTTTTAACGACGCGAGCCGCGCAAAGCAATAAAGCAGGATAAATGCCACGCAAACGTTTGTATCACAAATGATTGTAAATAAATCATCCCTCCCTCCCGCCAGGCCCTGAGCCCTGTCGAAGGCGCCCTTCCGCCCTTCGCCCTTCCGCCCTTCCGCCCTCCGCCCTTCCGCCCTTCCGCCCTTCCGCCCTCCGCCCTCCGCCCTCCGCCCTCCGCCC
>Ga0268264_10002082_pt1 | contig 17869 bp, 16 predicted proteins | sample KBSSwiS32_FD_190357 | JGI IMG/M metagenome (GOLD analysis project Ga0268264, IMG submission 190357) | Switchgrass rhizosphere microbial communities from Kellogg Biological Station, Michigan, USA - KBS Switchgrass S3-2 (SPAdes) (version 2) | ecosystem: Host-associated > Plants > Roots >...
AAACAGACCTTGGAGGCGACCTACGACCCGGGGGCGCTTCTCCTGAGCGATTCCCACGTGCGTTTCACGGACGCCTCTCAGATGTTGGCGAGGAAGGGCCGGAGCCAAGTAGCGACCTTTCAAGTGGGTATCGAAGCTGGAGCGATCTCGGTCTCCGAGTCGTTTTCGAAATCCAAAGCTGGGAACGTCACTTTGGATTCGATGACGGTAGCGAGGGGATCAGACCGAGTTGCCCTTCACTCTGAAATGTCCAACCAGGCACTCCGTGAAGAATTGGGTGTGGGGGCCGGTTTCTCAATCGAGCGCGAACGGTGTTTTCTTCGAATTGCTCCACCGGCGCAAGGTCCTATTTCGATGCAGGGCAAAGAGGGATCGCTATGGATGACCTCGGCCGTTATGAGCACCACCGTAGAGTTAGGTCTTCGCAATATAGACCTTCTCCTCCGCTCAATGATTCACCTGCCAGGGTTGAGGGGAAATCCTCAGCGAAACTATCCGGTAACGTCGCGGGGACCATGGTTTGAGGGTCCGTTTCCGGTTTACACCGCGAGTGTCATCTTGTCCTGGCAAGAGAAGAACGATATCCGCTTGAAGCTTCTGAGCACCCAGCTACAGAGGCTGGACCTGACCTGGAAGGTCGAAGCTCGCCAAGTCGATGCGACTCGGGTCGAGCTCAATGTAGGGCGCCTTAGAAGCCCTGCACGCGGTGGGGCAAGAGATCTGGTGAACATTGCCGATGTCGGTTTCGGTGTCTCCCAGACGCTCCCCGTGCTTGTAGCTCTCTTGGCGGCGCAGCCTGGCCAGCTCGTCTACTTAGAAGAACCCGAGATTCACCTCCACCCGGCCGCCCAGCAGGCGATGGCGGAAATTCTCTGCGACGCCGCGAAGCGTGGCGTAAAGGTCGTTGCCGAAACCCACAGCGACATCCTGCTTCTGGCAGTCCAGACCCTGGTCTCCGAAGGCGCCATGTCCCCCGATCTCGTCAAGCTCCACTGGTTCGAACGTGGGGAGGACGGCACGACGACGGTGACTTCAGCCGACCTCGACGAAGCGGGCGCCTATGGCCCCTGGCCCGAAGACTTCGGACGCGTTCGCGCCGAAGGCGAGAGCCGATACCTGACCGCTGCCGAAGGCCACATGTTCAGGGACGCTCCGCGTGGCCGGAAAGCCAAGACGGCTCGTCGTTGATGCTTCCCTCGCCGGTCCGGCGCCGCAGGTCGCTCGCGACGCGCTTCACGTGATCGAATTCGAGACGGAACATTCAGTGGTTTTTGACCCCAAGCTCGCCGAGGAGTGGGGGCGGCATCAAACCTCTTTCTCTCGCAGTTGGCGGGTGCGGATGCACGGTCGGAAGCGTATCGTGGCGATCACCGAAGCGGCTGGTTTACCCTGGGAGCGCCGCCTTGAGCAGGTCAAGTTACGGCCCACACAAAGAGCGGCCCTCGAAAAAGACTTCCACCTGATCCGAGCCGCCGCTGCCACCGACGAGACGATTCTTTCGCGCGATCAAGTGGCGCGAGGTCTCTTCTGTCTTGCCTGCGAGCAGATTCTCGATCTCGGCCGCATCATCTGGGCGAACCCGGATCGACCCGAGGAAGGCGTACTCGACTGGCTTCGAGCGGGCGCCAAGCCCGAGGAAGCTCGACAGCTCCGGAATGCATCGACCGACTCGCGAGCCTAAGTACGGGTCGAGCCCGATTCCGTCGAGAGGATTCTCCAGCTTGTCCACCCTCCCCACTTCCATCCCCGCCCTTCGCCTGCGCTCTCTGAATACCGCACCGGTTCGCCCGGAAGGCGAATACGTCCTCTACTGGATGACTGCCTTCCGCCGACTGTCGTGGAACTTCGCGCTCGACCGGGCGGTGGAGCGGGCTCGGGAGCTGGGGAAGCCTCTTCTGGTTTTCGAGGCGATCCGGTGCGGGTACCGGTGGGCGAGCGATCGGTTCCACAAGTTCGTTTTGGACGGCATGGCGGAGCATGCGCGGGCTTTGGCGGGGAGCAGGATCGCCTATTTTCCCTACGTCGAGCCCGCGAACGGGGCGGGCTCGGGGCTGCTCGAAGCTCTCGCTGCGCGGGCTTGTCTGATCGTCGCGGACGATGCGCCGATCTTCTTTCTGCCGAAGATGCTCGCCGCGGCGGCGGGACGGTCCAAGGTGAGGGTGGAGGCGGTCGATTCGAACGGCCTTTTGCCGCTTCGCGCCGCGGACAAGACGCACCTCACGGCCTACAGCCTTCGCCGGTTTCTTCAGGGAGAATCGCCGCGCCACCTTGGCGATCTGCCTGCCTCAGAGCCGTTCGCGGGTGCGCCTCTTCCCGAGTTCAAAGGGCTGCCGAAGGAGATCGCGAAGCGCTGGCCCGCGGCCTCGGCCGAGATGCTCGCGGGGGGCTTGAGCGCTCTCGCGAGTCTGCCGATCGACCACCGCGTGGCACCGGTGGCGGAGACCCCCGGCGGCGAGGGTGCGGCGCGCGCGCGGTTACGTCGGTTCCTGGAGCGCAACCTCAGCCGCTACGGCGAGGCGCGCAACGAGCCGGCCGAGGAGGTGACGAGCGGGTTGTCGCCCTATCTCCATTTCGGCCACATCTCGACCGCGGAGATCTTGACCGCGGTTGCGGCGCGGGAGGATTGGACTCAGGCGAAGATCGGCCCCTTGAAGAATGGCAAGAAGGAGGGGTGGTGGGGATGAGCGCCGCCGCCGAATCGTTCCTCGACCAGCTGGTGACCTGGCGCGAGCTGGGCTACAACCATGCCTCGCGGAGGGACGACATCGACCGCTACGAGTCACTACCCGCGTGGGCGAAAGAGACGCTCGAAGCGCACGAGAGCGACCCCCGCGCGGAGGTCTATTCGCTCGCGGAATTCGAGGCGGCCAAGACCCACGACGAGATCTGGAACGCGGCGCAGACCCAACTGCTCCGCGAGGGGACGATCCACAACTACCTCCGGATGCTCTGGGGCAAGAAGGTGCTGCACTGGAGCCGTAGCCCGCGTGAGGCGCTCGAGATCCTGATCGAGCTCAACAACAAGTACGCGCTGGACGGGAGGAATCCCAACTCCTATAGCGGCATCTTCTGGTGCCTGGGACGCTACGATCGCCCCTGGGCACCGATCCGCCCGATCTTCGGCGCGATCCGCTACATGAGCTCCGACAGCACGCGCCGGAAGCTGAAAATCGACCGCTACCTCGCGCGGTATTCGCCGGGCGCGCCGGTGGCGCCGGCGCGGCAGGGCGAGCTGTTCTGATCGATTGACGCGGACGAAAAGTCCGCGTAGGTTCCAGGGTAGCTTTTCGCTGTCGCGGTCCCTTACCCCTCGGAGGCGGTCCCTGAGCGCCAATCTCTGTTTCTTCATCCAAACTCACCGCGATCCCGAGCAGATCCTTCGCCTGGTTCGGACGCTCCATCGCGGCAGCGACACTGCGCGCGTGGTCGTTCAACACAACTTTGCCGCGGGTCCGCTCGACTGGACGCCGTTCGCGGAGCTGCCGCGTACTCACCTATTCCCGGCCACCGGTCCGCAGATCCGAGCGCATTACTCGTGTCAGGTGCAGCCGCTCCTGGACATGATCGATTGGCTCGAGCGGGAGGGGATCGAGTACGACTGGCTGGTGACGCTCACGGGCCAGGACTATCCGACGCTCTCGACGTCGAAGATGGAGGCGGAGCTTGCCGCCGCCTCCTGCGACGGCTTCATCCGCTCCTGGGACGTCCACTCGAAAGCGAATCCCTGGTCGTGGCGCAAGGCGCGGAACCGCTACCACTATCGCTACCGGCGCCTGCCGGCCTGGACCCTGAAAGCCCTGCACGCCGTCCGGTTCGCGACCCGGGTCTTACCGATCCACTTCTACCTGGACTACGGTCCGTACGTCGGCCGCCGGGTGTTGGCGACGCCGTTCAACGACCAGTTTCGTCTGCATGGCGGCTGGGCATGGTTTTCGCTTCGGAAGAGCGCCGTCCTCTACCTCCGCGACTACCTCGTCGACCATCCCGAGCTGGTGCGGTTCTACCGCGGGACGATCACGCCGGAGGAGTCGCTGGTCCAGACCGTCCTGCTCAACAGCGGCCGGTTCGATCTGGTCAACGACGACCGCCGCTACATCGACTACTCGAAAGCGCATAAGGGATCGCCTCGCGTGTTGACCGAGGCGGACCTACCCATGCTCGCCGCGGGGAACTTCCATTTCGCGCGGAAGTTCGACCCCGGGGTGGACCTGAAGGTGCTCGACCGGATCGATCGCGAGCTTCTCGCCGCGACCTGAAGCGAGCGCCCGAACGGAAATCCGCGGTAGTCTTTGCCGTCGTAGTTTCTCGCGGGGCAGCGACTCGATCTTCGGAACAGGAGACCACACATGGAGCAGGGCAAGCTCAATCGGCGCGATTTCGGCAAACTCACTCTCGCGGCCTTCGGCGGCATTCTCGCCGGCTCGTTCGCGGCCAAGACGGCGTTCGCCGCCGAGGATAAGCCTGAGTTTCGGCTCGGCGACAAGCACATCTGCTGCGGCCTGAATACCTGCAAGGGGCTTGGAAAGGAAGCGAAGAACGAGTGCGCAGGCCTGGGAACCTGCGCCAACGTCGAGGCTCATGGCTGCGCGGGAGAAAACGAGTGCGCCGGACAGGGTCCCGACGGCACGAACTCCTGCAAAGGCAAAGGGGGCTGCGCGGTGCCGGTCTCGGGCGATGCGTGGAAAAAGGCGCGCGCGGGTTACGAGGCCGCGATGACCAAGGCGGGCAAGAAGTTCGGCCCGGCGCCGAAGAGCTGCGGCGCGGAAGGCTGAAAATTTTCCGCGCGCGGCCGATGATGCGGGCGGATCGCGAGCGATGAGCTCCGGGAGCTCCAGGATCTCCCCGCGCCTTGGGGCGCCGAACCTGGGCGCCGGCGTCGGCCTGCGCTCGGTTCACTTCGAGCACATCCTCGCCGAGCACCCGGCGGTCGACTGGTTCGAGGTGATCAGCGAGAACTACGTCGATTCCCAAGGGCGTCCGCGGCACGTCCTGCGCCAGATCGCGGAGCGGTACCCGGTCGTCCTTCACGGCGTCTCGCTCTCGATCGGCTCGACCGACCCGCTGGATCGCGACTATCTGCGGAAGTTGAAAACCCTGGCCGCGGAGGTGAAGGCGGCCTGGGTTTCCGACCATCTCTGCTGGACAGGGGTGTTGGGCAAGAACACCCACGACCTGCTGCCGGTGCCGTTCACCGAGGCGACGCTCCGGCATGTCGTCGAGCGAATCAAGATCGTCCAGGACATTCTCGAACGGCCGCTGGTGCTCGAAAACCCCAGCTCGTACGTGACATTTTCCCACTCGACGATGGAGGAGTGGGAGTTCATCGGCCGGATGGCCGAGGAGGCCGACTGTGGCCTGTTGCTCGACGTCAACAACGTCTACGTGTCGAGCTTCAACCACGATTTGGAGCCGGAGGAGTTCGTCCGTTCGCTGCCGCACGAACGGATCGTCCAGTTCCATCTCGCCGGGCACAGCGACTACGGCACCCATCTGATCGACACCCACGACCACCCGGTGATCGACCCGGTCTGGGACCTCTACCGCCTCGCGCACCAGCTGACCGGCGGCGCCTCGACGCTTCTCGAATGGGACGCCCACATTCCGCCGTTCGACGTGGTCCACGCCGAGGTGCTGAAGGCGAAGCGGTTCACCGAACCTCGGACAGAAGTCGAAGATTTCGCCCAGGAGGACTGGCGGGAGGCGCCGTTCGCGCTCCCCCTCGGCGAAGAACCCGCCCCGCACCCGCTCCATCACATCCGTCCGGACGTGGCATGAGCCGGGAGGATTCCGATCCGCCGCCGGAAGAACTCGCGCTCGACGTCGTCCAGAGCTGGTTTCAGGCCGTAATCAGCCATCCTGACGGTGTGGCGAGCGGTATCTCTTCAGACGAGGCGCAACGTCTCATCGGCCTCGGCCGCGACGAGCTGGAGCGAATCGTCCGGCGGTCGAAAACGATGACCGCGAGCGAGCGAGTCGGAATCTACGCCCACGCCTACTACGCCCGGCTGCTCGAATGTCTCGGCGAATGCTTTCCGATCCTCCGGCGTGTCCTGGGGCCCGAGCTGTTCGAGCCGATCGCGTTCGAATATCTCCAGCGGTATCCATCGCGAAGCTACACGCTCGACCGCCTCGGCGATCGCTTCGCGCAGTTCCTGGAAGAGAATCGCGCCCCCGACGCGGGGGAGCCGCCCGCCTGGCCCGAGATGCTCGCCGATCTGGCCCGCTTCGAGCACGCCATCGCCCGGGTGTTCGACGGCCTAGGGCTCGAAGGGGAGGCGCCCTTTTCCGTCGAGGATCTCCAAGCGATCGGGGCCGAAAGACTCGCCTCCGCGCGATTGATCCCCGCGCCCTCGCTCCGCCTGCTGACGTTCCGCTTTCCGCTCAACGATCTCTACACCGCCGCCCGCCGGGCGGAGGAGGACGAAGAGCTGGATTTTCCGGCACCCGGAATCGAGTATGTTGCGCTCTGCCGTCGCGATTTCGTGGTCCTCCGCCATCCGCTCTCGCCCATGGAATATCGACTGCTCGAAGCGATCATCGGCGGAGCCACCGTGGGGGAGGCGCTCATGCTTGCCGTTGAAGAAACCGCCGAGGTCGCCGACGAAGGGAGGGATCTCTCTCACGAGATCGAACGCTCGTTCGCCGCTTGGACCGCCGCGGGCTTCTTCCGCGGCGTTGCACGGCCGGAGGGGGCATGATCGAACAGGTACTGATTCTTGTCGGCGCCGGGATCTACGGTTTCCTTGCCACGGCGCATCTGATCTACACGTTCTTCACCCACAAGTTCGACGCCCGCGATCCGCGCGTCAACGAGGAGATGAAGGCAACCTCGCCGGTCCTTACGCGCCGGCTCACGATGTGGAACGCCTGGATCGGTTTCAACGGCAGCCACAGCCTGGGCGGAATGCTTTTGTCCGCCGTCTACCTGCTGCTCGGCTTCCGCCACATGGACCTGCTGCGCAGCTCCCCGAGCTTCCTGATTCTCGCGATCGCCTTCAGCCTTGCCTATCTCGCCCTGGGCCTTCGCTACTGGTTCCGCACCCCCACATTAGGCATCGCGATCGCCACCGCGTGTTTCATCGCGGCGGCGGTGAAGATGTTCGTTTAGGGTCGCTCCGACTGGCTACGACACACGCTGGGTCCGGCATCAAAACCCACTCTCCGTGGGGTAAATACACCATAGACATTACCACCTTGTCGGCGCGTCCGCTGGGTCTGTTTCGCAGGTAGTTAGTCTGTGAGTACGCCAATACAACCGCACACTTTCATCGCAGCTCGATGGAAATCCTTGTCGCGATAGGACCCATAGAAACAAGATGCCCATCCTAAGGGGTCCGTGACGGCGCGAAGGCATTCAATATCCCCCCGAGGATCGCACTTGACCTTGATCCAGGAATCATCGCGGTCATAAATACTATAGGAACAGTTATCGTCCTTTAAATTCAAAGGCGAATTCCCCAGTGCCGCCCCTAGCAAGGCGGAAAAGTTCAACTGCATGATTGCTTTTTCGGGCGCCATAGAAAACTGTTCAATTGCTACGCGCGTAACAGGCAGTTTCTCTTCTTGGGCAGTTGCCTTCTCGGTGGTAGTCGTAAGCGATGCATATACGATGCAAGCAATGATTCCCGAACGAATGGTTATGTTCACAGTTTTCTCCAGGAGCCGGCTAGGCTAACAAGGCGACGAGCCATTATGGCCTTTCGCTTGATTCCCTTAAGTGCATCTATCGATGTTTAAGAAGCATGTTAGCACTTTTCTCTGCTGAAAGCTATCGGTATGGGCGCCCGAAGAATTCGCGATCGCAATGGCGGTGTTCCTGTATGGAGGAGCTCCGCCGAGGCTCCTCGCGGAAGGGACTTGCTCACTTCTTGTCTGGCCGCGCTAACCGCAGTCCCTTGTGAACCACCACGGGCGAACCGAGGGCGAGAAATGCCGAGGCGGGGGGATGAGCGAGAATCTGTCCGAAGTCCGGTCCGTAGAGAAGCGCGCCCGGTCCGGTGAAGGTCGCCCGGGTGGCAGTCCAGACGTTCCATGAGGGATGTTCGACCTGATATTCGAGCGTCCCGCCGTCGCGCTGCCGGGTATAGGCCCAGTAGTGCTCGGTGATGAACTCGGCTTCCGAACCTGGGATCAGCGGCTGGGCCGGACCCGCCGCCGCCGCGCTTAGCGCGAACGATTGGCCCCCGTAGCGCCAGCCGTAAGCCACGGAACCTCCGGTTTCCGGCGTCACGCGAACGTCGTGGGTCATCGGCACGGTAAGGTAGGGCTCGTTGTAGACCAAGCGGGCAACAGTCGCGATCGCCCAGCGAGGGACCAGCTCGCGGATGAAAGCGACGGCCCGACGCCAGGTGCCATTCTCATCCTTCCGGCGGATATAGATGCGCAGGTTCACCTCGTCGAAATGACGATGCCCGGGGATCGGCATCCCGAGCAAGCGCGTGTCGAGGAAGCGGAAACCGACCAGGCTGATCAAGCACCGACCCTGCCAGAGGTCGAGCTCGGTCCCCTGCGGAACCGAAGAGCGGAGGAGTTCCGGCTCGACCTCGTAGTTGAGCAGTGCGATGTGCTCCCAACGGGCGGTTAGGAACGGGCGGCGAGTTTTCGCGAGGGAGCCGCTCACTTCTCGGCGGCGGCTTTCAGGTTTGCGAGCCCGCTCTCGAAGTCCTTGCCGACCATTTTGTCCATGCTCATGAAAACCTGCATCACCTTGGAGAGGAACGGGTTTTTGCCGTCCATCGCCCAGGTCACGTTCGTCGAGGCGCCCTGCCCTTCCAGGGTGAACTCGACCTGGTTGGTCGCTTCGAACGGCTTGATGAAGTGGAGCTGGATGGCGACCCGAGAAGGGGTGGTGGCCTCGGTGATCTCCATGGTTCCTTCGCCGACCTGGCTGTTGCCTTTCCACGCATACTTGGCGCCCTTTCCTTCGGGCGCTCCGCTGTAGGTACGGGTCAACGCCGGGTCCAGCTTTTCCCAGGGCGACCAGGCGGTCCAGTTGTGGAAGTCGTTGATCAGGGGAAAGATCTTCTCGGGCGGCGCCTGGATGGTCGTCTGGCGCTCCAAGTGGAACGTGTCGGGCTTCATCGCGGCAATCACGAGCAGGGCGGCGATCAGGATGACGATGACGAGGAGGATGATCTTGAGCATGGGGCTCTCCGGGTGAGATTCAGGCTGCGGTCAATGAATCGAGCGAGAAGATCATCCTCGCTCGATTCGTTGACGAACGGCGGGGCTCGAAATCGACACCCCGTTTCGAACTTGGACTAAAAGCTCGGGCTCAAGCTTTTCCGGAGCCCTGACTCTTGCCGGCGATCTGCGCATCGAGGCTCCAGGGACCGGCGCCCTCCGCGGCGATGTACAGGAAGATGAAGCAGAGAAGGACGGCGGGCACGCCATTGTTCTGCGCTGGCCAGGTGCCGTTCGGCGCATGGAACTGCCAATAGGCGACCGCCATGACTCCAGAGGCGAGGAAGGCGGCAGGCCGCGTGAAGAGGCCCAAGAGAACCAACAGGCCGCAAAGAGTCTCGAGAATCCCGCCGATCCCCATTTGAGACGCCAGGGGCGGGGTACCGCCGCCGCCAGGCATGCCTCCGAACCAACCGAAGAGAATGATGGTCCCCGCCTGGAAGAACAACCAGCCCGATACGACGCGCAGCAGAAAGTAGGTAATCTGGATCGCCCGGTTTCTGTCCATTCGAGTCCCCTCCCGACTGGCGCGCCGTCCATTCGGAGCGCCGGCCCCATCTTATTGAAGTTGTCGCGCCTCGCCGCGGAAGGCTACAACTTCGCGACGTACTCGTCGAGACGGGCGAGGTGCTGCTTTCCGCCTTCGACGGCGCCAAATTTCTCGATCGTCAGGTCGCGCACCGCGGCGGTCTCGAACAGGGACCGCATCGTCACCCGGGTCTTGTCGCCTTCCGCTTCGAACGTCACGGTCGCCTCGAAGTACGGATCCGAAACGTGGGAGTAGGAGAGAAGCTCGGGCGGCACGATCTCGCGATAGATGACCTTGTTCTGGTAGTCGATCCCGTCGGGGCCGTGCATGGTGAAACGCCAGATTCCGCCCGGCCGCACGTCCATCTCGTAGATCGTGTTGGTGAACCCGTCCGGCCCCCACCAATGGCCGACATGCTCGGGATCGGTCCATACCTTGAACACCAGCTCCCGCGGCGCGGAGATCAGCCGCGTGATCACGATCTCGCGATCGGCGGTGTCGGTTCCCTCGGCGCTCGGGCTCGGAACGGAAGGGGAGTCAGCTCTTTCGGTCATGTGGGATCTCCGGAGTGTCGGGATTCAAAGCGGGATTCGGTGAGGGTTTCGGCTGAGCTTGCAGCTCGCGCAAGTAATCTTCCAGGCGGTCGAGCCGCTGCTCCCAGATGTGGCGGTAGGTTTCGAGCCAGGCGGACGCGCCCGCGAGAGGCGCCGCTTCGAGCCTGCAAGGCCGCCACTGCGCCTCGCGCCCGCGGGTGATCAAACCCGCGCGCTCCAGCACCTTGAGATGCTTCGAGACCGCCGGCAGGCTCATCTCGAACGGCGCGGCAAGCTCCATGACGGTGGTCTCGCCCGTAGCGAGGCGGGCCAGGATCGCCCGGCGGGTGGGATCGGCGAGAGCGGCGAAGGTGTGGCTGAGAAGGTCGGTCGCCATGGTGTAGGAAACCGTACGGTTAAATACGTGACGGTGTCAAGGGGGACGGGCGACGGCTTTGCTTTCCCTGGGAGCGCCGAGCTCCAGCTCGGCACTGTCGAGGCGCGGGCGTTGGCGCAAAGAAGGCCGCCGAGACGGCGGCGTTCCCAGGAAAAGCACACCCGCTGCGCAGCAGGGGCGAGGAAGCGAGAGTGCCCTGGGACCTCTGTGCGAAGCCTTACGCCGTAGCCCGCTGCTGCTCAGGCTGCAAGGCTTCGATCTGCACCGAGACCAGCTTCGAGACCCCTTTTTCTTCCATCGTGACGCCGTAGAGGTTCGAGGCGATCTCCATCGTGAGCTTGTTGTGGGTGATCACGATGAACTGGGTGTCCTGCTTCGACATCTGGTGCAGGAGGTCGGCGAAGCGGGCCGTGTTGATGTCGTCGAGCGGCGCGTCGACCTCGTCAAGGATGCAGAACGGCGACGGCTTCGAGCGGAAGAGCGCGAACAGGAGGGCGATCGCGGTGAGCGCTTTTTCGCCGCCGGAAAGAAGCATCAGCGTCTGGAGCCGTTTGCCCGGCGGGCGGGCGACGATCTCGATGCCGCTTTCGAGCGGATCGTCCTCGTCCATCAGGCGCATCTCGGCTTCGCCGCCGCGGAAAAGATGTTGGAACACCTCGCCGAAAGCCTGGTTCACGACTACGAACGTCTCGCGGAAACGCTCGGCGGAGGTCTGGTTGATCTCCTTGATCGTCTGCCGCAGGCTCTCGACCGACTTGACCACGTCCGCGCGCTGAACAGTCAAGAACGAAAAGCGCTCCTCCTGCTCGTCGTGCTCTTGGAGCGCGAGCACGTTGACCGGACCCAAGCGATCGAGCGTCGCCTTGCAACGCGAGAGCTCGACGTCCAGCTCGGCGAGCGCTCCGGTGGGCGAAGGAGCGGGATCGGGCAGCTCGCGCTCGAACTCCTGGCGGTGGGTCTCGCCGAGGTGCTGCACGTCGTGTTCGAGCCCGACCTTCTGGATGCGCAGCTCTTCGACCTCGGAGCGCACCGTGTCGCGCTGCTCGCGGCCGGTTTGAATCCGCTCTTCGAGCAGGCGCAGGCCTTGGCGGTGATCGTCGAGCTGCACTTGGGTGTCGAGCACTTGGCTCTCGACCACGACGCGCTCTTCGAGCGCCGATTGCAGCTCGATCTCGGCGTGCGCCACCTCTTCCTCGATCTGCGCCCGGCGCTCACCCAGCTTGTCGCTCTCTTCGGTCCAGGCGGCGATCTGGCGGCGGCCGGTCTCAAGCTCGCCCGAGAGGCGGGCGATCTCGCGGTTCAGCGAGTCGAGCCGCTCTTCGAGCAGGTCGAGCCGGCCGCGGCGGCCGGCGCTTTCGGCGCGCAGGCTCTCTCGCGCGCCTTTCGCCGCATCCAGCTCCGCTTGGGAACGATCGAAGCGCTCGGCGAGACCCGCCTGCTTTTCTTCGGCGAGCCCGAGCTCGCTCGCCAGCTCGCGTCCTTTCACGCCCACCTTGTCCAGGTCGGCGGCGATCGTCGCGCGCTCGGTCGCCAACTTCTCGCCTTCGGCCGCCAGGCGCCGCTCGCGCTGGGCGGCGTCCTCGGCGCGGGCGCGGCCGACCGCCACCTCCTGGCGGAGCTGGCCCACCTCGGTCTGGAGGCGGTTCGAATCCTTTGCCATCTGCGAGCGGTCGGCGAGCAGTCGTTCCAGCTCGGAAAGCGCGCGGGCGAGGCGCGCTTCGAGATCGGGGATCGCGCGCGACAGCTCGGCGAGGTCGCGCTCCCGTTCGAGCACGCCGGGGGTCGCCCTTTCGCCTTCGACGCGCAGCGTGCCGTTTTCGATCCACAGCCCTTCGCGGCAGAGGAACGCGACGCCGGAGTGCGTGGCCGCGAGGCGCCGGGCGGCCTCGGGATCCTTGACCAGGAACGCGGGGGGAAGCGCCGCGGCGAGGTCCTCGGGCAAGCCGAGCGCCTCGCCGACCGAGAGATGGACCGCGGGGTCGGCGGTGATGCGGGCGAGCGCCGCCGGGGCCTCGCTGGGATCGAAATCCTGCGCGTGCGAACGGTGGGCCGGAGCGATCAGCGCCGCCTCCGCCCGTCCGGCGAGGGCATGGGCAAGCGCCAGAGCGTCGTGGCCGGGGGCGAGCAGCACCGCGTCGGCCAGCTCGCCGAGATAGAAGTCGAGCGCGCGTTCCCACCCTTCGAGCGGATCGGCCTGCTCGGCGAGGAAACGGGGCTCTGCATGGCCGGCCGCTTCGAGCGCCGAGACCAGGTTGCGCCGCCGCTCGGCGTCGGCCCGCGACAGCTCGGCCAGGATGCGCTGGCGGTTGCGGCTTTGGGACAGCTCGTCTTCGATCTTCCGGCGGCCGTCGGTCGCCTCGGCCTCGCGGCGCATCAGGGCTTCGAGCGCCGCGATCGTCCGCTCGGACTCCGCCGCGCGCTCGGCGAGCCGCCTTTCCGAGACCAGTACCTTTTCGCGCGCCAGCTCCAGCCCTTCGCGCGCTTGGGCCAGCTCCGCGCCCTGGTCTTCGATCTCGCGGTCGAGATGGTGCAGGCGATAGTTGCCTTTCTCCAGCTCGATCTGCGCGTGCTGGGCGCGTTGCCGCACCGCGTTGATCTCGGTGGCGGCGGCGAGCGTTTCGCGGCGCAGCGATTCGAGCCGCGCGTGGGCGAGTTGCAGCTCGCGGTCGGCGGATGCCACCTGCCGTTCGTCCGATTCGACCGCGGAAGCCGCGTCGTCGCGCTCGGCAACCTGCTCGGCGCGCCGGTTTTCCAACGCCACGAGCGCCTCTTCGTGGTGGCCGATTTCGGCCCGGCGCCGTTCGGCGAGCACCTGCGCCTGGGCTCCCCGCTCGCCGATCTCGCGCAGAGTCTCGCGGCTCCCCTTGATCAGCTGCTGGCGCCCCTCGACCCGCGTGCCCAGCTCGGCGTGGCGCTGGTGGCGCGCGGCGACCGCTCGGCCCAGTTCGTCCAGTCGCTCGCGCCCGGCCGTGATCTCCGCTTCGTCGCGGTGGAGGTTCGCGGCCAACTCGGCTTCGCGGGCGTTGGTGGTGTCCAGGCCCGTCTGCAGCTCGATCAGGCGGGCGGCGAGGACGGCCCAGCGCTCCACCAGGACCTTCTCCAGCAGCTCGCGGTATTCGACCTCTTTCTCTTGGAAGCGTTTCGCCGCCGAGGCCTGCCGCTTCAAGGTGCGCACCGAGCGCTCGACTTCGGAGATCACGTCGTCGAGCCGCAGCAGGTTCGCGGTCGCCTCTTCGAGTTTCACCTCGGCGATCGCCTTCCGCGCCTTGTAGCGGGTGACGCCGGCCGCCTCTTCGAGCAGCTTGCGTCGCTCCTGCGGCTTGCCGGAGAGGATCATGCCGATCTTCCCCTGCTCGATCACCGAATAGGCGCGCAGGCCGAGGCCGGTGTCCATCAGCAGGTCCCGGATCTCTTTCAGACGTACCGTCTTGCCGTTCAGCTTGTACTGGCTCTCTCCCCCTCGGAAGACCCGCCGGGTGATCGTCAGCCGGCCGTCGTTCGCATGCGGAAAGCTCGGATCGGTGCGGAGGGTGAGGGTGGCTTCCGCCAGCCCTAGCGGTTTGCGGCTGTCGGTGCCGTTGAAAATCACGTCTTCCATCGTGCCGCCGCGAAGCGATTTGGCGCTCTGTTCGCCGAGCACCCAGGTCATCGCTTCGGAGAGGTTCGACTTGCCGCAGCCGTTCGGGCCGACGATCGCGGTGACGCCGCCGGCGAAGTCGACCGCGACCGGGTCGACGAAGGATTTGAAACCGGAGATCTCGAGGCGTTCGACTTTCAGCATGGGCCATCGAGATTACCAGAGGGCCGAGAAAAGCTACAAGGAGTAGGGGAGAGGTTGCAGGCAACCACAAGATAGGGTAGGCATCTTGGGCGGGGGGCGGAAACGGGGCGACGCGCGGCGAGAGCGAAGACAGCATAGGATTTACGCCCGCCAGAAAGTCCCCGGATGCTCGAAATCTTCGCCGCCATCGCTTACCTCGCCCGGCCGTTGCTGGCCGCGGCGGGGCTCGGCGGAACGGCCTGGTGGCTCGGCGCGGCGGCGCGGCAGGTGATGTTGACGGACATTCCGAGCGAGGAGCGGATCGGGCGCTCCGGGGTAGACGTGGCGCTCGGGCTGGCGCTTCTGTCCGAGCTCGGGTTTTGGCTCGGAATTTTGGGCTGGCTGACGGTTTGGGGGCTGGTTGGTGGGGTAGGAGTGATGGCGGGGGTGCTCTGGGTGATTTCCAGGCATCGAACGAGGGTAGGGGCTCCGCCCATACGCCTCTCGGCTTCGCACGTGGTCTTCGTCCTCTTGATCCTGTTTCCCCTCGTGGCCCTCGCGCTCTACCCGCCAACCGGGTTCGACGCGCTGATGTATCACCTGCCGTTCGCCAAGGCGTTCGTGGCGACCGGCGGCCTGCCGTACCTGCCCGATCTTCGCTTTCCGATCTTTCCTCAGGCGAGCGAGGTGCTGTTCGCGGAGGCGATGCTGCTCGATGGGGACCGTGCGGCGCAGCTCGTATCGCTGCTCGCGACGGTCTCGACCGCGGCGATCCTGTTCGGCTGGGCGAGGCGGGTGGGTCGCGTTGGGGCCGCCTCGGGAGTCGGCGAGCTGGCGGCGGCGCTGTTCTTGGGCGGGCCGATCGTCGCCTATCTTTCGGGAACCGCTTATTGCGAACCGCTGCTCGTCCTGTTCGTGGTCGCAGCGTTCGATCAAGTCGATCGATTTGACGAAGGTGCCGATCAGAGGCGATGGGGCCTTGCGGGGGTTTTCGCGGGTTCCGCCGCGGGGGTCAAATACTTCGGCCTGTTTCCGGTCGGGGTGGTCCTCGCCGTCGCGCTGTTCGCCCGCGCGGGCAGCGGGGCCGAGCGGTGGCGCCGCCTGGCCTGGAGCCTCGGAGGCCTGCTGCTTTTCGCCGCGCCCTGGTACGTCCGCAACGCGGTCTACACCGGCAATCCTTTCTTCCCGCTGTTTCCGCGCCTGTTTGGCCCCTCCGTCTGGGGCGGGCCGGCCGAGCTGGCTCCCTGGTCCGAGGGAGCGGGTCTTGCGCAGTTTTCCCAGATGGTTCGCCTGCCATGGACGCTGACGTTCGAACGGCCGGCGTTCGGGCGCATGCCGCCCTGGTCGCCGATGATCGGGCTCGCCCTCGTCGCGGCGCTGCTTGCCGCGTGGAGGGACCGGCGCGTCCGGCTCCTGCTGGGAGCGTCGCTCCTTTATCTGAGCGCCTTTTTCTTCCTGCCGATCGACGCGCGCTACCTGCTGCCGATTCTGCCTTTGCTCTGCCTGGCGGGGGCGTTGAGTTTTGCTCCCCTGCTCGGCAGGCACCGGCTGCTGCTGCCGGCGGCGATCCTTCTGGCCCTCGCTCCGACGGCGCTCTGGAGCCTCTACCATCTGCATCGGCTGGGTCCGCTTCCGACCTCGAACGCTACCCGCGAGCATTTTTTGGACGACCGGCTACCCGCCTATCCCGCGCTGCGTTTCCTCGCCCGGACGCGCGGGGCCGCGGCGTCGGTCTATGCTTTTTACGCCGAGAATCACGTCTATTACGCGACCGGACGGTTTCAGGGCGATTGGGGAGGGCGGACGTCGTATGCGGAGATGCTGCAGCTCCTGCGCTCCGGCGACCTGCTGGCCAAAGGGCTCCGAGCGCGCGGGGTCACGCACCTGCTGATCGTGGTGGCGGGCGGGCCGCCGCTGCCGCGCGACCAGAGCTTCGCGCGCCGCTTCCGTCTCGTCTACGACGACGGAAAAGCGCGTGTTTGGGAGATTCGGTAAGGGAAAAGCGATGGTGCGAAAGGGGGGACTCGAACCCCCACGGCCTTGCGACCACAAGATCCTGAATCTTGCGCGTCTACCAAATTCCGCCACTTTCGCGTGACGAGCGGAATTGTAGTCGCAAGCGGGGGAGGGGTGTCAACGCGGTACACTGGCTTGGCCCTTATGACCGAATCCGACTTAGCCCCGCCCTCCGATCCCCGACCTCCTTCCCTTCGCGCCGGCGCCGAGCGCGCCGAGGCGCGCCGCCTGCTCGAACGGTTGACCGCCGCCGGCGCGGCGGGAATCGCCGCCGCCGATCTGGCGAACGAGCCGCGCGCCGTTCTCTCCGATCTCGCCCGCCACGCCCGCGCCGTCCGCTTGGAGGAGCGGTGGTACGCGATCGCTTTCGCCCCCGCCCCGATCGGCCTGGTCGATCGCCTGGAGCGAGGCGATGCCATGCTCCGCCGCCTCGCACCGCCCGTTCCCGGCGCCACCGGCGGCCCGCGCGGCCGGCTCTGGGTGGCGCGCCAACGGCTCCGTCGGGCCGACTCGGGCGACGTCGTCCTCTATGAAGAGATCCCGCCGCGCGGCGAGCCGCGCCCCGGACGCCTCGGCGAAGCCCGAGTGCTGCGCGTGCTCGCCCACGGTCCGACCGAGCGGGTGGGGGCGCTCGCGACTCTCGAAATGGCGGGGGCGACCGAACGGCGGCTCGATCCGTTCGATCCGCAAAAACCGGCCGATTTCGCCGTGCTCGGCGCGGACGATCTGCCGGACGGCACCTGGGTGCGGGTCGAGATCGAACGGCCGGAAAAGCCGGACCGTTTCGGCGGAGGGTCAGAGCCAAGGGAGCCGCGCGAGTCCTCGGAGCCGTCGTCCAAGAAGACGATCGCAAGGGTGATCGAGGTGCTCGGCGCCGAAGGCGACCGCCAAGCCGAGATCCGCGCGGTGATCGCGCATTTCGGCATCCCGGCGGTCGCCCCGGCCGAAGCTCTCGCCGAAGCGGCGCTGATGCCGGCCGCGCCGCGCGGCGAGGATCTCGCGGGACGCGAGGATTGGACCTCGCGGACGATCGTCACGATCGACGGACTGAGCACGCAGGACTTCGACGATGCGATTACAGCAGAGGCGCTTGCCGGCGGCGGTTTCCGGATCGCGGTTCACGTCGCCGATGTCGGCCACTACGTGGCCGAGGGGAGCGCGCTCGACCTCGAAGCGTTCCGTCGTTCGACCAGCGTCTACTACCCCGGCCGCGTCGTGCCGATGCTTCCCGAGTCGCTCTCCAACGGGCTCTGCTCGCTCAGCCCGCACGAGCTGCGACTGGCAATGGCGGCGGTGCTCGACATCGATCCCTCCGGCCGGGTGGCGGCGGCGCGTTTCGCCGAGACCGCGATCCGGAGCGCCCGGCGGCTCACCTACACGGAGGTCCGCCGCTTGCTCGAAGAGCCGGCGCCGGGCGACGAAGCGGAATACGGCGCCGTGCTCGGTATGCT
>Ga0268264_10002086_pt1 | contig 17848 bp, 15 predicted proteins | sample KBSSwiS32_FD_190357 | JGI IMG/M metagenome (GOLD analysis project Ga0268264, IMG submission 190357) | Switchgrass rhizosphere microbial communities from Kellogg Biological Station, Michigan, USA - KBS Switchgrass S3-2 (SPAdes) (version 2) | ecosystem: Host-associated > Plants > Roots >...
GACTCGTTGACGCGAAAGGTAAAAGAGGCGCATTCCTTCAAGCAGCTAAAGATTTTAAAGAATACCTTATGAGTCTGTAATAACGATAATTGAATTCGATTTTTTAAAAAGGGGCTTACAATTTCCGGAGCCCCTTTTTACACACATCCTCCATTGTGCTACCTTGTCTTTCGAGCGGTAATTAGCCGTTTTTCATTTCAGGAGGATTTTCCATGTCGAAAAAAACAGCACGCATATTTTTATTTCTGGTCACGATTGGTCTGATCCCAATGCCTGTACGCGCAGATGCCTGGGATGATATTGGTAAACCACTCGCAATCGGCGGTGCTCTCATTGCAGGTGTTGGTGGATTGATCGGGTTGGGTTCCTGGTTAGCCAGCGAAACCGATCAGGAGTTGCTCAATCGTTCGCGAACCAGCTATCAGCAGATACGCACCAATCACAATCCGCTTATTGTGAAACTAGAAAATGCCTACAACATTACCGGCTCATATCTGAATACCCAAGTGGTGCGCACGGTGAATGAACCGCTCCTTTACGATTTTGCAGGAGAATTTGTGCGTCTGCAGCAGGATGCATCTTCCTACACATCCCAATTGAATAACGATATTTCTGAACTACGTTCATTGAGTGATCGCTTGCAGCGGCGCATGAATGAGTTGCGTACTGCGTCATATCAAGATTTTTCTCTGCGCGAAATGGTGCAGCAGATGCATGCGATTCGAGAAACGATTCGATCTGGATTGCCGCATGTGGAATTGCTTCGAGATTATTTGGCAGAACATAAAACATATTTTGTGATTTATGACACAGAACATAGTGTCCGTAAAAAATATTCGCGCGAATTAGCGGTACTTTCAAACGGCTACTATGATCGCATACTCCTGCTTGATGAGATCAAGTTTGTGGTGATGGCAAATCAATCCTACGAACGGCAGATGTATCCATATTTGCATTATGTTGCTCGCTTGGAGGAACAGATTGCTATTCTGGAACAAAGCCTCAAGCGACCAGCATATAATTATGCAGATCGCATAGGTTGGGCACGGTGGGTTCTCGATAATTTGCTCTATGTTAAAAGCTTGATTATCGCTGCTGATGCCTATGCGCAGGAATGGCGTGATCGTGAGCGTGCCGCATTGGAGCGTGAGCAGCTGAATGTGTTGCGTGAGCATGCAGATGCGGAAAGAAGAACAGCTCAAGCCCTCGAGGAAAAAAATAGATTAAAAAGAGAAGAGCTGGAAAAAAAAGAGAGAGAGTTACGCCAACGATATGGGGGCGCTGGGCGCAAAGAACAGTCGACTGAATTTAGTATTAAAATATACGGGTGAGTATGTTATTGCATAACGCGCCGTTATTTGAAATTTATTTTGGTAGTGCAAAAGATGAGCTGCCCAAAAATGTTCATCTGAATGTGCCTGCAGATAAACCGCTCTTGCAGCTTGAGCCATTTTCACATCTAAAAAAAATGATGCCACTCGAGCATCTCCTCTTTGTTAAGCAGGTTCACGGAACAGATGGGCTGGTCATCACCCAAGACAATGTGGAGGATGCCCAGCCATTCGTGCAGGAAGGTGATTATTTGTCGACCAATGTGCCGTGTGTTGGCATTGGTGTTTTGACTGCGGATTGCATGCCCATTGTTTTTTATGATTCTCGCCAAGGGGCAGTGAGCGTAGTTCACGCAGGCTGGCGAGGTTCAGTTGCCGGCATTGCACGGATTGCACTCGAGCGGATGCAGCAGGAATTTGATACTGAAATAGAGAATGTGAAAATTTTCTTTGGGCCCTCGGCAAAATCTTGCTGCTATGAAGTGAGCCATGATTTTGTGAACAATTTGGATGCCTATCCATTCTCGCAGGACGTTTTAATTTCCCAATCAGACAAACTTTTTTTCGATGTGCCGGCATTCAATCGGCTCATTCTCGAATCGATGGGCGTACGCCGAGAATCTTTTCGCTTTGAGTATAATTTGTGCACGATGTGCGATGAAACTTTTTTCTCGCACCGCCGCGATGGGCAACGAGCCGGTCGCCAAATGACCGTCATTTGTTTGAAATAGGCCTGCATGAGCCATTTCTCAATTGAGCGTATGCGCAGTTTGTGATATCCTACAAAGATGTTTATGACTTAGTTTCAGCCAATCCCGTACTCACGCTCATGGATTAAGGGGATGGCATTACAAAGGCAGTTTATGATTTCGCGTTTACTAGCATCAGTTTTCGGGACAGCTAACGATCGCCAATTAAAGCGATTGCAACCTATTGTTACCCAAATTAATTCCTACGAACCAGAAATGATAGGTTTGACAGACGAGCAATTGGCGGCCAAGACAATCAAGTTCCGGGCTGAGTATCAGCAGGGAAAATCGCTTGATGATATTTTGCCGGAAGCTTTTGCGGTCGTGCGCGAAATGGCAAAACGCAAATTGGGTCAACGCCATTTTGATGTCCAGTTGATTGGTGGCATCGTGTTGCACCAAGGAAAAATTTCTGAAATGAAAACGGGTGAAGGTAAAACGCTTACCGCAACGCTGCCACTTTATTTGAATGCGATTGCGGGCAAAGGTGCTCATCTCGTGACTGTCAATGACTATCTTGCACGTCGCGATGCAGAGTGGATGTCTCCCATCTATAAAGGGCTTGGGCTTGAAGTTGCCTGCCTGCAAAATTCGATGGATGATGAAGAACGCCAAAAAGCCTATCAAGCCGACATTCTCTACGCGACCAATAATGAACTCGGGTTTGATTATTTGCGCGACAACATGAAATTCCGCGCCGATGATTGCGTGCAGCGCGAATTGGCCTATGCGATTGTGGATGAGGTTGACTCTATCTTGATCGATGAAGCGCGAACGCCGCTCATTATTTCCGGTTCTGCCGATGAGAGCAGCCGGCTTTATACTGATGTGAATAAAGTTGTGGCACGATTCACTCCCGTCACTGATTATGAAGTGGATGAAAAAGCTCGCACGGTTCAAATGACCGAAGCGGGAATGGATAAAATTGAATCATCATTTGGTGTGCAAAATTTGTATGCCGTTGAAAATATTAATCTGCTTCACCATGCAAAACAGGCATTGCGCGCCAACGTTATCTTCAAGCGCGATGTTGATTATGTGGTGAAAGATGATGAAGTGTTGATCGTTGATGAATTCACCGGCCGCATCTTGCCGGGTCGCCGTTATAGTGATGGCTTGCACCAAGCACTTGAGGCAAAAGAAGGTGTTACTATCGAACGAGAAAGCCATACGCTCGCTTCGATCACCCTCCAAAATTATTTCCGTATGTATGCCAAACTTGCCGGTATGACTGGTACTGCAGCCACTGAAGCGGAAGAATTTCACAACATTTATAAACTTGATGTTGTGGTGATTCCAACGAACCAATCACTCATCCGAAAAGATCAGGCCGATCTTATCTTCCTGACTGAGAAAGCAAAATTCTTGGCAATTGTTGAAGATATTAAAGAACGCTATAAGAAAAAGCAGCCGGTATTAATCGGTACTATCGCGATTGAAAAATCTGAACTCTTGAGCCGCGTGCTCACCATGCATGGCATTCCGCACGAAGTGTTGAACGCAAAACAGCATCAGCGCGAAGCGGAGATTGTTGAATTTGCCGGGCAGCCGGGACGCATCACGATTGCAACCAACATGGCTGGTCGTGGTACTGATATTAAATTGAATCCTGACTCGGTACAAGCTGGTGGACTCTATGTGCTCGGCACTGAACGGCACGAAAGCCGCCGCATCGATAATCAGCTGCGTGGCCGCTCTGGGCGCCAAGGCGATCCAGGTGAGTCACGATTCTATATTTCTCTTGAAGATGATTTGATCCGCCGCTTTGCGGGCGACACGCTCAAGAAAAATATGCAGCGTTTTGGCATGAAAGACGATGAGGTTATCGAATCCCGCTTTGTGTCCAAAACAATTGAACGTGCGCAAGAGAAAGTTGAAAAACAAAATTTTGAAATCCGTAAGCACTTGATTGAATATGATGATGTGCTCAATCAGCAGCGCAAAGTTGTTTATAGCTACCGCAAAGATATTTTGCAAGGCGAAGAAACCACGTATGAACTGATTCGCGATTTCATTGGCCAAACAGTGCAAAACACCATGGCGCTGATTGCGGGAGAAGAGCGCACACTCACGCCAGATAAGGTGAAAGAGCTTTATACTGAATTGCGCTTTGTGACTGGAATTCCGGAAGAAGAATTTCGCTCCGCGCGATTCAATGAAACGGTGTATGACACCTTTGAAAATGATGCAATTAATTTCCTCCTTGAACGGTATCAGCTTTATCGCGATGCCTCCAATAAGGAAATGATCAAGGACGCAGAAAAATGGCTCATGCTTGAAACAATCGATCAGGCATGGAAGCAGCACATGGTAAATCTGGATCATGTCAAAGAGGGCATAGGTTTGCGTGGCTGGGGCCAAAAGAATCCGCTCATCGAATATAAGCGGGAAGCCTATGCGATGTTCCGTGAGATGATGGCATCGATCGTGAGAGACATTGTGCGCCACCTATTCCATCTGAATCTTGAACGCTTCAATGCGCGCGATATTGAGAAGAAGCGGGAAAAAGAATTAGAACAGCTCAATATGATTTCGGCTGCACAATCGGAAGAACCGGAAACAAAAACGGTCAAACGTGACGAGCCAAAAGTTGGGCGCAATGATGAGTGTCCCTGCGGTTCGGGTAAGAAATATAAAAAATGCCACGGACATGAATAATTTAAATTGAGAAATAAGAAAAGGGCGCTGAAAAATGCGCCCTTTTTATGTGCCTAATTAGTCGTAATTTATTTTTCTATTTACCAGACGAGCTGCGCTCGCCACTCCAGAAGCTCCCAGCTTGATCAAACTCCAAGAGCCTTTCGCAGCTCCCACTGCCGCAGGCTTGAGCCAGCTCCAGGAAGTTTGCGCGATTGCTTTTGTGGTATTCCATGTTGTTTTTGCTCTATTCCAATATCGCTGATACCAGGGCTGTTCAATTGGAGGCGCAGGTTGTTCCATTGGTTGCGCAAATGATGGTGCATATGGACTCACATTTGGCTGTTGCCACGGAGCCGGTTTTTCTATTTCAGATTTCCAGGTTGGAGGTTGCGACGTTCGTTTTAATTCTTCCGGAGATACTCCTAAATCTTCCGCTGGCGGTGCCGATGGCGCCCCTGGTACGAAAACCTTCACAGATTCCATTTCTGCTTCCGGCTCAAATGGCGGTGCCGATGGTACAGGTTGCTCCATTGCCACCACCGATACAGACCAAGCAAGCGCGAGTACATAAGAGATAGTTTTTTTCATTTCACTTTCCCCCAAGATTAAGATTTCTTGTTTTTATGCTAGCCGATTGGGCCGGCAAAGAGGAAGGTTTTTTATTTCAGGGAACTCGGTGCATATTTTTAGCGTTTAAAAAGAGAGACTAAGACAGCAACTCCGGCAGCAGTTACTAGAACCCCTGCGCCGAAACATTGTGCGCCGAAGGTCATTTGATCCTTTCTCTGCTTATCGCAATCTTTTCTCAGGTCACTGCAACGTTTTGTTTCAGTATCAAGATCGTCTCCGAGTCTTCTAATTGTTCTGACGGCTGTATCAAGACTGTCGGTGAGATCTTTCTGACTGTGCGTGAGCTTGTTAACCTGCTCAGCGTACGCTTTTAATTTCTCAAAATCGTCACTACCAGCAAAAACTGTTGCCGATACCATGCTTGCGCACAAAAGAGAGATTGTAATTTTTTTCATCATGATTCCTATTTCAATTATTTTTTCGTTAATATCATGGTGATATGGACCCCAAGCGACACCAAGCTTGCTCCAGCAAATAATCCGACATACGTTCCTATGGCAAACCCAGTGCGCCACGTACTATTGCCTTCTGCGTTTTTTTTTAATTCATTAAGTTGTGTATCTTGCGCATCTACCCGCGCTTTTAATTGCGCAACAAGTTGCTGCATCTGAGCAGATTCTTTTTTCAATCGTTCAAGTTCTTCATGATTGGCAACTAGCGGCGCCGAGAGGATGCTGGCGCATACAATGAGTGCTGTAATATTTTTCATCACGCGTGATTTTTCCCAAGGTGAATCTGTATGTAGCATGCGCTTAGTGTAACAAAAAGAGATGGGGTTAGAAAATTATAAACAAGAGCGGGCTCCTAATTTTATGGGAGCCCGCTCTTTCAAAATTTGTGCGTTATGTATGTCTATTGTCGGTCGCTCGCTCCTCCGATTCCTCCCGGAATACCGAGCTGGTATTTTATTTTGGTTTCAATAGGGGCAGGTTTTGGTTGAGGAGTTGGCGCTGTTGGAACGATTGGCTCATCTTTTTTGAATGTTTTTATTTCCGGCTCATCCTTAAAAGTGACCGTTTTCTTTTTTTTAGGTTGAACTTCAACGACGGGTTCATTTTTTTGTTTGAATTCGGCAACTTTGGTGCGTAGATACTCAAGGCCATTGCGCTCCTGCTGATTTATTTTCGCAACCGCGGCAGTTATATCAGGCTCAGGAAATGGTAGACCCTCGTTGGCTGCGCTATAGGCTTTCGCAAGTTTTCCCGGATTGTTTTTTTCTGGATCGTTGATTTCGAGTAACACTTCAAAGAGCTCGATGGGTGCTTGGCCAGCGTAGGCGCTCATATCGGTTGCAATTTTAGTTATTATTTTCGTGTAGAGATCCGCCATTTCTCGCGCAGCTTTTTCATTTAATGCATTGAACTGTTGGTCATTAGCGTTTGGATGCTGCGCAACATAGGCTGTTAAATCATTAACCGCTTTGTGTGCCTTATCAAGAAGCTTCCAACGGAGATTGCTGCCTCGTTGAGAGACTAAAGCCCATCGATTGATGTCTTCTTTGCGCGCTTGAATGCGCGTTGGATCTTCGAGATCTTTATCGCGAGCTTTCTGCACCTTAATGCCAGCAACCGGGATGATATCAAAGCGTGCTTTATAAAACAGTTCCGGATCGGCAGATTGTGAAATTAATTGTTCTTGTTGCGCCACTGTCTGTTCGAATGCATCAAGGAGCTCATTAAATTCTGTGCGCGCTTCTTTGCGTGCCGGTTCTTCTTCCTTTTTGATACTTTCTTGCACAATCACGCGCTGCTCTTCAGCGATACGCTGTTCTCTTGGTTTTGGTTCTGCCGGTTTTTGGGGTGATCTGCGGATGAGCTCTGCTTTTCTTTTGTTTGTTTCATTTTGATAAAAAGTGCGATTTGATCCCGGCTGCATTCCTTGTATGAGTGTCTCTACTTTCTCAAAATCGGGATTTGCTTTCCGCAACTCGATTATGATGGTGGCTTGTCGCTCTGCAGTACCCATTATGCCATGCAGCGGAACTGAAAGTGCGAGCATGATAGCGCACAGCCCGAGCTGGTTTTTTTTCATAGAGGAACCTCCTTTATGTGAATTTCTTTTTTGCAATGATAGCGAGCAGAAGAAAGCGAGTGCAACAAAAGAGGAGGGCCCCCAATTTTGGGAGCCCTCTTTTATTCCTCAAAGATGGGAGTTAGCGTTGTCTAAAATAATAACTCATTGCAGCGCCGAAATCCCCATACATTCCTTCATTCGCTTTATATAGAGGATTGCCATTCAGATTGCGGACGATAAGATCATTTTCTTGATTTGGATCAGCCTCATCTGGCGTCATTCCAGAAAAGAAGAGCTTGGTTTTAGGGTCTAGAGTATCAAATGGCACATTAAGAGGCACAGTTTTTCTTGCTCCAAATCCAACACCAATAATATAGAAGCTTGCGACAGCAACATCCTCTATCACCTTCATCATATTTTGCATATCAGTTTTGGCTGTATCATAATCTGCACCGAAGGGATGCGCCGAGAGGGGGATGCTGGATGACGTTTTGTAATGATCATTCGAGAACATAAGCCACAGCGCGCCAAGAGCGCGAGCGATTTCTATAAGATCTGAATCATAATAAGGGGCAATGACCTTGCGGACTTCTGCTGGGCGAGCAGTTGCGAGATTAAGCCCAAATGCTCCGGGTTTTCCACCAGTATAGGGCATAGATTTTGAAGGATTGTAAAATAGGCCACGCACTTCGGGGTGTTTAGCTTTATTGTAAAGTTCTTGAACTTTTTTATTAAATAATGCTGTGCCCTCTTCAAACGCTCTTGATGCTAGATCTAGATTTTCTGCGGTGATATTTGCACCTTTAGTCATCCAGCGCTTTTCAAGAAATTTTCTAACGGCCGTTGCAAACTTTTTGTATTCAGCTGAGGGACGTACATCAGTATCAATCTTATACTTTGCAACAGTCGCAGCATTTGAATTGTTATCCAAATCCGCATTCGCAATGATATAATTGGCAATATTTAAGGCCGAGTTATAGCTTTGCTCAACGCTAGCTTTTTGCGTTTGACTGAGAGTAACTGATGGTGCTGGTGGCGGTGGAGGAATATGGAAGGCACCTTCTTGGGCCATTTGTTCAGGCTGATTTACATTTCCTTGTTCTTGCACTGGAGCTTGTACGGCTTCTTGTTGTAGAGCTGCGGCTGCCTGCGGCGCTGGCATAACAACGGCATCAACGGCAGCCCGTTGATCTTGGGCGATTACTCGAGCGGGTGCGCGTCTGGCTTCATCTTGTTGCAAGGTGTTGATTCGGCTTTGGAATAGAGCCTTATTTGGCCCCACAAGACCTTGAGCAAGTTCGTTTGCTTTGTCATAATCTTTTTTGTTAATTGCTTGCTGGATGGCAGCTTGACGTTCTGCGCTACCCATCGGTCTTCTCATAGCAAAAAGCTCAGATTGCAGCAGGCATGCGATGCCAAGTGCAAGTAAGATTTGTTTCTTCATCGAAGCGTTCATGGGGACTCCTTTTTATAAAATATGTACTACCTTTGTAGCACACTAGCGTACGGTTCAAAAAATTTCAAGCATTCGGAGATTAAGAAAAGCGTCAGTTTTTCAACCGACGCTTTTTTAGTCACGTTTGCAAATTCAGATTCTCTTAGAAAGAGAAGCCAGCTTTGCCCCAGGCAGTCCAACGATCCACCATGCCGTTGATACCCTTGTTGAGCTCGTATGATGTACCAACGCTGAATACTATTGGATATTCACGATCGTCGCATCTCCAACCAGCTGTTATGTAGAGCATGTTTGAAAGACCTGCAGGTGCTGCAGCTGAAGTGAGATCGATATCTGTGTCTGTGATAATGCTTGTGTCATACAATGCGAGTGCCACATTGAGTGCTGCATTGTCGTTTAATGCTAGGTTGCCTGTGATGTCACGATTTGGATTGGTGGCCCCTGTACCGCTAAATGCTTTGATTGCAACACCGCTTGGAATGTCTGCCGCGAGCCCGACACACTCAGCTTGACGTGCATAGAGGTTATAGCCAACTTCCCCTTGGAATTTGCCAGATGTGTAGACCAATGCTGTGTTGAAATCATGCGACCATCCTGGAGTCACTTCTGCTGGCAAGGTGAACACGTTCACGCCTGGAGTGCTGAAATTTGCAGCTAATATAGCGGGAGTTAGGGCTGCAGCTTCAGTTGCTTGTTCTAGATTGATATACACGGGAAGGTAGCGGCTCCATGGTTTGCAATTAAGATCGAAGCAGCGACACATTGTTTTTGAGAAAAGATACTGGGTGTGGTTTGCCACTTCAAAGCGTATTGTGCGATCTTTTTCTTCATCGCCCCACACTTGTGCGCCAAATGCGCCACCGAACATAACGCCCCAATGTTTGCCAAAGCCAATGGTTGGTGAGAATAGGTATTTGCCATCACCACGTTTACCAGTCGGCGCTAACACACCAATGTATGATTCGATATGGCATGGATCATGATCAAGCCACTCATAACCAATTTTGATTTCCATATCAGCCACGCCAGATTCGGTCATGCTGCCACATCCGATTCTGCAGCCATTCCAATCTGATTGATCCAATGCTTGCCGCATGTTTGCAACAACAACGTTGTTTGCGTTTGGATTGGCACCGCCGCCATCATTGATCACATTTTCATTAAGATTCATGTTGTTTTTCACACGTTCGATTGGAAGAGAAATGCTCGCCCAGAATCCGCGGCCTTTTTCTTCATTTCTCCAGAAACCTTTGCGTGCATGGATACCAAAGCCAAACACAGATTGTTGTGGGCAAATGCCGAACGTACTTTCAAACTGAGTGTTTTCTGTGAAAATGTTGAAGTTGTCAGCCAAAAGATCGGCTTCGACACCTTGAGTTAAGATACTATCAGCAGATGCAACACGAAGTTGTGTTTTGCAGAATGGGAGGAAGTAGCGAGCAAGGTCTTGGCCGTGTGTTGATTTACTACCAAAAAGAACGAATTGAATTGCGCCATGTTTGCCATCTTCACGAGCGTTCATGCGATCGCTTCTGAAAGCTGAAACAAGTTCTGGAGATGCCGATTGAAAGTGCGGACGGACCGCGAGATAGGTTTTGCTTGTTGCTTCGCAATCGCAGCTATCATAACAAAGAACTGCATTGAGTACTGCAGGCAACACCAAGAGCATCGCTGCAAACAACTTTTGATTCCACTTCATCTACCATCCCTTTCTATGTATATAGAGGGTGAAACATTTGATACTTTCTACTACTGGATATTATCACTAACATTTTGTCGCGAGTTTCGTCAAGAATTTAAAATGGCAGTCGGTGTAAAAATAAAAACATCGACTGCCATAAAATTCAAAACGAGATTACTTTTCTAAATCGACCAACCTGCTTTTGCCCATGCTGCCCAGCGATTGGCGATGCCGTTTGTTGCTTTGCCCCACTCATAGAGACCGCCAAAGTTGACAAAGAATGGGCGTTCATAATCATCCCATCGCCAACCAAAACTGCCATACAATGTGTTTGAGATGCCTGCAGGTGCTGCCGCCGAAGCTAGATCAATGTCATTTCCGGTGAGGAGGCTTCTTGGATACTGGCTGAGCGGCACATCAAGCTCGGTCAAATTCAATCGCATGGCTGCGGTGATATCACGATTTGGATTGGTGATACCGCTACCAGCAACAGATTTGATTGCAGGACCAGTTTGGAAGTCGGATGCAAGACCCACGCACTCTGCTTGGCGGCCATACAAATTGTAGCCCGCTTCTGCTTGGAAATTTTTGCGCGTGAAGATGAATGAGGTCAAGGTGTTGTGTGAAAATCCAGGAGTGACTGATGCGTTGAGCGTGAGCAGGTTGATTCCGGGAGTTGCATAGTTGAGCATAAGATTGGCCGTTGGCAGTGCAGCAGCTTCATTTGCTTGATTTTGATCTGCATACAGTTGAATGAAGCGGCTCCATGGTTTGCAGTTCAAATCAAATGAGCGGCATTGATTGTTTTCAGCAAGATAGAGCGTGTGGTTTGCAACATCCATGCGAATATTACTGTCGCCATCTGCACCTTCCCAAACAACTGCGCTGAATTCGCCACCGAACATGAAGCCATAATGGTGTCCATGTCCAACTACTGGCGCCCACATGTAACAACTGTCGCCCTTGTTGCCAGTTGGTGCCAAAAAGCCCACGTATGTTTCAAAGTGGCATGGTTCATGATCAAGCCATTCATACCCAATTTTTAACTCCATATCGGCAACGCTAGTGTGGCTAAGGCTTCCGCATGGAATTTTTGAATACTTCCAGTCTGATTGCACAAATGCTTCGCGCATATTTGCTACAGCATTAAAATTAGCGGATGAATTAGCGCCATCACCATCGATGATAATTGTTTCGGTTAGCCCCATGGTGTTGGTCACGCGTTCAATAGGCAAGGTGGCACTCAGCCAGCAGCCTCTTCCCGCCTCTTCATTTCGCCAAAAGCTTTTGCGACCATGAAAGGCAAAGCCCAATACCGATTGCTGCGGACTGAAGCAGATCACACTTTGGAAGGCTCCTGTGTTGGTGTAAATATTGAAATTGTCTGCCATCAAATCGGCATCCACGAGTTGGTTGGTCGCATTGAAGGCTGTTTGTTGCGAGGCAACGACGAGTTTCGGTTTGCAAAATGGGCCGAAATAACGCGCTAATGTTTCCGGATCAGTTGTTTTGCTGCCATAGGCCACGAATTGCCCAGCGGCACGGTGGCCATCTGCGCAGGCATGCAGGCGCTCAGCACGAAATGCGGAACGTTGAATTGGAGAGTGTGAATCAAACAGTGGACGAACGGCCATGTGCGATTTGCTTATCGACTCGCAGTCGCAGCTATTAAAGCATCCAACAGCCCACACTGCATTAAAAGAGACGAGGGCGAGAAGGATTGCATATTTGAGAGATTGCTTCATTTCTATCCTTTCTTCGGGGAAATTAATATATTTAAAAACATATTGCTCTCAAGGTCTATCAGGAGCGCCAAAATTCGTCAACTACTTCTGACTTTTCCTCCTGGGATTTGAGGGCATGTGGTATACTGATACATGATTGAAAAAGTTTATAAGCGATGCAAGGGTGTTTATGATTTCGCGCATAAAAGGTACGCAGGATTTTTTAGATCTTTCTCTCTATAATTTCATTATCGATCAGGCCAAAGATCATTTTGGCGCGTACCATTTTGATGAGATCTCAACTCCGATCTTGGAACCAGTAGAACTTTTCCACCGCTCTCTTGGCGAGCACACTGATGTGGTTACCAAAGAAATGTTCATCATTCAAAAACATGCGGAAAGTTCTGAGAATATTTGCCTGCGTCCCGAACCAACGGCATCCACTATGCGCGCATTCGTGGAGAATGGTGTGCAAGTCACTCCCTGGAAAGTTTTTTCCCATGGCTCAATGTTTCGCTACGAGCGGCCTCAAAAAGGACGTTTCCGCGAATTTCACCAGATTGATGTTGAGGTTATTGGCGCACAATCAGTTTCGCACGATGTGCAGCTGATCACGATGCTCGAGCGGTTCTTTTCAGAAAAATTGCAGCTCGATACCTTCGCACTTGCGATCAACTATCTTGGTTGTGCAAGTGATCGTGAAAAATATCGGGAAAAGCTCTATGCCTTTTTAACGAGCAAAAAAGCGGAAGGGATTTGCGACAATTGCCAAGTGCGGCGCGAGAAAAATATCATGCGCGTGTTTGATTGCAAAAACCCCAAGTGCCAAGAAATCTATCTGAAGGCACCAAAAATTATTGAGCACATGTGCGCAGCGTGCAACCAAGAATGGCAGGCGCTGCAAGATCAGTTGCAATTGCTTTCGGTATCGTTCGTGGTTCGCCCCACCCTCGTGCGCGGTTTGGATTATTATAGTAAAACCGTTTTTGAATTCATGAGCGATGATCTGGGCGCACAAAATGCTTTTTGCGGTGGCGGTCGCTACGATCAGCTGGCCAAAGAGTTTGGCGCCAAACAGGATTATCCCTCAATCGGTGCGGGCATCGGCCTTGAGCGCTTGATGCTGCTGCTCGAAAACAAAAAAGCGCAACTTGCGATCACGCAACCAAAGGCGGTGCATGTGGTGATGCCACTCGCTGCTGCACAACACACACTCGCACTCATGATCGCAGACACACTGCTTGCGGCAGGATTGTGCACCGATGTGTTGCTCGAACAGGACTCGATCAAAAGCATGATGCGCCAGGCAAATCGCATGGGCGCAGCCTACGCACTCCTTCTTGGCGAGACTGAGCAGCAAGAAAAAACCGTGACCATAAAAAATATGATCACGGGTACTCAGGAAACTATTAAGCAAATTGAGTTGGTGAATTATTTGAAGAGATAGTCTAGATCTTCACAGCGCTGATTTGATTCCGCTTTCTTTCCAAGCTCCTTCATAGACTGCAAAAACGCCTTCTTGGAATTCTTCCATTTCACTCTCAGAGAAAAATTCCAACATTCCGATGTCTCGTAATTGCTCAATGTCTGTGATGATAAGTTTATTCTCTGTAACGATTTGATTTATCCAATCAGGATCCTGACTTTGAGCAGACACAGCAATGAAATGCGTCACATTATTCTCTGCCTCAAGTTCACAGAGTTCTAGGAATCTGCCCACAAAGTCCTGTTTTATTTCTGCTTGGACACTCGCGCTGAGATCATAAAATGATTGACTAGGTTTGATCTTTGCACTTGTCTGTTCAATTAATTGCGCGGCGATGCGGCCGGGATTTCGTGGGCTTCCAAGCTGATTCATGCCAAACATAAAAGATGAACTGCAGAGTGCGGCGATAAGAAATTGTTTTTTCATAGTAGATTTCCTGGATGATTATTTTTTCGATGATTCATATCCAAATAAGGCATAGCGCTTATCGCTGAGGTAATTTTGTTCCTGTTGCGTGAGCGATAAAAATGCGTGGGTATTTTGGAGGGTCCACAAAGCTCTGAGAACCTGTTGACGGTCGCCTGCGGCCATCTTGGAATTTTCTGAACCAATCTCCTGCCAGAGGGTGCATAGATCGCGATGAATGTTTTTTAATTGCGTCTGAACCACAGGCCTTTGAACCGTATCTGGTCTTAATTTAGCCGGGAGACTTTTACGCCTTAAGGGCACCTGGTGGCGCTTTTCCTGCTTTAATGGACCCTGAAGTTTTTCAAACGCCTCAGGATTCTTGAGACACATAGATTCATCTGCCTGAAAATCTGGCCCCGCGGGACACGCTCCGTCTGCCTGCATACCATCTACTTGCATACCAAAAATGAGTGGCGCGCTGCAGAGCGCAAGAATCACAAGTTGCTTTTTCACTGATGTTTTCCCTAAAAAAAGTTTTCCCTAAGGTATCTTGTTGTAGAATTATTTCAAGTTTAGATTATCAAAAGTAAGGTTTGCAGCCCACTTTGCCAAATCGCGCACATGATCGCTCACCCATTGCCGCTCCCATTTTTCAAGAGCTTTGATTCCTTCTTTTTCTTGCGCAAGAGAGCCAAAAACTTTTTTTGTTCTTTGAACAATTTCACGTGCTGCTTGAGAAAGTTCTTCGGGGCGAAACATATTTATCCAAGTACTATCGCATGTGCTGAATCTGCGACTTTTGGGATTGAATGCGAATGCCAATGTTTGCGCAGGGTTTTCTGATCGTGTGATCGCCCCGGTATCTAAATTTTTGGAGAAAATCGTACCCTCAACCTCATACGCATACCCATAATGGAGTTCATCGTCTGCATCAAATGCAAGAGCTAGCCCAATAACGGGTCTTCCATGAAATACTTTTTCTTCGCTATAAGCTTTTATGAGCGCCTGTGGATTTACAGCTTCAACAATGATGCATGGTATTTGTTGGTTAGCGGGAATTAAATTTTCCGAGAGAAATCCAAGCTTGTCTCCCTTCTGAGAGTAGGCGAGTGATACGATGCACGAGGGCATTTGCACTTTTTTTGTTTCTTTTCCACTTCGCAGATCCACAAAAGATAAGTTATCGGGTGCACTACAACCACACCCCGTTCCCACCGCCAGCGTTGGTTCGGTAGGGTTTTCAGCAAAGCACACATAACCATCATTGCAAATTGATATGGTTGCTTTTGTTTTTTCCTGTTGAGTTTCAACATCCCAGACTTTCACCTCTCTGCCTTGTCCCAAAAAGAGAGATTCGCCATTGCGCGATAGCAGCATCGCTTGCGTACAATGTTCCAAAGTGAGGGAGGCGCGCGCCTCTCCAGAATCAGAAGTTGAATCCCAAATTCTTACCCGTGTTCCATTCTCATAATGAGTTCGCAATCCTGCAAGTAGATTGGTATCTGCAGAGAATGAGAGATTATAATGACTAAAGCTTTTTTCCCATAGGCCATGAGAAAATGCTCCACATCGCATGAGTCTTTGGTGCGCAGGTTCCGATTGCTCGTCCATGGCATGCGCACTGAATGAACAAAAAAGAGCGGCATAAAAAATATGCTTCATGATGTATTCCTTATTTTATTTTTTCACGTGTATAGTGCGCATTGCTCGTTGAGTTATATAGCCTATGTGAAGTTTGATCCAATCCCGTTCCCCTTGCGGGAGTTCATCCCATTCAGATCCCTGGCCAATAGGATCTTGTGCAAAAAGGTTACGTTTCGCTTTCTGCATCATTGAGAGAGCCGCTGACGAGATTGGCTCCGCTTGCCATGTTCTGATCATGCCTCCTCCACTCGTACAGAATTGCCGTGTGCTTGGATTGAAAGTAAAAGCCTTGGTTTCCCCCGGAAGTTCGGATAATGAAATTTGTTGGGTATCCAAATTATGGGAAACTATTTGTCCATCGTTACGCCGTGCATACGCAAAATGCAGTGCATTGTGTTCATCAAAGACGATTGCTTGCTCAGCAACTTCTCTTTCCCACGCGTCTGGCACGCTATATGTTTTGATTGGGCTTCTCAGATCAGAATTTTGATACACAAGACACTTGTTTTCTGATAAACAGGCAAGATACGAGCCATTTGCGTTGTAGGCGATTGCCTCGATCGGGCGTGGTGTGCGCAGACTGAACTTATTTGATTCTTTGTTAGTCCTGAGATCAATAAGGGATATGTCATCCTTTTCACATTCTTGGCAACCAGCGGCTATCGCCAGCATTTGTCGTGTGGGATGCTCAGCAAGGAAGCGTCTGCTGCCATTGTAGCGAAAGGGGCCTTTTTTGCATGTTGTGATAGCAATTTCTTGCTCACATTGTGTTCCAATATCAAAGATAATTATTTTACTAGGACCGTGAATATCAGCACCTTCTCGTGTCCAAAAGAGAGAGCGTTTATTACGAGATGGCAACGGCCCATCCCAAATTTGTTTTGTTTTAATTGATAGCATTTCCTTATTATCAGGATTTGTGTTTGTACTATTCCAAATTTTAACATGCGTATCTCCTCCCCATGAGATAAGGGCTCCGGCAAGCAATTCTCCATCAGGAGAAAGTGCAAGTCGATGATCATGATTGAATTTTTCTACTTGTAGCCCATGAGCAAATTCGTTTTGTTGCGCAATTCTTGAATGCAGTGGTTCCTGTTGCTCTTCCATGGCATGCGCACTGAATGAGCACAACAGGATTGTGTAAAAAATATATTTCATGCTTTTTTCCTTTTAGTATTATTTCGAGCCTAAATCTTCGAGCGCGCAGCTTGCTAAATTTCGCAGATGGCTTTTAACCCATTCTCTTTCTGGGCTATAAAGATCTTCGATTTCTTTTTTGCTTTCAGCAAGTGTGCCAAAAAAATCCTTTTTTGCTCTTGCGAGGATCGAAAGTGCTGTGTGAGAAAGTGGCAAAGATTTCCATAGAGTGACGAGATCTTTTGAAATCGAGCTGAATTGGCGGCTATTTGGCTCGAATACGAAACCAAAGCTCACGGTGTTTAATTGATTATCAGATCGAGAAATAGCCCCCGTGTCTATATTTTCGGAGATAATGATCCCATTATTGTAAGATGCAGGGGAGTCGTGGAGAAAACTACTTTCCACGCTTCCATAATGTATGGCATTGTTTTCATCAAAAGCGAGAGCGATGCGTGTGATTGGATTAGTGAGCGGTGCACGCTTTTGAGGGGATACTTGCTTTAGGGATCTTAACGTTGTGGCCTCAATCATATTTACGGTGATTGGATTTCTATAATTTCCAGGAGCATAATTGGCTAATGCTAAGACGTTTCCTGTTTGCGAATAGCTTAATGCTACTACCCGATTGCTAAGCGAAGCATAGTTTGTTGCTTTTCCACTTCGAATATCTATGAATGATATATCATCAGGGGCGAAGGTGTGACAATTTGTTCCTATTACTGCTAATGTTTGTTCAGTGGGATGCTCAGTAATACTATATGCGAGCTCGCCAAGTGGTATTGTTATTCTCATCTTTTCTTTCTGGGCATGCACATCCCAGATTTTCACTTCTCTACCTTGTCCTAAAAAGAGAGACTCGCTATTGCGAGATAGGAGCATGGTATTTATCCCTTCTTGACCGTCTATAAAGAATGAAGAGACGCGTTCATCGTAAGCAAAAGTGCCA
>Ga0268264_10002094_pt1 | contig 17823 bp, 8 predicted proteins | sample KBSSwiS32_FD_190357 | JGI IMG/M metagenome (GOLD analysis project Ga0268264, IMG submission 190357) | Switchgrass rhizosphere microbial communities from Kellogg Biological Station, Michigan, USA - KBS Switchgrass S3-2 (SPAdes) (version 2) | ecosystem: Host-associated > Plants > Roots >...
GCCAGGATTGCCCAAAACGCTGTGTTTTTCTTCATACAGTTGATACAAATTCTCATTTAAGCCGAATGCAGACCAGCTCGAAGGCGTACGAAATCCAATTTTGTCTTGCGAATGTTACCGATAAAAATTAATATTTAAATGCCGGATTGGCAAGGGTGATCGGAACACCAGGTGAAAGAAGTAATTCGCGATCAGCCAATGCCGGAACACACGTTAGAATGGGATCGACTCTTGCAGACATAGCGCGCGAGCTTGGCATTTCAAAGATGACTGTCTCGCGTGCCATTAATAACAATCCGCTGGTAAAGGCTGAGACACGCGAACTGGTTCTTGAAGTTTCGAGGCGTCTGAACTACAGTCCAAATCATTTCGCGAGGGCGCTGGCCACCAATCGATCATTCCTTATCGGGGTAATTGTTCCGGACCTGATGCACTCCTATTTTGCTGAGATCCTTCATGGGATCGGCGAGGTGGCCCGCTCTGCCAAGTTTCAAATTGTAATCGGGAACTCCGAAGAAAATACAGCGGGTGAAATGAATGAGATCGAAGCCCTTCGTTCGCGAACTGACGGTCTGATCATTGCCCCATCCACGCCGCAGGCAAAAGCGGGATCGTACAAGAGGATGATCGACGAAGGAGCAAATATTGTTCTGATCGACCGAACACTCGACGGTCTGGACTGCCCGATGGTCTCAACTGACGACGTTGAGGTAGGCATGCTCGCAACAGAACATCTGATCGGGCTGGGGCACAAGAGGATAGGGCATCTCCGCGGCACGACGACTTCGACGAGTAAGCGACGGCTCGAGGGATATAAACGCGCTCTGGAGAAAAACGAAATTGCGATCGAAAAAGCGCTGATACGTGAATGCGGCCTGATGGAATCGGACGGCTACCGGGCAATGAAGGAATGGCTTGCTGAAGACGACCTGCCGACAGCTGTCTTTGCCGTTAACGATCCGACGGCGATCGGCGCAATGCAGGCAATGGACGAGGCCGGCATTCGCATCGGGGATGAGATCGCCCTGGTCGGAAGCGGAAACATTCATTACGGCGACATGCTCCGCGTGCCGCTTACAACAGTGTCCTGGTCACGAAGCGAGATGGGCAGGTCGGCCGCACGGCTTCTCATCCAACTCATAGAAGAAAAATCCGACGTTACGGGCCAAAAGATCATTCTGTCGCCGACTTTGATCGTTAGAAGATCCTGCGGCGCTAACGGACATGCAAAGGCCTTTGTTCCATAGGTTTTGAGTCTCAAGTCAAAGGCTAAATTGATTTGGTTGCCGATCCCTTGGATATCCGTCCGGCCGGTGCTTGTACGCTATGTCAATTCTCGAACTTCGCGAAATTACAAAGAATTTCGGAGCTACCGCTGCGCTGGCCGGTGTAAGTCTGAACGTCGCAAAAGGTGAAGTTCACGCCCTCATAGGCGAAAACGGAGCCGGGAAGAGCACGTTGATGAATGTGCTGTCGGGAGCGATCCGGCCGGATACGGGTTCGATATTGCTTAAGGGCAGGAAATATGAGCCGACCAACACGCTGGATGCGCGCAAAAACGGAATTACGCTCATCCATCAGGAGCTGATGCTTGCACCGCATCTTTCGGTCGCGGAAAACATCTTGATGGGAATGGAAAAGACCCGGTTTGGCTGGTTGGATCCAAGGAAACTGAATGAGCTTGCCGGGAAGGTCCTCGTCGACTTTGGCCATCCGGATATACAACCGAGTGTTCCGGTCGGAAAGCTTTCCGTTTCGGCACAGCAGGTGGTCGAGATATGTCGGGCGATCGCAGCCCGGTCCGAAGTAATATTGATGGACGAGCCGACAAGCAGCCTGCCGCGTCGTGATGTCGAAAGGCTTTTCGAACAAATTAAAAAGCTCAAGGCCGCAGGCATCAGCGTTGTCTACATCAGTCATTTTCTCGAAGAGATCCGCGAGATCGCCGATAGTTTTACCGTTCTTCGGGACGGAGTGACCGTCGACTCCGGCAAAATAACAGACGTAACGGATGCATTTTTGATCTCGAAGATGGTTGGGCGGGACGTCAACGATCTGTTTCCGCAACGTGAAGCGCTGAAAGATGCACAAACGGTTTTGAGCGTTCAGAACATGTCCGCCCCGCCCATGCTTGAAAGCGCAAGTTTTGAATTGAGGCGAGGTGAAGTTTTTGGGATCGCGGGTTTGATGGGTTCCGGCCGAAGCTCTCTGATTCGCGCGTTGTTCGGGCTCGAAAAAGCAGATTCCGGAACCGTTTCGATCGAAGGAAAACCTGCGAGGCTTAATGCTGTTCCCGGCAATCGAATTACGAACGGGCTTGGCTACGTCAGTGAAGACCGGAAGATCGAAGGACTGGGCCTCACGCTTTCCATCGCCGACAATATTACGCTAACGCGCTATTCGGCATGCTCGAAATTTGGTTGGCTTAGCCGTAATAAGCAAGACAGACAAGCCGCGGATTTGATCGACGATCTTACGATCAAGGCCCCGGACACTCGTCAATCCGTCAGCCAACTCTCCGGCGGAAATCAGCAAAAGGTAACGATCGCCCGCCTGATCCATCAGGATGCAGAGATCCTGCTGCTGGATGAACCGACACGCGGCATCGACATTGGAAGCAAGGCTCAGATATATCAAACGATTGCGGAGCTCGCAGCCAAAGGCAAAGCGATCCTTATGGTGAGTTCTTACTTGCCCGAGTTGTTCGGGATGTGCGATAAATTGGCCGTTATGAGCCGGGGACGGCTGTCGGCCCCAAGACCGATCGCGGAATGGACACCGGAACTGGTTATGCAGGCTTCAATCGGCGCTGGCACAAGATAGATAGATACGGGAACGAAACGATGGAACAGGAGCTAAAGCCTTCGGCATCAACGAACCGTTATTTGCGAAGGTGGGCAACCCTTCTGGGCCCATTTCTTGGTTTGGCGTTGGTCATTGCTGTGTTTGCAGTTTTGACCGGAACCCCTGAGAAGTTTCTCTCTCCGTTCAATATACGCGTAGTTTTATCACAGACAGTGATCGTCGCCATAAGCGCAATTGGCATGACGATCATAATGATCGGCGGCGGAATTGACCTCTCGGTTGGTTCAACCATCGCACTGACAGGCGTTGTTACCGCGCTCGGCGTAAATGCCGGGTTCGATCCGATAATTGCCCTGCTTGCAGGTATTCTTGTTGGGGCTGTCGTAGGCTCAGTTAATGGCCTGACGATCACAGGTCTGCGTGTCGTTCCTTTTATCGCCACGCTCGGAATGCTCGGGGTTGCACGCGGAGCTGCGAAATGGATATCAGGTCAGGAACCTGTCAATACCGCTCCAACCTGGATCAACAATCTCGTCGTGACATTTCCCGACCCACCATGGCTGATGCTCGCGCCGGGTGTCTGGATCGCGCTCGTGTTGGCGATAATAGCAACGATCGTACTTAGAAACACGGTGTTTGGCCGAAGAGTTTTTGCCGTTGGCTCCAACGAGGCTGCGGCCCGCGCCTGTGGCATTTCGACAAACAGGATAAGGATCGCGGTCTATGCGCTCGCCGGCGCGTTCTTTGGCCTTGCCGGTGTAATGCAGATGTCGCGACTTCGGCAGGGCGACCCGACTGTCGCAGCCGGTGCAGAACTTGATGTGATCGCTGCGGTAGTTATAGGCGGCGGAAGTCTCAACGGCGGCCAGGGAACTATTCTCGGATCGATGATAGGGGCCTTGATAATGGCCTTCCTTCGCAATGGATGTCAGCAGATGGGCTGGCCGAATTTTATTCAGGAAATTATCATCGGAACGATTATCGTAGCAGCCGTAGCCGTTGACCAGCTTCGCCGTAAGCAGCTTTAGATATTCCTCTTGGATAGACTCTTTTTGTAACAATCCGACTCTTTTTGACACTAAGTCCGAAATTCTAATTGACATCATTTGAAAAAAATGTTATCGGTAAATATCCATTTGTTAGCGGTAACAAAGCCCACTTTGCTTTCATGTATTTTGAATGATCTTTTATTTGGTCGGTGCTGAAGCTTTCTCTTACGGAACTTGAACGAGGTATCGGAAGTGATCAGGGCTAGGGGCCCTACTGTGGTCAGAGCCTATCAATTTTGAAATTTCTTTCGAATCGTATAGCTGAATAACCCAAATTTGGCCCACCAAGCAATAAGAGTTGGTAATACCAATTTTCGACCGTGAAATTGAGGCGTATTTTTCGCTTTGCAAATAACCAGAAGTGCTCGGGTAGGACTTTGACTGCTTTGGTTAACCTATCTATCCCGTCGAGCCAGTTGCGAATTTCTGACTATTTTCTCAGGAGGTCTTCAATGTCCATTTTCAGATTGGTTGGCGCGATCATTCTTTTTTGCGCGGTTGTTTTTTTGTTTTCGGGGCCATCAGTCTCCGCTCAGAGCATTACCGGCAGTATTTCCGGAACGGTAACGGACCCGAATGGCGGTATTATTCCGGGCGCAAACATTACCGTCACTTATTTACAGACCGGAGCAACGCGCAGCGATGTTACGAACGATGAGGGTCGATTTACGTTTGCGGCTCTTCAACCGGGTGTTTACACCGTCAAGATCGAGCATCAGGGGTTTCAGACCCTTTTACGGCAGAACACCGTGCTTTCCGCGAACGAGAATTTAGCTCTTGGCATTCTGGCCCTCGAGACGGGAAACGTAAATGAAACCGTTACCGTCGACGGCAGAGGTGCGGTGGTCGAACTTGAAAGCAGTGATCTAACGGCACGGCTGACTTCCGACCAGATCGATCTGATCTCGACAAAGGGCCGCGACATAACGTCGCTGCTTCGACTGATCCCTGGAACGACCAATGAAAATGACGTTGAGTCGGTTGGTGAGGGTTTCGGTACTGATCTGCCTTTTGTTTCTGGCCAACGGGGACGTTCGACTGTACCCACGGTCGACGGATTAAATGCTGGCGAGCCGAGTGGTTCGAACAAACTCAGTATGACCATAAACCAGGATGCAGTTTCCGAGGTCAAGATCCTGCGCAATAACTATGCGGCGGAATATGGAAATAACGGTGGAGCTATTATTAACCTCGTTACTAAAGGAGGAAGTAAACAGTATCGGGGTACAGCCTATTACTTCCTTCGCAACGAGGCTCTAAATGCAAGCCCATTTTTCATTAATCAGTCGGGCCTGCCCAAGCCCCTTTATCGCCATAACATCTGGGGTTTTAATTTTGGTGGGCCATTGCCCCTACTGCGGTTTGGCGAAACGGATAAAATGTTCGTAAAGGATAAAGCCTTCTTTTTCTTCTCGTACGAAAAACCCCATACAATAACCCCAACGAATCCTATCTTTGTAACGGTGCCTACGGCCCTTGAGCGGTCAGGAGATTTTTCGCAATCATTGAACTCCAGTGGGCAGCCTTTTTTTATCGCGGATCCACTTTTAGCTGCTGCCCCCAATAATTTACCGTGTTCATCAAGCGATACTCGGGGCTGTTTCACGGATCCGTCACGCGCAACCGCGAGCAATCCAACGGGCTTAAACATTATTCCGCTAAACCGATTCAATCCAAGCACCGCGGCGCTGCTAAATATTTTCCCTTTACCTAATGCCAATGCTCGCGCCGCAAACGGTTCGCTTATCTACAACTTTGTGGCCCAGAGAAGCGTTGATGTTCCGAAGCGAAGCATGCTTATCCGTTTTGATTTCAAGCCGACACGCAATGACAGCATCTTTTGGAAAGAACAGTGGTTTACATCAGACAATGTAGGGTTCGGGACATCCGGGTGGCCGAGCGGCGATCAAAATCGTTGGGGGATCCTTTCACATTACCTCTATAGAGATGGCGGCTGGACCGCCAACTGGGCGCACGTTTTCGGTCAGAACATAGTTAATGAGTTCAATTTCGGGATGCGTCATGACTCCGAAGGATTCATCCCGGATGACTCGATCTTGCCATTGATCAGTCGTGCAGAGCAGAATTTCAATGCTCCGCAGCTGTTTCCCGAAAATAATACTCTCGGAGCAATTCCGCGGGTGACAAGTTGGAGCGGCGTACCAGGTACGCCAGCGCAGATCAACTGGCTTACCCGTTGGGGCGAAACTGGAAACGATTATGTTCGCCCGTCGTTCTCGGACAATCTTTCCTATCTGCACGGGAAACACAGCTTTAAGTTTGGTATGTACTACGAGCGATTGCTTAATAGCGAGGCGGCCGGCAGTAATTGGTCGGGAACGTTTAGCTTTACGAACAGCACGAGCGGCGGATGGAGCGCTGCGGCCGGGAATACAGGCTACCCGTATGCGAATGCGCTGCTGGGCAACTTTCAAAGTTATTCCGAGGACCAATTTCGACCGCACACCAATATTGAACAGGATATGGTGCAGTGGTACGGACAGGACCAATGGAAGCTCAATCGACGTTTTTCTCTAAGCTATGGAATGCGCTTTGGATGGCATACTCCGTTCTATCAAAGAAACGGCATTGGCTCAAGTTTTGATCCAAGCTTGTATGACACCGCAAATCCTCAACGGTTCTATGTGCCGGTTTGCACTGCACCTATTGCAACCTGGACCCCTGGAACCACTTTAGCAGCCTGCCCAACCGGTAATCAGTTCGCCGTAGACCCTGCGAATCCAAGTGTTAGATTAAATCGCAACCTTGCACGCAGCTATGTTCCCGGATCGGGCGACATCCTAAATGGCGTCCAGCTCGCTAGGGATCCGAATACTCCGAAAGGGTACAGAGAATTTAGCCGAGCAGTCGACCTGGAACCACGTATCGGCTTTGCTTACGATCTTACAGGCAAGGCCAAGACGGTTTTGCGGGCAATGGTTGGCGTCTACCATACGCCGCGTGCCGGCGGCGGCACGACGGGCGATCTCACCGGCAACCCCCCGGAGCAGAGAGGTTGGACGGTAACGAATGGAAACATCAATAACCTCGAAGCTCTCTTGGCGCAAGTAAGGGCGTCGGCACCCATCCAGCCGTGGGGCGCGGTAAGAGGCCTTGAAAAGCAAACTCATACACCGGAGATCTACAACTGGTCCATTGGTGTCCAACACGATATTGGTTGGGGTACCGTGATAGAGGCGAGTTACGTCGGGTCAAGAGCCAGGTGGTTAGGTGAACAGCGCGACATAAATCAGATTCCGGACGAGGCGAGATTCGTAAACTGTACTTTGGCCGCGACGCTCGGCGTTCCCTGTCATCCTGAGAACCGGGATCCTGCAGTCGCATTAAGCCCAACCAACATTACGACCGGGGCGCTGAATGATGACTTCCTGCGTGAGTTTATGGGTTACGGCGACGCGATCAATTATGTAACATTTTCCGGCAATTCGCGTTATGACTCGTTACAGGTTCAGATGAATCGCCGGTACACGAAAGGATTCCAATACGGCGTTGCGTATACATGGTCGAAATCGACGGACGTCACAAGTGACGATCGGGACGGATTGGTTTTTGCGACCGGAACCGCACTCGGTGGACGTGACTACAATCGATTCAATCACACTGCGTCCGATTTCGATCAGCGACATGTGTTTGCCGTTAACTACATCTGGGAGGTTCCTTTCTTTAACAAAGGCGGCAACAATTTTATAAGAGCTATACTCGGCGGTTGGATAGTTTCAGGTACCACATCGTTTGCTACTGGAAAACCGAAAGATGTAACCGTCTCCTACTCCAGTACCTCAGTTAGCGTCAGCAATAATCAGCCATGCCCGGTGGGATCAATTGCCGGAACAGCTGGTCCAACAACCACCACCTGCACGCCTATAACCGATTTCACCGGTGGTTCACTCAATGCCTTACCTTTCGTGACATGCGATCCGACAAAGATGGACGGTGTAAACGGCGAGGGAACCCCGCTTTTCCTGAACGTCGACTGTTTTAGCAGACCCACCAAACTTGGCGACATCGGCGATCCAATGAGAAATCTTGCACGGCGTCCGAATATCTTCAATAGCGATATTGCCTTGTTTAAGAATTTCAAGTGGGGAGAACGGCGTTCGATTCAATTGAGATGGGAGACCTACAACATATTCAATCAGAGCAACTTTAGTGACATCGATTCCGGTCTGACCTACGGACTGGTTCGGCTTTCAACCCGTCCGGTCACGACTCAGGATCCTTGCAATGCAAGCAACATTTGTACGGCTCAATATCAGCAGACCAATCCTCGTTTTGGAGCTGCGATCGCCGCACGTTCTCCGCGCGTAATGCAGGCGTCGATCCGCATCAACTTCTAAAGGAACCGTAAAGAGGCCTTTTTTCGTTTGGAGAAGAGGTCTCTTTCAAGCTGACGTATGCGCACGGTTCTTCGGGAGGCCACTATTTTTTTCACGATTTCCTTCCCTTAGCGTAATTTTATGTTGACAGCCTGGGGGGAATAATGTTATCGGTAAATATCAGTTTGTTAGCGGTAACAATTTAGAGAGGTTCCAAGCGGGTTTGATCGCATTCTCCCTTAGATAATTGGTATTACCAATTAAATGAGTTCAAGAATTGTTTAAGTCAACGCCGGAAAGCAAGTGTATTCATTAGTCGGCGGTCCAAGGTGGAAGTAATTTACGAAGTTGCTAGGGCTGTGTCCGCACGGTGAACTAATTCCACGGCATTCTAACCTTTCCAATTTTAGGAGGTCGTCAATGTCCACGTTCAAATCTCTTGAAGCAAAGGTGCTGTTCAGCGTATTTATCATCCTGTTTTTGGGTGTCGCCGGACGGCCACAATCAATCACGGGAACAATCTCGGGAACAGTAACGGACCCGAATGGTGGCGTAATCCCAGGTGCAAGCATAACTCTGACGTATCTGAAAACGGGAGCAAAGCGCAGCTCAGTTACAAGCGAAGAGGGCCGGTTTGCATTTTCTGCGGTCCAACCTGGTGCGTATACCGTAAAGATCGAACATCAAGGTTTTCAAACGATGCTTCGTGAAAATACCGTTCTTGCCGCGAACGAGGATTTAGCTCTTGGTGAGATCGTGATGGCAACGGGCAGCGTAAGCGAAACGGTGACTATAACAAGCTCGGGAGCCACTGTTGAGACGGAAACCAGCAATCTATCTGCTCGGTTGACATCCGATCAAATTTCGTTGATATCGACAAAAGGACGTGATTTCACGTCTCTCTTGCGACTCTTGCCTGGAACGTCAAACAATGATGACATCGAAGCCGTCGGTGAGGGCTTCGGCACCGACCTACCAAACATTTCCGGTCAACGAGGGCGTACGACCGTCACCTCAATTGATGGGCTGAACGCCAGCGAACCGAGCGGTTCAAACAAGGTCAGCATGTCGATAAATCAGGATGCGGTCGGCGAGGTCCAGGTTTTGCGTAACAACTATGGAGCCGAATACGGAAACAATGGCGGTGCTCTTATCAACGTGGTCACAAAGGGCGGCGGCAAGGACTACCGCGGCAGCGCATATTACTTTTTGCGAAACGAGGCACTCAACGCCAACAGTTTCTTTAACAACAAGGCCCGTCTTGTTAGACCGCTTTATCGTCATAATATCTGGGGTTTCAATGGCGGTGGTCCCTTGCCGCTTCCCCACTTTGGCGAAGGTGGTCCGCTCTTGATAAGAGATAAAGCCTTTTTCTTTTTTTCGTATGAGAAACCGCACAGCATAACGCCGCAGGATCCACGGTTTGTGACTATGCCCACCGCGCTGGAACGGGTTGGTGACTTCTCGCAATCTATTAATTCTACAAACCAAACGGTATTTATTCGCGATCCGCAGATTCTGCCAGTCGTAACGAACGACTGCAGCTCTTTAAATCAGAGTGCCTGCTTCCATGACCCGTCGCGGGCAACGCCGTCAAACCCAACCGGCTTGAACATAATTCCAATATCACGCTTCAATTCGAGCGGGATTGCTCTTCTAAAATATTTCCCTCTGCCCAACACATCCGGTTCAACAGCTTTCAATTATGTCGTTCAAAGTCCTCAGGACGTGCCAAAACGAAGCATGTTGCTTCGATTTGACGTAAAACCGACAAATAAAGACAGTATTTACTGGAAATATCAGTGGTGGACGTCCGACAACGAAGGAACGGGCACCTCAGGATGGCCTGGGGGAGACAATAACCGATGGGGCATCAGCTCCCATTACTTGTATAAGGACAATGGTTGGTCTGCGAATTGGGTTCATATCTTCAGCTCGAGCGTGGTAAATGAATTCAATTTCGGTATGCGCCATGACAGTGAAGGATTCATACCGTCGGACGGATTTGTTGAAGGTTTGCAAAGGAGTGCATTGAACTACTCTGCTCCCCAGCTCTTTCCTGCAAACAACACACTAGGTACGATCCCGCGAGCAACGGGCTGGGGAGGAGTGCGCGGTACTAACCCGGCGAATATTAACTGGCTTGACCGTTGGGGTGAGGTTGGCAACGACTATATTAAGCCGTCGTTCGCCGACAATCTGACGGTCACCCACGGAGACCACACTCTCAAATTCGGAGTATACTTTGAGCGGGTACGGAACGGTGAGGCTCCCGGAGGGCAATGGTCAGGCGTATTCAATTTTTCGTCTAATGACCTTACTGCATACCCACTGGCGCAGGGAAATACTGGTTATGCTTACGCTAACGCGGTCATTGGCAACTTCCGGAACTACCAGGAAGCATCGGGTCGACCGTTTACCAACCTTGAGCTCAGGCTTTTTCAATGGTACGCATCCGATCAGTGGAAAGCTAATAAAAGATGGACTCTTAACTATGGGGTTCGTTTCGGATATCATTCACCGTTTTTCCAAGTTGATGGACAAGGCTCGAACTTTGACCCATCGCTCTTTAATCCAGCTAATGCAGTAGCCTTGTACGAGAGTGCGTGCGCGGTTGCGTTTACTCCCCCTGCTACGTGCCCCGCAGCTAGCCGGCGAGCCAGGAATCCGATAACGGGACAGCTCATCCCATTAACCGGAACCAATGCTGGGCTTGTAGGGGCAATAGTTCCGGGAAGCGGAAGCGCCACAAATGGATTAGCGCTAGGAACCGACCCAAACACACCATTGGGATTCAGAACGACAAGGCCTATTGATATCGAGCCGCGTGTAGGGTTTGCATGGGACATTTTTGGTAAAGGCATGACGGTGCTTCGTGGGATGGGCGGAATCTATCATGCTCCGCGCGTAGGCGGGGGAACGACCGGTGGCAATCTTGTCAACAACCCACCCGCTAGCCGGACGGTGAGTATTGATTTTGGAAACATTGACCAGCTTGCGAATTTAACGGGAACCGCCCTTTTCAGGCCGACCGCATTGAATGCTGTTGAGGTAAGCTCCCATACTCCCGAAACGTATAACTTCTCCCTTGGAGTTCAACAAGATATCGGCTTTAAGACCGTCTTGGAAATTAGTTATGTTGGATCGTTCAGCCGATGGCTCGGGGAACTGAGGAACATAAACGGCATCCCGGACGGGGCGAAGCTAGGAACTAATAACGTCGACCCTATTACTGGGGCCCGTTTTGGTGATGATTTCCTACGTCCGTATCGTGGATATGGCAACATCAATTTGATCTCGTGGTCCGGTACTTCAAAATATAACGGGCTGCAGGTTCAGGCGAACCGGCGGTATGCCATCGGCTTTCAGTTTGGAGCAGCCTATACCTATTCGAAATCGTTCGACTACGCGAACGACGATTCGTCGGACGTCTTTAACTCCCGTCCATATAAGGATTTCAACTACGGTCCCTCGGATTTTGATCAGGCGCACATACTAACCGTCAACTATATATGGGATTTGCCGAGACTTAGCAAGTTTTGGACGAACCGTTTTGTTAAAGCGTTCTTCGATGATTGGCAAATTTCTGGCACCACATCTTATGCCACCGGAAAGCCAAAAATCTTCGCAAACGGACCCTCCGGATCGGGCTTGACCTGGGCTTACAATGCCGGGACAGCAACGATAACGGCGGGGCAAACCTGTCCTGCCGGGACGACACAGACGTCGGCGACAGTTTGCGCGATGATTACGGACTTTACTGGAGGGACTGTTAACGCTCGACCCACATTGACGTGCGATCCAAATAAAGGTGCAACTGGCGCGGACGCCACTGGCTCGCCCTATGTGATAAACGTTTCTTGTTTCTCGGCACCTACTGCGCTTGGCCAGATCGGTAACTTGGGGAGAAATTCGATTCGGCTTCCCGCGATTCTTAATACGGACCTCGCGGTTTTTAAGAATTTCCGTGTCGGTGAGAGTCGAAGCATACAATTGCGGTGGGAGACATACAATCTCTTTAATCGAACGAATTTCAAGGACATTAACGGCGTAATGACCTTCGGCGTGGTTCAAGTTAAGACCGGGGCCCAGCAACCTAGTGACCTCTGCACCGCGACTGGTGTTACGTGCACCGCGGTCGTCCGACAGACCAGTAATACATTTGGAACAGCCAATAGCGCGCGTTCGCCACGTGTAATGCAGGCGTCGATAAGGATCAACTTCTAGCGTGCATTATTAATCCGGCTCTTGTAGATAATCGATCTGGGTACTCATAAAATCGCATTGTAATCAAGATAGGCCGTCGCAGTTTGTGCGGCCTGGTTTCCGCGGGTGGGCGGGAGATACCTGAAACTAAATCATGGGCAAAATTTCAAGACGGGATTGTTTGAAGTTTATTGGTGCAGGTGCGGGTGCGGCAGCTATGGTGGGATCGGGAGTTTCCCCTATTTCCCCCCAAAATCCCCAAAACCTAGGGGACGAGACCGCTGAGCAAAAAGCCGATCGTGCACGCCGAATGAAATGGTGGCATGAGGCAAAGTTCGGGATGTTTATTCACTGGGGGCTTTACAGCGTCCTCGGACGGCATGAATGGGTAATGGAGATGGAAGGCATTCCTGCTCAGGAATACCAGCAGCTTGCCAAACAATTCAATCCCAGGCCGAACGCAGCCAGGGAATGGGCAAAGCTCGCTAAACATGCTGGTCAGCGGTACATGGTGATGACGACTAAGCATCACGAAGGCTTTTGTTTGTTCGACACTAAGACGACCGACTATTGCGCGCCAAAACAAGCCGCCGGACGCGACCTTGTTAAAGAATTTGTTGAGGCCGCTCGTGCTGAAGGCCTTCGCGTCGGATTTTATTATTCCTTGATGGACTGGCACCATCCCGATGGCGCGCGCTGCGCAACTGATGAGTCGGCCCGCCGACGGTTTGTCGATTATGTTCATACGCATATCCGCGAATTGATGACAAATTACGGCAAGATCGACATCCTTTGGTACGACGTTTCGTGGCCGCTCGATGTAAAAGGTTGGGAATCAGAAAAAATGAACAAGATGGTTTTCGAGCTTCAGCCGGACATTGTTGTTAACAACCGAAACAAATTACCAGGTGATTTTGCTACGCCCGAGCAGCGAATCGAGGCGGCGGATGCAGGCCGGGCATGGGAAGCATGCATGACGATGAATGACAGTTGGGGATATCACAAAGCAGACGATGCATGGAAAACGCCAAAACAAGTAATCCGCAATTTAATCACGTGCGCTCATGATGGCGGCAACTACCTCATCAATATCGGCCCGAAGCCTGACGGTTCGATACCAGAGGAATCGGTAAAGATACTGACGACGGTTGGAGATTGGATGGGCAAGAATGGTGCCGCCCTTTATGGAGCCGACGCGTGTCAGCCGACCCGCTGTCGTTTTGGCAGTTTTAGCCGGCACGGCAATACGCTTTTTCTACACATTCAATCATGGCCGGGCAGCACGGTCGCGCTTGCGGGTCTAAAGAATAAGGTGACGTCCGCGAAACTGTTTGCAACGGGGAAGAAGGTTGATTTCGAACAGGACGAGTACAGAGTGCAGTTTAAAGGGCTTCCGGAAAAGTCACCCGACTATCCCTTGACCACGATCGCGATCGAATGCGATTCGGTCCCGAACCAGGACAATATTTTTGTGCGAAATCGTGAGCGGGGAACTGTTTAGGGTTAAGAATCTTCGACCTTGCCAAGGAACGCAATGCTAGTGATTCCGGGTGGACTCGAAGTAACTTTTCACCGTCGTCAATTCGTTTATCTGCGTTGCGTTTCGATCAACAAAAAAAGGGGTAATCATGTCATTAGTTTCACGTTCTTTCAAAAGATCCGGCTTCATCTCTATTGTTCTTTTCGGAAGCTGTCTCCTATGCTCGTTCGTTCGCGGCCAGCAACTTGCTCCTTTCGACTCAACGAAGCTGTCAGCCGACGAATTAAGAGAAAAAAGGCTCAAGTGGTTTCGAGAAGCTCGCTTCGGCATGATGATTCACTGGGGTCTTTACTCGGTGCCGGCAGGCGAGTGGAAGGGGAAGCTTATCCCCGGTTTAGGTGAATGGATAATGAACCGCGGCAAGATTCCGGTCGGGGAGTACGAGCAGCTTTCAAAACAATTCGATCCCGAGAAATTCAACGCGGCTGAGATCGTTCGTTTGGCAAAAGATGCCGGGATGAAATACATCGTCATCACCTCGAAACACCACGATGGCTTTGCAATGTATCACTCGACGGTGAGCAAATACAATATCTATGACGCAACTCCTTTTAAGCGTGATCCGATGAAAGAGCTTGCTGACGCAGCCCAAAAGGTAGGGATCAAGCTCTGTTTTTATTATTCGCAGACTCAGGATTGGCACGAGCCCGATGCTGTCGGCAATGATTGGGATTTCAAAGACGATAGCAAGAAAGACTTTGCCAAATATCTTAAAGAAAAGGTTGAGCCACAGGTCACTGAGTTGCTGACGAACTACGGGCCGATCGGTCTTATTTGGTTTGACACGCCGCGAAATATCACCAAGGAGCAAAGTCAGGAGCTTGTCGATCTTGTGCACAAGCTCCAGCCCGATTGTCTAGTGAGCGGCCGCGTTGGCCACGGACTCGGTGACTACGATTCGGCCGGCGATAATCAGATCAGCGTCGGCCAGGTTAAGCGGGACTGGGAAACTCCCGTTACGATGAACGACACATGGGGATTCAAAAAAGACGACACGAACTGGAAGCCGACGTCCATCCTGATCCGACAGCTTGTTCAGGTGGCGAGCCGGGGTGGGAATTATCTACTGAATGTTGGTCCTACTTCAGAAGGACTCATTCCACAGCCAAGCGTCGACCGGCTGAAGGAAGTGGGCTCATGGCTTAAGATGAACAGCGAATCTGTATACGGAACGGGCCCGAGTCCATTTTCCTACGAGCTTCCTTGGGGAATCATCACGACCAAACCGGGCAAGGTATACCTCCATGTCTTCGACTGGCCCCAGAATGGCCTCGTGCTCTTCGGCCTCAAAAACAAGGTCAAGAGAGCTTATCTTCTAGCGGGCAATGTAAAACTGAAATTCACACAAAAGAACGACAGCATGGCGGATCATTATGCCGTTTCAATGGCGCTGCCGACAGCGGCACCAGACAAGAATGATTCGGTGATCGTGCTGGACACGGAAGGTGACGTGTCGGTCGATCCTGCCCTGATGCAGCAACCGGACGGCAGCGTGACGCTCCCTGCGTTTCTCTCGAACGTCCACAAGGCTGCGGGGGAAGAAGGGTTACGCTTTGACAGCCGCGGCGTGGCCGAACGTTGGCTGAATAAAAACGAATGGGTCGACTGGAACTATAAGATCTCAAAACCCGGGGACTTCGACATAGTTGTTCTCACCTCCGAACAAAAATACGGACGTGATTGGGAAGGCGGTCACTCGGTGACTCTTGAAACCGCCGGGCAAAAACTAACGGCAAAGATCGAAAACAATCGAAAGGAAGAAAATCCCACTAACCCGTACTGGAAGTACGTCATATCCAAAATGGGCCGCGTGACGATAGATAAGCCGGGACAGTATACGCTTTCGCTAAAACCTGAAACGATACTCGCCGACAAGAAGCTCGGACTCACGCTCGTCTCAGTGAAACTGGTACCCGCAGGGAAAAACTAAGATGGGAGTCATGAACGCCTCGAAGTTAGTCGCGGCGCTTGTTACAACAATAATTGCCACAAACTTTGTTTTCGCGCGCGGCACCGACTGGTCTATGACCGTTGTCAACTCGACGATTAAGCGCTACCCGACCGCCGAATCGCTAAAAGGTTGGGGATATGCGAAATCACTTTATCTTTACGGTGAATATTTGGTTTATTTGCGAACAAAGGACAACAAATACCTGCAGCACGTCAAAGACTGGATCGATCTGCATATCGATGACAAAGGCACGATCAATCGCCCAGTCAACGCTCTGGATTACATGCTGCCCGGAAATCTTTGCCTGATCTTATACAAAGAAACAAAGGAGCAGAAGTACAAAGGCTGCGCCGACACTATAAGAAAGGCGTTCGATACCTATCCAAGGACGAAAGACGGCGGCTTCTGGCATGCTAATACGAAGAGCCGCGAATGGCAGCTTTGGGCGGACGGCGTTTTCATGTCACTTCCGTTTCTTGCACGATACGGCAAAATGTTCGGCGACAGTAAATATACAGACGCCGAAGCGGCCAAACAACTACTCATTTACTACAAACATTTAAATGATCCCGAAACGGGTTTGCTTTGGCATGCATATGACGAGAGCGGACAGCAGAACTGGGCCAATCCGAAAACGCATACTTCGGCCGAGCATTGGTGCCGAGCGATCGGCTGGTATGCGATGACGTTGATAAACGTCCTCGATATTATTCCGAAGGACCAGCTTGATCGTCCTGAGTTGATCAGGATACTGCGGCAGCTTTCAACGGCATTCGAAAAATATCAGGACAAAAATACCGGGCTTTGGTGGCAGATTGTCGACAGGGGTGGAGCTCCCGGGAATTGGCTTGAAACGTCCTCCTCCAGCATGTACACGTATGCAATGTGGATGGGTGTAAAGCGAGGGTATCTTGATAAACATTTTCGCGAAGTCGCTCTTCGCGGCTACAAGGGAGTCTTGTCAAAGCTCTCGCTCGGGCCGGATGGCATGGCAAATATCTCCGATATCTGCGAAGGCACGAACGTCGCCGACGCGGCCTACTACTATGCGAGAAAACGAAACGTCAATGACTTTCACGGCATCGGCGCCTTTTTGATAATGAACGAACAGCTTCGAACCAGCGAAGGCGGCAAAGCGCGCGAACCCGACTGGACCGCGAAATAGGTTTGGGTCCTTTAGCCGGTGCGTGACCTGGCGTCAGGAGTACATAAGGCAGGTGGGAAAAGACGAAACAAAAAAAGAAGTATGTTCCAGACGTGATTTCCTTTCCGTCGCCGTGAGCGTGCCGATAGTCGTGAGCGGTATGTCCGTCGTCCGTACTGTCGAAAAGCGTAATACGGATCTTGCCAGCCCAAATGGCCGCATCCGCTTTGGGTTACAGGGAGGGCCGCAATTGACGTATCAGGTCCTATTCAGAAATAAACCCGTTATTGATGCGTCACGGATCGGAATGATCATCGATGGAGCCGATCTGGGCAGTGAAGCGGTCGTCGTTAGTATCCAAAGATATAAAACGAATAACGAGTACGCATGGCGAGGCGTGCATGCGAAGGGAATTGACCGATCAAACGGAGCCCGGATTACAATTCAGCATACGCCAACGAAATCGGAATACTTTGTCGAAGTTCGCGTCTTTGACGACGGCGTAGCATTTCGATATCTCGTGCCGAGCGCTGGAAAAACACGCGTCCCCGACGAGACGACTGCGTTCATTTTTCCTGCCGGGAGCATTGCCTGGTTTCACGATTTTGCCGGTCACTATGAAGGCACTCATGTCAAAAAAGCACTCGCCGACGCGAAAGAGGGCGAATGGGCCGCCCCGCCTGTCACTATAAAACTGCCCGGAGGCCAAGGCTACGCCGCCATCACGGAAGCCGCTCTTTTTGACTATGCAGGTATGGGGTTTCAAGCCGATGGCAAATCCGGTTTCAAAG
>Ga0268264_10002095_pt1 | contig 17820 bp, 20 predicted proteins | sample KBSSwiS32_FD_190357 | JGI IMG/M metagenome (GOLD analysis project Ga0268264, IMG submission 190357) | Switchgrass rhizosphere microbial communities from Kellogg Biological Station, Michigan, USA - KBS Switchgrass S3-2 (SPAdes) (version 2) | ecosystem: Host-associated > Plants > Roots >...
CGCTCGTTCCAAATATTCTTTACCAGGCCGTCGATGAAATTTATCTCGACAACCTGGAAATGATTATTGCAAATATTCTAAGAGATGGCCCCAAAGAAATCAAAGATGTGTTGATTGAATCCGCCGAATATTTTGATAGCACCGAGCTGAAAGACAATTTGGAAAACTATCGCAAACTGATATTCGACACAATAAAACTGATGTTATTTTCCGGGATCCTGCATATATACTGATGATCCGTCTTTAACAATTATAAAAACACTTTTTGCATTTTTATTTTCTAACATTTAAATTTTCAATTATGAAAGAAAAATTGAAACAACTTGGCTCGCTCAAGTTAACGCAGGAGTTGACAAAAAATGAGCAAAAGAAAATTCTCGGTGGTAATTCCGGCGGTCACAAATGCGCCAATTCTCCAATGAATTGTACAACCAGTCCCATTACGCAGGGATATTGTCTTGCCGTATGGCCGCAGAGCGGTGGGGTCATCGTTAGTTGTTGATCAACTCAAGTCATTAATCAGACAAAACAAAACAGCCTTAAAAGATTTAAGGCTGTTCTTTTATCTGCTAGACTAATACCGTGTAGTTTTAGTTCTCCGACGAGTCTGCTATTTAAAAGAGATGAACAAATATTTTTCTGAAATCTTTGCAGGTCACCATTAGAGCGCGTAAGATTGACTTCGACGAATATATTTTTTGAAATCAAGTCGGCAAGAAAATATGTGATCTTCCAGCGGGATCACTGATCAAAAACCTTCAAATGCTGTACCATAGCAAGTTTGAGGGTTTTTTGTTTTTTTATAGTTGGCTATATCGTTGGGTGAATAATGAAAACCATATGCCATTGACGGAACAAATAGAACATGCAATCCTCAACTTCTTTCGCGTGAAGAATGCGTTTGCGCCAATGGGAGAAATGTTTCAAGATTTGCGCGGAAATGGACTTCAAGTCTATGAGTCCGATTTAGAAGATGTATTTAGAGGAGGTTGGTTAGACCATAAGTATGAAAACGGACTAAAAGGTTAAGAAACAATGACCACGTGCATGGATTCTTTATTTTAGAATTCTTCGACAAAAATTCTTCATGCCGAAGCACTTTTAGCATGATCCCGATCCAGTCACTGATACCATTCAAAATAAAATTTCCAATGGCTTCGGCTGACTCAGGATTTTTCCCATCATCCCATGACCACCTTTCTCCATCGAAATCTAAATAGCCCGTGAATAAGACCTACATTTTGGATCCCATTTTTAACTGTATCCCCATTTTACATTTAAGACGGTACGAATAAACATTTAAGATCAAATGACGAGACTTGCCAATGCAGTTTCAAGGTCCGTGTAGCTGTTTGGTTTAGTTACAAAAGCAATTGCTCCTAAATCACCTGCCCGCTCTTTTTCCTCTGCACGGTTACTGGTCGTATACATCACAACCGGTATCGATGAAAATGCCGGCTCTCCTTTTAGCATGTTAAGCCAATCCCAGCCGGTGGTTCGAATTAAATTTATGTCGAGAAATATTAAGTCCGGTATGGGGACAGTTTTACCGATGATCGATTTAATTTCCCCAGAGCCATCGATCCAATAAAAGGCTGCCGCCGGATTTACAGTTTCCAATGCATCTCGAAAAATCTCCGCGTCTTCGCGATCGTCATCAATCAGCAAAATTTTCTTCATAGTGTCTTAGTTTTGATAAATGCGCCTCTGAAATCATAAATGGGTTTATGAAATTGTCTCCATTGAATTGTTAGAATGCTCGATATCAACTTACGATTACACATCTTCAAAGTCCTTTTGTTAATCTTGCAATGCGTACACAGACTTTAATCTCGCAACAAATTAATAAAATTAAAAGAGCAACTGTCAAGCATCCGTACTAAAGCACAATAGTCTACTCTGTATGTTTTTTTGGTATTCGAAGACATCGACTTGGTACCGCGTTTTTCAACTCGGGAGAATCCTTTTGATCAATTAAACGTGGATAGTTACTGTCCGACATAACTGAACTTAAAATCACACAATAGTTGAACAAAAAAGGTGCCACGGGAGGTTTTGATGCCGATATTCTTTTCGGTTAAATACTTCATCATCATTTCATACGTGTTCTGAAAAGAATGAATTTAATTTGTAAACCCATATCTAAAAATTATCATCACCAGATCATCACTACTGCATTCATGAAAAAGTTATTCATTCCATCCTTTTCCCTCACTATGTCGAATAAAACGGCCAACATAGAAATTCCACCTACTAAAAATCGGTGCAATTATCTTGCCTCGCAATAAAAGAGACGTTTTTTTTCCCGAAATAATCTGATCCGGCTTTTAGGAATGCGCCTGCGTTCAACAATCAGTGCAACGAGTTTGTGGCAGATAACAAACTGTACTCATCAAACCTTAGTAAATTAAATTTCACTTACTCACGAATACCTACGATTCAACTGCGTTTTATTACACCTGGGCGGAATAATTAAATGGCGGCGGTTTTTTTGAACTATCAATGTAATCGTTCACAAAAAATCATCAATTATGAAACACGAAAAATCTTCAACATTATTTTTATGCCTGACAGTTTTTTTTACATTATGTGTAGCCATTGCAGGTTGCAAAAAAGATGACGATAATAATAGTCATCTGCCGCCAAGCAGCACCATCGCTGATATTGTATCAGCAGAACCATCATTCACTACGCTCAAAACGGCAGTGATCAAAGCTGGTCTTGCTACAACACTCAGTGGGACTGGACCATTTACAGTTTTTGCTCCGGATAACGACGCATTCAATGCATCCGGCATCAGTGCAGACGCAATTGGTAATTTGCCCGACTCTGTAGTTAAAAAGATCATTTTGTACCATACCATCATTGCGAAAATTCCTGCTTCGCGTGTCCCTGCTGGTCCCAATGCAGCTGTATTGGCTGCATCCGGTGACTCAGTTTATGTCACCAGCAATAGTAACGGTGTGTTTGTAAATGGTATTAAAGTAAAACAAGCAGATGTCATGGCGTCTAACGGGTTAGTGCATGTGCTAAGTAGTGTTTTGATGCCTCCCCCTGGAAATATAGTTCAGATTGCCCAGGCGGATACCACATTCTCCTATCTCGTTGCTGCGGTATTAAGAGCCAGCACCGGGTCAACGAATGTTGCGGCTGTGTTATCAGGAAAAGCTCCTTTCACAGTTTTTGCGCCAACCAACAATGCATTTAGGGCGGCAGGTTTTGCTACTGTAAATGATATCAACGCAGCTGATCCAAACGCCTTGACAACTATCCTAACTTATCATGTGTTATCGGGACGCGTGTTTTCTTCCGATCTTACCGAAGGTGCAAAGCCGGTAACTGTTAATGGAAATAAACTAAGTATCTCGTTATCGGGCGGAGCGACGGTGAAAGGAAACTCCAATGCCGTCGCCGCAAAAATAAAACCTGCAAACATTGTAGCCACAAATGGTGTAATACATGTGATCGACGCAGTATTGCTGCCGTAAAATAATTTAGTGAAGAGAATCGCTGTTAGCCCACTTAATGTCGGGCTGACAGCATTTATCAATTACTATGTTCTCACACAAATACCGCTACATTTTTATTCTTTTACTCGCGGGTTATTCCTATCTGAATACTCTTTTTTCGGAAGTGTATAGGTATTACCATGTGCCCAATGTGTGGTATGAATTAATTTTGTTTTTTTTCTTCTTAACATTTTTGATATGGGAAGGCAATCGATTTACAGGAATTTTGATCCAGAAACTCTTTCATGATACAACGCGACCTGCTTACTTCTTCCTCCACTTTCTTTCAGGCTTGATTCTTTCTATCATGGCTTCCATAGGCCTTACCTATATTTTCGGTGTTCATTTTTCAAATCTGCCAAAGGAGAAATTAGAAATTTCCACTAAACTTGCCATCACTTACGGAACGCGCGTCAATCTATTTCTTCATGTACTGAATGGCATTCTGTTTATTGGAAATCAATTACGAAAAAAACAATTGGAAGCAGAAGAATTAAAACGCATTAATGCACAATCAGAATTACAGAATATCAAGAACCAGGTTAATCCACATTTTCTTTTTAACAACCTGAATGTATTATCGACCCTCGTGATGAAGGAACATCCGGATGCAAATCGTTTCATAGAAGAATTTTCAAAAGTATATCGGCATGTTTTAACCAGTCAACAAAAGGAATTGATTCCCTTACAGGCAGAATTAGAGCTAATAGAGCCATATATTTTTTTACTGAAGAAGCGGTTTCCAGAAAGTATTTTCATCGAGATAAATGTCCCCGCTATTTATTTTACATTTCTGATCATTCCCGTAGCAGTACAAATGTTGATCGAAAATGCGATAAAACACAACATAGCTTCAACAACAAAACCTTTGACTATTAAATTGTCTGTAGATAATGAAGAAAGGTTAACTGTGTCGAACATTCTACAATTAAAAGCTGTTGATAATAGTACGGGGCAAATCGGATTGAAAAATATTGCACAACGATACAAGATTATCACTGGACGAGACATAGAAATTGTGCAATCAGATATTCATTTCAGCGTTTATCTACCATTAATTCGCGCGCAACATGAAAGCGATTATTTTTGAAGACGAGCAACTTGCTACTGAACGTATACAAATGCTTTTAAGGCAGTTGGATCAGCCAGTGGACGTGGTAGCTTCATTTGATAGTGTTGAGGATAGTATATCATGGCTGGATAGAAACAATTTGCCCGATCTGATAATATCTGATATACATCTGGCCGATGGTAGTGCGTTTGATATTTTTGAACACGCAAAAATTCCCACACCCGTAATATTTGTTACTGCTCATGATCAATATGCGCTGGACGCATTTAAAGTTTTTAGCATTGACCATTTGCTAAAACCGGTAACGGCGAATGCACTTGCGCACGCTATCGATAAATTGACATTATTTCACACCTGTTCACAACAACGCCCGATCGACTATTTTCAAATTGCAAGACTATTCAAACCTAAAACGGCCGACTACAAGATGCGATTTACAGGAAGAATCGGGCAACGCCTCTTTTTCATAGACACGCGTGAAATCGCTTTTTTCACAGCCGATAATAAACTAGTTTATTTAACGGCAATGGATAATGCAAAATATCTTGTCGATCATACCATGGAGGAGCTAGAACAGAGACTTGACCCTTCAATGTTTTTCCGGATTAACAGGGGGATGATAGTTCATATTGCGGCCATAAAGCAAGTGAAGCCATATATCAACAATCGATTAAACATAATTCTAAGGGACGGCTGTAAAAACACAGACACTATCGTAAGCCGGGAACGCGTATCACAGTTCCGGAAATGGGCGGATGGATAAATAATAAGATATCAAACAAAATATTTTGGTATTTCGGAAGTTTTCGCGGCAAGATATCAAGGCCGAGAAACGTCTTCCATTTTACTTTGCGGACATAGGATATGCCGCGAATAATCCCTCCAGGAGAATTTGTTTAGTGTTAACAAGGTAAATAAAGCCCAAACCTCAACAAAAATAATTTCACAAAATTTAAGCGAATAAAGATCCAGCTCGCGTCGGTCTCGGGTGTGTTCTCTTCCATCACAACTCACACTTCAAAACATACGATTCGCGCACCAAATGTACGGATAGACACCAATACGCTTTCTATTCTTTTTATGGGTTGTTATCAACGGTATAAGAAAGCAAAAAGTCATTCATCAAAAATTTACATGGCGAAAATTGCAGTAATAGGTTCAGGTTTTTCCGGCTTAAGTGCAGCGGCGTATTTATCGGCTGCGAACCACGATGTACACGTATTTGAAAAGAATGACACGATCGGTGGCAGGGCCAGGCAATTGCGAAGTGAAAACGGTTATGTATTTGATATGGGCCCGAGCTGGTATTGGATGCCGGATGTATTTGAGAAATTCTTTGCAGATTTTGGGCACCGGGTAGAAGACTTTTACAAACTGGAATTACTTGATCCATCATTTGACATTGTATTTCCTGATGGCACGATCAGCATTCCGCAAAAGTTTTCTGAACTAATTCTATTATTTGAGGCAATTGAAAAAGGCAGCGGGCAGCGATTGGAAAAATTTATGCGCGAGGCGGAATTCAAATACAGAATTGCCATGGACAAAATCGTATACATGCCGGGCATTTCGTTTTCTGAATTTGCTGATACCAATCTTCTTAGGAGACTCGGCCGCATGCAGATTTTCTCTTCACTCGGAAAGCATGTGAGAAATTATTTTTCTGATCCGCGGCTCATAGCGCTCATGGAGTTCCCCGTATTGTTTTTGGGAGCGGAACCACAACACACACCAGCCCTGTATAGCATGATGAATTATGCCGGATTGCAACTTGGGACTTGGTACCCGAAAAGAGGTTTTGGAGCGGTGGTCAATGCCATCGCCGAGGTAGCAGAAGAAAATGGCGCTCAATTCCACCTCAATTCACCTGTTCAGAAAATAATAGTAAATGATAGAATAACCACAGGTGTGGCTGTGAATGGACAGGAAATTTACTTTGATGCAGTCCTCGCGGCAGCGGATTATCATTATGTAGAGAATAAATTGTTACCGCCGTCCCATCGAAATTACAAGGAAGATTATTGGGAAAGCAGAACGCTCGCGCCATCTTGTTTGATCTACTATATTGGTATTACAAAAAAAATAAAATTAATCCGTCATCATACACTTTTTTTCGATGAAGATCTGGCACAACATGGAAAAGAAATTTATAGTTCTCCACAATGGCCAACACGTCCCTTATTTTATGTTTCCTGCACGTCAAAATCTGATGAATACGTTGCTCCTGTGGGACACGAAAATCTGTTCCTCCTAATGCCGATAGCTCCTGGCATTGAGGATAGCGAATTGCTTCGGGAAAAATATTATTCTATTATGATGGACCGACTGCAAAAATATGTAGGGGAAGATATAAATAACTATATCGATTATAAGAAAAGTTACTGCATTAAAGATTTTATTTCTGATTATCATTCATATAAAGGAAACGCATATGGTTTGGCAAATACCTTGCGACAAACCGCATTGTTAAAACCAAAAATCAGAAATCGAAAAATAGATAACCTTTTTTATGCCGGGCAACTCACTGTTCCTGGTCCCGGAGTTCCACCGTCTCTTATCTCAGGAAAAATCGCATCACAATTATTAATAAAACATTTACAAACTCAAAGGCATGAAGCCATTATTTGACAACCTGTCGATTCAGATCAGTAAGATGACCACACAAACCTATAGCACAAGTTTTTCGTTTGGCATTCATTTTCTGAGTAACCAACTGCGAAATGACATTTATTCGATATACGGTTTTGTCCGCGTGGCGGATGAGATCGTAGACAGCTTTAATGGTTTCGACCAAAAGATACTTCTTGAAAAATATAAATTGGAAACTTCTGAATCCATTTGCAGTCGTATTTCGGTAAACCCCATTCTTAATTCGTTCCAGGAAGTGGCAAACAAATATCAGATCGATCATCAACTTATTGAAACCTTTTTCAATAGTATGGAAATGGATCTTGCAAAAGTTTTCTACAACAATGAAACGTACAATCGCTATATTTTGGGATCGGCTGAAGTGGTTGGGTTGATGTGTCTGCACGTGTTTGCGGAGGGCGACAAAGTTTTATATGAAGAATTGAAGCCATATGCAATGAAATTGGGATCGGCATTCCAGAAAGTAAATTTTCTCCGGGATTTAAAAGAAGATTACCAGATGCTCGGCAGGGTCTATTTTCCGGGTATCAATATGTCCAATTTTACCTGTGAAAACAAAAGACAAATAGAATACGATATTGAAGATGATTTTAAAGTAGCATTACTGGGAATTAAAAAATTACCAGCATCTTCTAAAGGCGGCGTTTACCTTGCTTACGTGTATTACCGCTGTTTGTTTAATAAAATAAAAAAAGTACCAGCACAGCGCTTACTGACTGCCAGAATCAGGCTCAATAACGGCGCGAAAATTCGACTAATGTTGAACAGCCTGGTACAAAATAAAATGAATTTGGTTTGACAAAAGCCTCAAATGCCTTAAAGAAATGATTCGATTGCAAAATTTAATTCTATTAAATATATATATAAAGATGATGTCAGTTCTTGGTAAAATATTGATTGTACTCGCTGCATGTATATTCATGGAATGCGTGGCGTGGTTCACACATAAATACATCATGCATGGTCCCTTATGGAAATTGCATCAGGATCACCACAAAAAACTATCTGCTGGCTTTTTCGAGCGCAATGATTTCTTCTTCCTGATTTTCGCGGTTCCCGGTATTGCGGCGCTTTTAGTGGGCATTCGAAATCATTTTAATTTTATTTTTTGGGTCGGGACGGGAATTACATTGTATGGTGTTCTTTATTTTTTTGTGCACGACATTTTAATTCACCAGAGATTTAAACTGTTCCGAAATACAAACAACGCATACTTACTGGCAATTCGGAGAGCGCATAAAATGCATCATAAGCATTTAAGCAAAAATCATGGTGAATCATTTGGAATGTTGTTGGTTCCCTTTAAATATTTCAGGAAGAATCAATTAAAAATGGCAGAATGAAATCGCTTTATCTGCTTGTCGATTTGTTTGTGATCATCGTGCCGTTAGTATTTTCAATTCATCCAAAAATAAAATTTTATAGAGTCTGGATAAATATGCTCGTTTCAATCATAATTGTTGCAAGCGTTTTCGTTACATGGGATTGTATTTTTACTTCGTTAGGTGTATGGAATTTCAATACTCGTTATATAATGGGCGCATATTTTTTTAATGTTCCAATAGAAGAAGTGTTGTTCTTCATCTGCATTCCATTTTCCTGTGTATTCACATATTTTTGCCTTGATAAATTTTATGAAATATCATGGAATAGCAAAATGCAAAATATTTTTTGCACTATCCTCTCTTTATACTTGCTGATCTTAGGACTGATTTTTTCGTACAAATTATACACGAGTGTTGTCTTTATCAGCACATCAACGATTTGCATCGTTTTGAAGTTTATTTTCAAGGTGGATTGGTTTGGAAAAGCTGTTACGACATATGCTGTGTTATTGATTCCATTTGTTTGCGTAAACGGGTTGCTTACAGGACTTGGCCTCGCTGAACCGGTTGTTCAATACAACAATGCGGAAATACTTGGAATTCGTTTGCTGACCATTCCAATTGAGGACATATTTTATGGGTTTGAACTATTCCTGCTTAATATTTTTTTCTTTCGAATAGGCGGAAAAAGACACCCAATCAATGAAACGGAAGAGCTGCATGAAATTAACGCAGGAAACGAGAGAATTTAAAAGGTGGTATCGGAACCAAAATAAAATCGATAAGTCCAGTTATTATTATTAATATTTAAAGAAATGAATGTACGAATATAGAATTGTTTCCAAAAACTATCCCCATCTACAGCGGTCCCTCGGCCACAGGAATATTAATTGACCTGTTTACCGCATGCTCCAATTGTTGTAGTCTTAAATATTCTCCGTGCGTAACTTTTACTGTATTGTAATAACACATTTTAAAATTAATTTTCGGGTTTCATGCCCGGCTTGTTATCGATTGCTCCGACAAACCAGCCTGCAAATTTACAAACTCGTAATTCAAATGATGTCGATGGAGACTTCCAAAATGTTAAAGTAATTCACACTTAGTATTTCTTGCTCTCAAAATGTCTTTCGATCATCTTCCCAATCATCTGCGTGAATTCTGTTTCCTCATTCGTGTCGTCATCTACCCACCTACCCTGCTTATCGCGATTGATATTTATTTTCTTTTCTTTGTTGATCACTGCCTGGAAAAGCCTTTCTTCTTTAACTGAATCAATCGGGCCGTATCAATATGCATTTCTCTTCATTATTTTTGACGCAAGAAACGAAAATAAACCAAGCACCAAGCCCGAAACAATTCCGACAAGCGGGCCTGTCATCAACATCATTAATTTTGGCGAATCCGGCGAAGACATTCGCTTCATCATTTCCAATTCGTTCGGATGATTTGCTATATATTTATCGAACAGGAAAATATGCACCGTCGTAATCCAGACTGAATTCAAAATACTGACTAGAAATCCCTGAAGAAAATATCTTGACCGACTTTTATCCGCGATCTGCCAAGCGCAAATAATAAATACAATCAACCAGCAGAAGGGCTCAATACTTGACGGAATAAAATAAACAGTGGCAAATGCCATTGCCAGACCGAACAAAGAAAGTTCGAATACTAAATTCCATTTCATGGCATTTTTGTTAGTTGTTTTTTTGTTTGAGTAGAAACCTTTGACACAAAATCCTGGTATATCTTGCAAAAATTCTCGGGTACTTCTAAATAACGATAGATAATAAGCGCCAAAAAATAGTTATTAGATGCCAGTGAATTATTTTTATAGCGTCAACCGACCGCCATGGACTACAGTGTAAGCTTCGTTAAAGATTATTGCCAGTTCCTGCATAAATACGGGGTGCCGACTGCCGACATGTACCGGATATTAGGAACGAACGCATTTAAAATGAATATCCCTTTCGTGCGCATCAAGGCAGAACGAGTAGATGAACTGTTTGAGTATGCAATTCAAAAAACGGGCAATACAAATATTGGTGTCCAACTCCCCTGTGAATCCTGGTACGTGCCAGACAAAGTAATTTACATGTTGATGTGGAATAGCAAGTCCCCGCTGGACGCCTTACGTGTCGCCTGCAAATATGTAAAGCTTATTACCACAACTATCAATGCGCTGTTTACGGAAGACGAAAATGGTTTCTCGATTGAATTTGTTGAATCTCCAAAATGGCTTCACGACCGACAAAAATGGGCAGTGCTTACTAAAACAACATTGGATGTCGCAATCAGTACAGTGCAAAATACCATGCTGTTATGAATAGTTGCGGTATTTTTTATTTTAGCAAGATATTCCGTTTTATTGCGTTTGATGCCACTGCTGCTGACTCCAATAAAAGCATCATCTAAAATATTAGCCATTGAATCAGCATCATTTTTCATTTCGAGGCGAAAATTGTCGTTTGAAAGTTTTTTTATTTCAGCTTCAGTTGTTGTTTGTGCAAATGATGTTGTTGCAATAAACGTTGCAATAACGGGGATAAAAAGTTTTATGTCATTCAAAGCTTTTATATTGTTCATCTGTAACTTTTTCCATCCACTCGACCGCTTTACCGTTAAGGTTTTCCTGCGTAGCAATATGCGTCATACCTGTTGTTGCTGTGGCACCATGCCAATGTTTTTCATTAGCAGAAAACCAAACAACATCCCCAGGAAAAATTTTCTCAACAGAACCGCCTTCACGTTGTACCCAGCCACAACCCGAAGTAACAATTAACGTTTGCCCCAGCGGATGCATATGCCACGCCGTTCTTGCGCCGGGCTCAAACGTAACACTGGCAGCAGCCGCCCTTCTTGATTCGTTTGGCTGAAATAATGTATCAACCCGTACCGCACCTGTAAACCAATCTTCCGAACCTTTTGCGGAAGGTTGCGAACCGACCCTGATAATTTCCATAACTAAGTATTTTAACTTTCTTAAATAAATATTGGTAGCAATTTGATCTCTTAGTTTTTTTCCCCTAAAGCAAGGACTGCAACAATGTTACGATCAACCTTTATCTAACTTCCCGGATTTAATTTACTAAATTTGAGAATCCAACAAGAATTGTTAGATCGCATTTACGACGAATTCCAAACGTTAGTCACAAAGCACTTCCCATATTTGTCGCACGGTGCAAGGAGCCAAAAAGGAGAACTAAGAATGCTACATATCTGCAAGAACCGTTGTGAAAAGATTAAGTCAAGACAAAGGAATGGGCGAAACCAATCTTAAACTATTTCACTTTTATTTTCCTGCACTTTTAAATGTAATAAAGGTGATACTTGCAGCCGGTAATTCTACATTGCCTGCATTTACTTTTTTTCCTTTTATAGCAGGCAGCATCTCATCATTGCTCAATTTTAAATCTTGTCTGTTTAATTGTACATTGTAACCTTGCACTTTATTTGAAGTTAAAGTGTATTGCTCACCGTCGGAAGGGATATTAATTGTAGTTGATGCTTTATTCGCGTTGAGAATTAAAAGCGTTATTCCATTATTATTTCCTTTCATGTTATGTGCAAATAAATAAACACCCTGCTTGCCTTTACTGGCTTCATACACTTTTGTTCCCATCAGTTTTGCCCATAACAATGCGGCCCAATAATCAGGTTTGGGCAAATGTGTGTCCTGGTCAATAAGACTGTATTCACTTGCTGCAAGAGTATTGTGCATAACCACCTGAATTCCGTTTTTAGCTAAAGAACCAAGCTGGTATAAATAGCGAAAACAATCCAGATAAGTAGCAGCGAAAGGGTCTCCTCCTTGTGAAGCTTCTGCTGTTTCTGTAACCCATACAGGTTTACCGGGATTGTATTCATCTCGCAGTCTTATGTAATAATCAGCAACTACATCTGTTCTTTGTAACCATTCAGAATCGAGTGCATTCTCCGCTTTAATTGAAAACGGACCACCTCGCATTACACGCATTGACATAGCTCCGTAATAATGATAAGAAAAAATATCAAAGAGTGGTTTGGGTTCGGGAACCATCAAAGAATCTGTTGAAATAAAGTGCTTCAGCATTCCGGCAAAGGACTGACCCGGAATTCCCTCCGCAGTTGATCCGGGACCAATAAGCAACATATCGGGGGCTTCCTTTTTTGCCCATGCTCTAAAAATAGCTATGTCTTTTGCAAAGTTGCGCCCATTATAATTTGTATCTACACCACCAGCAAAAGGTATAGTTGGTTCGTTAAAAAGTTCTGCACCAGCAATTTTTCCGCCGATGCTTTTGGTATAGTTCGTAATTTTTTGTGCTTCCTTCGGTGTCCAAGTTCCGCTTGGATCTCTTACACCTTTAGAAACAGCAAATGAAGTAACCAGTTTAGAATTAGTAGCCTTTACAAAATCAACAACTCCTTTCCATTGGCTTCTGGTTAATGTATTTACAAAGCCTTCTGGCGCTTTTATTTGAGGATTATCATTGTTCTGGAAATAAACAGTATTTGCCCATGAACCGCTTACACGCACATAGGCAGGAGCGAGCGCTTTAGCCAAATTCATCAGTCTTTTATCTGCAAGATTTATGGGAGGAAGTTTTCGAAACATTTGGTTCCTATTCGAAAAGTCAAAAGATGATGTTGATGATGGCAAACTGTCCATCGTTTTATATGGTCTCCAGAACTCGCCTCCAACCACTTCAGACATCTCCACATTATAGGATTGATAACGTTCATCTACGCTGCCGAGGTATTTCATTTCTTTCAGGCTCACAGTGATAATACCAGTATCAGAGTTATAAGATGTGCCAGTGCCGTTGAGTGCACTCCATCCACTAACACTTAATATGGCGGAAATGCTTGTCAAGGCAACAACAAGTAACATTAAATACTTTTTCATATTTTATTGTTGATTGATTGAATAATGTCATCCTGCCCAGTGACCTGATAATGGTAGTATCGGATTTAAGTCCGTGATGATTTTAGTATTAAAGTTAATATTATGATTTATTAACCGTAACAAGAAATACCTCATTTCTAAAATCAAATGTAAACGCCATTTCATCTTGTAACAAACCATGAATACGAATATTTATTTACCATCAGCAGTTTTATCATCCAACTACTTTAAGATACTTTAAACGCCGCATGAGTTGCGTTTCACCCTTGAATCGATCGAAAGAAACTTACCTATGATTATTGGATTAGAGTAGTCTACTTTTTAGAGAAAAAAAATAATGCTACTAAATCGATTATTAAAAAGCATGAACATATAGAACTTGTTTTCATTGGTGATTTTTCGTGCAACGTTTCTAAAAAGTTTTTTATGGAATGCAGATAATAATATAAATCAGAGTGCAACAATTATTTTCTGAAATATTTGCAAGTCATTTTTAGAGCGCACACGTTAGAGTTCGGCGAAGATATTTTTTGAAATCAAATCATCAAGAAAATATGTGGTCTTCCAGCGGGATCATAACTTTGGTTTCAAAAAATATCAAAATCGCTCAAAAACTCTGCAAATACTCAGTTGCAGGGTTTTTTATTTTTCTGAACATACAAAAAAATGTCAAAAAATATCAAATTTGTCACACGCTCATTGTGTAGGCCAGAAATTTTTTACTTGAATGGCCTCTTGTTTTCCCGGCCACGGCGGCATTGTAGCGATTAGAATCACCAGGGAATCTTTTCCCGTATTGCGAAACTGAAACTGTGTGTGAACGGGTATTGTAATACAAGTTTGCGGCGAAAGATCAACGATTTGTTCGAATGATTCTTTTCTTCTCCATATTTCTCCTTTTCCCGCGAGAACATACCAGATCTCTTCCACAGTTTTGTGTTCCACCGCCTGCGTTACTGCCTGAGATGGGAGCACACAATGCGCAAGCCCTCCCCCATGCATAGAAAATAGAAGCCTGATTTCGGACTTGTCAGGGGCAAGATAGTCAAAGTCCTTTCTCAATACGGTCGTCTCCGGTTTAAGCTCGGACGCTGGGAGAAGCAGTTCACTATTTAGCAATATGAATCCGATAAGATAAATGCCAAAACCAATACCTAAGAATTCGAGCGACCTCTTTTTCTCCTCTTTTGCCTTTTTTTTTGCTTTCTCTTTTTCGTCTTTATCAATGATCTTCAGGTTGCGATCCTCAAGCACTTCTTCTTTTGATGAGAATCTTATTTTGTGTAGCACGAAAAACAGAAGAATTCCGCCGAGGATCACAAAAATGTATGAAGACATTCCGCCTCTCGTTTTATAAAGAAAGCTTCCTATTGAAAATAGAAAAATAACTAACGGCACGGCGATCCCAACAATATAAAACCAAGACAAATTCCTTGCGACCGATCCAGAAAGCTGGCTTTTTGCCATATTATGGCGAACTTGAGGCAACCATTTATGCTCGTCTTCCAACCTAAGACCTTCTGTAAAATTTGCCGCAAGCAATTGTTGATATACTCTCATATCCATCAACCAAAGCAAATAAATTCCTACACCCCCCGCAAGACCTACGCCACCTACGAAAAGTAACCGCGGCTCAATATCATAAGCAACTATGAAACCAACAGCTGCAAATACAGCAATTAACCAGGACGATGCCATCGTTTTATAACCTGCCGTAATTGTATTGAAATGCCGTTCATGCTCTCCAATTTCATTGACAAAGCCAATGATTCGTTCATTAGGATCTGATGTGGCTGACATGTATTTTTAAATTAAAGGTTCAATATTTCGAATGCGCGTCAATTCCCGATAGTACGTCGCCACTGGTACAGAGTTAGGTTTGATAATGGGAACGAATGTCCGGCATAAAATCTCTATGCAACTTTAACACAAATGAAATGGCGACATACCGAAGTTACACTTCATCCGCAATATTGAATTCAAAATCTAAAATATCTTGCTAGCAATTTTTGAATAATTCAGAACCGTGTAGAAGGATAATACCGCTATGCTGGTAGTTCAATGTCAAAATACATGGTCAAAAAAATCATCGATGTTTTCATCATTCAATGTTTACAACATCACATATTGATTTTCGAATAAACATTGGAGTCTCCCATCTTATAAGGCCCCTGGTATTGCAAATATTTTTGTTGTGTGAAGTGTAATTTTTTCTTCGTGGTAGTTCATTGACATTTTACCCATCTCAGTCTTGTTTTAAAACCGCCGATCAATTCCATTGCTGTGAGTATGAGTGTGTCTTCTCTGAACTCAAAATTCCGTTTGACCGTCGTTCCGATGTCACCGGGATGATTTGACGACGTTATATGATGTTCTATTACATTTTGCCCTGCTGAAATCGTGCAATTCGCAAAATACATAAAGCACTTGGATTGAATTGTGGCATTTTTTTTAATCTCATTGCAATTTAGACTGTCAATGTTTGTACTGTCGTTAAGGTTATTAAAGTCTGGTGGAAATAATTGAACTCCCATACGTCCCGCTCCATCATATAAGATATAGCCAAAGTAGCCAATTCTTTTTGGCGCATCCTTCCATTTTCTGCTTATTGAATCAAATGCTTCGTATTTGTCAAGTCGCCAGATGCCTTTAAATTGTTCCAAAGAATTTGACTGACTCTTAGCATTGACACTAATTAAGTACATTAACACAAACTCAAAAATTAATTTCGCACTCTTCATATAGTTGTACAATCAATTTAATAATGTCAGTGCATTTCACAAAACGCTCGAGTATTTGCGAAGGCCGGAATTTATTGCATTATCCGGCCCGGTACAAGTGCCCAAGTGAAAATATGTTATTGAAGTTAAGAACTAACGCTGAAAATATGAACATCGAGCCCGAACTGCTGCCGATTCCTGCACATAGTACGTATCATTTTGCTTTCAAAAAGCTGTTTCCAAAATCAAAAGTTATATATAAGTAATCCAAAACCACTCAGGTATTAAAGCCCTTGGTTACAAAATAGTATTTCTCAGTACAACCCGAGACTGCCGTACCTTGCATAATTGTAGTTTTGGTTTAACATAAAAACGATTCTTACGTGGAAAACGATATAGCTATTCTTATGGCTGATTTGTCGGGATACACCGCTCTTACAGAAACTCACGGTTCAATCACCGCCGCAGATCTAATTGACAAGTACACAGGAATAGTAGAAAATTGCCTGGTTGGACATTGTCAATTCCATGAACGTACCGGTGATGAAATTATGATTGTATCTGATTCGCCTGATTGTTTGCTCGCAACTGCACTAATGATCGGGAAGAATACAATAAATGAAGAGAATTTTCTTCAGATACACGGGGGACTACACTACGGGAAAGTTTTAAAGAGAGCCAATAGTTATTTTGGATCCGCAATAAATCTTACATCGAGGATTGCTGCGAAAGCAAATGCCGGAACGTATTGGTGCTCTAAGGAGTTTGTCAGTGCATTAACAAACAAATCTGCATTCCCCTTGACTTCAAAAGGAAATCACATTTTCAAAAACATAAGTGAGGAAAAGGAGGTGTTTGAACTATGCATCGAAGGAAGAATGTCATTTTATGTTGACCCGGTTTGCCGGATGCTGATAATGGATCCACAAAAAGCGATCCTGCATCCAACCGAAACCGATAAATATTTTTGCTCATCAGATTGTCTCGAAATTTATAAAGCGAAACATTAGAGTGAAAACGAAAGTACAATCAACATAACCTGAATCAATTGACTTCCCTGGCTTAACTTCTCTGAGATGACGGAAGTACAGGAAAAAAGATGCAGCCGCAACAGAGTTTCTGACCGATAAATTAACAGCATTATTAAATCACGTAACAATGGTTGCAGCACTTATAGGTTTTTTATCGGGTCTGTTAGTCATATTAACAATCGGCATATTAAAGCGACTCAACAAACCAATAATTTATGGCCTCATACTTTCGGGAATCGGTTTTCTTTATGTTGGCTTCACATGGATGAACACGCGAGCGTTATTTGTAAACTGCATACAAGCAGTGTTCTTTCTTTTCCTTGCATATTTCGGCATCAAAAAAAATATTTACATTTTGATTGCCGGATATTTCTTACATGGAAGTTGGGATCTGCTATACAATTTATTTCCAAATACAAATCTGATCCCGCCGCATTATGATTTATTTTGCTTGTCCATAGATTTTACGATTGGATTTTATTTATTTTTCATTAGATCACCTTTAAAGCATGAAATTTAATTGGAAAATGCCTGTCAATTGATCTACATGCCGGCTTGAGCCTGAGTTATGCAATGAAAAATTTCCTTCCATTTGACGAAACCACCCGGCAGAAGTGTCTTCA